>Ga0172380_10002649_pt1 | contig 26838 bp, 18 predicted proteins | sample Leawe162metaG_FD_119747 | JGI IMG/M metagenome (GOLD analysis project Ga0172380, IMG submission 119747) | Leachate microbial communities from a municipal landfill in Southern Ontario, Canada - Leachate well 162 metaG | ecosystem: Engineered > Solid waste > Landfill > Unclassified | place...
AACGATAAAATTACAGAACTTAATTTATGGGAAGGGGATAAGATTTTTATCCCCTGGTTATTTGAAGATCGTTTCTTCAGTGCAAAATTTATTTATGAAAACAAACATTATGTTAGTCATACTGTAAGTTTTTATTGAACGTACACTCTTCTTAAAAATCCTAAAATCAAATCATTTACAGCAGCCGGATTTTCAATTGGGGTCATATGTCCCGAACGAGGAATAATGCCAATTTCTGAATTTGGAATTTTTTCAGCCATCTCTCTCATTTTATCCGGAGGTGTTAATTTATCGAATGCTCCGCAAATTAATAATGTCGGCACAGTAATCTCTTTTAAAAAGTCGTTTGTATCAGTGCGGCTTAAAAGAGCAATTGTAGCACCTTTGATTCCCTTTGGTTTGTTCTTTTTCGATTGTTTAATCCAATGTTTTAATACTTTAGGATAATCTTTTGGTGCATCTACCGAGAAGCAATTAGTTACAAATTCTTCTACGAACTTTTCGGTTTTACCATTATTTATTTTTTCAATAATCCCTGCTCTTTTTAGTTTATTTGCATTATCGTCTCCATCTGCCTTTGTGTCCATTAGAATGAGCGAGGAGTAATCTTCTTTGTACTTTTCTGCAAATCTGAGAGCCATATATCCACCCATTGAGAGACCGCAGATAGCAGGCTTCTTGAGTTTAAGTTTTTTGATAAGTAAGTGAAGATCATCTACATACGATTCCATTGTATAAATTCCATCGCCGACTTTACTATTGCCGAGACCTCGCACATCATAAGTAACGCACTTAAATTCTTTCTTCAGTGCCTTTGTTGTGTCTTTCCACATTGTGCTATCATATGGGAATCCATGAATAAATACTATCGGTTTTCCTTTTTCAATACCGGATATATTTACAGCTAATCCATTAATTTTTTCTTTCATTTTTGCCCTCAATTACATTATAAAAAAACTTCCGATATAAAATCGGAAGCTATTATTTAATCTATAATGTAAGTTAAAAGATTAGTAGATAATATTCATATTAACTTTTTATTAAAAATAATAAAGATATTTCACTTTTAGTACGGCAGCTCTTTCGGCAGTAACCATTTTGTATTTATCGTTTCTCTGTTGAATTTCATTAATCGCAAAATAAATCCAACTTTTCGGAGAAAAATTATATGAGAATAAAAGTCCGGCAATTATCTGCTCCATTCTATCGGAAGAGCGGACAAAAATATTATCTACATAAACACGAATACTTAAATCGTTTATCGGAGTTAGATCAATATATGGACGAGCATTGTAAGTAATATCTTCAATATTGCCCTCAGGATTATTTTCAATAAACATATCGAAAGAAGTACCAATCTCAAAAGTTTTATGAGCTTTCCAATCTATTTCCGAACCTACCCACGAATAATTTGCTAAATAATCTCTTGAAAAATTATAAGTTTTTTGGTAACCGCCATATAAATTTGCGCTCCAATTAGGCGAAATATTATACCATGAACTGAGATTAAAACTATAAGCATTGTAATCTTTTCCAACATCTCTAGCTTTACTATAATCAGCATTTATTTCAAAACCCCATCCACTTCTAAACTGCATATTATACCCTAATAACCCTCCATAATCGGTAAAATTATCGGCTTTTTCGTATCCTAAAATTACACCTGCATAAGTTAAGATTTGCGAGATGGCACCTTCATCAGGCAGCCAAATTGGACCTGTGATTGTTACCATTTCTGCCGTACCTTTCCATGGCGCATAACCCACCGAACTAATATCAAAATCATTTCCTATATATCGCCCTCTCGAATAAAGCATGAAATTATTTGACATATAAGTATAACCATAAGAGCCTGCGAAATCACCTTTGGAATTATTAATAGATCGAGCAATCTGATACGCTAATTGATAATCAGGCTGACGGAAAGCGCCGTCAATATCTATTACACCGCTTGTATTACCTTCAGTTTGCTTGCCTACAAATAAAACTCCAATTGTAGAATTTTCAAAAATATTTTTCTTCACTCGTGCTGATGTAAAAACTGCCGCTTTTTCAATCATCTTCTTATCGTCATCCATGTATTGAGTTTCTGCTGTATGAGCAGCGAATCCACCATATTCCCAATCATTGATTCTACCTGATGCTTTTGCTCCAAATGTAAGTGGTACTTCAGTACCGTCTGGTAATCTTTTCCCAATTCTTCGTGAATAAAATAAATCCATCGGTCTATAAAAACCTGTGTTTCTTTGTTTTCCAGCTGGCATAAAAATTTCATTACCTTGAACAAAGAAAGGTCTTCTCTCGTTAAAGAAAGTTTCGTAACGTGAAATATTGAATTGAAAAGGATCAGCTTCTATTTGAGCAAAATCAGGATTGATTGTAGCATTCAAAGTTAATTGAGCAGATGGATTATAGAATATATCCAAACCTACTTGAGGATCGATATCATATTTCCCATCTTCTTTGTAAGTCGCTTTGCTTAAACCAACGGGGTAGATTTCTAAATTTAGGCCTTCAATTGTTGGTTGGAAATCTTGTAAAAGCAATTTACCGAATTTAGAAATTCTTTGACCTTCTGATTTTTCGTACTCGCACCAGTATTGATCTTCTTTATTTATTGGTCGGTAACGGTCAAAATCAAGACCCCATTCGGTAAGTTCATTATTGTACTGAATTGATTTAAAAGGGATTTCCATTTCTACAACGAACCCCCAATCATAAATTCTTGAATCAGCGAACCAGATTCCATCCCAACTGTAATCTCTATTCCGTGCATCATCTATTAAACGGCAATCAGCTTTTACTCCAGAAGCAGAAACAGCAAATTTATAAGCGCTCTTCCTATCGCCGAAAGTATCGATCATGAAGGAAACAACATCACCGCTGAAATCATCTAATTTACCTGTGAAGTTTTGGATATTACTTCTTTCATCATAAGAAATAATTATGCAATAAATAGCTGTTTCGGTAGTGAGAACCTTTGCAGTTGTATTTCTTGTTATAGGTTGATTAAAATAGGGAGCAAGCTGAAAGAAACTCGTTGCAGAATCAGCATTTGCCCAGGCATCATCTATCACACCATCAATTTTAATTTTCTCTTTAGTAAGTTTTAGCTTAAGAGATTTTTCTAAATTTGGGTTATTACCTGCATACAAAAAAGATACAGAAATAAATAAAAGGAGTAAAAAATTTTTCATTTAACACCGGATTAGTTACGTATGGTTTTTAGACGTACGAGGCAGGGGATTGGTTACAAAGTTACTCCTCATCAAAATAATCTGTATCGATTTTTTTGATTAAATAATTTGATACTGTAGAAACCTTCCAATTCAGCTTCAGTTAACCTTTATTCTTTAGATAAGTGCTCTAGATCTTCTTATGTAGATTTTTCTTCTTTGGAAGGCATGAATTCTAAATTGGTAACATAAGACTTTAGAAATCGGGAATTGCTATAAACTTCTCTTAATTTTTAATTTGCTGATTCAATAATTTTTATTTCATCTTCAGTTAATCCATAAAGTTCATAAACAAGATTATCAATCTGCCTATCGAGTGAACTACATTTTCTTTCCAAATATTCTTTTTCGCTATCTGTTTTTGGATTAAGAATATTTTTTTTTGCTTCTAATAATTGATTAACTGTCTCTAATAATTTTGTACTATTCTCATCTGAAAATTTAATAGGAAAGGCAGATAATTGTTTTATTGTATACCACGGGTACAATGTGTCAAATATAGAATACTTGTTTTTAATATACCATGCTCCTAATGATGAACATAATATACCAAGTAATATTTTAAGCAAATTTTCATTTTCAGAATCTTTATTTATAATAATATATAAAGATTGATCTATAGCGATCGGTTCTTTGATAAAAGTTCCGTGAATTTTAGTCCCAATTATTTTTCTTAAAACGATTTTAGAATTATAAAAAAAATCAGGTGTTCTCGGCTCTGCGAGCCACTTCCCGTATGATATATATTTACGCGAATAATTGTAAATATATCTATCAATATCTTTACCTTTTATTTCCGGCAAGAAGGATTTGTCTAATTTCTCATTGGAATGATAAGACTGCAACTCTTTATCTTTTTTAGTTTGATAACCAGTCTCATATTTAGATAATCCATATCCATCAGTTCTATAAGCATGAAGTCCTCTATTAATCTTAATAAAATTAATTAAAGGGCTGGAATTAATTTCGATTAGTTTGAATATACGATCAGCATCTTTAGATTTTCTTGGATTTAATAATCCTACATCTAATGCTTCATTTGGTTCGATATAATTTGTTGTTGAATAAAGTTGGGGATTAGCAAATCTAATTATTTCAATATTCTTTGGTTCACTATTCACATTAATTATAAAAATCGAATTTTCAAGTGCAACTTTTTTAAAAACAGGATAATCAAAAACGGCAATTTTATTTATACAGTGTTTACTTAAAAGAGTTTCTCTCACTATTCTGAAATAATTAGAATTTAACCAAGAATCAGATACTATATATGAGAACATTCCATTCGGCTTAATAAATTGTAAACTTTTTTCAATAAAATAAACATAATAATCTGTTTGATATTGATTGAAAGTGAAATGGGTTAAATAATATTCTTTATAATCTTTACCAGCAGAGTATAAATACGGTGGATTACCTACTATGGCATCGAAGCCGCCCGATTTCATTATATCAGGAAAGGCATCCTCAAAATTCATTGGCTTTAATTTTAGTTCATCTTCTCTCTTAAATAATCCGCCTTCAAGTATATCTGTCCCTATTAATGAATTTCCACAAATTATATTATTCTTAAGATTCGGTAGTAACTGTTCCTTGAACATCACCCAAGTATCTTGTGCCGTTGCAGTAGTTTCATCCTCTAATAATTTTAAGTAAAGCGATAACTGAGTTACTTCCACTGCTTGCGAATCTAAATCAACTCCATAAATATTATTCGTAAGGATTTTTTGTTTTTGCTTTAATGAAAGTATCCATTTACCATCCTGAAAATAACATCCATCCTTTTTTGCTTGTGTTTCATTTTCCTGATACCATTTTCGATGATACTCAAGCAAGCGATCAAATACTGTAATCAAAAACGATCCGCTGCCACATGAAATATCGGCAAAACTTAACTTGGCAATTTCTATGGGAGTTTTTCCTTCAATCTGTTTGCCGACTGTATTATCTACAATATAATTAACAATGTATTGAGGAGTGTAATAAACCCCACCCGCTTTCCTTACTTCGGGCTTCTCCTCTATCCGTACCCGTTTATCTGTGGCAATTACAACTTTACCCAAAAACCGTTCATAAATTGAACCAAGTATATGAATCGGAATAATATCGAAATTGTAAGGGGAGTTTACATGCGCAAGTTCTTCGCAAATTGAAGAAAATGTTTTATCATTTGGTTCATTAAATTCATCGCTATCTAATAAATGCCTTTTGAAAACTACACCATTATATTTTGCATCTAATTTCCTGCTCGCAGATTTAAAATCTTTCCAAGAATTTTTGGAATCACCAAATGCACTTATATAATGTTCCGGTTCAATCTGCTTATCTTCAAGAAATCGAATAAACACTAGCCGATCAATTGTTCGTTGTGTCATTTCGGTTAATTGCTCACTCGCTAAAAAAGGATTTGATTTCTTAAACGATTTTGCAAGCGAATCGCGAATTTCATCAAGTTCAATTAAGAATGCTTCATCAATAGATTGATAACTACCTTTGAATAAACCTTTCTGAACCGATTTACCTTTTGGCTTCGGTAAGTTCTCTGCGAATTTGGATAAAGAATTATCAGCTACGGCTTCACGGCTTAATAACCAATAAATTTCCGCAAATGTATCGGGGTTTAAATATTCCGTATAATGATAGCTTTTAATTTTACTGTATAGAATGGTAGAAATATCGGGCTTGATTCGACAGTCTAATATATGCAGTTCTTCAAAATCAAAAAGAAATGTTATCTCGGTTTGTGAGTTCCAGCCATATCTGCAAGCTTGAAAATAATCATCTGCATTGAAAAGATTTCGGGAAGGTTTCTTCGCTTCTAAATAAAACTTAACATCTCTGTAATTTGGTGCAATATAAAAAGCATAATCGGCACGCTTCTGAACACGACCGATAAACATACCTCGCTCAATTTTTACTTCCTGCTCGTAGGGATTCTTTTGTTCATTATGATACATATCCCAGCCAAGAGCGAGAAAAAATTTATCGATAAAATCTTTTCTTACATCAGCTTCGCTATACTCATAAGAGAGGAACTTTGATTCATTAATTTTAAAATCATTTATGAGTAATGAAATCAGGGCGAATGCAGAATCTTGTTTATTCAAAGAAATCCTCAATAATATAAAAGCATATTATACGAATATAAACTCTTTTTACACTCTTTTCAAAATCACTATTGTCATATTATCGTTCTGTTTTTCTCTAACAAATTGTAAAATAATAAGTTATGCGATTAATATTTTCTATGAGTAACGGAATAGTAACGGAAATTTCTTAATTTCTCAAGAAAAGGTGATAAATAAACGATTCGCACTTTTCAGTTCTCAAGTAGAGATTTAAGCTCCACTTCTAAGGAGGCTGTTATTGAATCTATTTTTTTTATACGTTCTCGAACAACCTGAGCACGGTTATTAACATCTCTTATTTTATTAGCATTATTAATCATTTTTAATATTTTCTTTTCATTTTTACCAAACATTGTTTTATAATCTGTCCTTGGATCAAAGAAATATTTCGCTGCTTCTATCAAATTGATATCCTCCGATACAAAAATATAATATCTACCCTCATTCTTTATAGCTTGATACTTAAAATATGAGACCATTGTAACGTCCCAAGCAGCATTTTGAATATTTCTAATAAGTTCCGAATAATTCGTAGATCCATGCTTTTTAATAATGCCCCCATTTTCTTTTAAACAATACATAGAAATCATCAAACTTTCTTCTATCATCAAAAAATCCTCAATTGCCCAATTCAACAATTGTTCTATCTTAGAGACTAAATCGCTATTTTGCTTTCTCATAAGTTGAGCGGTTTTTAACATATATGGATAACTATATTTATAAAGAGTTAAATTCTTGTTATAGTTTTCCTCTTTTTCTGCATCATCAGTCTGTTTAGTCTTTTGTTTGGCTTCCATCCATGCTTGTTCAGGTATTTTGATAATTTCACCAAAAAGCAAATTCATGAATAACTGGGGTTCCAGATTATCAATTATCCTAAACATTTGTAGATCATCAATAGCTTTATGATTGTATCTATCACCGCCTTCATAAAGAGATATTGCTGGGTCATACAGACAATCAATACTTATTCCATAATACATTAATGCACAAAAAAATCTATGTCTCTTTTCTAATATCTCACCAGTTTGAAATATATCTCTTGCGCTTATTAATAAGTTCCTATCTATTATTATTGTCGTTTTGTCCCTTAATTGCCTCAATTTGTCTAAACGGAATATTTCCTCATCATCAATAATCTTTAGGCCCTTTTCAAATATTAAACAGAGGGTTTTCCTTTCCTCTCCTAGATAATTTAAAATAGTCCCATATTCTGAAGAAGCCCAGAATGACGTAAAATCATCAGATTGAATTTCAATTATATGACGGGTCATAATCCTTCAACAATCTTTATTTCTCATTTGATCATATGACACTTAAAATACATAAGATTATACGTCATGATCATCATTCTATTCCACAATCTCTATAATTTACTAATAATCTTCTGATCATTCTAAAATTCTCTAAAAAATTTATAAATAATATGTTATAAGGCTAAAGTTTTAGATTAGTTGTGTAAAGTACGCAGCCAATTTATTTTTTAAAATGTGAGTGATTATTTAATTATGCTCAATTCTTTTAATTTCCAAAAACATTTAGCCGTTGCTTCAACATCTGCTGAAGCATCGTGTGCATCTTGAAAATCTACCCCAAATAGTCTAAAATATAATTCTGATAATTTAGGCCATTTATATCCAGCATTGCTGTAAATTTTGCAAAAATTGGTAGATGTCTCCATTGTGCATATTAATCGTTTGGCAAAAAGATTAGTTGCTAAATTTATACGTATCATTTCTGCACCAATAATCTTTGAATCGAAATTCATATTATGAGCCACAAGAGTATCACAATTATCTATTTCACAATTAAAAGCATTTAACACCTCAATCAAATCTCTTCCTTCTGAAAGAGCTTTTTCAGTTGTTACTCCATGAATATTAGAAGCTTCTAAGGGAATAAGAAAATTCTCTGGTTTTATAATGTTATTCTCATTGTTAAGCCTTTCACCTATGTCGTTAAAAACAATCCAAGCTATTTGAACTAACCTTGGCCAATTACTACTATCTGTAATTGGTATGTTCCAATTTATAGGAAGACCAGTTGTTTCAGTATCAAAAAATAGAATCATTTAATCATCTTTTTTAAGAGAAAAGAAATAAGGATTGAACCCTTTTATCCAAAATTTAAGATCATAAAGGCATTTCATACTAAAAAATGGAATTAGACCCCAGAATATTATCTTGAACACTTCGACAATACCTAATGTAATATCATGAAGATTTAAAGTGGTCAAATATGCATATAGTACTGCTAGCAAGATTAAGATGAGAAAATCCAAGATCAACATTCTCTTATCATGATAATTCAATGAATATTTGTATCCGAATATTTTACCATCCTTAAGTTTTTCATGGAGTAATGTTATTCGTTGGTTTGGTACTATTATATTGAATATATTTCTTTTTTTGCTTTCATACCAAAGGTTACCATTTTTTTCATATAAATAACTTGTATCAGTAAAAGGATTATTTGAGGTTATTAAAACAGGCACTTCTTTTCTGCCACGGTTCAGAGTATTTATTAAAACAAAATGTTTATTATCAAGCGCAAGCCGATATTTACTAGAACCTCTTTTAATTCTCCATCGCTTTCTGAATTTATTTATTAAAAAAAGTGATTCTATAATTGATTCCTCAGTAATTTTTAATTCTCCCAAAGGAATATCAGGCTGTTTGTAGGAGTTTTTCAAAGAATCATTCATTAATAGGACTAAACGATACATATATTCTTCAATTTTTGGATTAAGATTTATAAATAGGTCAACTAAATCTTCATCTTGCCTCCTAACACATTTACTAATTATAATCTTATTGTTTATTACTCTATAATCCAAGTTAACTAATAAGCACAAGATCCCCATTTCTTTTAGAGTATAAATGCTTGAATTTTTAAAAACATAATTCTCTGTAGATATAAATACTTTTAATAACCTATTAATGCTCTGGATTTCGTTCTTAAGAAGATGAAGCGATAAGGCACCATAATCAATACTTGTTATTTTTTCGGAAAGTTGTCTTATCTTTTTTCTGTCTAGCAAAAGGATTTTATATAAACTATGCAATTCTAAGCTGTATGCTCCAAATAGATTTAGTAATTGGAAACTGTTCAAGTAGAATTCGTTTCTATAGGCATCTAATATATCCATCAAGTTATAATTAATATTAATAACAATTTTTGATAAAGCATTAAGATTAGATGGGTATTTTTTGTTCAGAAATAAACCATTTTTATAACTGACTAAGCGGAAATTTATTTTAGGGTAAGTAACTGTGAAATCTTGATACAATTCAACCATTCCATTCACAATACCTTTCCAATTTATATTGTGTTCGCAATTCTTGAATAAATTGGATTTTATTTTCTCACAATAATAAATAAATGATAGTGACTTTGTGTCTTCAACATTCTCTTTTTCTATCAAATTATTTAAATAGGAAAGTCTTTCGACGCTTATATCACCATTCTTAAGTCTTTTAAGGAGATAATCAATAAATAGTTGTATGCCAATTTTAGGTCTTATCTGATCAGTGAATTGATCAAGCATAGTCCTAGTATTTTGGAATAACAGGGTGAACATAAAATTAAATAATAGTTTAATAATATTTTCAGGTTTACTACTATCAACATTCTCATTTCCGCAAAAATATTGTGATGGTATATCCTTACCTTTTTTAAGAAAAACGATATTAAAGTGATCATCAACTATTTTAATATTATCATGTTCAATTAAAGGGATCTTTCCTGTAATCGTGAAATAGTTATAAGCTTTCTTATAAATGTTATTTATCAAGCAAAATATGTTATAGCATTCTTTACTATTATTTACTGAAAAACTAAAATCATTAATTCTTTTATAGGATATATTCACATCAGAAGATAAAATTACAATTGATTGTGCACTAACACAATCAATGACAGTTCTTGGAATTAGTACATTTTCACATAATTGATCTACTTCTAATTTTAGATTCTCATACCATTTACCATCCTTAAACGGTATTATCTCACGATAAATATTTGCCTCCTTATTTGAAACATAATAGGAACAATCATTATATGATTCCAGCTGATTATAGTTTTCCAAGTAGGAAAGAGTTAAAGGGCTATATGTATTTTTGACTCTACTTTGAATTTGTGCGATAATGTTTACTATTTCAATACATTGATCTTTAAATAACAACATTAGATTACTAAGTTTTCTATCATCAGATAGTCTATTCTCCTCATACATACGCTTACCAAATAAATCAGAAATAAAAGTGTTGTATTTGGGTTTCTCTCTTTCAATAAATTTGACAAGTGATTCAAGAATGGGTTGTTTTGTTCTTATTAATGAAATAATTCTACAACATTCCGAATGTAATAGGTGGCAGTTGCTCGATAAAATTCTTTGGATCAGTTCGTTATCTTGTTCTGTAATATTATTAGCATTTCGAATACCAGAAAGAAAACCTTTTTTAATTTGATAATTTGTAATTGATTTAAAATGAATATCAATTTCTGTTTGAATATTACTTTGTGCATCAAAATAATTAATAATTCTATATAGCTTATTCTCTAAAAAGACAGAATTATAAGAATTTATTTTTACTATTAATTCTGGTGTAATTGAAAGATTAACTAATTCCTTATTTCTGGAATAAATCGTCAATCCAAAACCCAGAAAATAAATATTTTCTGAAGCTAATGACACTTGCAAAACTTGTTTTAACTTCTCAACATATTCAACAGGATAGTCTAAATATTTCTTATATAAAGCTAAAAGGAAAAATGCTTTATCAGTCTCCTCAAGCACATTAAAAAAAGGAATAATATCTTGTTTTAAAGATTCATAAAGATCAAGAAGCGGAGGAAATATCTTTTTAACTTTTTTGGGGAAAAATGAATTTTCTTTGGCAAGTTCCTCAATAATATCGATGATAAGTCGTTTTCTTTGATCATCAATATTGGGGCTTGTACTAAAATAAATTAATGTGGGTATTTCTTTGTTCTTATCATTTGCGTTAAATGTCTTTTTTATTATTGTGTCATAAAAAGATTGGATTTGTTGCTTACTTAAATTAGGAAGAAATTTAAAATCTTCAAATAAACCATATCTAACACTATCAATTTTGTCTTGCAAGATACTTTCATCATTCGAGTCAATTATATTTGCTTCTTTATCACCATCAGACAATCTAAGTCCCAGATCCCCAAGCCTAGATACAATCCATTCCATTATTTCTTTGGCATGGTCAATATCATCAAGTAATATAAAAAAATCATCTACATATCTATAATAATAATTTGCTTTCTCAATTATTTCTTGATCGAATTTATTTAAGTAAAGATTTGACAATGCTCTAGCATAAGCTGGCCCTTGAGGTAAACCCAAGTTTAAATTTTCATTCTCATTGAAAGAGTATGCATCAATAATTTGTTTTAATAAACTAAAAATATAATCGTCATTAATGATAGACCTTAGTTGAGTCTTTAATAGGTCTTTGTTTATATTATCATAATAACCTTTTAAATCACAGCATATATAATATTTTATCTCTGGTTCTCTTAACTTATTTAATATCGTGTTTCTAAAATCAGGGTATTTATCCCTCCAGTCTTCAAATATGTTATTTGATTTTTTGTCCTTAACATTTAACCTATAACCATAAGAATTGTCTTCGAAGTGATATTCTAATATTTCACCTATTACATTGAAAATAGATTGAATAATAATTTGATCAAAAACTGACGAATAAGCTAGCTGTCTATAAACCTTCTTACGGTTATCATCAAATTTTTTGGGGATATTTACTTTTTCATAATTGACTATAGGAATTTCTATTTTATTTTTAAGAACTATCGATATTTGTTGGATATTGTTATTAAAATCCTCTTCAAAAAACTCAAAGTCAAATTCGTCAAAGAATAAAACATCTTCATTCTTATGATATTCTCGTAGTCTATAAAAAGCTAATCGAATATTTTCAGGATTTGAGATTTCATCTAAAAGGTTACGTGATGTATCAATTATTTTCTTTTCTTTAATAAGCACAAGGGAGTGAAGTGGAGAAGTATTTTTTAAATATGGATCTTCGTTCTTATTTCTGAATTCTTCCTTACAATATCCTTCACATATGCCTTTCTCAATTAAAGTTTTACAATTTGCGGGATGAAGTGGAACTATTGATTGAAGTTCTTTTTCTGTAATCTCATAAGAATACTTTTCTTTTAAAGATGATTTAATAATACTATGTATTTCACGATTGGAATCCTCGACAGATAATAAGGTGCTTGATAAATAGAACAATTCGAAATGATTAAGAGTTTCGCCGGATAATGCCTTGTTTTTCAGACTGCTAATTGCACTACATTGAGAATATAGTTTATTAAAATCCTTTTTATAAATTATTCGATCATCACATCTATACTGCTCTAAAATGAAAGGTTGAAGATCATATCTAATACTTATTTTATGTTTTTCAATAACCTGATTAAATTGATCTTGTTTTACTTTTACAATTCTTTCAAGGTGAGCAATGTTATCCTTAATACCTTCAATTAAACCAATTCTATGATTATCAAAAGTAAAAAATGAACTTCTCTTGTTATACTTTTTATGTTCACCAAGCGGAAGTTTAATTAGATTACCATATTTACGACTTTCAGTTAAAAGAGGCTGTTTTGGGAAGTACTCAAATGTAAAGTCAAGCACTTTTTTAATAATTTCATTTAGAATCAGAGCATTCTGGCCATCAATTGATTTATCAAAAAATATCCAAATATGATACCCTCGCCCTCCACTATCCTCATAAAGAATATTGTTTGAATTAAATAACTGATTTTCTAGTAATTCTTTTAAAGGAACTAACTTATTTTTAAGGTAATCAAACTTTGTTTGTGGATCAGTAAAATTAATTTTTGACAATTCATTTTTATCTATATCAATATCTATACAAATAAAATTACATTGGCTTTTGTTATTCAAAACATAAACACCAAACGTTTCTATTCCGTCAATATGTTTTTTTACAATACTTTCATCAAGTGTATGATTAATTGGATAATAATAATCCCTCCCTTGCACCGCAATAAAATCTTCACGGCCAGTAAAGTAATTTAGAAAAGTGTCTAGATCATATTTATTCGTTATCATACTGATGAATCCAATTATGTTCCAATAAGAGTGACCATGCTATTATCCAATCATGCTCAATAAAAATCATTCATTAGAATAGAGCATTCATGCGATATTATAGAGAGGTCTTTTGTTAATATTTTTTCAAGCTTATTCTCAGACTCAATAGATGAGTAATCAACTTTATTGATCCTTTCTTTTGAGACTTCCCATATAGCAACTTCGATTGGCATAACTCACTCTTAAAAATAAGATTAACTTAAAATAACCTATTTTTTGGTTTCATTCCAAAAATAAAACGCTCTGTCAAAAGAAGTCTGTCAAAGTAGGGTTACAGTCAAACTTTGTTAAATATCCGTGAAAGTAAATCCAAGTATTTTCCAACCAAGTTTTCCATTTATAGCAATTAGTTTAATTTTTCGCATTCCACCAATCACACAATTAGTCATATTGTTTTTAGCTCTAATATCAGAATGCCCATAAGCAGTTAAAACTGAATTCTTAGTCTCAATTAAATCTAATTTAATTTCAGAGAAATATAATGGGGAATAAGTTTTCTTAAATTGTTTATAAATCATTAGACCTGAACTAAAATTCTTTCCGTCAAGCAATATATAATCTCCGAGCTCAGACAAATAAACATTTTTCCAATTTGTAAAAATAGCTTCCTCTGAAATTCCAGGTTTAGATTGTTCCCTAACATATTCATCCCATGGTTTCACAAATCTTAAGTCAAGATCAGAGATGAAATATTTACTATCAACATCCATTGCCCCATTAATTTCAAGTTCATTAAAAAAAGATTTTACAAAAAATGCAGGCTTATAACTGGTTTCATAACAGTAATATCCTGATCCTCCCCCCAAAAAGTAGACAAAAAGAAAAGACAAATTGTTATATTAGTCTAAACGAAGTAAGGAGGATAGAATGGAACCAAAACAGCGGAGAGTATTTGACAAAGAGTTTAAGAAGCGTACCGTAGAACTTATAATACAGGGAGGTAAAAAAGTTAAAGAAGTAGCTATGGATTTAGGATTAGAATCAAATGATGTATATCGCTGGGTAAGGGAATATAACCGAGACCCACAGGATTTATTTCCGGGTAAGGGGAAATTAAAGCCTGAAGATGAAGAACTACGGCAGCTCAAACGGCAACTAATAGATGTAACCGAGGAGCGAGACATATTAAAAAAAGCAGTAGGCATCTTCTCAAAGGTAAAGCGATGTGATACGGATTCATCTATAAAAGAAACACTGCCGATATGGAAGCCCGAGAATCCATGCGGAACTAATATCGAGAGGGGAAAGGGTCAACAGGAAACGGATAGCGAGACTAATGAAGGATAGTGGAATAAGGGCAGTCCATAAACGGAAGTACAAGGCAACAACGAATTCGGCACATGGCAAGCCGATAGCACCGAATCTGTTGAACCGTAATTTTAAGGCAGAAGAAATCAACAAAGTACGGGTATCAGATATAACATATGTTTGGACAGAAGAAGGCTGGTTTGAACTGATTTACACGAGAGATTATTTGGAACGAGAAGAGGCAAAAACAGAGATATTTGAGTATATCGAAATATTTTACAATCGACAGAGGAGACATTCATCAATAAAGTATAATACACCGGTTGAATTTGAAGAAAGAAACATTAAATTAGTGGCTTAACTCTTGGTACTCTAAATGGGGGAAAGATCATACAATCAAGCTGATCTTTGATAAGGTTTTTCATTAACAATTTGATTATAGTATTCAACGAGATTTCTTTTATTGTTTTTATGATTAGGTAAATTATTTTCATTTCTGGAAATTTCATGTTCTGCCATTATCTTGATTTCTTTTGCTAATCTCATTTTTTCTTTGTTTGCAATTTTATCATTGTCCAAATAGATATTCAAAAATTGATAAGACCTTTTTCCTTTATAATTATGATCAAGATATAAACTAACACGCCCATTTTTTAATTTACGTTTACAAAGATTGGTACTCATTATTTCCTCCGGTTTTTTTGAGTAACGAAAAAGTAACGAAAGTTAGGAAACTTAAAGAAATAAAGAAACAAAAATAGGAAAGGAAAGTTACGATTATAGCTTAATATCTTGCTTTTGTTTTCACTTCTTTTCAAACTCTTTTCAAAATAACTATTGTCATATCATCATTCTGTGGATAGCCCTCTGTGAATTTCTTTACATCTTTTATTATCATCGAGAGCATATCTTTGGCACTTAAGTGAATATGCTTTTTAATAAACTCAATCAATTTTTCTTCGGAATACATCTGCCTTGTATTATTCATTGCTTCTGTAAATCCATCCGTATAAAGTACTACGCAATCACCCTTCTTTATAGTAATGGTTTCTTCATTAAGTGTGTTGGTAAATTTTGTTCCTTCCTCTAATCCGAGGGCAATACCGCGGCTTAATAATAATTTTGTCGTACTATCTTCTGCACTGCATAAAATTCCCGGATTATGTCCCGCACGTGAATAGAGAAGTGTATTTTCTTTATAATCCAAGATTGCGTAAAACATACTTACAAAAGAATTTTTCTCAATCGTTTTATATAATAGTCGATTAACCTTACTTAGCACAATGCGTGGCGAAACATTTTCTTCGGCATGTGCTTGAAGAATTCCTTTTGTAAGTGTCATATAAATTGCCGCACCCACACCTTTACCAGATACATCGCCAATTGCAATTCCGAGCCGATTACTATTGAGCTTTACGAAATCGAAATAATCACCGCCTGCTTCTACCGCAGGAATACTTATTGCTGAAAATTCAAATCCTTCTATATTAGGCTCTTCTTTTGGCAATAAACTTAACTGAACTTTTGCGGCTATCTCCATCTCTTTCTTTAATCTTTCTCGTTCGGAAATTCTCTGTATATGCGCCGGCACTCCATAATTTTCAAATACAAATTCTTCTTTCCTATATCTACTAATTATATATACCGCAGGAGCTGCTAATATTACTACACTTATTGCATATAGATTATAATTATAAAATGAATTGGTCGTAGCTGATAATAAGAATACTCGTGTAATTATAAATACATAGAAATTCATTCCTACTACTGTAAGGAGATCGTATCTGAAATAGATAAATGCCGTAAAACAACCAAACAGAAAATAGATCATTAGATCAACTGCAAAAAGATTCACCGAAGGTGGTGTTTCTGCTATTGATTGACTTAACATCATCACTGCACCTGTAAGTACAATCGATACCCACTTCTTTTGCCAACGAGGGTAAGTAATATTTATTGTTAAAAATGTAATTACTACACTTGCTAAAATTGTATTGGAAAATGCTCCGAGTATTACATCTATTACAGGGAGATAAGAACTATATATTGATAAGAGATTAATTGGAGTTATAAATAATTGAGTCCCGGGCTGATTTAAGAAAATACTTCCTAATAAATAAAAGAAGCTCAAACCTAATCCTAGTACCATTCCTTTGAAAAGCGATTCACCCGCTCCGAGTGTTAAAAATTTCCCTTTTGTAAATGCATCTATACTGCTAAGTTTATCTTTCCATAAACTCCTTGCAAAAGACTCGCCGACCGACCAGCTTGCAAATATTAGTAATCCAAGGAAAAAATATAATAACACTCCATTTAGAAGTAATGCTATAACTTTAGTGGTAATAAAATTGAGCGTACCTATATTAATCCCTTTACCGAGTCCGGGCCAATAGTTAACTAATACTATTATGGATGTGAAGATAAAGATTAATAGTAATGTTGTACCGAGATTTAACCAAACTTCTCCTTGGTGGTACTTTTTAATAAATATCCAGAATACTTTAATCATCCATAAGAATACAAATAAAATTGATGCCGTAATAAAAACTATCTGTCCGACTTCAAAATAGTTTCTATAAGTATCAGGCACTCTTAAATTATTTTCAAAACTTCCCGGTTTATTTCCTTGAATTACAGCATTAATTACGTTCACTGAATTTAATTTGGGTATTTTTTTCTCCCAAGAAAATTTATGGTCAACTCTATTTACATATTTTTCTTCTTTTGTTTCTACTAATGAGTACTCATCTAAATTAATATTGAAATTGGAGAGAGAAAAATTCTTTAATATTTTTTCGGCTTCTTCAGGTGTAATCGATGTCATTTTAGCAGTATCTGCTAATCGATAATCGAATGAAGTTATTTTCCCATTTTGATTTACGCTGACTGCATAGATATTCTGAGGTATATTTCTATCAAGATTTTTATGAACCATTATTTCCCATCCATAAAAAGCCCAGTCTTTTGTATTAAGAACATTTTTATATTCTTTATTTCCAAGCTGTTTTAAGAGGTATTTATTTTCAATTGGTGAATTTTCAAAAAATCCCTCGATTGAATAACCGGTTATGTCTATCTTTTGATTTGATAGGAAATTTTTTGCGAGTTCTATAGCTTCGCTTCTATTTATCTTTAAATCAAAACTATTATAGGGGGTGGATGGATATAAAATTATAGTTAATGCCGCTATTAAAAAACCCGCAATTATCCAATATTTATTCCGTATCGCATTAATTTTCATTTTTTCACCTATTCTCCTTACCCTTTAGACGAATATAGATAGATAATAGTTAGATTATCAATACAATTTTACCGCTTTTATACTAAAATTAGCAAACCAATTTTTTCTTAATTTCCTTATATTAATATTTCGATTAAAAATTAAAGATAAAAAACCATGAAAGAGCCGATAGTAAATTTAGATTTAGCAAAAGAACATGGATTAACTGAAGAAGAATATTCTAATATTTGTAAGATACTTGGAAGAGTACCCCGATTTACAGAACTTGGGATTTTTAGTGTTATGTGGAGTGAGCATTGTAGTTACAAAAATTCAATTGCTCTACTTAAAACATTGCCACGAAAAGGGGGGAGACTTTTAGTTGATGCCGGCGAAGAAAACGCAGGTTTAATTGATATTGGTGATGGATTGGCTGTTGCTTTCAAAATCGAAAGCCATAATCATCCCTCGGCAGTTGAACCTTATCAAGGAGCTGCCACTGGTGTTGGTGGAATACAGCGTGATATTTTTACAATGGGTGCTCGCCCAATTGCTTCTCTTAATTCACTTAGATTCGGAAACCTTGAAGACGCTCGTACAAGATACTTATTTGAATATATTGTAAAAGGTATTGGCGATTATGGAAATTGCTTTGGAGTGCCGACTGTTGCAGGTGAAGTTTATTTTGATGAATGCTACAAAGGAAATCCATTAGTTAATGCTATGTCAATCGGTATCGTAGATCACGATAAAGTAGCATCCGCCACTGCAAAAGGTGTAGGTAATCCCGTTATGATTGTGGGTTCTTCTACCGGCAAAGATGGTATTCATGGTGCTACATTTGCATCTGAAGAGATTTCAGAAAAATCAGAATCAAAACGCCCTTCAGTCCAAGCCGGCGATCCATTCACAGAAAAACTTTTACTCGAAGCGACTTTAGAAATTATTAAGGAAGATTTAATTGTTGGTATTCAAGATATGGGTGCTGCTGGTATCGCTTGCTCCACTTCTGAAATGAGTGCCAAAGGTCAGTCGGGCATGAAGATAGACTTAAATAAAGTTCCTCTTCGCGAAAAAGATATGTCAGCTTATGAAATTATGCTCTCCGAAAGTCAAGAAAGAATGCTTGTGGTTGTAAAGAAAGGTAATGAAGAAAAAGTAAAAGCAATATTTGATAAATGGGACTTAAACTGCGAAATTATTGGTGAAGTAACAGATACAGGAATTATTGAATTAAATTATCATGGTGAAGTAAAATCAGAAATCCCTGCTTTCGATCTTGTTCTTGGCGGAGGAGCACCTGTTTACATTCGCGAGACTAAAGAACCTGCTTATATCAAAGAAAAGGCAGCTTTTGATCTTTGCTCTCTTAGTGAACCTGATTGTATTAGTAATTCATTTTTGAAAATATTTTCTTCACCCAATATTGCATCAAAAAAATGGGTATATCGCCAATACGACCAATCCGTTAGAACAAATACAATTACCGGACCTGGACCATCTGATGCGGCAGTTGTATTGGTCAAGGGAACTAATAAAGCTATTGCTGCTAAGACAGATTGCAATGGTAGATTTGTTTATCTCGATCCGAAAAACGGTACTAAGATTGCAGTTGCAGAATCCGCTCGCAATATTGTCTGCGCCGGTGCTACCCCTTTGGGTGTAACTAATTGCCTAAATTTCGGTAACCCTTATAAACCAGAAATTTATTGGACTTTCAAAGAAGCAATTAATGGAATGGGGGAAGCATGTAGATTTTTTAATACTCCTGTTACAGGCGGTAATGTGAGTTTTTATAACGAGAGTCCTGATGCAGCTGTTTTCCCAACTCCGGTTATTGGTATGGTTGGCATTATTGAAGATTATAATAATGTTGTTACCTCTGTATTCAAAAATGAAGATGATCTTATTTATGTACTGGGAGAAGATTACGAAGAGATCGGTGGAAGTGAATATCTAAAGGTGATTCATAATTTAGTTATTGGAGCAATTCCCAAAATCGATCTTCAAACCGAAAAAGACCTTCACTCATTATTGCTTAATCTAATTGAAAAGAAATTTGTAAAATCTGCACATGATGTTTCTGAAGGGGGAGTAATCTCCGCTATTGCTGAATCATGCATTATGGATGAGAAAAATCAGTTTGGTGCTCATGTACACATTCCAATAAAAACAAGAGAGGATTTTTCGTTCTTTTCTGAATCTCAATCACGTATCGTAATCTCAATCGATCCCGAAAATCAAGAAGAAGTAGAAAAAATATTATCACACGGATTTACTCCTTATCACTTTCTTGGGAAAGTTTGTAAAGATGAGTTAAAAATTAATGACCAATATAAGTTTGATTTGAAAATACTATCAGAAGCATATTTTAATACACTATCGGACAAGATGAATGTCAAAATTCGATAAACTGAAGTTAGTTCTTAAAATTATGCCCGCTAAGTATTTTAGATTAGTCAGCGATTTCTATTCCCACTATATAAAGGGACTTTTCCAAAGAATGGAAGAACACCATATTATAGTATATGGTGGTGGAATGGCTTTTTCTCTTTTGCTTAGTCTGGTACCTTTTATACTAACTATATTTTTTATTCTTAGCCAATATCTCGAAAGCGGTATAATTCAAATGCTTATTAGCGGAATAATTGATTCTACAATTCCTTATCCTGATTTTGCTGCTTATTCTAAAGAAGCAATATTTAAAAGACTCCCAGAAGTAATTGAATACAGAACTTTTGCCGGAGTAATCGGTATTGGTGGACTTGTATTTACATCCACCTGGCTATTTAGTAATATGAGGATAATACTAAATAAAATTTTTCATACCGTGAAAAGGAAAAGCGCATTAGTAGGTTTTATGCGTGATATTGGTATGGTGGCGGTTTTAATTATATTTATTACCATATCTACCTTTATTCTTCCGGCATTTAACATTGTAGTATATGCTGCGGATAAAATTGAGTACCTTAATATTTTGAGGGTGAGCGAAGTTTTAGATTATATTATCTGGGGTGTAGGTCTTCTCGTTACTTTTATACTCTTTTTCATGCTTTTTTACCTTATTCCTTATGAAGCTCTTGGTAAACGTGTGCCTGCAATTTCTGCTCTTTGGACTACTGTAATGTGGGAAGCTGCACGTCTTGGATTTGGCTATTATATCAATATATTCTTAAATACTAATCGGTTTTATGGAGCCTTTATTTTAGTTATTGGTATTCTTTTTTGGGTTTTTTATTCCTCCTGTTTGTTTATTATTGGAGCTGAAATAGGACAGCTTTTCCGTGAAAAACATCCACGTGTTATAAAATAATTTTTTAATTTTCAAAAAAAATCTTTGGGTAATAAAATGAATAAACGTTCTCTTATCTTTTTTACAATCATACTCTCGCTTACATTTACAAAATGTACAAAGTCGCAGGAATCTGTTGAATTAAAGAAAAAAGCAAATTTAGAAAATCTTAAGAAATATGAATTTAAGAACCAGGATGTAATTGAATTAGATAAATCTAAAATAAAAAAACTAAAAAAACGTACTAAGTATGCGGCTTTCTATACACCATTGGGGACACTCCCTGAACGTAAAACATTAACCGAGGAAGTATATTTTAATCAAAAAGGGGAAAGGACAAAACTTATTCGATATAAGACTATTGGCTCAATCGATTTGGTATATACTTTTGAGTATGATGAAAAAGGAAACCTAACCCATAGCTTAACTATGAGTGGAGAAGACGTAAAAATGTCTGAAGTTTTTATTAAATATAATAATGAAGGCAATGCAATCGAAAAGAAATTATTTGATAAGCAGAGTGAAGGGTGGGGTAATATTCAGTATTTTTATGATAAAAACGGCAACCTTGTAGAAACCAAAACTTTTAATAATAAAGGTGTGTTATTTGCCACTGAAAAGAATGAATATGTTAATGATGTAATTGTGAAGAAAACACTTTATGATGAAAAGGGTACACAAAAACAGGAATCAAATTTTGAATACCTTCAAGAGGGTAATGGATATATTGAAAATGCAGTAAATACACAAGGGCAGATGAAAATAGAAAACTATTTTGATGGAAAAGGGAATCCGGTTAAGATTGAAAATAATATGACTAAAAGATTAATGGAATATGACGAGAATGGAAATTTAACTCAGGATGAACTCTTTCTACAAGATGGAACTCGTCAATTCAAAGTACGCTTTAATTATCTTCCAAATGGATTGCAAAATGAGCAAGTCCGCTATACCGGAGACGATAAACCGGCATTCTATACAGTCTATGAGTATGAGTATTATAAATAATATTTTTAGCCTATTCTCAACGAAAGATTAATTTTTAATCTAAAAAAGCAGTTTTGTTCAATACAAAGCTGCTTTTTTTACCTACCTTATTATTTGTAGTATATCATATTTCAACAATAGCTCTTCACATTTTTTAAGATATGCTTTTTACTTATATATATTTTTACTAAGTTACAGATATCCTAATTACTTAGTGAGGATGTGATGAAAAAATATTTCTTATTTATTCTTTTCTCAGCTCTATTTCTTTCGTGCGGCAGGGTAGATGAATCGAATCCTGTAATTCCTGTTGCCCCCTCTGATGTTGTTCAAGTTCTTAGTCCTAAATATGGCGAGTATTTTCATCCCGGTGATGAAGTCGCTATTAAATGGTCTTTCCCGGAAAGAATCAGTTCAGTAAATATTTTATTATACCGAAAAACAGAATTGAAAACTATTATTGCAGCCGGCATTAAAAATAACGGCGTATATAATTGGATAATCCCTGATATTATTAATCGCTCGGTACATTACAGAATCGAAGTACGAAATGCTAACGATTCCTCTTTTACCACTTTGAGCGATTATTTTTATATCGTTCAATGAAAAATAATTAGTAAGGCAATTTTTTTAGGTCAACATAAATTATTTCTGTGGAGTGTATTATGAAGCTTGCAAAGTTATTTTTTATTTTTTCATTTATACTTTTTTCATATGCTAATACTAACGCTAATTATCTACGTTCATCCGGAAATGATGGAGTAATTATTCATCTTTCTAATGGTTCTAATGATCCACATCGCGCTTTAATGGCGTTAAGCTTGGCACTTAAAATGGCAGATGATCATGATGTGTTAGTGTTCTTAGATATTCATGCTGTAGATTTGGTATTGGCTTCTTCCAAAAGTGTGGAATATAAAAAGTTTGAGCCATCAAAAATATTGCTCGATAAGTTGTTAACAAAGGGAGTTAAGATTATTGTCTGTCCTATGTGTCTTGAAGTAATAAATAAAACTAAGTTTGATTTGATTAAAGGTATCGAAATAGCCGATAAAAATGATTTCTTTAATTTTACTACCGGAAGAATTATTACTCTCGATTATTAATTATTGTTAACAAAATAAAACTCAAACGGCAGCCGAAGCTGCCGTTAAAAGAGTTTTTGCGCGCCCTCATCACTTACTTGAGGAAAATTAATTTCTTTGTTTGAGTATATTTATTTGTTGTTATTCGGTATATATACATTCCACTAGGCATATTAGTTGGATGCCAATTAACTGTGTGATATCCTGCTTCCATTTCCCCTTTTACTAAATCAGCCACTTTCTCGCCGAGGGTATTGAATATGCTTAAAGTTACATCGCTATTTTCCGGTATTCCGAATTTGATTGTGGTTTCCGGATTGAATGGATTAGGATAGTTTTGCATTAATGTAAATTCAACCGGTATTTCTAATGGTTCAATCTCTATAATTCTGATAGAAGGATTATTAATTGTATATTTTTCTCCATTGCGGAGTATCGATTCGTTTCCTTCGTTTGTTCTTATTTTTAGATCAGTTCCATGTAAAGTTAGTGTAACGGGATATTCTTCACTTGTAATTTTTATTCTTCTTGCTGAACCGGTAAGTGTTTCAACAAATTTTTCTGAATCGAAACGAACATCTAAATTACCGGCAGGTGATAGAGGAGGAAGTTCGTATTGATTTGTATTAACTCCTTTGTCAGCCAAATAAATTGATGTGGAATTTTTACGATCCGAAACTATTATCTTTGTCCAATTATTATCGATCTCTGCAAAATGGTTTTCGGATATTTTACCGGAACCGGTATTTAGGTTCAAGACTCCATCATTTTGTACTTTTATCCAATACCCCATTCCAGGTTTTAATGATGTAGGGGTTTTGTATTGTCCTTCAAATGAGAAGAATGATGATAAAATGATTCCTGCTGGCGTAGTGTTTATATTAGTAACTATTATTTCTGTTTCATAAGGAGCAATGATATTCCACCCTGCTTTCACCGCCACAGTATTTTTATTTACGGGAAGTCCAACAACTGAAATAGTTTTTGCAGAGTTATATTTTATCCAATAACCCTTACCTGTTTCAATAGTAGTTTCACTTGTATAACCATTATCATATTTCCAAGTAGATGTAATATTATCTTCGAAAATGGATGCAGCACTCATATCTGCTGCATTCAATGGAATTGATGCTATGTTCCACCCAACAGCAATATTGATATTTATTGTTGTGGTTTTGCTAAAAGTGATCGCTAATTTCGTAATAGCATTGTTTGTTATATATACACTATCAACACTTTTCATATCGAGATTAATAAAAGTGCCGCCTATTACATCTTTCAATCTAAAACTACCTTCGGGGAATGCTGTCTTATCCCATTTAAGAGTAATTGGATATGGTCCTTGAAACAAAATTTTCCATTCAATTGATTCCTGTGTATCAGGACGGAAATCATTTATAAGATCATCATAGCCAACTCTTTGGAATTTAAGATCTGGAGCATCTGATTCAGGAGGTGGGGGTGGAGCAATGATTTCTCCAAGTGCCGCATCTTGTCCATCTGTGGCAGTAGCCGCAGTACCGAATAACATTTGAATATTGTTATTGCTGCCAATAAGTCTTATGTAATTTGCCCACGTATATAGTGCCGGGACTTCATTAAAATTTTTAAGCGGAGCTTCTATATTAATATCTCCAATAACAATTAGACGATTCCCGCTTACCGGGTCTTCACCTATATTCGATTCCCATCCAGAATTATCGGCTGTCGGGCTATCTGTAAAAAATTTATATCCATATGTACCATTAGGTAGTGCTAATACATCACCTTCATAAACAAGATCACCATCGAGATCAAATAAAGTATCTTGCTCTGTCCAGAAGTTAAATTCGCCACGAACCAAAACATGATCTTTTATTGGATCAAATTTGAATTGCTGTCTAACTCCTCTCATATCAACTTTGAAATGAATTGAAACAGGGTCTAAGCCCTCAACTCTTTCTACTGCAAAATTATCTAAACTGAATGAGCCGGTAGTTATATCGACTCCAATTCCACCATCTCTTCCATTTAGATTTACACCAATATCATATTTTTTAATTGTTTCAGGATTTAAAACACCATTACCTTTAAATGAAATCCAATCGGGGATTGAAAATCTGCTAAATGGTATTTCAATTTTAGTCCAACCGGGGTCTGCGCTAAGTGTGCTAATATCAAGATTATAATCCCATCTTTCTGCAAGATCATAATCAAATTCTTTAGAAGGGTTCTCGCTCATATCATATAATGATATATATAAAACAGTCCTGTCGCTAAATGTTGCTTTAGAATCGACATTTATATAAAATGAGAAGGTGTTTGCAGTTTCGGTAGGTCCGGCTTTGCTCAAATTGAAGAAATCGGAACCGGGGATAGTTTTACCTATCCCAGCATTCCCCCCCCAACTTTCTGTTTGCTTTACTGAATACTCAAATTTATGAGCTCCGCGAATCTGCCCGGATGAATTGAAAGTAACGTTCATTGATGCATCGGTGCTGCCGAATGTTTCATAAAATGAATCGACAGAATATAAATGTGGATCTGTATCCATTGGATTTATGACATAACTGTTGGGGGTAAGATTATTAAAATATATAGGCGAAATTGATATATCACTTTCTCTAACGAACATTAATCGGTCGCCATAAAGACCAACATTCCCCGGGATTACTTCCCAAATTCCAATATCCGGATTTGTTTCATCTGTATTAATAAAAAACTTAAATGGACTTGTGCTATTTTTGGGTAAGGATAATGTTTTTTCATAAATATCAGTACTTCCTGAAACTAAAGTCATTTCATTAATTTCCCAACCACCATTAAATGTGCCTTTTAAGTAAACTTTATTATTATCAGGAGCATTTGGCTTAAAAGTACCTAATTGCTTTTGAAGGGACATATCCACTTTAAATGTAATATTTACACTTTCGGTTTGAGCTGATAGGTTGGTAAAAGAAAAAATAATTAAAATTAGAATCGATTTGAAGCAGAAGGATTTCATTATTTCACCTCGTTAAAGTTACAATTTTTACTTAAAGAGTTCTTTGTCTTTTGAGATGAAAATTATGGGTTTATTTGGGTGAGTGGTTAATAAAAATCAATCAAGAGTTTGTAAATATTGCTTAAAGTGTATTTTTGTGCAAAAAAAAGCCCCTTTACAGGGGCTTTTTTATTATTAAATTACTTCAGGAGTACCATCTTTTTAGTCGACACATAAGAGCCGGCAATTATTCGATAGAAATAAACGCCTGATGCTAAACGCTCGGTAACTGCATTAAACTTAACTCTATGTGTTCCGGCAGTCTGAGTATCATTAACTAAGGTAATTACTTCACGTCCTAAGATATCATATAACTTTAAAGTAACACGGCTTGCCATTGGTAACTGATAAGTTATTATCGTCTCCGGATTAAACGGATTAGGATAGTTTTGTAATAAATTAAACTCAGTCGGTAAGGATTCTTCTTCATCAACTGCTGT
>Ga0172380_10002650_pt1 | contig 26832 bp, 29 predicted proteins | sample Leawe162metaG_FD_119747 | JGI IMG/M metagenome (GOLD analysis project Ga0172380, IMG submission 119747) | Leachate microbial communities from a municipal landfill in Southern Ontario, Canada - Leachate well 162 metaG | ecosystem: Engineered > Solid waste > Landfill > Unclassified | place...
ATCGCCCGATCGTGTCAAATGCCGTGCGGGCGGCCTCGAAGGAATCCAGCTTCCCGGAGACGTTCTTGGAAACGTTTTGGGTCATGTTCAGAAGGCTCGCCATCGCGACCATGATCATGCTCAGTATGGCAAAGGCAATGAGGATTTCGACGAGCGTGAACCCGCCCCCCATTCTCCGCCGGGACAAGGCCATCAAGCACGAGATCTTTCGGCAACCGGCGAACTCGGTCTGGATGGGGATCTTCATGGCCGTTACGTTCCCTGATTGAACAGGAGGTAGCAGAAGGTTTTGCTTCCGATGGGGCTTTTCCCTTGGGTGACGGTAATCTTGACGCTTTTGAGATTGCTGCTGGCGCTGTTGTTGGTGAAGTGGATGCTGGCGCTATAAGTGGCATCCGCCTCGTCCGTCACCGCTTTGCCGAGTTCGTCAAAGAAGCAATTTATAGGTTGGACGGGCAGGGAAGAAAACTCGTCCTGGGAGAATTTGGAGGCAAGGCCGTCAGCGAGTTGAACGGCGGTGGCCATATCCAGCGAGGATCGGGCGGAGCTCACGGCAAGCGGGACGAGCCCGAGCAGGGAAACCACCGCGAATGTGAAGATCCCCAAAGCCAATACGACCTCGACAAGCGAAAACGCCTCCGGTTTTGAACCGGTCCGATGGAAGGGAATACGGCTGGTTTTCATGGCGGCAGGGTCGGGTTGTTTTTCAGCATATTGGCGATCGTGGGCTCTGCGGCGGAACTCATGGCAACGAGGGGTTCATATTGTCCGAGGCATTCCCTTCTGCGGCCGGATCTTCGAGAGGGCCGGGGACAGCTTCCGGGGTGGGCTCCCCCCCATACCAGCGGTAGAGGATAATGCTCGCGACGAGAGCCACGCCGCCGAACAGCACCGGCGCAAGGAAAAACAGCCTGTAGTAATTCCCAAAAGCATCGACAACTATTCCGAAGACGGGAGAAAGAGCGGCAAGCCCGATGGCCCCGACCATCGCGCCCGCGGAAGCAAACTGCCCGTATTGTGCCCGCGGATACATGTCCACGGTCCACTTGCCCATGGCGAGGCCAGCCAGAAAGAACGGCAGGTTCATCAGAATCGTCATGACAAATGCTGTCGCGCGCCCATGGATGATGAAGAAACCGGCCAGCGTGACGGCCATCCCCGCAGCCAACCCGACCATCAGGGATTTTTGGCTTCCCCAGCGATCCACCAAAACCCCGAACGGCACCGAGAACAACAGGGTCGCCCCCGCGGTCACGGCCATCAGGCGGCCGAAATCGGTTTCTGTCAGACCGATCTCATCGCGATAAAAGAACAACTTGAAGAGATTGCCGGCCGTCGTCCACTGCGTCCCTGCGGCATAGACGAGAAAAATCAACCAGTATCGCGCGCTCCCGAAACATTCGACAAGATAGTTCCTGACCGGCGCATACCAATGGCCGTGCGCCTCCTTGATGGAGGGGTATTCCCCCTCGCGCACCTTCCAGCACATCAGGATGAACGAGACGGCATAGATCAGGGCGAACACGGCAAAAATCAGCCGCATATGCTCATGCACATACCCAAATATGAACCAGTTGAATATCAGCCCCGCCGTCATGCCCACCACGCGGAAATACCCGTAAAACCGCCCGATGAAAGGTTCGGGAACGGTATCCGGGATCAAATAGTAATAAACCGTGGCAATAAACAGGTTGAAAACCTGGAAGCTGATGATCATGACGCCGAATACGATCACGAGGGGGGCGGCTGGAAAGAGAGCGAAAAGCCTCTGCGCCCAACTGTGCTTCAACAACACTTCAGTTATGTCCGGCGACCACGGGAGCAGGATGAGAAACAGGGCGACGAAAGGCGTGGCGAACATCAAAAACGGCCGCCGTCTCCCCCAGCGGCTCCGAAAGCGGTCCGAATGCGAACTGATGATTGGATTGAGGACGAAGTTGCAGAGCGTGCCCATGGTTCCCATGAGAATCGCCATGGTGGCGTTCGAGATGTTATAATCCTTGAGCTGCAGGGCCACCAATCCGGGTGTCGATTCCATCAGCGTCATCGTGAAATCGCCCCACAGCAGCCAGCCGAAGAGGGCAAGAAGGGAGGCCGGCGTGTAGCGCACCGTGCCGCAAACGAATTTTTCGGGCGACACCTCATGGAGGTGGATCATTTTCTTCCACCAAGTGTCAAAAAGCCTTTTGAGATGCTTGATCATATCTGCATTTGGCCCCGTTGTGAGCCGCACGTTGCGCTACACTTGCGTGGTGCCGGAAGGGGCCGCGTTCCATCCGCCGGAGACCCGATCACATCCGAACCGGACGCGGTGCCGCCTGCGCGGAGGGGAGCGGGAAGAGGCTGGAAAGCGCTCCCGAAGATGATCGAGCTGCGAATGGATGAGGATGAGTGGCGCATGAAATTTTTCTGGCAGGCGAGGCCATTATAATATAAATACCATATAGGAGAAGGATGATGGCGAGTCAACTGCATTTTCACAAGAAAACGTGTCCGGAAGGGGCCCGTCAATTGGGCGGGCTTATTCGTATGAAACATGATTTCTTTTCCGCAATCATTTTGTGTGTTTTTAAAGTATGATGATCTCCAAAGAGCCGGGGTTCGAGAGCATGCGGGCGGGAGCTCGCGGCATGGAAGGAGAGGCGGGAGTCCCGAACCTGAGCCCGCAGGATATGTTTGTTCTCATGGCTGCGGAACATGTTCCGGATTACGCCTTTGCGAAACGTCGCGGGGAATTCTCGGAGTGGAAGAAAGAGGCTTTGCCCGAGGTGCTCCGCACGCTCGGGCGTTGGCCGGAGGCGGTGCCGCCCAACCCGAGGTTTCAAATGGAATGGATGGACCGCGGGGTGCGGAAGCGCCGCTACTGGATCGATGTCGGGCCGCACGCCTCGGCCGCTCTTCAGGTCAACCTGCCAGGAGATCTTGCCGGCGGCGAGAAACGTCCGGCCATCCTTTGCTGGCACGGGCATGGCGCCCACGGCAAGGATCCGGTGATGGGCAACGCTGGCAGCGATGCTGTCAAGGAAGATATCCGCATCCACCGGTATGACTATGGCCACCAAATGGCCGAGAAGGGATTTGTGACCTATGCGATCGACTGGATGGGCTGCGGAGAGCGCAACGACACGCTCAAACCCCACTTTCTCGCCACGGCGGGCGACCGCGATTGGTGCAACCTCTATTACCTGCATGCGACCATGTTCGGCATGACCAGCCTTTCCATCAATTTGGCCCATGGCCGCGCCGCCACGGATTTTGCCGCCTCTTTGCCCGAGATCGATGCCTCGCGGCTCGGCGTCATGGGGCTGAGCGGCGGCGGCACCATGGCCTTGTGGACCGCGTTGACCGACAGCCGTTTCAAGGCGGCGGAGATCATTTGCTACAGCGACCTCTGGGCGCTCTTTGGCATCCGCGACATCAACTACTGCGGAATGCAGGTGGCCCCGGGACTTTTTGGGCTGGTGGATTTGCCCGACCTGCAGGGGCTTCTCGCGCCGCTTCCCCTGCTGATCGATATCGGAGCTTACGATACGTGCTTCCATGTGGACAACGCCATGGCGTGTTTTCGCCAAGTGGAACAGATTTACGAGGCGGCCGGCGCGCGCGAGCGGCTTTATCTCGATTTCTTTCCCGGCGACCATGCCTGGGGCGGCAATTTGTCCGGTCCGTTTTTCGAGCGGTGTCTTGCGTGAAACCGATAAAAGAATTGAATGCTTCGCTTGTATGGCGGAAAATTCATCCCTCCAAATCGTGCCTGGGGGGACAACTTGACATCGTCGCGGAATGGGTCAAGCTCATACGGATGGGTTCTTGGTATTATGAGTGTCTGAAAGCCGGGGGCGTTCGCGCATGGATCCCGTGAACATCCCGTCGGCCCAACCCTCCCTTCGATCATCCCACGAGCGAGGCGACAACCGTTCCCCCGGAGAACTTCGCAAAATTGAAATCCAAAGCGGCATTGCCCCGCACGCGCAGGGGTCCGTTCTGGTCGCCTTCGGAGACACCCGCGTCATCTGCGCGGCGATGGTCGAGGAATCGGTTCCCCGGTGGATGAAGGAACAAGGCGTCACCGGCGGATGGCTGACGGCGGAATATTCCATGCTCCCCTACTCGACCCTCACGCGCAAAACCCGGGAGTCCACCCGGGGAAAACCGGATGGCCGTGGCACCGAGATCCAGCGTCTGGTGGGCCGGTCTTTGCGCGCCGTGGTGGACTTGGAAAAACTCGGGCCGCGCACCCTCTGGGTGGATTGCGATGTCCTGCAGGCGGACGGCGGAACGCGGACGGCGGCTATCACCGGCGCTTCGGTCGCGGTCGAACTGGCCTGCCTCTCGCTCGTGAAGCAGGGCAAACTGGCCGCGCTTCCGATCAAGAACCGCGTGGCCGCAGTGAGCGTGGGCATCGTCAAAGGAGAGGTGCTCGTGGACCTCGATTACCACGAGGACAAGGACGCGGAAGTCGACATGAATATCGTCATGACCGACAAAATGGATTTTGTGGAAGTCCAGGGCTCCGGCGAAGAGAGCGTCTTCAGCGCAGCCCAGCTCGAATCGATGGTCGCCGCCGCCAAAGGCGGCATTGCCAGGCTGCTCGAAATCCAGGATGCCGCACTCTCAAACATCCGAAAAAATCCGCCGGGGCGCCCGTGAAATAATCCGGAATCGTGCTTGCGCCAGGGCGCGGACCGTCCATAGTGACCAATTCCAGTTTTCAAGCCATGAGCATCATTGAGAAGATCGAAAGTGACCAGTTGAAGAAGGGCGTGACGGCCTTCGAAGTCGGCGACACCGTCAAGGTCCACACGCGCGTTGTCGAAGGCGACAAAGAGCGCATCCAAATTTATTCCGGCATCGTGATCGGGCGCAAGGGCGTTGGCCTCAATGCCAATTTCACGGTCCGCCGCGTTTCCTATGGCGAGGGCGTCGAGCGGGTCTTTCCGCTCCATTCCCCGCGCATCGCGAAAATTGAAATCGAGCGCCAGGGTTCGGTGCGCCGGTCCAAACTGAACTTCCTGCGCGACCGCAAGGGCAAGTCGGCGACGACGGTGAAAGAAAAAGCCGACCGGGCGTAGAATGCCCTGCTCCTTCGAGCAGGAAATCCTCCTTTCCTCGCGCGGGATATTTCCTGTCGCGGGCATCGATGAAGCCGGGCGCGGCCCATTGGCCGGGCCGGTTGTCGCCGCCGCCGTCGTGCTGCCGTTGGACTTCCGTCTTCCGGGTCTGGATGACTCGAAAAAACTGACGGCCTCCGTGCGGGAGGGCCTGTATGCCTCGTTGACCGGAAACCCGGAGGTGCGGTGGGCTTCCGCCCATTTGGGCAACCGGGAGATCGACCGGTGGAACATCCTCGGGGCCACGCACCGCGCCATGCGCCGGGCCTTTCTCTCCCTGGTTCCCCGCCCGGTCCACGCCCTGATCGACGGGCTGCCCGTCCCGGATTTTCCCTGTCCGCACACCGCCCTGGTCCGGGGAGACGGGCGCAGCCTCAGTATCGCCGCGGCCAGCATCGTCGCCAAGGTCGAGCGGGACCGTGCGATGCGCGAACTCGATTCGAAATATCCGGAATACGGATTTTCCAAACACAAAGGCTATCCAACGCCCGATCATCTTGCCAAACTCCGCGAGCATGGCCCCTGTCCGGTTCATCGCCGAAGCTTTTCGCCGGTTGCGCAATCCACGCTCTTCTGAGGCGCCCCACCTCCGCCTCGGACGCGAAGGCGAGGATCTCGCCGCGCGGTATTTGCGGGCGCGCGGCTACAAAATCCTCCGGAGAAATTTCCGGGCCCCGCACGGTGGCGAGGTCGATCTCGTCTGCCGGCAGGGAAAGGAACTTGTTTTCGTCGAAGTGAAGACACGTTCCACCGGGCAATTCGGACGGCCCTTCGCCGCGGTCGATCGCAAGAAGCGCCGCCTGATCATCCGCGGCGCAATGAAATGGCTGCGCCTGCTCGATATGCCCGACATCACATTCCGGTTCGATGTCGTGGAAGTCCTGACGGCCCCCCCTGGCGAAGTGAGGATCCTCGAAAACGCCTTCCAACTCCCGGACGATTATTCCTACTGATTCCCGAAAAGAGCGGCCCCGGTCAGGTCAATTGCTTGATGGCGGTCGTGAGATAGACCGCCTCGGGGTGCTTGCCGCGGTATTTCGTGATTTCTTTTTTCCCGATCACGCGGAACCCGAACCGCTCGATGACCTTCGCGCCGCGGCGGGATTCGAAGGTGACCATCTGGCCGAAGACCGCCTTTTCGCCATGCGATTTGAGGTAGTCGAAATACGCGTTGAGCAGCACATGCGTTCCGGCGAAACTCTGCGCTTCGGGCAGGACGTTGAAGTGGAAATGCGCGGTTCTGCGCGGCGCGGCGGGGACCTCCCGCCAAGAATTTTTCAGGATCCAATGGATGAAATCCCGCGTGGCGCGGTTGTAGCGGCGGTACCTGAGGATTCCGGAGGCAAAGAGGCTGATGTTGTGGAAAAAGCTGTGCCATTGCTGCCGCAGAGGGCGCCGGGAACCCAGCAGGTAGCCTTTCACAACGCCGCCCTGCTCCAAAACGAACGAGGATTCGGGCTCGATATCCGTGTAGTAGGCGGTGAGATAGTCGGCAAAGAGTTCCCGGTCCTCGAAAACCGGATCGATCGGTTTGCCGAGAAACCCCGTCTCGCAACAAAGCCGGCGGACGGCTTCACGGTCGCGGGATTCGTAATGTCGGATGGAAATTCCAGAGGGCAGGGCCACGGTTCACTTTGTATGCGGGAATCCCCTTTTCGACAAGTTCAACCGCACGCGTTGCTTCAGAGAGTCGCTTCTTTCCATATGGCGCGCGGTCTGCTAGATTGTCGGGTCAATCTGCCGCTTCTGAACTTTCAAACCCACAACAAGGGAAACGACATCCGCGCGGGATCCGCGAAAAACCGGAAGGACTCCACCCGCGGCGCCTCGTCGAACGAGGCTCTTGCGGCCATTGGCGCCTGTGTCGTTCTCGTCGTCCTTGCGGCCTTGACCATGAGGGACAAGAAGCCGCGTTTCCGCTTCGATTCGACGCCCGCTCCGTCCGCAACCGCGACGCCGTTGGCGCCGGCGCCCTCCGATTCGGCGACCCCCGCGCCGGCCTCCGACCTGCAGGCCCTTTTCCTTCAAGGGAGGGCGGAGAGCCCGCTGATCGCCCCCGTGGAGGATGTGGTGGCGCCTCCCTTTGTCCCGAATACCGACTACGCGAGCCAGCCGGCCTATCGGGAAATCCGGGAGACCGACTTGGGCCGGATGTATGCGGCCGCCCCAAAAAATGACAAGCGGGCGCTGGACAAAGTCGCCAAACTTGGCGGCTTCGGTTCCCCCGAGGCGATGGCCCGGGCATTCGGCTATCCCTCGGCGGATCAAATGCTTTGGAATTGGGATCGGACGATCACCGCCACGCCCCGGTTCCAGGCCGACAATTTCGGCACGAATGCCTCCCCTCCCCTCCTCTGGCAGGATTAGCCGGAAGACGTTTCCCCGCGCGATGAAAGTCCGTCCCGTCGTTCATTTTTTGTGGAAGAATGCCGGGCGCCTCGTGCTGGTGATGGTCTTTGTCGGGATTCCCGCGGCGGCACTGTATTTGCGCGAGGCGGGGATTGGGTTCGGCGCGAAGGAAGCGCTTGCCCGCTCGCTCGGCACGAAGGCCATCGAAGTCTCGATCGGCCGGCTGGCGGTCGATCCGTTTGCGGGGCTTCTTGCGCGGGATATCACCGTTCACGACCGTGATCTGGACGGACGCCTGATTGCCAGGATCAGCGACATCGCGCTCTCGCTCAACCTGAGCGAGCTCATGAACGGCCGCATCGTGGTCGACAAATTTTCCCTGCAGGATGCCGGCGTTTCGATCCCGGTGGGGAGCGGGAAACCGGACTCGCGCCTGGATCTGGAAGACGTCTCGGCAGAAATTAACCGCCTGGGAGACCGGCTTCGCCTGAGCCGCTTCGAGGGCCTTGTCGAGGGAATCCGGGTGGAACTCTCCGGGCTTTTTCTCAACCCATCCGCGTTCAGCCTCAAATCCGGGAAGCCGGAGAATTCCCGCGCAGGCCCCGATCCGGAGCTTGTCGGGAAGGTGCTTCGCGCGCTGGCGGCGTTGAGCTTCCCCGACGGACCGCCCACGCTCCATGCCTCCTTGGAAGCGGATTTCGCCAAACAGGATTCGCTGCGGATCGACAGTTTTTCCCTTCACGCAGGGAGGATCCTCGGAAAAGGCTGGCGGCTCGGGGAGGCCGAGGTCCACGGCCGATTCTCGGATGGCAACCTGCGGGTTCCGCGGTTTTTTTTGCGGGATGAGCGGGGCGAACTGGAAGCCTCCGTCGAGTGGTCCGAACGCGATGGGACAGTGGATGGGGCCGTGCTCTCGACCCTCGATCCGGCCCCCCTGCTGCGAATGCTGGCCGACAAAAATGAGGCGGCGCGCGCGCTGGTTTTTTCCAAACCGCCCCACGTGGAGGCGCGCGTCGTGGTCGAGAACGGTACCGCCAAACCGGAGATCCGTGTTACCGGCATGGCCCTGGCCCCTGCCGTGACGTTCAAGGGCGCGGAATTCCGCGATGCCGGATGCCACTTCGCATGGAAAAACGGGGTTTTGTATGCGCGCGATGTGAAGGTGTCGGTCGGGCGCGGGAACTTCGCCGGCCAAATCTGGATGGCCCCCGGGGATTTCCGGCTCAATGCCCGGAATTCGATCACCCCGAACTCGCTTTTGTCGCTCTTCGATCCGAAGACCCGCGCGTTTCTCTCCAAGATGGAATTCGACGACCTCCCGGATATCACAGTCGCGCTCCATGGCACCAAGCCCGATTTCGCCAATATTCGCGGCAAAGGTCATCTCAAGCTCGGGCGTACGGCCATGCGGGGAGCATGGCTGGACAGCGCCGAGTCGGATTTTGAAATCGGCGACCGGTGCGTCACCTACCGCGATTTTTTGATCAAGACCGGCGACGGGCGCGGCTCGGGCTCGTTTGCCTACGATGTCGGGCTCCAGGAGGCGAGGCTCGACGGCATCCGCTCGACCCTCGTTCCCGTCGATGTCCTGATGTGGATCGATCCAAAAATCGCGGAGGCGGTGAAACCCTACCGGTTCCGGGCGCCGCCTTCGGCCACCGTCGAGGGCAAGGTCCACCTCAAAGATCCCGCAAAAAACAACCTCGCGATCCGCATCGAGTCCGCCGAGGGGCTCGATTACGACCTCCTCGGCCGGACGTTGCGGTTCGGCAGGACTTCCGCGCTGGTGGATGTCGTGGGCGCAAAAGTCAACGCCGATGTCCGCAAGGCCGCGCTCATGGGAGGGGACGTGGCGCTCGAGGCCATCGTCTCGATCGACCCCAAAGATCCGACATTCGGCGCGGACGTGAAGCTCAACCGCGTGAATTTTGCGCGGCTCACCAAGCTCTATTTTGACTATGATGATTCCAAGGGCGTCATGAGCGGACGCTTCAAATTCCAGGCCCGGATGGGTGAAGAAAACCTCATGCGCGGCTCGGGAAGCATCCGCGTCGAGGACGGGAATGTCTTCGCCATTCCGATTCTCGGGCCATTCTCCGAAATCCTGGGAACGGTCCTGCCCGGCGTGGGGTACCAGACGGCGCGCGTGGCAACCGCCGACTTCACGGCCGCGAATGAAATCATCAACACCAAAAACCTGGTGATCCAGGGAGCGGGCTTCAGCATGTTCGGCGCGGGCGACATCCACTTCATGACGAGCCGCCTCGACATGAGCATGCGGATCAATGCCAAGGGGATTCCGGGCCTCGTCTTCTACCCGGTCAGCAAACTCCTAGAATATATTTCCACAGGAACCGTGGGAGAGCCGGCCTGGCGTCCGAAAATCATCCCGAGGTTCAGCCCGCAGGGGTCCCCACCCCCCCCGCCCAAGCGCCCGAAACGCTGAGGAGCCGTCAAGAAATATGGCTTTTCACAAGCCGGCGGATCGTGCGACAGGGTTTTGCGATGCTGGATTCTCCTTGGCAATGGATAGGCGCGTATGGGGCGGCGGCCTGCATCGGACTGAGCAAGACCGGATTCGGCGGCATCGGCATGGCGGCGGTTTTGCTGATGGCCTGCCGGTTGCCGAAGTATGAATTCGTCGGCGCGGCGGCGTGGTTTTTCTTCATCGTGAACGTGATCAAGGTTCCCTTCAGCGCATCGCTGGGATTGATCAACCCCTCCTCGCTTTGGCTGAATCTTCTCCTCGTCCCGGGCATTGCCGCGGGGGTGGTGACCGGCCGGTTTCTTTTCTCGGAAAGATCACCCAGCAGGTTTTTGAGTGGTTGGTGATCGCGTTTTCACTGGCCGGCGGGCTCCGGTTGATTTTGGCCGGTTGAGGCGGACCGCCGCTTTTTGCTGGCACGCGGCCCCGCTCCGCGCCAAATTCCATTTATGCAAATCCACCTGAGTCCCCGCAATATCGCCCTGACGGGAGCGATTCACGCGTTCATCGCCGAAAAAATCACGCACTTGGAGGAACACGGCGAGCAGATCCTGGCCGCTCACGTCGTTCTCCTTCACGACCAGAACAAAAAGAAACCATTCGTGGTGAAGGTCCACCTCGGGCTCCCCGGTCCGGACGTTTTCTGCGAGGATGCCGAGTCCGATCTTTACACGGCCATCGACAAGGTCATTCACAAGCTTTCCGGGCAGCTCAGCAAACGGAAAACCCGCCGGAAAGACCACAAGAAACACCTGACCCAGCTCGAGCGCGAAGCCGCCAAGCGGGGATTCAAGCGGCGCTGAAGCCCGGTGGAAGATTACAAGGTCAAACTCGACGTCTTCGAGGGGCCGCTCGATCTGTTGCTCTATCTCATCAAGCGCGATGAGGTGGATGTTTACGACGTTTCGATCGGGCGCATCACGAAGCAGTATCTCAGCTACATGGAGGCGTTCCATGTGCTCAACATCGAGCTCGCCGGCGAGTTCATCGTCATGGCGGCCAACCTGCTCTACATCAAGAGCCGGACGCTTCTCCCCGTGGACCAGCAGATGGCCGAGGAGGATGCCGAGGAAGATGATCCGCGCTGGGAACTCATCCGGCAGCTCATCGAATACAAAAAATTCAAAGAAGCCGCCGCCCGGCTCCGCGACAAGGAAGCCCTCCAGGAAAACCTGTTCCCGCGGGTTCCGGTCGTGCCGGACCTCGCGCCCGCCGAGAACCTGCTCGTCGAGGAAGTCGGGATCTTCGATCTCATCCATGCCTTTCAAAAAATCCTCAAACGCCTCGAAAAGCAGCCGGAAGACCTCCGCGAAATTTTCGAGGAAAATTACACGGTGTCCGAAAAGATCGACTATCTCATGAAAGTCACGTCCAGTGGGGTCGCGATGCGGTTCGAGGAACTTTTTGCCGACGTGGCCAGCCGGGCGGAGATCGTCGTCACGTTCCTTGCGATGCTCGAGCTGATCCGCATGAAGCAACTCTGCGTCCGCCAGGATGCCCATTTTGGCGAGATTTGGATCGATCGCGCCGAGAACACCACCCCTTTGTTTTCAAGAGCATGAGCGAAGAAAAAACACCCTTCCCACTTCCCCGCATCGTCGAAGCCATCCTCTTCGCCTCGCAAAAGCCCGTCGCTTTCAAGGAGCTGGCCACCATCTTCAAGGGGGCCGCCGACGGGGCCAAAGAAAACCCCCTCGTGGCCTGCTTCGCCAAGGTGAAGCAGGACGAGATCGCGGAGGCGATCCGGCAGCTCGAGGCGGAATACCAGGAGACCGGGCGGGCGTTCGAGGTTCGCGAGAGCGCGGCCGGATGGCAGCTCGTGACGCGCGCGGATTTTGCGCCCTGGCTGCGGCAGCTTTTCCCCGAGAACCGTTCCGCGCGGCTCAGTGCGCCGGCGCTGGAGACGCTCGCCATCATCGCCTACCGCCAGCCGATCACCCGCGCGGACCTGGAAGCGGTCCGGGGGGTGGCGGTGGACGGCGTGATGCAGACTCTCCTCGACCGCGGCCTGGTGCGGATCGCCGGGCGCGCCGAGGTTCCCGGACGCCCGCTCCTCTACGAGACCACCCAATATTTCATGGAGCATTTCGGCCTCAGGGACCTCGATGAGTTGCCGAATGCCGGCGAACTCCGCCGCGTCCCGCTCCCGACGGCCACTCCGCCGCCCGAGGAAAGACCACCCGAACTTCCACTGGGCGATGTGCCTGCGCCACAGGCACTGGAAACCGAAAAAGCGGTCGAAAAAGCGCTGGAAGCGGCCGAGTCCGCCGGGGAGCCTTCCGAAATCCCCGCGGAAGACGGAAACGAGGAATCGGAATGAGCGGGTTGATCGAACTGCGGGAAAGAATCGACGCCCTGGACGGGGAGTTGTTGAGACTCCTCAACGAACGGACGCTGGTCGCCCAGAAAATCGGGGTGATCAAAAGCCGGGAAAGTCTTCCGATCTATTCCCCGGACCGCGAAATCAAGCTGCTGCGAAGCCTGATCGACCGCAGCGAGGGGCCGTTGCGCCCCGAGGCCATCCGCGCGATTTACCGCGAAATCATGTCCGCCGCGCTCGCCGTCGAAAAAGACGTCGCGATCGCCTGTGTCGGACCGATCGGCAGTTCCTCCTACCAGGCCGCATTGGGAAAATTCGGTTCGAGCGTCCGCTACACGTTCTCCGCGGAAATCGCGGGAGTGTTCGGGGAAGTGGCCGGCGACCGCGCGGACTGCGGCGTTGTGCCGCTCGAAGATCCCGCGTATGGACTCGTCAACCAGACCCTCGATGCGCTGGCGGAAAGCGAGGTCTCCGTCTGCGCCGAGATCATCCCGGACCCCGCTTCCGAGGACGCGCGCTCGGCGGCCCGGTATCTTGTCCTGGGACGGCAGCCGAACGCCCCTTCCGGACATGACCAGACGATGCTCATGCTCCGGATCGAGGACAAGCCGGGCGCGCTCGTCTCCGCCCTCGGACCCTTCAAGGAACTCGGGATCAACCTCAACCACTTTGCCAGCCGCCCCGCCATGAAGGGCAGCAACGACATCTTTTTCTTCCTCGAGGCCGACGGCCACACGAAGGAACTCCAACTGGCCGACCTCTTCCGCGAACTTTCAAAAAATTGCCGCGCGGTCAAAGTCCTCGGCAGCTACCCGAAGAACGAGCCTCCCGTGGAGGACTGATCCCCATTACAATGCGCCGCGGAGCGGGAAAAACTCTTGCTTCTCATCGCCCGCGCCCGCCTGCCAAAACACTCCATGCCTCGCCCTGCCCAGTCCAGGGCTCAACGCCACTTGCGCCAATCCTTTCCGCCCCTCACCGGCTCCAGAGCCCATGCCAAAAATATGTTCCTCGCCTCAAACCTCGAGTGCAACTCTCGCAGAGGCGCCCAATGTTTGCGGATTTTGCGCGTGCCGAAACCGGTGCGGATAGTGCAGATTGCATTCCATGAATCTTCTGGTCACCGGCGGAGCCGGATTTATCGGATCCAACTTTGTCCACCACTGGCGCGATGCGCATCCCGGCGACCGGATCGTCGTGCTCGACGCCCTGACCTATGCCGGAAACCGGTCCAGCCTCCCCCGGGACGATGGAACGTTCCATTTCGTGCATGGGGACATCCGGGACGGGGAACTCGTCTCGAAGCTTCTCCGGGAAAATGGCATTTCCGTGCTGGCGCATTTTGCCGCGGAAAGCCATGTCGACCGCTCGATCCATTCCCCGCAGGCATTTTTGGACACCAATGTGACAGGAACGCTCCGGCTGCTGGAGGCGGCGCGCGGGCATGTTGCCGCCGGGGCGTCGGACTTCCGCTTTCACCACGTCTCGACCGACGAGGTTTATGGATCGCTTGGACCGGAAGACCCCGCCTTTGAAGAGACCACCCCCTATGCGCCGAACTCGCCCTACGCCGCAAGCAAGGCCGCCAGCGACCACCTTGTCCGGGCCTGGCATCACACCTATGGACTGCCGGTCACCCTGACGAATTGTTCGAACAACTACGGCCCGTACCATTTTCCGGAAAAACTGATCCCGCTGATGCTGGTGAACATTCTTCGCGGGCGCTCCCTGCCGGTTTATGGGGACGGGATGAACGTCCGGGACTGGCTCTATGTCACCGACCATTGCCGGGGAGTGGAACTCGCCATTCAAAAGGGCGTTCCCGGCTCGGTTTACAACATCGGAGGCAACAACGAACGCGCGAACATCGAGATCATCCGGACACTCTGCGGGTTGATCGTGGCGGAGTTCGGCTCGAATCCGGAACTGGCCGGAAGATTCCCGGAGTGCCCCGCGGCCATGGGCCGCGACCCTCTTGCCCTGGTCGCCCATGTCGCCGACCGTCCGGGGCACGACAGACGGTATGCGATCAACGCGGAAAAAGCCCGTCGCGAACTCGGGTACGAACCGCGGGAATCCCTCGCCTCCGGACTGAAAAAAACCGTCCGGTGGTATCTGGAAAACGAGGCCTGGTGGAAAGCGGTGATGGATGGCTCCTACCAGGACTGGATCTCCTCCCACTACGGGGGCCCGCACGCGGACTGAGGCTCAGCGTTCCAACCGGCAGCGCGCGGCGACGTAGTCGGTCTCCGGCAGGACGAATTTCCGGACCTCGACCGTGACGGACACCGCGTGGAATTCGTCAACGAGCAACCGGGCGACATCGGCGGCCAGAGTTTCAATCAAATGACGCGGATGCTCCCCGACAAGTTCCCGGACACCGCGGGCCACCGCATCGTAGTCGATCGTCCGCGCGATGTCGTCGTTCATATAGGCGAACGGCGAGGAGGGGCAGATACAGAGATCGACCTGAAGCTCCTGTTCCTGTTGACGCTCGTCCTCCACGACCCCCACCAGCGAGCGCACTTTCAATCCTTTGATCCAGATTTCGTTCATAACAGCGCAGGTCAGACAGATCCCGCTGAGGGCAACTGTCGGCGCGCTGTAGGGAGATTACCCGCAGATCGAACTCCGTCAAGGCCGCGCCGGAGGCGGATCGCAGGGCAAACCCAAAACAATGCGCTTCGTCCACGGGGATCCCCCCCTCGCGATCTTTTTCGACCGCATGCCCGGAAGTTGCAAGCCCGCAGGTCTGGACGGAGAGCATGGGCGTCCGCCTGCGGCGCAACCCTCCGATTCGAATTCCCGACTCCAAACGGGCAGGACGCCCGTTCCCCCTTGGACTCTCCACCTTTCGGCGAGGCGCCCGTTACGCGACGGGCGAGATTTTCCTCTTTCACTGCCGCGCCATGCTGGTTAAGGTTTTTGAAATGGTCAAAAAGCTCCTCCACACCCGATACCGGGTCTCTGACTTGGAAAAAACCATTTCGTTCTATGAAGACGTTCTTGGCCTCGAAGAGGTGCGGAGAAGCACCAGCGGGCGGGGTTCCCAATTGGTTTTCTTGAAGGCACCCGGCAGCGAGGAGTTGATTGAAATTTGCAAATTCGATGAGAGCGGGCCTGTCCTGGTCGGCCCGGATCTCACACACCTTGCATTCGAGGTCGAAGATCTGGACGCCTTCGCCCGACATGCCGCCTCGCTCGGATATCCGCTCAGCGATGGCCCCCACAGGGCCTCCAGCGGATCGGCCATCGCTTTTATCGGTGCCCCGGAGGGATACGAAATCGAGTTGATTCAACCGGCGAAAGGCGAGTGATGGAATTTGACTGGACAGAAAATTCGTTCGTTCCGAATGAGATTTCCCTGAAGGAAATCGAGGAGACGTTCGAGGATCCCTTCAGTATCCGGATCATGCCCGAGATCGATGAGGTCGAAGGCCGCGAAGCCAGGTATTTCATCCTCGGCAGGTCGATCTCGAACCGCGCGATTTTTTCGGTCTTCTGGACGGACGGAAAGCGCTACCGGGTGATCTTCTCGCGCCTGATGACTCCCGAGGAGGAGACGTTTTACGACAGGAAAAATTCCGAGGCCAACTGATCATGAATGTTTTGACGAAATGGAAGGATCTGCCGGTGTTTTTCAACGAGCAGGAAGAAATGGAGTTCTGGAAACAGACCGCCCTGGAGCCCCGGCTGATGAACGGCTCGGTCCTCAAAACCGACAACCGGGATTCCACCACGATCACCCTCCGCTTCGATCCCCGGATGCTCGCGCGCATCAAACGCCTCGCCCGTTCCCGCTACCTGAACTACCAGAGCATGATCAAGCAATGGCTCAGCGAGCGGATGGAAAAAGAGATGCAGTAGATCGCGCGCCTGCGGCGCGAATTCGAAATGGGGAATCGCGGACCATCCCTCCAAAAACCCTCGGGCCTCCACCGCCATGGAGGGCGCTGCGCCGCCAGCGCCCATTTATTTCCTCTATGCCGTCGGATCAAGCGGTGGCGGCACCGGGGGCATTTTCTTTGTTCCTCTCCGGAAGCATCCGCCCGTGCTGAAGCGCACCCAGGCCAGTCGCAGCCAGCGGAGCAGCGAAGCCGCCAGCCAGAGCGCCCAGGCGAGCATGAGGAGCCGGAACCACCAGATCGAAACCGAAAGGCACCCCGGCTGGGGGAGGATCTCCCCGCACCGGGCCTGGTACCACCGCAACGCACTGCGGGTCGATCCGTTGCCCGCGATGAACATCTCGGGATTTCCAAGCAGTCCCTCGGCGACCACCGCCACGAAAACCGACAGGGACATCGCGGTCAACGCGATGAGCACGGCCTGGAGAAGGTTGAATCCCCAGGCCGGCAGGCGGAGGAACGATTCGCTGCCGCGCCAGGAGAGATAAAACAACCATCCCACCACGAGCAATGCCGCGGGCAGCGGGACCTGGGTCAACCCGATTCCGAGCAGCATCCATTCGGCGGCACGCAATGGCGATGAAGCGAGCCGTCCGAGCATCCATGCCGCAATGAGCGAACAGGCCAGAACGGTCCAGAACCGCACCGCCGGTCCGCGCAGGGGTCCATCGGCCCAAAGAACCCAGCGGCTGTCGGGGACATGGACCACCGTGTTGATATTCGCGCCGCCGACCGGAAGCCTGACCTCCCCGACCAACGAGCGGAGCCCCAGCGGCACGTTGGTTTTCCATTCGACTCGGACGGATTGTTCGCCCGGACGAAGCGGGACGATCAGGTTGCGCGAATCCATCCGCACAGGAATGGCGGCCCCGTTGAGCACAAGAGAAGAGACCTCCGCCGCGCCGGGCAGCGTGATCGAAAAATCCTCTCCCAAGCTGCAGCGAAGATCCAAGCCCAACACCGAGGTCATTTGCCGCATGCCGGGCGTCACCTCGTGCGTGGCTTTTTCCACGGTGACCGTGGCCCCCGGGATCGCCTCCGGACGACTGATCCCCAGCTTCACGCCCTCGCCCGGCCACGGGTGCCACACCGGAACGAGGTCGGGATTTTCCGGCTCGAAGACGGGCGCGAGCCCGGATAGGGAGACATCCCAAACCGGCGAAGCGACCAACCGCCAGACTTCCACCCAGGAATCCGACGCGCCCGCGGCAAGCGACAACGACGCGGCGGGACTCAACTCGCTCTCCCATATGAACGCATCCTGCTGCGCGCCGAGCCGGACTTCGATGCGCCCGTCCTTGATCTGCGCGTTGGAAGAAAGCACGTTTTCGCCCTCGATGAGCGGAATGCGCAACGCAATCGCCTTGCCGCCGGGCGAAAGCCGCGTCACGGTTGTGCGCACCTGCCAGACCAGGCCGAGCTCGATCCGGCGTTCGACCGAGGCGAGTGTCGAGAAATCCTGCCGGTCGTAGGCGGCCTCGCCGGGAGTGGTCTTCAAAATCTTGGTGAAGAACACCTGCTGGTCCGGCACCCCGTCGGCGGAAATGCCGTTGACCGTCCACTCCGGCGCCTCGACGCCCACCGTCCGCGGCTTGAGAAGAAACGTCCATTCCCAATCCGAAACATCCGGCAGCAAACCGGTCACCTTCACCTGATGCACGCCCTGGGGCACGGGAATCCAAAGGTATCCGTCCTCACGCCGCAATGCACCCGCGGGCTTTCCATCGAGCAAAACGGAAACCGGCGACCAGGCGGGCAGACGTCCGGGGAGCGGCACGGCGACAGCGATCGCCGCGTCGATCTCGACGTCCATCTCCATCCGGTTCCCCGTGAGCCGCAGCGTGGCCCGCGGAATCGCGGCCGCATTCGGATACGCATCCGGCTTCTCCAGGAGCCGAGCGCGCAGGGTCTTGAGAAGTTGCTCATCCGGCATCTGCGCATTCGCCGTGGGAAGAAAAAATAAAAGCGCGAGCAGCACGGCGGAAACTCCGGGAACCGCCCGTCTCCCCCGCAACAACAGCCCCGCAAGGCCGAGAACCAGCGCCACACGCAGGACCGCGAGCAGCCGCTCCACGCCAATCGGCACCATGACAGGGCGGACTTCCTGCGCCGCCGTCACCGGACCGTTCCAACCGAAGGACACGCTCCGCCATGTCCAGTCCGGAACCCCGGGACCGGTCTGGATCCGGGCCTTCGTGTCGTATTTGAGGTTGCTGGTATCCGGGGGAGCGGAATAGGCATTTTCCGTGAGATTGTCGATCAAATCGAGGTTGGCTTGGGTATTCCGGACGATGAGCTTGCTGCCATTGGGAATGTAATTGGCGCTGGTGCCCGGAGGAAATGCAACTCCATTGGATTCCAAAAAGCCTTTGGCCTCCGAACGAGGCGCGCCCCCATCAGAAGATCTGCCCGCAGGAACAGAAGCGTTCCCAGGCACAAAACCCGGAGGAACACGATATTCCTTGGTCACGAGCATGTCCGATGATTCGGGACGAAGTTTCGGCGCGGATGATGCGAAATCAGCGGATGCGGCAAAAGTCGGGTAAACCGGAATCGGCCCTCCACCCGGCTTCTCCATCTGCGGGTAGATCGCCTGCTGGATCTGGCGCGAGGCGAACGGAACGACGATGAGGATGAAGGCGGCGAGGAGCAGCCATTTTCCGGCGAGGACGATCCGCCGGCCCCAGCCTTCCCGGACGACACGGAGCAATGCCAGCGGGACCAGCAGCCAAAGCCAGACATAGCGCGGGGCACCGGGTTCATGGTAGGCGAGCCCGAAGGCCATGAAGGCCAGGGCGGCCATCCGCCAGCCCCACAGCTTGCCCACCGCCAGCGAAAAAATGAGAAGCAGAAAAAGATCGAGCAATGTCCAGGAAGTCAGCCAGTCCCCCTGCACCCAGTCCGCGCCGAAGAGCGCGAAAAGCCGCCATCCGGGCGGGAGATTCAGGGTCACGCGAAGCGCATCGGCGCCGGTCTGCCATCCGCTCGCGGAGATCTTGCGCGTCCGGTCCATGCGGCCGTTCGCCTCGAGGTTGACGGCGCGGGTGCGGATTTCGACCCCTGGCGCGCCATTCACCGGGCTCCGGGTGATGAGCTGTCCGGTGCCATCGCTGCGCACCGAACCAAGGTCCTGGCCGGTTGTGACATCGAGCCTCCAGATTTCCTGCATCTGCCCGGTCAGCCGGTCCCGGAACGTGAAGGCCCCGCCATTTTCGTCGAGCCACCACTCGCGGGCGATGTCCAACCCCGCCGGCCTCTGGAGCCCCATGCCGCGCATCCGCTCCTCGATGCGGAACGGGGTCGCCGTATCCCAGCGGTAAACCGGGAGTTCGCGCCATTGTTCCGGAAATGCGATCTGCGAAATATCCACCGGCGGGCTTCCGGTGATCTCGGCCATGCGAAAATCCGGCTGCGAACGGAACGCGATCAACTCGTCCGGCGCGGCCGGTTTCAGGCCGGGCGTGAAACCGAATTCTTTCGGGTTGTCGAGACGGAAGGCCGAGAAGCTGATCGTCCATTTGCCGGGCCGCACCTGGGCCTTCATCCGCCCGTCCTCATTCACGGCCACCGGCAGCGGGCCTTCGAGTGAGGCCAGCTTCCAGCCTCCGGGGAGCACGGCCCCGAGCGCCTCCTCGCGGCTTTTCCCGGAAACGATCAACTCGACCTCGCCGCGCAGCCAGAGCGGAATCCCGTCCGCGAGTTCGGCAAAGAGTTTCACGGAAAGGAAAGCCTTGTCGGCCTCGCCGCTCGAGGCATTGCGCTCGAGCCAGAGCTGCCCGGAGGCATCCCAGAGCGGATTTTCCACCGGTTTGCCATCGAGCGTGAGGGCGACCATCCCGATCGAGACCGGCAACGGGATCTTTTGGGGGATTTTCTTCCAGGAGAATCCTCCCTCCAGCCGGTGCGCGCCCGCAGGCAGCTTCACGGCAGGATGTCCGTCGTGTTCGACGACCGGCACCAACGCTCCGTTGGACTTCACGTTCTGCGGCCAGTGGTCCCCGCTTCCGGGAAGCGGCACCCAGGACTCCTTGAAGACCGTCAGGGAATAATCGAAGCGCGCGCCGGACGCGCTGACATCCAGGGCCAGGCGCGAGGGCCAGAGGCAGAAGTGCTTCGCGGCATTGTTGTAGGGCGACGGACAATCCCGGTTGTCCTGGCCCCAGAGAACCCAGCCCTCCCAGGCACGAAGCGGCTCGGGGACGCGGGGATCGATGGATGGCGCGGCAAGCGCTGCACTACAGGCCGCCAAGAGGACCAAAACCGGTGAAAAGTGGGGGTGTTTCATGGCGCCGCCCATTCAACATTCCTCCCGCTCCAGATGCCAATCTTTTTGTCCGCATCGTCGTGCAGAGACGAGAGCCGGTGCGCCAGCCACGCGATGGAGTTGGATTTTCCGGAACCCGCCGAGGCTGCACGAGGCAATTCCGCCCCGGCCCGTGCTGCCGCGTGTGCGCCACGATCCGGCGCACGGAGTCGAGCTGGTGATAGCGCGGGAAAACCATCGTCTCCTTGGTGATCTTCTTGATGCCCTCGTCCGTGAGGATGACCTCCAGGCCCTGCCAGAACCTGGGTTGCGTCTGCTGGATAAACCCAAGCACCAACGCCGGATCGAGCGCCCGCGCCTTGTCGTAACGATCCTTTGCCGCGCCTTCGCGGTAATCCAAGAAAACATAACCTCCCTGCGCAGTCAGATGATCAATAATCGCGTCTTCCAGCCGGGCTTCCGTGTGCTTATGAGTGCTTGCCATGGTCCGCGGGAGGAAGTCAGGAAAACAAATCAGCCGGTCCACATAAGAGCGCCCCGGTCCATCTCCCCCTTGTTGACCAAGGTGGTGCAGGTGTCTCGGGTTCCCACCGTAGCCGCCACCAATTCCCGGCAAACCACTCCGCCAACGTGTAGGCACTTACGTGCATGCGCTTGCGCACCGTATTCCCCCACGAATCCTCCAGCCGCGTGAGGCAGTCTTCCCCCACGGTGATCCCGATCGGGGCACGACAGACTTGGGAGATGTCCTTCTCGCCATTCGACGAACCCCACCATTCGCCGCATTCGATCTTCAGGGATTCATTCATGGGCTTGATTCCATCGGGTTATCACCCAGGCGCGAAAGTCGTCGTTCGCCTCAAGCGGATAGCCATGGCAGGCGCCGTCCCCCGCATTCTCCAGGATGGCTTCCAGCGGGATGCCCTCTTCGGTCATCGACCAGATATGTTTTGGATAACCGTTGCCATCCCAAGGGCTGATCATGCCCCGCCTGACTCCCGCCCGTAACAGCCTGACCGCCTCCGCCCGTTCGAAAATGCGCGCTTCGTCGCAGAGAGACTTGTCATCCCGGGGAAGCGATGGGGGCGTGAGCCCGAAGTCCCCCGGATCCCGCTTGTGGCCGGGATTCCCGCCAGAACGCACCGCAACCGCGAGCCGCTCCAGCACTTCCCCGGTAGGAAGAACGCTGGCGAAACGCCGTTTTTTGTCAAATTTGGTGCGGGTGGACGCCATTGGGAATAGGCCTTTCTATAGTCAGGAGATTGGCGATATTCCAGATGATGTCGCCGTGCTGCTTGAAGGCGTCCAAGTTCTTCATGAGTTATTTTCTAAAAACGACGCAACCAGGCATTGATCGTCTTACTTCCTCCAGAGCGTCAGCACATCCTCAAGCGTTTTGGCTGCGGGCAACTTTTCACTCTGAACATAGGTCGGTCCCTGGAACGATACTTCAATTCGCCGGAGGTGATCGGCCCGATGGGGCGGGCGGGGCCTTTGAAAATGACCTGATATTTCCCGGTGTCCTGATACGGGCGGATTTCCTCGATCTCGGCAATGTGCGTGTCGAAGATCAGGGGCATCGGAAGGCCGGACTATAGGGCGTTGGGGAGAAGATTTACAGGAGATTCCGGAAGAGAAATCCCCGCTACTTCTCCGCCGTGGCGAGCAGCGTCTGAAAATGCGGGGCCTCGGATTCCCGGGAGACGATCGAGGATTGGATTTTTGAAAACCCGGCTTTTTTGAACATCTGGTGGAGATCGATTTCGGCGAAGCCGAGCCAAACGTGGGCATAGAGTTCGCGGGCCTGCTCGAAATGGTGGCTGGCGAGGTCGAGGATCACGATCCGCCCTCCCGGCTTCAACGCCTTGTTCGCAGCCGCAAGTGCCCGCAGAGGATTCGGCACATGGTGGAGAACCTGGCTGAACAGCACGAGATCCACGGATCGCGGTTCCAGCGGTGGCTCCTCCACATCCCCGAGCCGGTATTCCAAATTCCGGAAACCGTGCTCGCGCGCCAGCGCGGCTCCGAACTCGACCATCTTCTCCGAGTTGTCCACCGCGATCACTTTTTTCGCCGTGCGTGCCAGCAACTGCGCCAGCGTCCCCTCCCCCGCCCCCATGTCCGCGACCACCATCGGGGGTAAAAGTCCGAGGAGCGCATGGGAAAGCGCCTCCCAGGAACGGCCGGGCACGTAGACCCGCCCGAACCGCCCGGCCAGCTTGTTGAAATATTCGGCGGCGTGGTCCTTGCGTTTCCGCATCGCCAGGGCCAGCGCGCTCTGATCCCGCCCGGCCTCGCGCAGTCCGGTCCGCGCGCTCTGGAGGATCGTTCCCACCATCGTGCCGGCCTCTTCCTTCGCCGAGTAGAAAATATTCTTCCCGACCCGGCGGTCGGCGGCGAGACCCTCGCGCTTCAACTGCCCGAGGCTCGCCGAGATCCGGGGCTGGGGCATTCCCAGGATTTCCTGCAATTCCGCCACGGTCAGTTCCTCCTCGACAAGCAGCAGCATCAGCCGCAATCGTGTGGGATCGGACAGCACCCGCAGAGAATTTACCATTGACGCCATTCAACCCATGAATATATTGCAATATCTCAATACGTAAAGACCAACCTCAACCCATCCATCCCATGTCACGCCGTTATATTTTTTCCTCCGAATCCGTTGGCGAAGGCCACCCCGACAAAGTTTGCGACACGATTTCCGACGCGGTCCTCGACGCCTGCCTGACCCTCGACCGCACGAGCCGGGTGGCCTGCGAAACATTTGTCAAAAGCAACATCGTCGTCGTGGGAGGCGAGATCACCGTGCCGCGCCTGAAGGGCGCCTCGCTCGACTCCGCGCTCAACATCGGCCAGATCGTCCGCGACGCCATCCGCGAAATCGGATACGTCAACGATGACGATGTGTTCCATGCGGACCGCGTCTTCATCCACAACCTGCTCACCAGCCAGAGTCCGGACATCGCCCAGGGCGTCGATGCGAAGGCCGCCGACGGCAAAGGCACCGGGGAACAGGGCGCGGGAGACCAGGGCCTCATGTTCGGCTACGCCTGCAACGAAACGCCGGAACTCATGCCGGCCCCGATCATGTTCGCCCACCGCCTCGGACGCGAGTTGACCCGCATCCGCAAGAGCGGCAAGGTGAAGTGGCTCCGGCCCGACGCGAAGAGCCAGGTTTCGGTCCTTTACCAGGGCGACCGTCCGGTGCGGGTGACCAACGTCGTCATCTCGACCCAACATACCGATGATGTGAAAAACGAGGAGATCCGCCGGTTCCTCATCAGCAATGTCATCCGCAAAGTGATCCCGAAGGATTTCCTCGATGCCACGACCGAATTCCTCATCAACCCGACCGGGCGGTTCGTCGTCGGCGGCCCGCAGGGCGACTCCGGTCTCACCGGGCGCAAGATCATCGTGGATACCTACGGCGGGATGGGACGTCATGGCGGGGGGGCATTCTCCGGAAAAGACCCCTCGAAAGTCGATCGCAGCGCCGCCTACATGGGGCGCTACGTGGCCAAGAACGTCGTCGCCGCCGGCTTCGCCGACCGCTGCGAAGTCCAGTTCGCCTACGCGATCGGGCACCCGAATCCTGTCAGCATCCACATCGACACCTTTGGAACACACAAGGTGGACGAGGAGAAAATCGAGCGGGCCGTGACCTCGGTGTTCGGCTTCAAGCCGGCCGACATCGTGAAGCAGCTCAACCTCCTCCGCCCGATCTACTCGAGAACCACAAACTACGGGCACTTCGGCAAGGACGACCCCTACATCACCTGGGAGCGCACCGACAAAGCCGCGGCGCTGAAGAGGAGTGTCAAATAAGTGGTTCAGTTTCCAGTGATTCGGTTTTCAGCAAAGTCATGGCTTACCGCTCTTTTGAGGAATTGGATGTTTGGCAGAAGGCCTGTCGCCAAAGCGTTTCGATTTACAATGAGTTTGAGTCCTGCCGGAAATATTCGCTGAAGGACCAAATTGAACGGGCGGGTCTCTCGGTGCATCCAACATTGCAGAGGGCAGCGAAAGAAACTCACCCTTGGAATTCCAGCGTTTCCTCAACATCGCGCTGGGTTCGAACGGCGAACTTCGCACACAACTCTACATTGCCAAGAAGCTCGACCACATCGCCCAGGAAACCTTCAACAGACTGATCTCCGAACCCAAAGAGATCTCCGCCATGCTCCGCGGCCTCTGGCAATCCATCGAAGACCGCAAACCGGGCACCCATCAATCCACGCCACTTCCAACGCAAAAAAACTGAGCCGCCGAACACCGAACACTGAAAACTTTTATGCCTGAAAAATCCCGCACTTCCGCCATCCTTGCCGAGGCCGCCGCCGCCACCGCCAACCTCGCCAAATATTCCGCCGCCACGCCGGACGGAAAAGATTACATCGTCGCCGACATGGCGCACGCCGAGTGGGGACGCAAGGAGATCAGCGTCGCCGAGCACGAGATGCCGGGCCTGGTTTCGCTCCGCAAAAAATACGGGAAGCAGCAGCCGCTGAAAGGTGTCCGGATCACCGGCTCGCTTCACATGACGATCCAGACAGCCGTGCTCATCGAGACGCTCGTTTCGCTCGGGGCCACCGTCCGCTGGGCGAGCTGCAATATCTTCTCCACGCAGGACCATGCCGCGGCCGCAATTGCGGCCACCGGCACGCCGGTCTTCGCCTGGAAGGGGGAGAGCCTCGAGGAATACTGGGAGCTGACCCTGAAAGCGGTGACCTTCCCCGGCAACCTCGGCCCCCAACTCGTCGTCGATGACGGCGGGGACGTCACGCTTCTCATCCACAAAGGCTACGAACTCGAAAAAGGCGACAAGTGGGCCTACCAGGCAAGCGACAATCACGAGGTTTCGGTCATCAAGGCCCTCCTCCGCCGGGTCGCCAAGGAACGTCCGGGCTTCTGGACCAAGGTCGCCAAAGCCTGGAAGGGAGTCTCCGAAGAGACGACCACCGGCGTCCACCGCCTCTACCAGATTGCCGAGCAGGGCAAGCTCCTCGTCCCCGCGATCAACGTCAACGACTCGGTCACCAAGTCGAAATTCGACAACCTCTACGGCTGCCGCGAATCGCTGGCCGACGGGCTCAAGCGCGCAACCGATGTGATGATCGCCGGCAAGGTCGCCGTCGTCTGCGGATACGGGGATGTCGGAAAAGGCAGCGCCCACTCGCTCCGCGCTTACGGTGCCCGCGTCGTGGTCACGGAAATCGATCCGATCAACGCCCTGCAGGCCGCGATGGAAGGCTTCGAGGTCAACACGATCGAAAGCACGCTCGGGGTCGGCGACATCTATGTCACGACCACCGGCAACAAGGACATCATCACACTCGAACACATGCTCGCCATGAAAGACCAGGCGATCGTCTGCAACATCGGACACTTCGACAACGAGATCCAGGTGGACCGGCTCAAGAAGCACAAGGGCGTCCGTCTCCAAACCATCAAGCCGCAATACGACCGCTACTTCCTGCCCGGCAGCAAGAAGAGCATCTACATGCTCGCCGAAGGCCGCCTCGTCAACCTCGGCTGCGCGACCGGACACCCGAGCTTCGTGATGTCGAACTCGTTCACGAACCAGACCCTCGCCCAGATCGACCTCTGGCAGAACAAGGACACATACAAAAAGACGGTTTACCGCCTGTCCAAGAAGCTCGACGAGGAAGTCGCCCGCCTCCACCTCGAAAAAATCGGCGTCAAGCTCACCAAGCTCACCAAGGACCAGGCCGAATACCTCGGCGTCCCGGTCGAAGGTCCGTACAAACCCGAACACTACCGATATTGACCCTTGTTCTGCCCGGTGGATTTCCCCGCCTGCCGGGACACCGGGTAGAGCGGAGTAAGCCCGAATTCAGCGATTCCTCACGCAGAGGCGCACATCGTTCAGAAAGGCGCATGCCTCCGAAGTCGTGGCCGACCGCCCCTCCAGCACACGCGCCCGAGGGACCCGGGGCCGGTGAACCGGGACAAGTGCTCCGAGGCGGGCATGGCACTGGCATGTTGAGTGAGAAGTAGGCGACCTTGACTCAGCCCATCGGTGATTGTGGTTTGCAGGTCGCGGAGGTCATACCCCATTGTCAGCAAAGAACCCGGCGGTCGGATGTGGAAAGGGGAGCAATTTTGCATTTTTTTCGCCGGATCGTGATATGCGGGAAGGCTCCTGCCGCGGGGAGTAGGCCGGTATTCCAGTGGTGGCGCGGCGTTGTGCCGCGACCCCGTTGTTCAGCATGGTCGCAGCTTCTGTTACGCGTCGCAATAAAAGCGGGGAATCGGGGGAGTCCGATTTCGAGATCATCGCGGGGAGAGCGTGATCGGGACCCGCGCGGAAAGTGGAGAAGGATCGCGCGCAGGGGCGTGGCCGCGGAAGACTTCGAGCCGTAGGCGAGAAGGCTGGA
>Ga0172380_10002651_pt1 | contig 26831 bp, 21 predicted proteins | sample Leawe162metaG_FD_119747 | JGI IMG/M metagenome (GOLD analysis project Ga0172380, IMG submission 119747) | Leachate microbial communities from a municipal landfill in Southern Ontario, Canada - Leachate well 162 metaG | ecosystem: Engineered > Solid waste > Landfill > Unclassified | place...
AAACCCGAAACACGCTCCAATTCGGCAATGTGCTTCTGGGTGAGGTCTTCGAGTTGCGCTTGGCGGCTTACCACTTCTTGGCCTTGGCGCTCAACCTCCTGCATTTGAGAACGCAATGAAACGTCCTTTTTGTCTAAATCTTCTTCGCGCTTAAGGATACGGCGTTCGCGATCGAGCAGTACCCCTTGCTTCTCTTTTTCCTCCTGGCGGGCGGTTACGCGTAGCGCCTCGCCCTCTTTGCGGGCGGCTTCGGTAATAGAACCTGCTTCGCTCTTTGCGTCCGCGAGAAGCTTATTGATTCGCGCCTCTGCTGTCCCTTCCTGACTCTTCGCTATAATCTGACGTGTAAGATACCCCGCGGCGGCGCCTGCGAGAACCGCAAAGACGCTCACCAGAATCGATGTGCTTATCATAGATGCTATAGGTGTTAGGTAGTAACGCGACCATCGCTGTCATAGGCAAAGAATACCAGCAGAAAGGGGCTTTGTAAAGGAAAAACGCTTAAATGCACGGTGTTTTAAGGCATATACATGCGCCCTTAAACTCAATTCGAAAAGTCGCATGGTATACTATCTGTAATGTCCACTCCTGCCCGCGTCATGCTCATTGTGCTGGATGGGTGGGGCGTCGCGCCCCCTTCACGCCGAAACGCTATATCCCAGGCGCGCACCCCCACCATCACCTCTCTGACCGAGAACTACTTTACCGCTACCCTGCAAGCCTCCGGCATTGCGGTTGGTTTGCCATGGCGGGAAGAAGGAAACAGCGAGGTTGGGCATATGAACATGGGCGCGGGGCATATTGTGTACCAATACCTCCCCCGCATTACCGAAGAACTGCGAAGTGGCACGTTCTACCAAAACCCCACATTCTTGGAGGCGATACACCACGCAAAGACATACCAATCGCGCCTTCACGTAATGGGGCTGTTCTCTTCGGGTAACGTACACAGCTCGCAAGAGCATTTCCTCGGAATTCTTGACCTCGCCGCGCGTGAGGAGCTCACCGAAGTTGTTACCCACCTTTTCACTGACGGCAAAGATGGGAAACCACACGAGGCGGTTGATATGCTGCAACCCCTCATGGGTCGCCTTGCGCACTTCGCCTATAAAATCCCTGGAAGCATCGCCGGGCGCACCTACGCGCTTGACCGCAATGGCAACTGGGATCTCACCAAGCAAACATACGAGATGCTAACGAAGAATGTGGGCGCGCCCGCGTCCGACCCTGTTAGCTACCTCCGCGACTGTTACGCGAAGGGTTACAGCGATACCGATGTTCCGCCGGTGGTATTTACGCAGAATGAAAAACCAATCCCTCCTATCGGCGCCAACGATGCGGTTATCTTCTTTGACTTCCGCGAAGATTCGGTGCGCCAATTGGCGCGCGCTTTTGCCGCTCCAACATTTGACTCATTCGAGCGCGTACTGCCTGAAAACCTATTCGTAGTCTCAATGACCGAATACGAACAAGGCCTTCCTACCCATGTCGCCTATCCCCCGCCCGTCATTGATATGCCACTAACCCAACTCTTGAGCGAGTCCGGGAAACGACAGCTCCACGTTGCCGAAACTGAAAAGTACGCGCACGTAACGTATTTCTTTAACGGCGCACACGAAAAACCTTACCCGGGCGAAGATCGCATTATGGTGCGCTCTGAAGGCGGACCCCACTACGACAGCGCGCCTCAGATGCAAGCCGCGCGCATTGCCAAGGAAGTTGTGGCGCGCATTAATGATTATGATTTCTACCTCATCAATTTTGCCAACGCCGATATGGTGGCCCATACGGGCAACCTGCCCGCGACCATCGCGGGAGTGGAGGCGATTGACCAAGCACTGAATGAATTGGTGGGGGCAGCGCGAGCGTTCCACGTCACCGTGGTGATTACCGCTGACCACGGCAACGCCGAGGATATGATGGACCCCAAAACAGGTCTACCCAAGACGAACCATACCGGCAACACAGTTCCTTTCTACGTTGTGGGTGAAGGTTTTGAACAGCGCGCCAAGTCGTTCCTCCACGACATGGAGCCCTCCGGCATCCTGGCAGATGTTGCCCCTACCATTCTGCGCATCATGGGTTTGCCCCAACCCCCCGTGATGACGGGCAAGTCCCTCCTCTAATACTAAAAATCGCCCCATGTGGGGCGGTTTTTAGTATTAGAGATTATTCGGCAATAATAATGGTCGCTGTTTTGCTAGGATTCAGGTGGTCGTGAATTCTCCACTGGCCAACCTTGCCGGCGATAAACGTCCAGGACTGCCCCGGAGCGATGGCTTCGCGAGGGTCCAGCTCTGGGTACACTTCGTGCGTAGGATGCACCGCAGAGGCAGGCCAATGGGGCTTTGTACCCTCATTCGCCCAAACGATACTATCGCCCTTTCGGGCAACGATTGTAGTGGAAGCGAAACCGTCATCATTCATACCAACGGTAATGGTTGAGGGCTCGCGGGTTTCTCCGGTGGGAGTTTCTCCTGCCTGGTTACCAGCACCCTCCTGGTTCGTACTCCCCGTTTCCTGCCCTGAAGTAGCCGCTTCTTTGGGGGCCTGCGTACGGCTCGCAAACAAAAAGTATGCACCTACAGCTACGGCGAGAAGAACAATAACGGCAACAATGATATTCCTTGATGAATTCATAGTTCTTATTATTTAGCTTTCGGCTTAATAATAGTATCTATCAACCCGTACGAAAGCGCTTCTTCGGGCATAAGATAGAAATCGCGGTCGGTATCCCGTTCGATACTTTCCAATTTTTGCCCCGTGTGCTTAGCGAGGATTTTATTGAGTCGCGCTTTCATATTAAGAATGTGACGCGCTGAAATCTCAATTTCACTCGCCTGCCCTTGGGCGCCTCCCATAACCTGGTGGAGCATCATTTCGGAATTGGGCAAGGCACTGCGCTTCCCCTTCGCGCCGCCCGCCAACAAAACCGCCGCCATTGAAGCCGCCATCCCGACACAGATAGTGGCAACATCACTCTTAATGTATTGCATCGTGTCGTAAATGGCCAAGCCATCCGTAACAGAACCCCCGGGGGAGTTGATGTAGAATTGGATATCCTTGCTGGAGTCTTTGCTGTCTAGAAACAAAAATTGGGCAATAATCGTATTTGCCACCGCATCATCCACCGGCGAACCGAGGAATACGATACGTTCCTCAAGGAGGCGCGAATAAATGTCGTACGCGCGCTCCCCTAAATTCGTTTTCTCAATGACGGTAGGAATAAGTTGCATAAGAGTAGCTGTTAGCTATCGGTTTTAGTAGTTTTGCCTTCCAGCAATTCGAATACCTTTTCATTGCGTAGCATACCACGAATGTAGGCGCGTAACAGTTCGGGGCTCACGGCCTTACTCGCCTCTTCGGGCTCTCCAAATTGGCGCAGGTAAGCATTCGCTTCACTCTCCACCTTCGTCTCGTCAGGCTCAATACCCTCGGCTTCAGCGATGCGGCGCAACAGAAGCGCGATTTGTACGCGTTCAAGCGCCTTGTCTTCCCAGCCCGTGCGCACCTCATCCATTGTTTTTCCGATTTGCGTGAGGTATTCCTCCACCGTTGAGCCCATAGAGGTTACGCGGGAAACCATTTCGTCCTGCATTTTATCCAGTTCGTTCGCGATGAGCAAATCAGAAATCTCCATTTTCGCCTTCTTCCGAATTCCTTCCATAACCTTAAGACGGATGGCTTCAGCTTTTGCTTGCTTCTTCTCCTTCGTAATACCATCGCGGATACTCGCCTTGAGCTCCTCTAAATCCTTAAAACCGCCTAAGCTTTTGGCAAACTCATCATCGAGCTCGGGCTTCTGCTCCTTCCCATCTTCGCCCTGCGTAGCGCGGCTGTTCTGGATAACCGAAAGAGTCTCCTCTACCTCGTGCTCGTCTATCTCTATTTCCTTCTTTTGCTCATCTTTCACTACCTTTGCCGCAATTTCCTTATAATCAGGAAGTTCAACGGGTGGGTCGCACGGAATGGTAACCGTAAACTCAAAATCGTTGTCAGGGACAAGCTTTGTAATATCCACGCGCGGGCGCCCGATTGGCTGCAGGTCGTGTTCGGTTACCGCCTTAGCGTATGAGTCTTCAATCGCGTCCGCGCTTGCCTCGTTCCAGAGCGCCTCCTTCCCAAATGCCTGTGTAACAACTGACGTAGGAACCTTTCCGTCGCGGAATCCCTTTACCTTTAAATCTTTACCGAGGCGCTCGGCGGCCATCTCTACATACGGCTGCATGTCATCGGGCGTCAACGAAAACAGCAGTTTCTTCTGTGATTTTTCAATGTCGTTAATCGTGAGGTTCATAGATGTAATGAGTATGTAATTATTTGTGAATACTTCCTTTCTGCGTAAATCGACTAAAGGCAAGTGGAGATTGGCAGAAAAGAAGTATTCACAAATAGCACGCTACACGAGCGAGGCCAACAAGAGTGCGAGTATGGCGACCGTCTTCATGAGCGGATTCATGGAAAGCCCGACGGCATCCTTGAGTGGATCCCCTACCATATCCGCACTCACCGCCACCGAGCGCTCCTGCGGTGTAGCTCCGCTCCCTTCGGTCTCAATACTGCGCTTGGCGCTATCCCACGCCGAACCCGCCGTTGTGAAGGCAAAGGCGGTCAGCAAGCCGCACGCCAACGCTCCGACCACAAACCCCGCGAGTGCTTCAGCGCGAAGAATAAGGCCCGCCAGAAGGGGCGTTACCAGCACCAGCATTGCCGGGTACGTCATCTCGCGCAACGCAGACGAGGAAACAATGTTGACGGCGCGCATGTAGTCGGGACTTTCGCGCTTAGACGCGCCCTTGCGCTCTCGCAACTGGAGCCGCACCTCATCAATGACGCGGGCGGAAGAACGCGACACCCCGGCCAAGAGCGCGGAAGAGAAAAGGTATACGATAGAACCGCCTAGAACCACGCCGATGAGAACACGTGGGTCGGTAACCTCAAAAATACGCTGCGCGTCCTGTAACTTCGTAAATTCCCCAAACGCGATGAGCGCCACAAATGACGCCAAGGCCGAAGCGAGTAGCCCATACCCCTTCGCCACCGCCTTGGCCGAAGCACCTGCCTCATGCAGGGAGCGCATATTGCGTTCCCCCAACTCCTGCTCCCCCTCATGCACTTCTACTGCAGTATTGTTCGCTGCGGATGTAGCCCCCGCAAGAGAGAGTACGCCGCTCGCCGTATCGGTAAGCGGACCGAATATATCTAAGGTCAAAATAGTTGCGGCCAAGGCGAAGAAACCGGCTGCCATCATAGCGATACCGAATAATCCACCGAGTAAGAGAGAGGAAATAACTGCAGTTGCCAAGCAGAGCGCCGGCAGAGCAACCGACTCCATTCCCACGGAAAGGCCATTTACCGTCATCGCCGCGTGTCCATTCTTTGCCGCCTGCACAATACGGAATACCGGAAGGTAGCGACGCGACGTGTAGTAATGAGTTATGAAAAACGTAAGCCCAGAAAGAACGAACCCAATGCCCACGCACGCGTAAAGGGCGAGAATATTAAATTGCGGCACATCTCCCAGTGCCCATCGCAGAAGTGGAAGGGCGAGCAACCCACTTATGATGGAGGATGAAATAACCATCAGGTACAAATTGCGCAGAACCGAGAACGTCGTGCTCATTTTAATAAGCATTATGCTTATTGCGGTCGCGGCGAGCCCCGCCAACACCAATAAGAGCGAAAGGGCGAGCAACCCGGTAAAACCAGGCAGGAGAAATGAGCCTACGAGGAGCGCGGCCACCATTACCAAAACCAAGGACTGGAACATATCGGCCGCGGAAGCGGCGCTATTTCCAACGTTGTCCCCTACTAAGTCCGCCAGAAGAGCGGGGTTGCGGGCATCATCCTGCCCCATTCCTTCTTGCAGTTTTCCCACTACATCAGCGGCAATATCGGCGGCTTTGGTGAAAATACCTCCACCCATGCGGGTAAATACCGCAAGAAGTGAAGCGCCAAACGCCAAGCCAACCAGCGCGTCAACACGCTGGGGAAATACCATATATAAAGCGCTTACCGAAAGCAGCGCCATTGAAACCACGGTCAACGAGGCCGCACCTGCCCCCTCCAACGCAATATAGAACGCACCGGGTTTGCTGGAGAGCGCCCGGTCAGCGACGCGGCTATTCGTTTTGAGCGTCACGCCCATCGCAACATAGGCCGCAATTGCCGAAGCTATCGCGCCTACGATAAAACCAACCGTTGCCTGCCAGCCGAAAAATGCGAGTACGAGGGCCATGAGAAAAAACCCAATGATGGCCAAGATGCGATGTTCGCGCTGGAGGTACGCGTGGGATGCGTTCTCAATCGCGCGGCTCAGCCCCGCAACATTTTCCGCCTCTACTACGTGGCGCAATGCCGCACGAGTAAGATACCCGGAAAAAAAGAGGGCTCCGACCGCCGATGTGGCAATAAACCAAAATGCACTCATAGGTTATTCAGCTTTTTCTTCGCTTTCTTCTGCTGCAACGTCTTCGACTGGCGTTTCTTCACCAATCACCTCCGCAGGCTCTTCTGTGGAACCCGCCTCTTCTTGAGCGGGCGTTTCTGTACCTTCTTCGGTTTCAGCTTTTTCTTCCACCTCTCCCGTTTCCTTGCTGACAATATCAATTCGATAACCAGTCAATTTCGCGGCAAGGCGCACGTTCTGCCCATCGCGGCCAATAGCCAAGGACAACTGGTCTTGGGCGACCGTTACACGAGCGGAATCCCCTTCCAATTCAACATTCTGCACGGAGGCAGGGCTCAAGGCGTTGGCGATAAACTCCGCCGTATCTTGCCGCCACTCAATAATATCAATCTTTTCTCCTCCCAATTCCTGGATAACAGCGGCCACACGCGTACCGCGCTGGCCAACGCAGGAGCCGATCGGGTCAACACCTTCCTCGTGGGAGGTAACGGCAATTTTACTGCGAGCACCCGCTTCTCGTGCCAGAGCCTTAATCTCAACGGAACCAGCACCAATTTCAGGTACCTCCAATTCAAAAAGTTTTACGAGCATTTGGGGGTGCGAACGGGATACCACAATTTGTGGACCGCGTGCGCCTTGGTCAACCGCGACCAAATACAAGCGCATTCGCGCACCAATACGGTAGTGCTCTCCCGGAATACGGTCTTGGGGCATCATAATGCCGGTTGTCTTGCCAATATCAAAGAAAATATACCCGCCTTCTACGCGCTGTACGATACCAGAAATAATGGAGTCCGCTTTATTCTCGTATTCGCTAAATACTGCCTCGCGTTCTGCCTCGCGAATCTTCTGGATAATAACCTGCTTGGCAGTTTGGGCGGCAATACGGCCGAATTCATCCTTGTACTCAAGGTCAAACGTGAGCACGTCGCCCGCCTTCGCGCCTTTTTGTATCTTCTTAGCATCTTCCACCATAATGTGGCGCTCTTCATTGAAGCGCACCTTCTTGGGAGTGCCTTCTTCGCCCTCCCCTTCTTCCTCGGAGCGCTCTTCTCCTTCTTCTTGCTCCTTCGCCAACTCCTCCTCGCTCTTGAGCATACTCTCATCCACTACCAGCTTCTCCTGCCACAACTTAAAGGAGCCTGACTCGGAATCAAGTTTGGCACGCACAATCTGACCACGCTCACCGTAATCCTTTTTATAGGCGGCGGCCAATGCGAGTTCTATTGTTTCAATAATCTTGTCGCGCGAAATCCCCTTCTCTTCTTCAATTTGGGACATTGCGGACAAAAAATTCTTTAGATCAATCATAGTATTGCTTACGTATTAAATTATAGGCTACACATTTTGAATCGTGGTAAGCACATTTTACTACGCTTCCGCACGTATCCAAAATGTATAAAAAAAGCACCCACTCTCCGTGGATGCCTTTTCATATAAGCCTACTATACGGCCGATAGCTGTTCGTGTCAACCACTACTCCTGCCCCACGTTCTTGTAGTAGCGAATGCGGGCGCTCGCGCGCACGGTATCAACTTCAACGCCTGCCAAATCAACGCGGCACTTGCTCTCCGAAAACCCATTGCGTGTGGCGTACTCCTGGCACGCGCGAGCCACTTTTGCCCGTTTTCTGGCATCGAAATGGTCCTCTGGAGTAAATCCCTCTCGCTTGTAGCCCGCTTTCACCTCCACACACACCAAAATATCGCCATCTTGGGCGACAATATCAATTTCTCCCCACGGACGGGCAACGTTGCGCTCCCGCACGCGCCAACCTCGCCCCTCAATGTAGTGGGCGACCGCTTCTTCTGCACGAGCGCCCAGAGAATCTTTGTCCATTACTTCGACCTCAATAACTCTACCAGGAAGAATCCTCGAAATGAACGGCGGCTTCCTGCTTATTTTGTGTTTTTCGGAGAGAGCGGGACGCCCAAGAAACGCAATGCTGACTCTGATTTTTCAAAAATTCGTCCTTCCTTCTTCAGTTTCGCGTATCCGGAAGATAGCTGCTCCAGCAAGTCTAGGGCGTTCTGGTCAATTCCCGTTAAGAACGCCTTCTGCCCGCGCCCTTCAATAATATCTATTATCTCATCGAGTGCCTCCACACCATCGGTATCGATGAAGTAGACCTCTCGCAAGCGTAGAATGATAGATTTGTACTTTACTAGGTTGGCTTCAAAGCGTTCCACGTGGGCGCGGCTATTGATGTAGCAGAGCTTGCCCCGGAACGAATATAGCAGAACGTCTCCATCTTCCTCTATTTCCGTTATTTTTGCCCCAGAAATAGAGTCAATAACGCCCTCCTCAAATTTATTCACCGTAAGGTCAAAGTGTCCGCGAGAAATCCTGTCAACGAAAACCAAAAGTGCGATAGATACCCCGGCGAGTATACCGTACATAGGGTCCACAATGATTGTTATCGCGGCAACGATGAACGAAATGAGAAAACCAGATTTTTCGTAGCGCCAAAGCTTTCCATAGTGTTCCGTTTCTACCATCTGTACCGCAACGTACACCAAGATTGCCGCTATCACGGCAAGTGGTATGTACTTGAAGTATCCCAGGAACAGCAAGGAAATAACCGCAACGCTGATGACACTTATAACGCCCGAGGTCTTGTGAGTCGCCCCCGTTTTCACGTTGAGAGAGGTGCGCGCAAGCGCCGCCGTGGCGGGCATGCCACCCACCAACCCCGATACAACGTTGGCGATTCCAAGACCAAACATTTCTTTCCTCCCATTGTGCTTGGTGTGCGTCATTCCATCAGCTATTTTTGCCGACAACATCGTCTCCAAAATCGCGATGAGCGCCACTACTACCGCTGTCTTGAGTAAGACAAGGGAAAACTCAAACTGGGGAACTTCCATGAGGTGGAAGGCGATGTCGCCAAACTTGCCGCCAAGTGTTTGGAGCGAAAAAGAGAGTACGCCCGTTTCGCTTAAGTACCCAAGTAAAATTCCCAATGGGGCCAATAGTATCGCCCCCGGCAACTTAGGAGTAACTTTTTTGAATACAAAAAGCCCAGCAAGAAATAGGGCAAAAACGACTACCGCCACCGAGGATGTTTCTGAAATGTGCCCGAGCGACTCAAGTAAATTGTCTAAGAAATTTTCGTGTTTTTCTAAATCCTGCAACCCAAGCGCGAAGTTCAATTGCCCGAGCCCAATAATGAAGGCAACACCAAGGGTAAAGCCATGGATAACGCTTGAAGGAATAAGTATGAGGTAGCGCTCAAGCTTTAAGATGAATGCCGCAATAATCAAAATACCCGTAACGACAGACAGCATTGGAAGGCTGCCGATTCCATGCACTATGACGTAGGTAGCGATAACACCCGAAAGCGCACCGGTAGGACCGACAATATTGAAGTTACTCCCCCCAAACAGGGACGCGATAAGCCCAGCCCAAATTGCAGTGATGATACCAATAACCGGTGTTGCTCCGGACGCGACCGCCAAAGACACTGACAACGGAATGGAAATAAGAGAAACAGTAAGGCCCGACTTAAGATTGCTTTTAACGTTTTCTAAAATCATAAAATAAATAAGGTAAAATAATACACCAAATCCACGCATGTGGACTGCACAGCCTGCCCATCGACAGGCAGAGATACAACGTTGTGGACCTAGCGAGAATCGAACTCGCGCCTCAGCAATGCGAATGCTGCGTAATACCACTTTACTATAGGCCCCTTCTTCGCCAAGGCTACGAAGGGCACAGCCTCTGTAATTCTTACGTGCCGTGCACTACGAAGCTTTAGCGTAGTAGTGGCTGCAAAATTCAGCGCCCGCCGAAGCCTTGGCGTAGACGGACCACAAACTCAAACTTCAGAAATAGAAATGCCCGCCAGCGGCGAGCTGCTTCCACTGCGGACCTTCTTTCTCGCACTATTTTACTCCCAAAATCAACGAAAATCAACGAAAAGCCGTGGTGCACCTTGCCACCACGGCTACTAAAAGCCCCATAAGGGCATCTCGAGTTGGTACTCACGCGCAGAAGTATCCTGCCGCTTACTCTTGAGTGGAGCGAGTAGCTCCATTACTTCTTGTGCATTGGTGCCCCGCGAAGCCCAACAAAAGGCGAAGCTGTCGCATAGCGCCTCCTGTTCCCTGTCGGGCAGAAGAGTGCCTCCAGCCGTTAGCCGGCCATCAGCCCCAGGGAATGGGAAAAAGGTATGCGCGAGCTCGTGCCCAATGAGCAGCGGCCAGAGATCCTCCCCTTCTGCACTCAAAACGATTTCAAAACAAGTCGAGTTCCCTGCGGGGTAAAGGCGCGCTTGACCCCTTCTCAATGAGTAAACGACGCTGACGCGCTTTATATTGCGAAGACGCAGCTGGGCTACAACAGGCAGACCTTCCAGACCCTCGAGCATTCCCTCCACTCTCGCGAGAAATCTTTCAGGAACAAAGGGGCGAAACTTTTTAGTCTCTGGGATTCCTGGAGTTTCAGGGATAATTACAGCGCCTACGGCCACAGCATCCTCCCTTCATGGTTTAAAAGGTACGGTGGACGATACAGGGCTCGAACCTGTGACCTCAGCAATGTGAATGCTGCGCTCTAACCAACTGAGCTAATCGTCCGCGAATTTTGCCCGCGAGACCGCGAGCGGCTGCAGAATTCAGCGTCCGCCGAAGCTTTAGTGTAGGCGGACTTCTTAATCCTACTTCCCTTTTTCTACCCGCTCAACATACTCCCCTTTCTGCGTGTTGACACGGATAATATCGCCCGCGTTAATGAACAGCGGAGTCTGGATCATGGCGCCCGTTTCAATCTTCACCGCCTTGCTGCCACCCGATGCAGTGTCTCCCTTCAAGCCGGGTGGCGCTTCCACTACCTTCACCTCTATTTTAATAGGCAAAACAATATTGATAATTTTCTCGTCAAAATACTCAGCCGTTACCTCTGAGTTTGGTTTCAAAAAAAGCGCCGCGTCTCCAACCTCGGCTTTCGTGAGAGTTGAGCGTTGGGAACGATCGGAAGGTTTAACAAAACAGTACTCTCCTCGGTGCTCATACAGAAATACCAATTCCTTCTTCTCCACCTCCGCTTCTTGCAAGCGTTCGGATGGGAAAAAGGTACGAGTAATAGTGGAACCGTTAATGAGATTACGAAACTTTGCCTCCACGGTCGCGCCCTGCCGCGCCATCTTCTTGTGCTGCACCTCAAGCACCTTGTAAGGAGCATCTTCCCACAAGAAAACTACATCTTTTTTTAGGTCGTTGATTGAAAGTGACATAAAGCAATTCTCAAAAAATACTCCCGTTCTTTCCTTTTGTCGGGCTGCCGAGAATCGAACTCGGATCTCGCGAACCCGAATCGCGTGGAATGCCACTATCCTACAGCCCGACAAGAGGAAAGAACCCCAATTCGCGTGGACTACCTACTCTACGTAGTACTTCTTTTTAATTTTCCCCGCTTCTTGCTCATTGACCGTTTTAGCCCGCTCCTGTGCCTCAACGCGCAGCGCCGAAAGTTCGGCGTCTCCCATCTGATTCAACTCACTGGCGCGCTTCAATAAATACTCTTGCGTATTTTTGACAGGTTCATCCAGCACCTCCTCAAATAGTGCGGCAAGAATGTGCCCCACGCGCGGACCCGCAGGTATACCCAGCGCTTCCATAATATGCGCACCGTTTACCTTGAGCATTCCCACGGTAATCGGGTCCTTCTGAACCTTCTCAACCATAAACTGGAAATGGCGCAGACGATACGGCTCTGGTTTGGGAACGCCGGAGCCCATTCTATCGCAAATGCGCAGCTTGACAAGGTCATCCATGCGCTCCGGACCCACCTTCGCTACGAGGCGGCGCACCGATTTTTCGGTTACTTCCCCGATGTCGTAGTAGAACATATGGCTTCGCACCAAAAGCGCTACCTCCTCCCCTAATTTCTTGGGGAAGCGAAGGCGCTCGCATATCTTTGCCGCCATACGCGCGCTGGCTACCTCGTGCCCGTAGAAGGTTGAGTTGGGCCCCTCTCCCCTTTTTGCCTGCGGCTTTGCCACGTCGTGCAGGAGTGCCGCTATCTTTACGCGCGTTGGGTACTTCTGCTCGTCCGCCCACTTGAGGGAATAAAGGTTGTGCTCGTATACGTCATACACGTGGTGCTTGTTCTGCCCCACGCCAATGCCTGCCGCCACCTCAGGCAGAACCTCTGCCAAAAGTTCTGTTTGGCGCATGAGCTCTATCCCCTGGTGAGCGTACTCGCTTTCAAAAAGCTTGAGCATTTCATCCCCAATGCGCTCCTTGGCAATATGGGCCAGAAGGTTCTTGTTGGCATGGATTGCCGAAAGCGTTTTTTCTTCTATCGCGAAATTAAGAGATGCGGCAAGCCGTACCGCGCGCATCATGCGAAGTGCGTCTTCGGCAAAGCGCGCATTGGCGTCCCCTACCGCGCGAATAATTTGTGCTTTGATATCATCCTCTCCGCCAAAAGGATCTATGGTAGCTCCGTCTACGCCAAGGGCGATAGCGTTCATCGTAAAATCACGGCGCGCCAAATCGGCTTCCAAAGAATCGGTAAATGAAACGCTATCTGGGTGGCGCTTGTCGGTGTAGGCGGTCTCGGTGCGGTAGGTTGTAACCTCTACCACCTCCAACCCCACTGCTTCTGATTCGGTCTTCACGCCTACCGTACCAAAGGTATTTTCGTAGAAGCTATCGGGAAACAGTTCCTGGATTTGTTCAGGTTTTGCATTGGTCGTAATGTCCCAATCCTTAGGTTCTTTACCCAACAAAAGATCGCGGACACTGCCGCCAACGACATATGCCTCAAAGCCGGCATCCGCCAGCGCCTTCAATATAGTAATAACTTCTTCAGGAATTCGCATAGTTCTGTTATATCCTAAGGAAGGCGCTCACTCAATGGAGCATTCCTATTTCATAGTACGATTGAAAGAACCCCACCCCCGTGGTATAGTTTGGTTGCTTAACAATCCCCTACGGGATCCCCGCGCTCTGCGCGGGGAGAGCGGTGTTCTATTTTAATTCCCCTTTTGGGGTCCCCGCTCCGAAGGAGTGGGGAAAGTGATAATCACCGGAGTTGCTGTTCAGTTTCATTATTTATAATGAAACTGAAGGCGACGGAGGTTGATTCTCACGCGCGCCCTTAGCTCAGCGGATAGAGTGTCTGGCTTCGGACCAGAAGGTCGGGGGTTCGAATCCCTCAGGGCGCACCATTTTTGTTTACAAGTCCTCGCGTAAGGACAAAACTGAGTGCCCCGAGCGGAGCGAGGGGCTTTCCCTATAATGTGGCTAGTCTACATCCTCCGTTGTCGTGGCAACCGCCTCTACACCGGCGCGACCAACAACCTTGCGCTTCGTTTAGCCGCCCATAACGCAGGCAAGGGAGCCGCCTTTACCCGTGCGATGCGACCATGCACTCCCGCATGGCATGAACATTATGTGAACCGTTCAAGTGCCCAAATAAGGGAGGTGGAAATAAAAAAATGGTCTCGCCAAAAAAAAGAATCATTAATAGCGAATAGTAGCCCCTCGCAGTGCTCGGGGTGCTCATAATCGCAGTCGCTCTTTCATCGCGAGCGATTATGGCAAATCCCTCAGGGCGCACAAAAAGTTTCTCATGGTATAGTAAAAGCATGAAATCTATCGCTATCTTTTCCTTGTCATTTCTCCTCCTTTTTTCTTTTATCGGAGGAACTGAAGTCGCTTCAGCCCAAACTGGAGGGCTAGTCCCTTGCGGGCGCTCTATTGATGATCCGAGCACCAAGGATGTTGATGAATCAAAAATGTGTGATCTCCGCGACATGTTCGTGCTCTTGCATAGAATCCTTGAATTCGCTATATTCCAGTTGGCTCCAATCCTGGTGACAGTAATGGTAGCTATTGGTGGGTTTAAGATGCTCATCGCCGCTGGAAACCCCGGCAAATATGGGGAAGGAGTTTCGCTCATCAAAAATGCCCTCATCGGCTACGCCATTGTTCTTGTTTCAATGTTGCTAGTAAACACTGTTCTCCAACAGATTGGTGTGGCGCAGTGGACAGGCTTGTTGGATTGGGAAATCATCGACTTCTAGCCTCTCCCCTCCCCTTGCGTTTGAAAATTAGAAATTGAAAATTGCAACGCGTAAGCGTTGTGCATTTGCCCCTATAGCTCAATTGGTAGAGCAGCTCCCTCTTAAGGAGAAGGTTGTAGGTTCAAGTCCTACTGGGGGCACCAGTAACAAAAGAGGCGCTTGTAGCGCCTCTTTTGTATAATTTTAAATTTTCAAACGGCAGAAGCGAGAAAGGGCCGGAATACTATATACTACCTGCTATGTGGGTTACCTATATACTGCGCTGCCGTGGAGGGCGTCTCTACACGGGAGTAACCAATAACCTTGCCGCTCGCCTACTCGCCCATAATAACGGCACGGGCGGAGCCTTTACGCGTGCCATGCGCCCCTGCTCCCTACTCTGGCACGAACACCAGCCCGACCGTTCAAACGCACAGAAACGAGAAGCTGAAATCAAAACGTTTTCCCGAATACAAAAGGAGAAGCTTATAAGCGATAGCGACTCGGCTTGCTCGAAACACTTTTAGCAAAAGTGGGGTATTTTATTGACATCGCAAAATAAAGGCTATACATTTCAATTAGAAACATGCGTGTGTGAATCCTCCTACGCATTGGAGAGAAGGTAGGTAGCAGTGCCCGAAGGAACAATTCAATACCGCAATAGCGAAGGACGAGACCAGTCTCGTCCGGTTCCCAACATCAACGCCGTCATCAACCATCCCGAGTCCTTCCCAGAAGCCTACCAGATGGGATCCCGGGTACTCGAGGGCAACGTCGAGCACCGCCGCGACGCGTACGGAGCCTGGCATACGACTAACGTCAGCCCTCACTACTGAGGCCCTTTCGTCATCGCCATACGCCACCCAGGGCCCGAGCAAAACTTTGCTCGGGCCCTATTTTTCCAGTAACCTACTGGGTCCTTGAAAAAAATCCCAGGGCGTGGTATAGAGTGTATACACACATTACATTACCTATGCTTAACCCCCAAGAAAAAGAAAAAATCATCGTAAAGTACAAGCTTCACGACCGTGACACCGGTTCAGCGGAGGTGCAAATCGCCATCCTGACCGACCAAATCAAGCAACTCGTGAAGCACCTTAAAACGAATCCGAAAGATAACCACTCCCGCCGCGGACTTTTGAAGATGGTTTCCAAGCGCAAAACACTCCTGGACTACTTGTCCCGTGAAAGCCTAAAGCGCTACAACGGTATCATCACAAAGCTCGGCCTCAAGAAATAAAATAAAAACCCCGAGCAACGCTCGGGGTTTTTATTACTACACATGCCTGTTATCAAGCATCCAGCACAGCGCGTCGCAGTCCTTATCGACGTACAGAACCTCTACCACTCCGCCAAGAACCTCTATGGCAAACGGGTGGATTTTCGCGCAATTCTCGCGGCGGCAGTAGGCGACAGGCAGCTTGTGCGCGCCTTCGCGTATGTGGTGCGCACCGAAACCGAGGAGGAAAAGAGTTTCTTTGAAGCACTCGAAAAGCTCGGCATAGAAATCCGCGTGAAAGATCTTCAAATCTTCTACGGCGGGGAGAAGAAGGCCGACTGGGATGTTGGTATCGCCATTGATGGCGTACGCCTCTCCAAGTCCGTAGATGTTATCGTCTTAATGAGCGGCGATGGCGACTTCGTGCCGCTCGTGGACTACCTCAAGAACGAAGGTACCCAAATCGAGGTAATGGCGTTTGGGAAAAGTGCCTCGGGGCGCCTGCGTGAAGCTTCCGATGAATTCTTTGACCTATCCGAAGGCGCGGATAAGTACTTGCTACGCACCAGAGGCCCGAGGACGGGTGGGGCTGCAGCCGAGAAAAAAGTAGAAGACGGTGAGGCAGAGAAGGGGGAGTAGAAGGTAGAACAATCAGTAGAAGGCGGGGTGTATCTTCGGACATTTTTCCAGCTTGGTCAAAACTTGGTCATTTTAAAAAATGTCCGAACATTGACCAAGTGGTTAGAAACTTTGACCAAGCTGTGTCCAAGTTTTGACCAAGCTGTGTCTTAAAATGACCAAGTTGTGTCCGAACCTTGTACTGGTTGAATTATTTTTTACCGCTCGTTGGGCCGTTCACGGGAAAGGGGAGGGTTTGTGAAGACAAAAAAGAGTTCATGTGCCGCACGTTTATTCTTTTTTGTCTTTAACCCTCTTGTTCTCGGAGCGAGCTCGCGTGCACGATTTCATATGTCTAACGAGAAGATTTATTCTCTGGACTTAGGTGGGCGCACACTTACGCTTACCTTCTCTTCATGGGCAGAGCAAGCCAATACGGCTATCATTGCCCGCTATGGAGACACCGTGGTGCTGAGCACTGCTGTTATGGGCAAACGAGAAAATGACCCGGGGTACTTCCCGCTTACCGTAGAGTATCGGGAGAATTACTATGCCTCTGGCAAGATTGGAGGTGGACGTTTCCACAAGCGTGAGGGCAAGCCGTCTGATGAGGCAATCTTAAAAGCGCGCCTCGTTGACCGCGCCCTGCGCCCTCTGTTTAACCAAGCAATGCGTCGTGAAATCCAGGTAGTCAACAATGTGCTTTCCTTTGACCCAACCTGCGACCCTGACATTCTCTCGCTCGTAACATCCGCAACTGCTGTATTTGTTTCTGACATTCCGTGGAACGGCCCGTTGGCCGCGGTCCGCGTTGCCAAAAAGGACGGCGCCTTTATTCTCAACCCCTCAGAGCAAGACCAGCAGGAGAGCGCCTTCGTGGTAACGATGGCGGGGGCGAACGGCAAGGTGAACATGCTGGAAATTTCCGGCATGGAAGCGGCAGAGCAAGATATTGTTGAGGCGCTCGCCTTTGGCAGTAAGTTTATTGACCAGATTATCGAGTTCCAGAAAAAAATCCGCGACGAAATTGGTTTGGAGAAAGCCGAAGTTGCGTTGAAAGAGGCGACACAAGAGACGAAAGACAAGGTGCGCCAACTCGCCCTTGAACCCCTGCGCACCGCTATTTTTGCCTCTGATAAATCAGGGCACGAAGGACAGATTAGTGCGGTCACCAAACAGGTGCAAGAATCGCTCGCCGAAACAGTAGGGGAGGCGGATTCCGCCCAAGTATCCCTGGGAACCGCCTACGTAGACGAACTCGTGAATGAGCTCGTACACGAAGCGGCGCTCAAAGAGAACCGCCGCGTAGACGGCCGTGGGTTTGAAGAAATCCGTTCGCTGTCGGGTTCCATTGGTGTATTGCCGCGCACCCATGGTTCGGCAATCTTTATGCGCGGGCAAACACACGTCTTGTCTGTTGCAACATTGGCAGTCCCCGGCAATGAAGAGTTGCATGACGATATGGAAGGGGAGACCCAAAAACGCTTTATGCACCACTACAACTTCCCTCCGTATTCGGTCGGGGAGACCGGCTTTTTTCGCGGCCCCGGAAGGCGCGAGATTGGCCACGGCGCACTCGCCGAGAAGGCTCTACGCCCCTTAATCCCTAGCGAAGAAAAGTTCCCCTACGTCATCCGCTTGGTATCCGAAGTGCTTTCGTCCAACGGTTCCTCGTCTATGGGTTCGGTGTGTGGTTCGTCTTTGGCTATGTTTAACGCGGGCGTTCCGCTTGAGCGCCACGTTGCCGGCATCGCCATGGGGCTTATGAGCAATGGAACCGACCACAAGGTACTGACTGACATCCAAGGACCGGAGGACCACCATGGTGATATGGACCTCAAAGTGGCGGGAACAAGCGTCGGAGTTACCGCCGCGCAAATGGACGTGAAAGTTGATGGCATTTCTATCGACTTACTCGAAAAAGCCTTCCAGCAAGCAAAGAAAGCGCGATTGGAAATCCTTGCGGTATTGGAGGGTGTTATTCCAACGCCTTCGGCAACGCTTTCTCCCTACGCGCCTGCCGTGCAAATCCTGCACATCAACCCCGCCTTTATCGGCGCGGTTATCGGTTCGGGAGGCTCAACAATCAAGGAAATTCAGCTCACAACCGGCACCGAAATTGATATTGAAGATGATGGACGCGTATTCATTGGCGGCACCGATTCGGAGCAAGTTGAGCGCGCAGTGAAGTGGGTCCAGCAGCTTACCCACGAGGTAAAGGTGGGGGAGAAGTTCCTCGCTAAAGTGGTAAAGATTGCTGACTTTGGTGCATTCGTAGAGTTAACTCCAGGCCAGGAAGCACTCGTACACGTTTCTGAATTAAAAGATGGATTCGTAAAGAGCGTGGCCGAAGAGGTAGAAATGGGCCAACGCATCCCTGTTGTCGTTACCAAGATAGATGAGATGGGCCGCGTGAACGCATCGGCAAAAGGCCTTACCGGTGACGCCGCGGACCTCGTTGATTTGCTCGGCGGAGATGGCGCCAGCAAACCCAAGAAACGACGATAGAAAGGAGTCCCCAGTGAATAAAAAACAGCGCCAAGGGCGCTGTTTTTTATTCATGCCAGATACCAAAGGCGCGCCCGCGATTTTCAATACCCATGTGGATAACACATAGACATCTTGTGAAGTGCTACAATAAACCTATTGATAAATAGCACTTCATATGGCGCAACAACAACCAGAGCCGGCAGGAAAACCACAGGGAATTATCCGCACAATGCAGCAAGATATTGACCGCGCCCAAGGGCGGGGGGGAGACGCTTTTGAAGAGATCGCTTCTTCTTCCCCGTTGCCAGTAAGCGCGCCCCAGCAAACCCCCAACGAAATAATAGGTCTTGATATAGAAGTCCCTGGGACGCAACCGACCCCCCCGGCAGCACCCGTGTTTACGCCGGCTCCTATGCCTTCCCCGGCGCCAGCCCCCATGCCCGTGGCCATACCACAACCAGCCGTTGAGGTGCCTGCGGTGGCTCCCGTTTCACAACCTGTTGTCCCAATGCCCGCCCCAGCGCCCCAGCTTTCTGATGAAGAATTAGATGCCCTTCTACCCCTGGACACTCCTTCCGCTCCAGCACCTTCCGCTGCGCCCAGTATGGGGGTATCTGCACCATCGACAACCGCATTCCAACCAAGCCCAGCTCCACAACCTACTGAAGGCGATTTTGGTTCAGTCGCGCGCCGCGTACCCAGTACTTCGTCAACCCCACCCGCACCCTTGACCGATGCGGCGCCCCAACCACTGCCAATGAATGATATAGCTCCGGCCGCAGCAGCCGCAACCCCCAATATACAAACAGCCCCACTCCCCGAAACTTCACGCATCGGAGGCGGCACTCCTCCCACGAATCTTCCCATAGGTGAAGGGCCACGCCTCACGCCATCCACCCCCGGAGCCATGTCTCCTCCTGTATTTGAGCCCGCTCCTATGCCGAGACCAGCACCCCAACCAATCCCTCCATTTGGCCAACCGGCGCCCCAGGGACTTGAGGAAGGTGAAGATCTTCCCGCCCAAACCCCTGAAGAACTTCTCGGTTTAGGCATGGACGAACCCTCCCCTCAGCCTTCATTTGGTGCTCCAGAGATGTCATTGCCATCTTCTGCCCCTGCTGCAGCTCCGGCCCCTGCGCCCGCCCCGGAAGAACCCATGTTTGTTGAAGAAAAGGGCTCGCCACTATCTTCACGCGCCCTTATTATCGTGGCCGGAGGCTTGGTAGCAACCGCGCTTGCCGCGACCCTCGCCTACTTCTTCTTTTTCGCCCCATCCTCACAACAAACACCCGTCCCAGAGGAACCCGTGACCCCTTCCGCAGAGGAAGCTCCCCTTGTTCCACCCTCTCCCCTAATCACCCCCGATGGAGTTGAAGAAATTGTACTATCCCAACTATCTACGCAATCACTCCAAACAGCACTGTCCCGAATTTCTAGTGAAGATTTACAGCCAGGATCTATTACCTATTTGCCAATACGGCTCTCTGAAGCGACGAGCGATGGCCGTCCTCAGTACCTCACCGCGCAACTCTTCTTTACAACACTAGGCGTGGCGCTTCCCGATAGTTTCTTAACCACTATTGAGCCCACCTTTATGCTCTACGCCTACGGGCCGGGAGAGGAAGAGGAGCTGGTCTGTGCCTCGGAAGGCGCGAGTACATCCGCTACCTGCCCTGGACCTCGCTTGGGCGTGATTCTACAGGCACGCGCTGGGCAAGAGGCAAATACCGCCGCGCTCGTTGCCGCCTGGACCGCCTTGGATATGAGCACCCTCAAGCCCCTTGTTTTGGATGAAGCAACCCTACCCACGGCAACACCGTTCAAACAGGGAACATATACGAGTGCCCAAACCGCCACGACAGGCACCATCCCGCTCTACTACGCGAACCTGCCGCATTCGGCAACAGCGCTCAATTTTGCCGTTGCACCGGAGGGCGCAATCGTCATCGGGACTTCAAAAAACTCTTTGTACGCCGCGCTTGATAGCCTTCTAGAAGAATAGGGGATTCAATCTCCAGCAAAAACCCCGCGATAGCGGGGTTTTTGCTATACTAACAGTATGCAAACATTCAACGCCGTACAAAAGGTATGTATTGCAACACTTTCCTACTACTACGCATTAAGTGAAATGCCGCTTTCAAGCACCGAAGTGTGGCAGTGGCAGATGGATGAATGGGGAAACGTTACAAACCTTCCCCTACGCACGCTTCGCTCCACACTAAGGGAATTAAGCATAATCGGCATTATCAGGTCTGAGAATGGCTTCAGCGCGCTCACAGAGCACCCCGCAAGCATTACCGAGCGCCGATGGCATATGGCCGAAACAATACGCAAGCGATACTTGCTAACCAGAAAGGCCACTATCCTGCCCTACGTCCCATTTGTACGGCTGGTGCGCGTCTTGGGGTCGGTTGCCATAGGGAATGCCCGCTCCACGAGTGATATAGACATTAGTATTGGCGCAGTGAGGGGCCACCTCTGGCTAACACGGGCGCTCGTAACGGCAGTCGCTCACGTGCTGGGCGTACGCCGATGGGGTACGCATACCGCAGACCGCCTCTGCTTTAACCACTACACATGCAAGTCGGGAGCCTCCTACGGAACCTCCGTCCCCGCCTTTTTCCACATCGAACGCCAAAGCATCCCTCTTTGGTCCCATACAAGCGGTACTTCTTCCGTAGGATTCTCTTTTAAACGGGCAGTAGAGCGGGGGAGCGTGATACTGGGAGCAGCTACAGCGCTTGAGTTGGTCCTTGGACGATTACAGCGGGCAAAAATCTACGCCAACGCAACGCCGTACCCCAATGCGCTTCCCGCCCCATCACCCCGCTCAAACCACCTAGTATTTTACTACCCAAGAGTCACAAGCGTTCAAGGGCGGTGGCGGGGCGTCCTTGCCACCTATCAGCTTGGTCATTTTTAACTTGGTCATTTTAAAATACAGCTTGGTCAAAACTTGGTCATTTTAAAATACAGCTTGGTCAAAGTTTTTAACCACTTGGTCAATGTTCGGACATTTTTTGAAATGACCAAGTCCACAGGTTATCCACAGCACACCCTTGACGCCCTCTCCCACTATTCGTATTCTAACTATGTAGTTCTTTCAGGGCGAGCCTGTTCGATGCCGAGATTCGGACGACCCTTCTGAAGTGAATTGTTCACAGGACTGGAGTTGTGAGAAGTCAGTGCGGTTTGTTTGTCCTGTTAATGATTCGAGTTCCACGTGGGCGCTGCCTGCGAATGGGATTCCGCCCTTAACAAGTACGCGTTCGAGGGAGCGCGTTCGCTTGCAAACCCTCAAGGTGCGTTGGCCCTACGAAACTAAAATTTCTCGAGGGTATCCATCGCCCTTGAGGGTTATCCCAGTACCCTGTGCTTTTTTTAACGTTAAGGCGATCGCCGCCGTGAGTCATACGCGCTACCTAAGCTCGCATCCCGCACCGACCTCTGTCTGTGCACCGGAAGCTCCTTGGTGGCGCGTTTCTGTTTTCAACTAGAGTGTCGTACAATATCTACTATAATCCTTAACCGTAATCCTGATGCTTAATTACGAAAAATATCGAGAGCAACTTGAGCAAGAGCGTGACCGCATACAGAAGGAGCTCTCGACTTTTGCAACCCAAAATACCGAAGGGACATGGGACAGCACCCACCCCCAATACAACTCCGACGATAATCTCGATTTGGAAAATGAAACGGTTGAGGTAGAGGCATACGTAAACCGTCTTCCCTTAGAACAAAATTTTGAGAAACGGCTGGATGCAATCAATAAAGCGTTGGAACGCATTAAAAATGGCACATACGGAATATGTGTAAATTGTGGCAAGCCTATCCCTGAAAAACGCTTAGAGGTAATGCCCGAAGCGGATCGCTGTTTGGACTGCCAAGCTCGCTAATTGCCATGCCCGCTACCGTACTCTCCGCAGCCAGGTTCGGAATGGACGCGCGAACAGTATCGGTTGAGGTTGATGTTTCACCTGGACTGCACGCTCTGCATATTGTGGGCCTCCCCGACAAGTCGGTAGATGAAGCAAAGGAGCGCATATCATCGGCGCTTAAAAATACTGGCTTCAAGCCACCCCGTAGTTTCGCCAAACGTGTCGTCATCAACCTCGCTCCAGCCGACATCAAAAAGGAGGGGAGCATGTACGACGTACCCATGGCCCTGGGCTTTCTCCTTGGGTCAGAGCAGGTGAAGGCATCTGTTGCATCGACGCTCGTTATGGGTGAATTAGGATTAGGAGGAGAGGTGCGCCCTATTCGCGGGGCGCTTTTGTATGCCTTGCACGCCCAAAAAGCAGGGCTCTCCGCTATTATCGTTCCCTCCCATAACGCAGCGGAGGCGAGTATGGCGCGCGGCATTTCGGTGATTGGTGTTTCTACGCTTACCGAACTCGTGGACCACATTGAAGGACGCGCCGTTATTCCAACCTTTGTGCCCAGGCGAACGTCCCCGCTTCCCCTCGCCTACGAGGAAGACTTTGCGCTCATCCAGGGACAAGAGGGAGCAAAGCGCGCCCTAGAAATTGCCGCCGCGGGTGGCCACCACACGCTCTTCACGGGGCCCCCGGGAGCCGGCAAAACACTGCTTGCTCGCGCGATGCGTTCTATATTGCCGCCCCTCAGCTATGAAGAGGCGGTTGAGGTAACAAAAATAGAAAGCATCTGCGCCACACTTCCCCCCGAACAAGCTCTCCTATCCGAGCGTCCCTTTCGAGCTCCACACCACGCCTCAAGCGAAGCGGCTATCCTGGGCGGACACGCACTTTCTCCAGGAGAAATTACGCGTGCACACCGAGGCATTCTTTTCTTGGATGAATTTCCGGAATTTCACCGCGACGTATTGGAAAGCCTGCGCCAACCGCTTGAGCAGGGGAATATTACCCTTTCCCGCGCGGCTGGCAGTACGAGCTACCCGGCGCGCTTCCTCCTTATTGCTGCCGCTAACCCCTGTCCATGCGGCTACCTGGGAGACAAAGAGCGCCCGTGCTCCTGCACAATGGGAAGCATCATCCGTTACCAACGCAAACTATCGGGCCCCGTCGCCGACCGCATTGATTTGCACGTGCGCCTCTCACGCCAGCCATTTTCAAAACTAACCGACCCTGTTGGGGGAGAGCCGTCTTCCTTTATTGCCAAACGCGTACTGCTGGCGCGAGAACGTGCCGCGAAACGCCTCCAGGCAGAGGGAATTCTCACCAATGCGGAAATGGGAGTGCGCCTCATCAAAAAGTACTGCGCCATAGACCAAAGGAGCACCGAACTGCTCGCCTCGATTATGGAGAAAAACCACCTGTCGGCACGCGCGTATCACAGCATCCTCAAGGTTGCCCGAACGAGTGCCGATTTAGTGGGGCGCGATGCAATTTCGTGGGACGACATCGCCCTCGCCGTACAGTACGCAAAACGAGAAGAAACCTTCTCATAACAAAACACCCCAATACTGGGGTGTTTTGTTATGAGAAAAGCTTTTATTGTTAACGAATTGGGTTTGACGCACCGCGCACTTCAAAGTGCAGGTGGCAACCGGTAGAGCGTCCCGTTGAACCCATGTATCCAATAACACCCCCCTGGTTTACATACTTGCCCGTGGAGGTATTTACCTGGATAAGGTGGGCGTAGAGGGTGCGGGTGCCGTTGGCGTGGTCAAGTGCCACATAATTTCCGTATCCACCATTCCAACCACCGCCACCGGTAGCGAGGGCAACGGTACCGCCCGCGGCCGCATATACTGGGCTCCAGCAAGAGCCCGCAATGTCCACCGCGTTGGTGGGGTGCAAGCCTTGGCTTAGGTAACCGGATGTTGGACGAATGAAGTATCCAGAAACACTGCGGGTTGAACCCTTGGGGTTAGCGGCCACGTTTGGACGGTTAGTGGCGGGGCGAACCGCGGGAGATGCTCCCGGGATAACAAGCTTCTGGCCCGAAAATATTGTGCTGCTGCTAATTCCGTTTGCCTTTGTAATCGCATCAACTTCAACCTTATAACGGGTGGCGATTGCCGATAGGGTTTCCCCGTCGCTCACCTCGTGCATAACACCACTCGTGGGAAGAATTACCAGCTTGTCACCAACACCAATAAGGTCCGCCGAACCAACGTCGTTTGACCATAGAATAGTATTCACATCGATTCCATACTTTTGGGCGATAGTGGACAGTGTTTCACCTTCCGCCACAACGTGGGTACGGATACCCCCTTCTTCAGGTTCTTCGGTGGAAGCTTCACGGGGAGGAATAATTCCTTGCGGAGGTTCCTGGTAGCCAATAAGGGAAGTCTCCTGTGAGGACATAAATAAGGCTTCAGGAGTAGCTCCTCCCACGCCAGTGCCATCGGTACTTAGCGAAGCGCCCTGGAGTTGGGCATTGGCAAAGAGTGCGGGGGTTGGAACGATGCGGCGGGCCTTTTGGTCGTAACTATCCTTACCCAAACGCACCTCATGGGGCACAACATCGGCATTCACCGCGAACGACCCCTGAATCGGTTCGGGCGCGCCCGCCACGGCAAATGTAGACAACAAAAAAACGGCTGCTCCCGTTGCTAGCATGCGCACGTTCGGGGCTGTACCGTTTTCCTCTCTAATACAGTATAAGGCATTCAGTGAGAAAGCCTTAAATGAAGCAAATATTTCCCCTTTCCGCTGGCCCCACAACGAGGGTTTCGAGAAAGGTTCTTGTGAGTTTGTCTGAATAAGGCACAGGTGCACCCCTTTGAATCAAGCGATCCGTGAGGTTACAATAGAGGGGTTGCCCCCTGCCGGCGCAACGAACAGCGTCCTTGAATACGGTCTTCAGTGTTCCCTTACCAGCAGAGCCATAGTACCAGTTTTTAACCCATTTTGTCAACCCTGTTGTAGATGTTCGGCTGGCCTTACAGGCCCAGTGTCGCTACGGGCGACACGGCCGAACATTCACAACGGGGTCAAGCTCATGAACGACCTGTTTTCCTCCTTAAACCCTAAGCAAAAAGAAGCGGTAGAGGCCACTGAAGGCCCTGTTTTAATACTCGCCGGACCCGGAAGTGGTAAAACGAAAACCCTCACCCACCGCATCGCCCACCTTATCGCCAAAGGGGTACGTCCCGAGCACATTTTGGCCGTAACATTCACCAACAAGGCGGCCGGAGAGATGCGCGAGCGGGTAACTCAACTACTCACCGAGCAATCCGAAGGCAACGACGTTGGCCTTCCCCTTATCGGGACCTTCCACGCTATTTGTGTGCGCTTTTTGCGCGAGAATGCTTCCCGCATCGGCTACTCGCCCCGATTCTCTATTTACGACAGGGCTGACCAGACAGGGACCATCAAACGGGTGATGAAGGAACTTGATATTGATCCTAAGATTCTGGCGCCCAACCGCGTCATCAATGCGATATCAGATGCCAAAGATAGGCTCCTTACCCCCGACCTATTCGCGGGGGATGGAGTCGGCTCCTTCCATACCCACATCAGCGCCATTTATGAGCGCTACCAGGAAGTGATGCGGGAAAACAACGCCTTCGATTTTGACGACCTCATTATGCGCGTCGTGCTTCTCTTGCGGGAGTACCCTGACGTGCTTGAGCGCTACCAGAAGCGCTTCCCCTACATTATGGTAGACGAGTACCAAGACACGAACGAAGCCCAATATGAATTAGTACGAATGCTGGCATCCGTTTCACGCAACATCTGTGTCGTGGGGGATGACTCTCAAGCCATTTATTCGTGGCGAAACGCCAACGTAGAGAATATTCTCAACTTCGAACACGATTGGCCCTCCGCTGTTGTTATTCGGCTGGAGCAGAATTACCGCTCCACCAAAATAATCATTCAGGCGGCAACTACGCTTATCCACAACAACACGAGCGGCTTCAAAAAAGACTTGTGGACCGAAAACCCCGACGGGGAACCTATTATTATTAAGGAAGCGCCCAACGAATACCGCGAAGCGGGTTTCATCCTCAACGAAATTGATTCCCTCGTGCGCTCGCACAACCATGCCCTGCGCGATTTCGTCATCTTGTACCGTACCAACGCCCAATCCCGCGCCATTGAAGAGACATTCCTGCGCGCCGGCATGCCCTACAAAATCGTAGGGGGCACGAA
>Ga0172380_10002652_pt1 | contig 26830 bp, 23 predicted proteins | sample Leawe162metaG_FD_119747 | JGI IMG/M metagenome (GOLD analysis project Ga0172380, IMG submission 119747) | Leachate microbial communities from a municipal landfill in Southern Ontario, Canada - Leachate well 162 metaG | ecosystem: Engineered > Solid waste > Landfill > Unclassified | place...
CTCTGTAGTGAAGACCTTTTGATCCCGATCCCCATTTTATGCGGCTTCGCCGCTTTTGCTACCCGCCAGTTGAGAAAGACGGGATAGAGCGGGCGACCTACGACAGCGTGGCGACGAGAGTCTTGTGCGGGGACAAGCGCGAGCACCATCATCGCAGTGTGGCCGACCTGGAGAAAAAAGAGGATCCGCCACCACCGGGAGAAGAAGCCAGCTTCAGCGAGAAAATGGCCCATCGGGTGGCCACCAAAGAGGGCCGGGCAAGATACAAGCAGAGGCAGCAGACCATCGAGCCTGTGTTTGGAATCATCAAAGAGGCCATCGGGTTCCGCCGGTTTGGCATGAGGGGCAGGGAAAAGTCGCCTTGGAGTGGACCTTGGTCTGCGCCGCCTCCACCGACTGGTGACCATCAAAACACAAAATATCACCCCGGCATGGGCGTGATGGGAGGGAATCGCCCTCAGCCAATGGCGTCGCCGGGCAAAAATCCAACAGCCTTCCGCTTCGGCTCGCTTCCCCGGCTCCGCAAACTCAAGAAGTGATCGCCAAACCAAAAAAATCACAAAACGGCGGCTTTTGTTGCTCGTTTTTCAGTCCGACAGGCTGCTAGGGGGAATCGGGTTTCTTCGATGGGGCGGGCTTCTGGGCCACCCTGGCGGACCGGACCTCAAGCTTCGAGGTGATCGATCTGTTGTCCGGGTCCAACTGGAATGCCTTCTGCCAATACGTGAGGGCTTCGGCCGTCCTGCCGAGTTTCTCGAAGGCATCGCCGATGTGCTCGAAGACCACCGGGTCGTCTTCCTTCAGCAGTTCCGCCGCGCGGAGGAGCGCTTTGAGGGCCTGCTCGTGGAGGCCCTTCCTGAAATACACCCAGCCAAGGCTGTCCAAATAGGCCCCGTTTTCCGGTTCCTTCTCGACCGACCTGCGGATCAACCCTTCGGCTTCGTCGAGGTTTTCATTCCGGTCCGCCCACATGTAGCCGAGGTAATTGCACGCGCGCGCCGCATTTTCCGGATCCATTTCAATGGATTTCCTGAGCGCTTCCGCCGCCTTCGCGAACCGTCCCGCCTGCTCGGCGGAAACCCCGTAGCTGAAATAAAAATCGCCGTTCAGAATCTCCGGACGCGAGTTCCCGGCCTCGACGAGGATCCGCTCGAATGCCTTGATCGCCTCCTCGTGCCTCCGCGCCGAGCTCAGGGCCAGGGCCTTGAAAAACGTGAACTCGACCAGCTTCGGAAAGGCCTTTTCGGCCTCCTCAGCAAACAGGATCGCGGACCCGGCATCCCCGGAATACAGGCAGAGCTGGATGAGCTTGCTGTGCCGTCGCGGATCGGGCGGGGCCACCAGGACGGACTGCTTCAGGCTGGCGAGCGCCTTCGACGGCTCGTTGGCCCGCAGATACAAATCCGCGAGCTGGTCATACGCGAGGAAGTCCAGGGGGTTGTCCTTCACCATCCCCTCGACCAAATTGATCGCTTCCGCAGTGTCCCCGGACTGAATCAGGAGCAACGCCAACCTGTCGCGCAGCCCCTCCATTTTCGGGCGCAGCGCGAGCGCGAGCTGGTAGGCCGGGATGGCCCGGTCGATCTGGTTGCAAAGGACGAACGCATTCCCCACCCGCACCAGGGTTTCCGCGCGGTCTCCCGCGCATTTCTGCGCGCGGTCGAGCATCTCGAGCGCTTTCGAAAAATCCTTGCCATGCCGGTCTGCATCCCGCAGGCGGAGGTCCACGAGATCGAGCCAGAAATCGGCGCTGGCCGTGCCCTGCTTGGTCGCCCGGCCGAACAACCCGTCGATCTTCTGGTTCTGCCCGGTGGATTTGTAGGTTTCGTAGAGGATCTGGTAGGGGGCCGCATCATCGGGAGCCGCCGACAGGGCCTGGGTTCCATACTTTTCCGCGAGGTCGGGCTTCTGGAGCTGGCGCAGGTAAATCCCTGCGAGCGCGACGAGCGGGCCGCAATTTTTTTGCGGGACTTTCGCGGCGTCCTTCAGCACGGAAATGGCTTCCGAGGTGTCCCCCCTCCTCAAATACTGGCGGGCGACCTCCATCGCGAGGTCCGTGAATCCGGGGTCCAGCGCCAGGACCTTTCGCTTGGCGTCGAGTGCCCGGTCGGGCCCGTAGGTCTCCTCTTCCAAAAGCGCCTCCAAATACCGCGACATCCCTTCGGCGCGCCTCTCGTGGCTGGCTTTGAGCTTGAGAGGCCCGGGCGAAAAAAACTCTTCGGGCACCTGCAGGTCCGCCTCCTGCGAATGGAGATTCGTCACGGAGAAAAAGAAGCCGCAGAGGGCTGCGATGACATTTCCTGCCGTTCCGCGTCCAGTGCTCATGGTATGGTATCTTTGCGCGAACCCCCGTTTGGCGCAAGTGATTCTGGAAGATATGCCCGGGCGGGAACAGCCCCGGCTTTTCTTCTTCCCTCGGAATCCCTGCCTCGGGCATGGTGGGGGGAGTTTCCTGTGGCTGACCTGACTTATCTTTATGGGCTGCTGACGGCTGTCGTGGAGATTGCCGGACTGCTGCTCGCTCTCCGGGCGATCCTCATGGCGCGAACCCCCCAGTCCGCCATCGGCTGGGCGATTTCGCTGGTGGTCATGCCGGTCATCGCCATCCCGCTTTTTCTCGTTTTTGGCGAGTCGCGTTTTTCCGGTTACGTCCGGGCCGGGACGGGAAAATCCCAGGTGCTCGACGAGGCGTTGAAGGCGACGGTCCGGCATCTCGATGGCTACCATGCGGAGGTGCGCGGGCTTTGCGCGGACGGGTCGAAAGTCGCCCGGAACATCTGCAAGCTTCCGCCGACGGGCGGAAACCGCGTCCGCCTCCTGATCGACGGCGGGCAGTCGTTCGATGAAATGTTCCAGGCCATCGACTCCGCGAAGGAATCGGTATGGGTCCAGTTCTTCATCATCCACGACGACGTCCTCGGGCGCGAGCTGTCCGCCCGGCTTCTGGCCGCTGCGGCGCGGGGAGTCGAATGCCTGGTGATGTATGATCAGGTGGGCTCGAAAAAGCTCCCGTGGTCCTGGTGCGAAAAACTCGTCCGGGGTGGGGTGAAGGTCCAGCCGTTCGTCACGAACCGCCAGTATGGACGGCACTTTCAGATCAACTTCCGAAACCACCGCAAGCTGCTCGTTGCGGATGGGGCGACAGCCTTTGTGGGCGGGCTGAATGCCGGCGACGAATACATGGGGCGGAGCGAGAAATTCGGCCCGTGGAGGGACACGCATCTGCGCATCGAGGGGCCGTCGGTGGCCGGGTTCCAAGTCTCTTTTCTCGAGGATTGGAACTATGCCACCAAGTCGCTTCCGACCTTCCGCCTTCGCGCGTCACCGGCAGGCGGGGCGGTGGTCTTCCCGGTGCCATCCGGACCTGCGGAGGACTGGAGCGCCTGCGCGGCGGTTTATCTTTCGGTGATCCAGGACGCCAAGCGTCGGCTCTGGCTGGCCAGCCCGTATTTTGTGCCTTCGAGCCCGTTGTTCTACGCGATCTGCCATGCGGCGCTGCGGGGGGTGGACGTGAGGATCATCCTTCCGCAGATGGCCGACCACCTGCTCCCGTGGCTGTCCTCTTTCACCTATTACCCCAAGCTTCTCGCAGCGGGGGTGAAGGTCTGGAGATACCAGCCGGGGTTCATGCACCAGAAGGTTCTGCTCGCCGACGGCGACTTCGCGATCGTGGGATCGATCAACCTCGACTACCGGTCGTTCATGCTGAACTTCGAGCTTTCCGCAGCGGTCCAGGACCGGGCGTTTGCCCTGGATGTCGAGAACATGTTCCTCGCCGATTTTGACAGGAGCCGCCCCGAAGACCTGAGGACCTTTGAAGAGGGCTCCCTCCTCTTCCGCCTGAAGTGCCGCGCGGCGGCCCTGATGAGCCCGGAGCAGTAGCTGGAAACTTGGGGTCAGGCGAGTATGGCACCAAGTCAGGAAATGTGGAGCAGGCGTCCCGCCTGCTTTTACCCAGGCAGGAAGGCAGCCGAGACGGCCGCCCCACATCCCAAATCGGCCCTGACTTGGCACCATTCTGGTCAGGCGATTTCCACTTCCATGCCGTCCGGCACCATGTCGAAAAGCTCCACGACATCCGCGTTGTTGAGCCGGACGCACCCGTGGCTGGCCGGCTGCCCGATCTGGTCTTCCCGGTTGGTTCCGTGGATATAGATATACCGGTCCCGCGTGTTCCGATTCGATTCCTCCAGCCCCTCGAGCCAGAGGATGCGGGTCAGAACCCCATCCTCCTCCCCCCCCGGCGACGCGATTTCTCCCGTGGGCACACGGCTCTTGAAAACCGACCAGGCCGGGGCCGAGCCGCCGATTTTTTCGCAGACCCGGAACCGCCCGAGCGGGGTCTTCATGCTGCCGGGCTCCGAGCCCAAACCGAATTTCGAGGTGGAAACAGGCCAGGACTTGACCGCGACGCCATTCGAGAGAAGATGAAGTGTCTGCCGCGCCACGTCCACCAGGAGCGAACAGCCCGGGGGGGGATTGTCGTTGCCAGCCATATTCCTTTACTATGCCAAAAACTTTTCGAGTCGCAATCGTCGGTGCATCCGGCGCGGTCGGTGCCGAGATGCTCCGGGTGATGGAGCGCCGCCATTTCCCGGTTTCCAAACTCCGCCTTCTCGCCTCCTCCCGCTCGGCCGGAAAAACCCTGGAGTTCCGCGGCGAAAATCTCGTGATCGAGACGCTGGGGATGAATTCGTTCGAGGGCATCGACGTGGCCCTGTTCAGCGCCGGATCCGGCATCTCGAAGGAATTCGGGCCCGTGGCCGTCCGTTCCGGGGCGGTGGTTGTCGACAATTCCTCCGCCTTCCGCATGTCGGAGTCCGTCCCGCTCGTCGTGCCGGAAATCAACGGCGGCGACATCAAAAACCACCAGGGAATCATCGCGAACCCGAACTGCACCACTGCGGTCACGCTCATGGCGCTGCATCCGCTCCACAAAAAGTTCCGCGTGAAACGGATCTTCGCCTCCAGCTACCAGGCGGTCTCGGGGGCCGGAGCCAGGGCCCTGGAGGAATTGCGGCTGCAAGTGGAGGCGCTGGCCAAAGGCGCGAAATTCCAGCGCGAGGTCTTCCCGCACCAGATCGCCTTCAACGTCATCCCGCAGGTGGATTCGTTCCTTGAGACCGGATACACGAAAGAGGAGATGAAGATGCAGAACGAGGGCCGCCGGATCATGCACCTGCCGACGTTCAAAGCTTCGGTGACCTGCGTGCGGGTGCCGGTGTTCCGGGCGCATTCGGTGGCGGTCAGCGCCGAATTCGAGCGCCCGGTCGTTCTCGGCGAAGCTGCGGAAGCCCTCCGGCATTCGCCCGGGGTCCGGATCATGGACGAGGGGTATCCCATGCCGCTGGATTGCGCCGGCAAAGACGATTGCTTCGTCGGACGCCTGCGGCTCGACTGCGCGTTTGAGAACGGCCTCGCCTTCTGGGTCTGCGGCGACCAGCTCCTCAAAGGTGCCGCCCTGAACGCCGTCCAGATCGCCGAACTGCTGTCACCCACCACGTGAGGGGAGGGCATCGATCACCAAGATGAAATGGCGCGTGGCCGTCACGCCTGGATGATGTTGTTCCGGATCGCGTAGCGGACCAGCTCGCCGATGGAGTGGAGCCCGAGTTTGCGCATGACCGTGGCCCGGTGGGTCTCGGCGGTCTTGACGCTGATCCCCAAAGCGGCCGCCACTTCCTTGTTGCTCCGGCCCTCGGCAAGGAGCTGGATGATCTCCCGCTCCCTCGACGTGGGCTTGCTGCCTTCGTCCACCATCGTGTGGGGCATGTCCTTTCTCTGAAAACTCTCGAAGAGAACCTCGGAGACCTGGGAGCTGAAATAGTGCCTTCCCATGAGCACGCTCTCGATTGCGGACAGAAGGTGGCGCCCTGCATCCGATTTCAGGATATACCCGTGGGCCCCGGCGTGAAAAACCTCGTAAACCAGCCGCTCCGCGTCATGCACCGTAAAGATCAGGATTTTCGTCTCGGGGCAGACCTTGAGGATTTGGCGTGCGGCCTCGATCCCGTTCAGCTCGGGCATGCTGATGTCGAGCACCGCGACGTCGGGCTGGAGCTCCTGGGCGAGGCGCACCGCATCGCGCCCGGTCGTCGCCTCCGCACAGCATTCATACCCGGGAACGCTGGCGATCAGGTTGCGGACACCGTGCCGGACAATCTCGTGGTCGTCAGCGATCAGGATTCGTTTTTTCATGGGGGACTTGGTGGTCGATGTGTGCGATGATACTCACGCCGTAGGGCGAGGAGCGAATCTTCAACCGCCCTCCGAGTTCGGCAAGCCTTTCCCGCATCCCCGCAAGCCCGACGCCGCCGTTCCTGCTCCCCTCGGGCCCGGAAAACCCGGACCCGTTGTCCCGGATTTCCAGTTCGATCGCGGTGTTCCGCCGGTTCAGGGTGATCCAGGCGCAGGTCGCTCCGGAGTGGCGGTAAATGTTCGTCATCGCCTCTTGGATGATCCGGAAAAGCGTGGTTTCGACCTCCGAATCCAGACGGGGGAAGCCGGGCATGATCTGCGGCCTGACCTCGATCTCGGTCCGTTTGGCGAAGCCGTCGGCGAACCACTCGATGGCGAAAGACAGCCCCACCTCATCCAGCAGCGGCGGGTGGAGCAGGTAGGAAATGGTCCTCAGCTCCAGGCAGCAGTCGCGCGCGATCTGGCGCGTCTCGGCAACGATCCGCCGCATGTTCTCGTCGCCCGCCGCCGGGTCGAGCAGGCTCATATTCATCTCGAGGGCGGCGAGGCTTTGCGCGGTGGAATCGTGGAGTTCGCGCGCGATCTTCCGGCGTTCCTCGTCCTGGAGGCGCAGCAGGCGGCTCGAGAGCGCACGCAACTGCCGCTCGGAGTCCTGCAGCCGCTGCTGGGCCTGGACCTGCGGGGTGATGTCCGCAGCCACCCACTGGCCTCCCGCGCACGTGCCGTCGTCGAGATAATTCGCCCGGAGCGTGCTCCTGAGCCAGAGGCCGATGGCGTCCTCATTGAGGATTTGGTGCAGGAACGTCCCGATCGACTGCGCGGGCGTCAGCTCCCCGAATTTTTTTGCCAGCAGATCAAAGGTCGCGTGGGGCAGGCATTCTTTGAGAAAGGGTGCCTTCTCCGAACCGTGCGGGAAGGTCCTCTGGAAAACCCCGTTGGAAAAGGTGACGGCGAACCCGGGCGAGAAGCGGCAGATGATTTCATTCTGGTCTTCGACGACCGCCCGGTAGCTCCAGTGCGCCCGGTCGAGCTGCAGCGCCAGGCCCTCGATCCTGCGCGCCAGGGTGGCCAGCTCGTCGCTCCCCTTGAAATCCAGCCGCAGGGGAAGGATGTCCTTTTCCCTCTCGACCTTCTTGGTCAGATCGCGGATCCGCGTGAGGATCGTCCGGTCGAGCAGCAGCCACATGACGGCGAAGAGCGTCCCTCCGCCGAGCGTCAGGATCGTCAAAAAAACCTGCACCGCCTGGAGGCCCTCGACATAAAGCGGGCGGCCCTGCGTGAGCTGGACCTGCCCGATCGGTGTCCCGTTGATCCCCCGGATCAGGATGTGCCCCACCAGCTCGTTGTCGCCCGTTGCCTTGACGTAGAATTCATTGAGCGCCAGCATCACCAGGAGCGGTTCCTCCTTCCCTCCGCTCACGTTCATCCCGCGCAGCGGGTTGAAGACGACCCTCGCCCCGAACATGCCCTCGAGGAAGGCGAGGGACTCGGAGTCAAAGATCCGCCCGCCCGCCAGCCGCCGCCCGTCTCCGGTATCGAGACACGCGATGGCCGTGAGCGAGTCCCCCATCAGGATGAACCCCGCCTTGGGAAGATGCGACCCGGGACCGCCGGAGATCCATTGCGGCCAGGCCGGGGACCGCAAAAAGTTCCGGCGGGCAGACGCATCCCGAAACACCGTGCCCTGGAGCTGGCCGTAGGAATCCGAAACGGAGATAAAATCCAATTGCATGGCGGCCAGCGCGCCGGCTTGGGGCAGGATGATCCGCCCGCCTGCCGGGGGTTTGTTTCGCTGAAACCAATCGGCCAGGGAGATCTCAATCGGGCGGGTTTCCCTGTCCAGCATCAGGGCGAACCGCTGGAGGGTCCCCACCATTTCCTGCCGCTCGGTTTCCTTGAATTCGCGGAGGATGATCTCGGCTGTCAGGAACACGACGGCCCCTCCCAGAAGCAGGGAAAACACGACGAAAAGCAGGAGGGCCTTCGAATAGACGCTCTGGCCCGGCAGATGCAAAACCTTCGCGAACAACCCTCCCTTTTTGCGGGGCTCGGCGGATGTCTGGCCGGAAACGGGATCCGTTTCGCCTGTCATGCCTCAGGGCTGGGCACCCGCCGCGGGGGGCGCGGGACCTTTTTTTGGGAGGATCACTTTGCTGAGGTTGAAGATCGGCCCGTAGATTGCGTAGACGAGACCGCCGACGATGCACCCCAGCATCACGAGCACGATCGGCTCGAGGATTTTGTCGATCGAGCTGGCCACGATATCCAGGTCCTCCTCGTAATCGGTCGCGATTTCATCCAGCATCTCGTTGACTCCCCCCGTCTCCCCGGCCATTTGCACGACGGCGGAGATCGTGCGGCCATCCGGGCCGAGGCGGTGGGACTCCATGAGAAAGCTCTCGGGCAGCGAAAGTCCGTCGGCGATATGGTCCCGCACGGAGAGAAAGAACCTTTCGAATTCCACGTGATTCGCGCTCTTCGCTGCGATCTCGAGCGCGGTGGAGATGCGCACGTTGGCCTGGAGGAGCAGGGCCAGACAACGGAAGCTCACCATCGCCGCAGACTTGCGGATGATGTTCCCCACGGTCGGGAGTCTGGTCAGCGCGATCTGGACGGCCGGATTCCTGTAAATTTTCGGCCAATACTTGAAAAACGTCATCACGGCGACGACCGGGATGGCCGCCATCCAAGGTTGCTTCAAGAGGATGTCCGAGAAGGCCATGAGGACTTTCGTGGCGAGCGGAAGCGTCGCGTTCATCGAAACGTAAAGTTTCGAAATCGCGGGGATGAGCGTGAAGGCCATGATGATGACCACGGCGAGGGCGAGGACGACGACGATGCAGGGATAAATGAGGCCCGCCCGGAGTTTGCGCAGGATTTTCTGCGCCTTTCCCTGCCCCTGCGCGATCTGCTTGAAAACGGCTGCGATCTGCCCGGATTCCTCGCCCGCATGCAAAAGCGCCACCACGTCCTCGCTGAACAGGTCCGGATGCATCGCGAAGCAGTCGCTCAGCTTGTCCCCGGACAGGATGTGGTGTGAGATGTCCGCGACCACGCCCCGATAGCGGGGCGATTTCAGGCGGGCGGACATCAGCTCCAGGCTCTTTACCGTCGAAATATTCCGCTCCAGGCAGCGGGCCATTCCCGCGAAAAGTGTCACCGCTTCATCCAGCCCGGGCTTCATGCCGGTCATCCGGTAGATCGACTCGTCCAGCCCGGTGATGTCGCTGACCAGCGCGGTTTCGTTGGGGGCCTTTCCCGCGCCCAGCACGGCTTTTCCGTCATCATCGGTATCCACCACGACCTCCGTGGATTTGGATGTGTAAATATTTGTGAGGACGACTTTCTTCAGCATGTCCGGGAATTGGGTAGGTGGAGTGGCATCATGCGCACGGCGACCCCCTGCAAGCGATGATAATTTTCGGCGGGCTGCCGCCGGTTAGGGCTGATTTTCTCATTTTTCCATGCGGTTGGGGTCTTGGAGGTAATAAGGTCGAAGGCGCGGCGATGGTTGCCGGCGTTGAAAAGCTTGCGGGCGGCCGGGATCTCGTTGCTCTTGGCGGCCCTTCAGGCGCGGATCGCGGAGATCGTTCGCGCGGTTGCACCCTGGTGGACTTCCAGGCATTTCCGCGCATTTTCCGCCATGTCCGCCCCGAGCCCCGGGTGATCGAGAAGCCGTGCAACCGCCGCGCGCAGGCCCTCCGCGTCGGCGACCTCCACCGCCCCTTCATGCCTGAGAAACTGGCGGCTCAAGGTGGAAAAATTCTGCATGTTCGGCCCAAAAACCACCGGGACACCGGCGGCGACCGGCTCGGCGGGATTCTGTCCGCCTTTGGCACAAAGGCTTTTCCCGATAAAAACCACGGTCGCGCGAGCATACCAGTCACGCAGCTCCCCGGTGGTGTCCACAAGAAGGATGTCCGGCGGTTCGGACGGGGCCTGCTGCGTGCGCAAGGCGACTTTCAGGCCGGATTTTTCCAGATGCGCCGCCACCCCGGACGCACGCTCAAAATGGCGGGGAACAAGGATCAGGAACAGGTCCGGATATGTTTTCCTCAACTCGAGAAATGCTTTGGCGAGCAGCATCTCCTCGCCTTCGAACGTGCTCCCGCCCAGCAGGACCGGCGCTTTGTCGGGCACGCCCAATGCCCGCAGAACCGGACGAAAATCCCTCGGCATCCTCCGGTCGGCGGCGCTCTCGTCAAATTTGATGCTGCCCGTGACCAGCAGGCGCTTCCTCTCGACCCCGAGCGAGACCCACCGCCCGATGTCCTCCGGCTCCTGCAGGCAAATGACATCCAGCCGGTTGAAGACCGGGGCCGTGATCCAACGGACCGCCCTGAACCGGCGTTCGGACCGGGGGGACAACCGGGCATTGACCAGGACGACTTTTGCTCCGGCCGCGCGGGCCTCGCAGACAATGTTCGGCCAAACCTCCGCCTCGACCAAAACCAGCATCTTCGGGCGGATCGCCCTCACGGCACTGCGCGCCGCAAAGAAAAAATCGAGAGGGTTGTAGATCGGTTCGAGCCATGTGCACTTCGCGCGCGCCGCCAGCTTGAACCCTGTCGAGGTGGTGGTCGAGAGCACGAACGACGCCGAAGGATCTCCCTCCCGCAGCGCCCGGATGAGCTTCATGGCGATCATGACCTCGCCCACGCTGACTGCATGGACCCAGATCCGGTTGGTGCCAACGAGCTTCCCGAGCACGCGCGGCGAGTAGATCCCAAACCGCTGCCAGAACTTGTGGCGGTATTTTCCCCGCTTGACCATGCGGGCCAGAAACCCGGGAAGCAGGGCCAGCAGGACGACCGGGAACGCCAGATTGTAAACCAGGCGGATCAAACTCATCATGCCTTGAAAAAGGTGAGGATTTCGCTGCCCCCGTAGCGCTTGGTCCGCCCGGCCAGAAGCGGGCTCGGCGGGGGCTTGGGGCCGGTTTGCCTCTCCAAGACAAAGATCCCGCCCGGGCGCAGGGCCTCCGCCAGTTTCTCCGATCCGGCAAGTGCCGCCGCATGGTCGGGATCACCGGGATTTTTTGCATAGGGGGGATCCGCGAAGATGAGATCGAACATTTCCTCGCCGGCATACATCTCCAGAAAACGGAAGGCATCCATGCACTGCACGCTGCCATCGGCTCCGGCCCGTTTGAGGTTTTCCCTGATGCAGCGGATGCAGAGATCGTTCGAATCCACGAAGGTCGCGCTCGCCGCCCCCCGGCTCAGAGCCTCGACTCCCATGCCTCCGGACCCCGCAAAAAGATCGAGGACCCTCGCTCCTGGAACCAGGTCCCCCAGACTTGAAAAGACCGCCGCCTTCACGCGGTCCATCGTCGGACGCACTCCCTCGGGCGGTGCCTTCAGGGGACGGCCGCCGGCTTCTCCGGCAATGACCCTCATCAGCCGCCCCCCGGCTTCTTTTCCGCTTCGCTCTTCGGTTTTTGCGGCAGCGCCCTGAACAGGTTTTTTATCAATCCCCCCACATCCTCCCCGATGTGAAAACCGGTCAGCTTGTCCAGGAGGTCGGTTTTCGGACGGCTGACAGTTCCCGTGATCGAAAAGCCGGCTTGCTGGCACCCCTCCCGCTCGGATTCCTTGAGGTTGTTGGCGAGGAGCCCGGCGAGGTCCCTGCGGAGCTTCTCGTTGAGATGGAGGCGGGCCTGCAGTTTCATCTTCCCGTCGAATCCAATCGGGCCTTTCGCGTCCATCACGAGATTCGCCGACTCCAGGATCAGGGTCTCCACCGTCACTTTTTTGTCGCGGATAATCAGGCCGGCTTCGGCGGTCTTCAGCTCGAACATCTGGAGTTCCTGGATGCTCATCAATTCGCCGATTTGGCGGATGAAATCCAGCGGCTGGAACCTCGCCTGCTGGAGCGAGACGTCCACCCGGCCCGAGAAGGATTCGGGATTCCCGGCGATCCCGTGGAAATCCCCTTTGCCGAACAGGCTTCCGCGCGAACCCTCCCCGCTGATGCCGGCGTCATCGGCGAGCTTCCTGATCAAAATACCCTCGGCAGCGGCAGTTGCGGAAAACCCCCTGTCCGGCCCCGTTTCCAGGGTCCCGGTCAACTGGCCGCCCGCCCAATCGGCCCGGAGATCGGGAATGGCCAGCCGACCGTTTTTCCAAGTGAAAGTTCCTTTGACTTCGCCGGGGTGCAAGAAGGCACCCACAGCCGTCTCGGAGACGCGGAATGTCCCCGCGATGCTCCGGTCGGGCAAAACATCCCCCGTAACCTCCACCCCTGTCAAAGTGAGGCCAAGAGCCCCTTTCGAATCAAAAAAACTGGCTCTTCCGTTGACGATGCGAACCCGTTTCACCTCGACCGCCGAAGAGGTGGCAACCGGGGTCGGAGCCGACTCCGGGATGGAGATTTCGACGCCCGCCGACGGGTGATCCGCCGTTGCCGTCCGGGCTGCCGACAAAGGAAAGGGCCGCGCCTCCGGCTCTCCGGGCTCCCGCACCGGTTCTGGCCCCGTGCCAAGGGATACGAGAGAGGGCTCCGTGACCACGGCCTCGCTGATGCGCAGCTTCCCCCGCATAAGCGAAAACAGGGCAAACCGGAAGCTCACCGAAGAGGCCTCCAGGAACGGAGGCTGCCCCGGCAAGGACTTCCCGTTCAGCGTGACCCCGTCGATGCTGAACCCCGACCACGGCGTGTAGTGCGTTCCCTTGATCCGGACCCGGCTTCCCACCGCCGATTCGGCCGCCGCCGCAATGCGCTTCTGGAGGCCTTCGGACTGCAGGTAAATATTCAATCCGAGGATCGCCAGGAAATAGATCACGAGGAAGAATCCCGCTGCGACCAGAAAATACTTGGCAAACTTGCGCACGTGGGGAAGCTAGCCGACCTGCTTTGAATGTGAAGAAAGTTCTCGTCATCCTCAACCCCGCCGCAAAGAGCGAGCGCGCCCGCGCCATGAGGGCGAAAATCGAAGCCCTTTCGCCTCAGATCACCGTGCGCGTGACTTCCGCCCCGGGGGACGCTCTCGATATCGCCCGCAAGGCCCTCGATGAGGACTTCGAAACGATTGTCGCGGCCGGTGGCGATGGCACCGTCAACGAGGTCGCCAATGGTGTCGCGGGATCCGGCACCCGCTTCGGCATCCTTCCCGTCGGCACCATGAACGTCTTTGCCTCCGAACTCGGCATACCCCAAAACAATCTCTCCGCCGCCTGGAAAGTCATCGAGGAAGGCCACCTCCGGGAACTCGATCTTCCCATGGCGAACGGCTCCCACTTCGTCCAATTGGCCGGGATCGGGCTCGACGCGGAGGTCGTCCGGCTCACCACTCCGGAATCAAAAAAATCCCTCGGGCCGGTCAGCTACCTGCTGACGCTCGCGCAGGTCGCCGCCGTCCGCCCCCCCACGGTCTTCCTCGACCCCGCAGACTCCCGCCGCCGGGAAGGAAGCTTCGTGCTCGTCGGCAACGGGCGGCTGTATGGCGGCCCCTTCGTGCTCTTCAAAAATGCGCGCCCCGACGACGGCCTCCTCGACGTCCTCGTCTTCAAAAACCAAAGCCACTGGGATGTCGTCCGCTATTTTCAGGCAGTCGCCTTCGGCAATCACACGGACCTGCCCGATGTGGAATACTTCCAAACCAAATCCATGAACGTCCACAGCTCCGCCTCGGTTCCCGTGGAACTCGACGGCGAACTTTCCGATGTTCTGCCCTGCAAATTCGGATTTTATCCCGAAAAGTTTCGCGTCATCGCCCCGCCCCGGAAATAACCCCACTTCGCGGGCGTGCGAATGGGAAGGGGGTCAGGCGAGAATGGCGCCATTCAAAGCTGACCCCTTTTTCTTTTTCGAAAACGGCGGTCACTTGTCTGCCAGCGTGTAGGGGATGGCGGGAAGCAGGCCGAGGGACCAGCGCTTTTCGGATTGATCTTTTTCCGTCGGGGTGGCGGCTCGGCCGGCTGTGATCTCGACGATCAGATTGCCGCTGGAGCCAGGTTTTGTTTTTGTGCTGTCGGCCCGGAACGCGATTTTCACCCCGTCTTCGGTCGGCGAGACGCTGTCAATCCAGATCCCCTCGGGAGGATTTTTCAGCACGGCTTTCACCCGGCTCTTGTCCAGCGACTTGGGAAGGAGCGCTTTCGCGGTTTCAGATCCGCCGACGGGAATCCTGACAGAATCCCGGTCCGCCTGCAGGGGCTTTCTGGGGGGGCGGTCCGGCAGGGGATAGGCCAGGAGTTCGGGCGCGGGGACCAGTTGATGGTAGACGAATGCCTGGAGCCTGTCGTCGGCAGGCAGCGCCTTTCGCGAGACTTTTGCTCCCGAGATTTCCGCCGTGCCCGTTATGTCCAGCGGCTGCGGCATCCCCTTGGCCGCCTCCGGGAAGGTCAGCGTGGCGGTCACGGAGTCGCTGCCTGCGGGGATGCGTCCGCCGGAAATTTGAAAGCCTTCCGTGCCGGTGGAAACACAGATCTCCCCCGCGAACCCGTCCTTGCGCGCGGCATGGATGGTCACGGGAACCGTGGTTCCGGGGGCCCCGCTGATCCCTGATGGGACCACCCGCAGCGCGAAGTCCGGGCGGGGGCGGTCGATGCGGAGCCGGTAGGCACACTCCGCGCCACCCTGCCGCTGCGCATCGCTCAGGTGGACATGGAACACGCCGTCCGAAGGAGGGATGAAATCGATCCGCGAGTCGGCATGATGCGTGAGCAGTCCGCTTTCCTTGTCATCGAAATCATCGTTGCAGGCGATCTGTTTTCCTGCGGCATCGGTGATCCGGAGGAAAGAATCCATGTGCGAGTTGAGCCTCCTCGCGCAAACTTCGACCACCACCGGCGCGCCCTTTTTGCATTTGATGGAAAAAACATCCACGTCCCCCGGGGTCTCGATCCGCCCGTTGACGGTTGCCGGGACGGTGATGGGCGCGGCATGCGCCGGGTCGTTGTCGGGTTCTGCTGCGGGGATTTCCGCGAACTCGTCGTGCGCGAAGGAAACATCCATCGTAGCGAACCCGTTGGACAACTGGGGGATTTTTTCGGCCCCTTCGCCGACGGGCACCGCCACGGAAACCCGCCGACGGGGGAGGTTCCACCCGAAGACCTCGACGCCGACATTCGATCCGGAGAGCCCACCCAGCGGAAATATCCCCGTGACAAACGGGATCCGGCCCGCAGTGATCCGGTAGACGAAGTCCTCGCGCCCGCGATAAAGCGCGTCGCGGATCTGGAGCGTGTAGTCGCCGGCTTCCTTCACGTCGAAGGCCAGCACGGGATCGGGGGCGAAGCGGAACGATTGCGCGGAAGCCAGCGGAACGCCCGCAGCATCCTGGATGGTCATCACCGGCTCGAACCACCCGGGAACCGCATCGGCAAGATACGGGATCAGATCGCGGGCCTGGGCGACGAAGACGAGATGCTCCCCCCGGACGGCATGAAAAACATAGCGGTCGGTTTGGCCCGGCAGGATCTGCCCGTTAAGGACGACCGGAAATTGGACCACGGGCGGAGACGGCGGCGGCGGCTCGGTCGAGACGGGCTCCGACACCTCCGGGAAATCGCCGACCAGGATGCTCAGCGGATTGGTGATGCCGTTTTTTCCGAACAGCCGCAGCGCGCGCGGCCCCCTGTCCGCATCGGGGGCGATTTCGAGGTGGAGGGTGACGGTCTCCTCGAGCTGCTTGTTGTCCTGCCGTTTCGGGTCCCTGCGCTGGGCCTGCAGGATGCGGAACAGGCGGATTTCCTCCTCCGTGGCTCCCGCCTCCTGAAGGATCGGCACGATATCCCCGGGCTTCTCCTTCATCGCTTTGCCGGGCTCCATGACCTCCATCATTTGCTTCCGCTTTTCGGCGAGGAGATCGCGGAACTCGTTGAACCGCTTTTGAGGAAGGGGCTTGCTGTAACCCGTGACAGTGACCCGGACACCCTTTCCGGAAACTTCTCCTGCGGTCATCCCTTCGAGCTGCTGCCCGCCGACCGTCAAATCGAGTGTCGCCCCCTTTTTTCCCCCGGACGGGTAGGCGTAGGCGAGGTCGGGACCCTTGGGCTGCTGCGCTCCGCAGATTCCGGCAAAAAGGCAGAATGAGAGGATCCACGGAGCCACTCCGAAAGATGCCATCGACGGACGGCTCGGCGAGTCATCCCTGCCGATGCGTGGCAGGGAGGTTTCGCCGAACCCGCCGTGATATTCCACCTGTCTCATAGTGCGTTTGGAGACTTGTCCCTCCTCACATGATCTCCTTCAGCCGTCCGCCCGATTTGACGTCTCCCGCGATTTTCGGGGTCAGCCGCACGGACTCGTCGCCGTTGCGCGGGAAGGTGCCGTCCGGGTCGATCCCGAGCAGCTCATACATGCTCGCAGTCAAATCCCACGGGTAGACCGGACGGTCGGCGACGGCCTCGCCGCGGGCGTCGGACGCCCCCACGACCTGGCCGCCGCGGAATCCGCCGCCTGCGACCAATGTCGAGAAGACTTTTCCGCAGTGGCCGCGTCCGCCATTCCACGGTGCCTCCCACTGGACGCGCGGCGTGCGGCCGAACTCGCCCCCGCACCAGACGATCGTGCTGCCGAGGAGCCCGCGGCCCGCAAGGTCCTGGAGCAAAGTCGAGAGCCCCTGGTCGAGTTCCGGCAGTTTCCGGTTCATGGCCGGGAAGTGCTGTTTGTGGGTGTCCCAGCCTTTGTAGTTGATGGTCACGAACTTTGCCCCGCGTTCGACCAGTCGCCGCGCCGCGAGGCAGGACTGGCCGAAGGTGTTGCGCCCATAGCTGTTCCGGAGGTCGTCGCTTTCTTTGGCCAGATCGAAAACCTCGGCTCCCTCACCCAAAATCATGTCGTAAGCGGCATCGCCGCACTTGCGGAATTCCGCAAATTGGGGATCGTTTTGAAACTGCTTCCCGAGCGTGTCCAGCCGCCCGAGCAGTTCCCGCCGCAGCACCTGGTGCTCGGGTGAGATCCCCTCGGCGACGATCCCCTCGACCGCGAAAGGGGTCTTCGCGGGATCTCCTCCGGTGGCGAACGGCTTGTATCGCGGCCCGAGGAATCCCGCCTCGGAAAACCGTCCCTGCGGCTCGGTCAGGACGATGTAGGGAGGGAGGAGGCCTTTGTATCCGGCGTCGTATCCCCTCAGAAGCGACACGACCGCCCCCATCGAGGGGTAACCCAGGCGATCCCCTTCAAGGTGCCCGGTCTGCACCATATACGAGGCGGTTTCGTGCCTGTTGTTCTCGTGGGTCATGCTGCGGATCAGGGAAAATTTGTCGGCCTGTTTTGCGAGGTTGGGGAGGAGTTTTCCGATCCGGATCCCGTCCGCATTCGTCGGGATCGCCTCGTTCAACGGGCCGCAGTAGTCACGTCCGGCGTCGGGTTTCGGGTCAAACGTGTCAATGTGGCAAGGCCCGCCCCAGAGCCAGATCTGGATCACCGCCTCGGCCTTGGTGCGGGGGGGCGAGGGAGCGGGAGGCAGGGCGAATCCGGCCTTCCGCCCGAGCAGCATGGCCGCCGTGGTCAGGAAGCTGTAACGGAAAAGGGCGCGGCGCGAGAGGCCGGCGTCAAACGGAAGGAGGGGCGGGAGGGATTTCATGGGATCAGTGACGGTAAAGGAATTCCGGGCTGTTCACGAGTGCCCACGCGACATCGGCGAGCGTCTGGTTTTTTCCGGCGGTCGCGGGCGGTTGGTAGGCCGAGATGGCGGCCAGCTCGTCGTCCGTGGGATACCGGGAAAGAAACGTCAGGTAGAGCCGCGAAACGGCTTCCTGGGGGGTGGGGGCCGACCGGACAAGGTCTTTGAGTTTCCGGCTGCTGTTGATTTTGGAAAGGATGTGTTTCGAGTTCAGGAGGCTGAGCCGCTGGGAGGCGGTCACGTTCGCGGAGCGCTCCGCAAGCAATCCGCTATCTCGCGGTGGCCGCCCGAAAAGCTCGAGGAAGGAACTGGTGATGCTGCCGTCGGGCAGGGCCACGGAACGCGTGTCGGCGGGAAGAAAGGTGAACGGCTCGGGAATCATGCTCATGTATTCCTCCCTGGTTCCGGTGATCCGGTTGATCGCGTCGATGAGGACTTCCGCCTCGAGGCGGCGCACGGGATACGAGGCCGGCTCCGCGCCGCTGCGGGGCCTGCCGCCGGGGGGGATCGGCGAGAGCTGGTAGGTGTCGGAGTTCAGGATGATCTTCAGCAGTTGCTTGGTGTCATACTTTGCGGCCTGCAACTGGCGGGCGAGCCAGGCGAGGAGTTCCGGGTTCGAGGGCGGGTTGTCCGGGCGGTTGTCGTCCGGCTCATGGACGATGCCGCGCCCAAAAACCCAGAACCAGATCCGGTTGGCGGCATGCCTGGCGAACGGCGAGTTCGGGGACGAGGTGAGCCATCGGGAAAAAACCTCCCGCGGATCGGTTTCCGGGCCGACCTTGACGCTGGCTCCGTCCGGCAGACGGGCGGAAGCCGACGCGGCACCGCCGTCCGGCAGGGGGGTGAAGCAGACGATTTCCTCCTTCCATTCCCCGGTCTTCTTGAACCCGACACGCGAGAAAAAAAACGCGAGGTCGGCCCGCTTTTCCGGGGTCCAATTTGCGGTGCGTTCGCCCATGAACGCGAGCGCCGCCGCCGCCGCCAGCGCCGCGGGTTCCTTGCCTCCGGCCGAACGCAGGAAATTCACGGGCGGGTCGCGGAAGTTGCTTCCCCCGGCGGTCAGCAGCCGGTGCGCGAATTCCGAATACGGCATGTTCTGCCGGAGGCTGGCGCGGATCCATCGGTCGTAGGCCTGGGCCGCATTCGGCCAGAGGTTGACGGGGAATTCGGATTTGACCCGGAGGATGTCCCCCCACTTCATCCCCCAGTAATCCGCAAACTCGGGCCGGACGAGCAGCCGGTCGATCAGCGCCTCGCGTTTCCCAGGGCTTTTGTCCGCCAGAAACTCCACGGCTTCCTCCCGCGTCGGCAACGCCCCGATGGTGTCGAGAAAAACCCGGCGCAGAAAAACCTCGTCCGAACACATCCTGGCCCGGGGGATGCCAGCAGCCTTTTGCTTCGTCGCGACCAAGGTGTCGAGGGTCGCGGAAAGGGGAGGGGCAAGCCGCGCCGGAGAATCTTTCTCAAACGGCGGAATGGCCGCGCCCGTCGAAGCCGGACAAATCGCAACTCCCATCAAAATCAAAAGGATCGCTCGCATCGACATGGTTTGTTCGCGGATAATGGCGGGGGGGTCGCTGGCGCACCCACCTGGCGGATTCAACACCGGACAGGGGATTATGTTTCGAATACGATACAACCTTGGGCCGGAAACTGTGTTTACTCCATAAGAAATGCCAATTTCACACGCTGCCTTGGGAACGTCGGCTTCCCTCCACCTCAAAACGATCGAACATCCGGGATGGCTGGAATCGCATGTGACAATTCCTGGGCCGACAGGTTTGGCGGAGTTTCGACAGGCCCGGGAGCAGTTGCCGGGCGGGATGGAGGCGATGGTTCTGGGCGTCGATCTTTTCGGGACCGGGGCGGAAATCGCGGGAATGGAGGAAGCCGTGAGGCTGGCCGGCATCGCGGCACCGGTCACCGCCGTCATCTCCTCGTCCCCGCGTGGCGGAGGCATGCAGTTCACCGCAGCCACGGGATGCGATCCCGTTCCGATCATCCTCCGCGACCGCCTCGCCGGCTACCTCATCGAAGACTCCGGAGCCGGCCGCTGCTTTCTCGGCGGACTCAAACCCGGCGATCCCCGAGCCTCGCGCGAACACCAAACCGGGGAGGTGTTCGCCGCCATCGAGGAAGCCCTCGCTCTCGCGGGCATGGGCTTCGAACACGTCGTCCGCACGTGGTTTTACAACGAAAACATCCTCGATTGGTATCCGGCATTCAACGGCGTCCGCACGGAGTTTTTCCGGCACCATGAGATCCGCGGAATGCCGGCCAGCACGGGCATCGGGGCCCCGAACCCCGCCGGGACAGCCCTCATCGGGAAGGCCGTCGCCGTGCGTCCGAAAACCGCCGCGATCCGCGCCCGCCGTTCCCCGCTGCAATGCGATGCCTTTGCGTATGGCAGCGCGTTCAGCCGCGCGATCGAGGTTTCGGATTCCCGTTCCCGCACGCTCTATGTTTCCGGCACGGCGAGCATCGGGCCAGGCGGCCAAAGTGCCCACGAAGGGGATCCCGCCGGCCAGATGAAGCTGACGATGGACGTCGTCCGCGCGATCCTCGACGAAGCCGGCATGCGGCTGGAAGACGCGACGCGCGCCATCGCCTACTTCCGCGATCCGGCGCACATTCCGATCTGGGAGGAATTCCGCCCCGCCCTGCCGGTGATCACACTCGGATGCCAGGTCTGCCGCGACGACCTCCTTTTTGAGATCGAGATCGATGTTTCCTCCGGTGCGGCCCCGATCCTCGCGGGGTGATCGGGGCGGAACCCGCGCTCAATGCGATGCCTGCAAACGATGCGTCGCATGCTTCCCGAGCACGCGGTCCAGCCGGGCGTAGATGTCGGGAGGGATGTAACGGTGGATGCGGACCGACGGGCCCGTCGCCTCGATTTCTTCGCACCCCAGCCCGATCTGCGCATGATACGTGGCCTCTCCCGACTTCCAAAGCAGCAGGTAATCCGCGTGAAATCTTCCGCACGGGTCGCCGCCACCGGGCGAAAATGGGTTTCCCGGGCTGAAAATCGCGCGGAGTTCCGCGAGGTCCGCTCCGCCCAACTCCAGGGGACGCTTGTAGAAGCTGGAATCCCCGACGCGCATCACGTCGTCACGGGCACTTTCCCTGGCAAACGACGCCGGCTCGGTTTTGGGATCCGGGAGTCCTTCGAAAACCTGCAGATCGGGGATCGCGGAAACCGACTTCCGGAACGTGTCCGCAGCCGATCCGCCGAACACGCCGACCAACGGGCGCGCCGCCGCCGCCGCCGCCTCCCCCCGCCGCGAATCCGGCTCCTCCGCGCGCGAAAACTGGACGGCCAACAGGGCGGCCGCGAAATATCCGACGGCAACTCTCATGGTTGTGGACAGCCGATCTTTTCCAAAAGGCGGGGGATGGCGACATGCCTCAGGATCAGGTCCTGGATGCGTCCGATTTTCCGGGTGTCTCCGGGCAGGGTCTTGACAGTCATCGAGTGGATCCGCTGCGCGATCGTGTAGCTGTCCATCGGCGAGAGGATCACGGGCAGGGTCGTCTGGCCGAGCATCTCGAGCAGCCGGGCATGCGGTCGCAGGTCGTCGGAAAGCACCAGTCCCGCCAACGGCCCGCCATCCGGGGCCATCGATCGCGAAAGCGCGGCGAGCACGACATCCTCCCGGTCGCCGGGCACCACGAGCAGGGTGCCGTCCTTGGCCCCGTGAAAAAGGTTTGCGGAGCTCACCGCCCCGATCACGACCTGTCGGCTGTTGCGGCGGCCCCCCGAATCGTTGAAGAGAAATTGCCCCCGGATGTGCTCGCGGATTTGCTGGAGCGTCGGCTCGGCGAGCATGTTCTCCAGCGGGACGATCCCGAGAAGTTCGAGGCCGAGGCGCTCGAATCCCCTGCTCGCAAAATCCGCGATGTAATCGAGCTTGTCGGGATGGACCTTGTTCATCACGACCCCGATGACCTCGACGCCCTCCCGGTCGAAAAGCGCCTTGTTCAAGGCGGCCTCGTCGATCGGGCGCCCGATCCCCCCCGGCGTCACCAGCACGACCTTGCTGGCCAACAACCTCGCCACCGTGGCGTTCGACAGGTCGAAGGTGGACCCGACTCCCGCGTGCCCGGTGCCCTCGATGATCGCGAAATCCTTCTCCCAGCAGGCCCGGTCAAACGAGTGCTGGATCCGCCTCGCCAAGGTCTCGTGGTTCGACTGGTTGATATACCGCCGGGTGAAATCCGGCTCGACCGCGATCGGGCTCATATCCTCGATCGGCACCTGCGTGCCGAACGTGTCGCGGATGAGGACGCTGTCCTCGTCGATCCGCTTTCCGTCGACTTCCGTGAACCTCTGGCCGACGGGCTTGATAAACCCGATCCGTCCGAAGCGGGGGCGGATGCTCGCGTAAAGCCCGAGAGCCACCGTGGTTTTTCCGGTGTTCTGCTCGGTCGCCGCGATGAAAATCCGGGGGGTGGAGGTATTCACCGGAAGCTATTCCGCTCTTTCGGGATACAATTTCCGATACTCGATCGCCTGGAGACCGACCAGCGCCGACATGCAGAGGATCTCCTCCGGGTCCGTCCCTCGCGAGAGGTCCGCCGCCGGACGTGTCAGCCCGAGAATCAACTGGCCGAACGTCCTCGCCGCCGCGAATTGATGGATCAATTTCACCGCGATGTTCCCGCTGTTGAGATCCGGAAAAACCAGGACGTTCGCCTTTCCCGCCACGAGGCTGGGCCCCATCTTTTTCTCCGCCAGCTCCGGGTCCAGCGCCGCGTCCGCCTGCATCTCCCCGTCCACCGCGATCTCCGCGCCGATCTTGGAAATGAGCTGCCTCGCCAGCTCGGTCGCCCCGGCCACCTTCTCCGTGGACGGCGTGCGCGCGCTCCCCTTCGTCGAAAAGCTCAGGAGCGCGACCCGCGGGCGCCGCCCGAAAACCTGCCTGGCCACGAGCCCGGTCTGGACGGCGATCGAGGCGAGCTGCTGCATGTTGGGGTCCGGCACGACCCCCGTGTCCCCGAAAAACATCACCCCCTCGTCCCCGAACTTTTTGTTTTCGAGCTCCACGATCGTGCAACTCGACACCACCTCCGCGTGCGGCAGCGGCTTGATCAGGTTGAGCAGCGGGCGCAGGAAAACCCCGCCGTAGGAACTCACTCCGCCGACCAGCGCGTCGGCGAGCCCGTATTGGACCATCATCGCGGCGAAATAATTGTGGTTGGTCATCATTGCCCGGCTGTCCGTGAGGCCCATGTGCCTGTATCTCTCCAGCCGCTCCAGCCGCTGGCAGAAAACCGGCAGGTCGGACGATGTCTCCGGGTTGATGATCGCCACATGGTCGAGGCCCGCTTTTTCGGATGCGGCCACCCGCTCGATCACCTCCCGCTTGCCGAGGAGGATTGGCACGCCGAGATCCCTCTCGTAAAACATTTGCGCGGCGCGTATCACTCGCGGGTCGTCTCCGTCCGGAAACACGATCCGCTTCGGATGGCGCTTCAGCTTTGCAAAAACCGAATTGATAAAACTCATGTCCGTGGAATCCGACAACAGGCTGGAGAAGAATCCGGGCGGAGACAAGGAGAACATCGCTCCGCTCCGGGCCCGCGGTCGTGCCATTCCCGTCGGTCCGCGCCCGCTGATCATGGGGGTTTTGAACATCAACGACGATTCGTTCTCGGGCGACGGGCGGCTCGATGCCGGATGGGCGATGGCGCGGGTGCTCGAGCTCGTGGCCTCGGGGGCGGACATCGTGGATGTCGGCGGCGAAAGCGCGCGGACAAACCGCGCCCCCGTGAGCGAAGAGGAGGAATGGCGGAGGATCGCGCCATTGCTGGAAAATTTCCCAGCTCTCGCCGGGAAGGCCCGCCCGCGCGATGAGGGCCAGATTTTTCCCCCGCTCCTGTCGGTGAACACCTGGCGCACGGCGGTTGCGACCCGCGCCTTGCAGGCCGGGTGCGACCTCCTCAACGACATGGGAGCCCTGCCGGACGCCGCCCACGCGCGTCTCTGCGCCGGGCACGGGGCGGCGCTCCTCATCATGCACTCGAAGGGCGAACCCAAAACCCCGCACACCCACGTGGAATACCGCGACGTCATGGGCGAGCTGGAGGGGTTCTTCGAATCCAAAATCGCCCTGGCCTGCGGGGCCGGACTTTCGGCGGAATCCCTCGTGCTGGATCCGGGGATCGATTTTGCCAAACAGACCGGCGACAACCTCCGCATCTGCCGCGAGCTTTCGCGCCTCGCCCGGTTCGGCTGCCCGATCCTCCTTCCCGTCTCGCGGAAAGGCACGATCGGCCGCGTGCTCGGGATCGACAACCCCGCCGACCGCGATGCCGGGACCGTCGCCTGCATCGTGGCGGGTGCCCTCCGTGGGGCCGCCATTTTCCGCGTGCACAACGTCGGGGCCGCCTGGGCCGCCCTCCGCGCAACCGCGCTCGTCAAATGATCTCCCGCACGGACCGCCTCCAAAAAATCCAGATCTGGTGCGTCGTGCTGATCCGCTTCGTCCTCGGCGGGACATTCCTTTTCGCCGGGGCCGTCAAAGCGGGTGCCAGCGAGGAATTCGCCCTCGCCCTCGTCCCGTTCAGCATTCTCCCGGAGTCCTGGACCGGAGTGTTTGCCGTGAGCCTTGCATGGATCGAGATCGTCGCCGGCCTGCTGATCCTTCTGCCGCGGGTCCACCGTGTCGGATCGGCCATCATCCTGTGCCTGGCGCTCGCGTTCATCGGAGTCCTCACGTGGGCGCTTTCGACCGGGCTCATCGTCAGTTGCGGCTGCTTCGGCGGCGACGAGCCCCCGTCCGCGTCCGCCATGATCCTGGCGATCCTCCGCGATGTCGGCATCGCCAGCGCCGCCGCGCTCACCCTCGTCTTCCCGGGCGCGGGTTCATCCCGAAAACGGGAGAGGTGGCCCCTCACAAATCCCCGCAAATAAAAGTTCATTCAAATGACGGAAGCCGCGCCCATTCCGCGGGCAGAATCCGAGTCCCGTTCAATACCTGAGGATTTTCTCGAGGAATTTCCGTGTCCCGGAGGTTGCGGGGTCGGAGAAAAATGTCCCGGCCGGCCCGCATTCCTGGATGCCGCCACCGGCAACAAAGGCGACCAGGTCGGACGATTGGCGGGCAAACCCCATCTCGTGCGTGACAAGGATCAGGGGCTTCCCCAGCTCCCGAAGCTCGGCAATCACATCCAAAACCTCCGCCGTCATCTCAGGGTCCAGCGCGGAAGTGGGCTCGTCGAGCAGAAGGAATTTGGGGTTGATCGCCAGCGCCCGCGCGATGGCCACCCGCTGGCGTTGCCCCCCGCTCAGGAGCCCGGGTTGCTTGTCCGCGTGGGCGAGGAGTTGGAAACGCCGCAGAACATCCTCCGCGCGGCTGACGGCGTCGGCCCGGGAATGCCCATGCACCTCGACCAGGGGGAGCACCACATTGTCCCTCGCGCTGAGGTGGGGAAAGAGGTTGTAAGCCTGGAACACGGTCCCGATCGTCCGGCGATATTGCCGCAGGGCCTCCTCCGAACGCCCGAGCGCGACCCCATCCACGATGACCGTGCCGGAATCCGGACGGTCGAGCCCCGCCAGGAGCCGCAGCAGGGTGGATTTCCCCCCGCCGGACGGCCCGATCAGCGCCCACACGTGGGCGAACTCCACCTCGAACGAAACACCGTCGAGGACGCGGTTCGTCCCGAACGCCCTGGTCACATTTTTAAGCTCAACTTTCATAGCTGGCCTGGCGTTCCAAAAATTTCGTCCACAGCGAGACCGGGAGCGTGAGCAGCAGGTAGCAGGCCCCGAGCGGGAGATAGGCCTCGAAGGTGGAGTAGGTCGCGGAGTTCACCTGCTGGGCGGCAAACGTGAGCTCCGAAACCCCGACGATGTAGAGCAGCGAGGAATCCTTGATCAGCGAGGAAAACTGCCCGGCCAGCGGCGGCAGCGTCTGCCGGAGCACCTGCGGAAAAATCACGAACCGGTAGGTCTGCGCCGGAGTGAGCCCGACCGCCCGCGCCGAATCCCACTGCGAACGGCCCACGCTCTCGATCCCCGCCCGGATGACCTCCGCGATATACGCCCCGCTGAAAAGCGAAAGAATCAGGACCCCGACCGGCAGCCGGTCGTTCCATCCGAGCCTGTCCGCAACCCCGTAGAACCCGAAGAGGACAAGGACCATCAGAGGGAGCCCCCGGATCGTCTCGACATACAAAACCGCCGTGTATTTCAGCGGCAAAAACGCGCTCCGCCGCGCCAGCGCCGCGCCCACGCCGAAGACCGTGCTCAGAACCAGCGCCACCGCCGAGATCCCGATCGTCGTCGCCCAGCCGTCGAGGAACACCGCCCGGTAGCCCCAAACTTTTCTCCAGTCGCCGACCGAACTGGAAAAGCTCCAAAAGCAAAGCGCGGAATAGAGCGCGAGCAGCCCGCAGGCGGTCGCCGCTTTCGCCCACGCGGGCGACGGCTTGTCAGTGCGGTCGAACAGAAACTCCATCGCCCACACACAGAATCATTTTGCCCCGATGCGCAAGGCGGCATTTCCGCAGCATTTCCGGAAAGAAGGGGCAGAGAGCAGGAGTCAGCAGATTCGCGCGGGGCTTGAGATCGGGGATTTCCGGGCCTCCGCAGCGGAAAAAGCGATGGCTCTGGAATGGCGGCCGCTGCGGTTGCGCATCAAGAGTCGGGAGTGAAGAAGGCGGGGAGTTCGGGCTGCGGGAACCATCGGGCTGGCATTCTGGCAAGTCATCCGGCCACCCCCCCGCGGCCACGCGTCCTGTCCAAAAAAACGGATTCAGTTTGGCCGAGAAGTGCCCTACACCTACAATGCCAGTGAATGCCGGGCATGGAAATGCGGCGAGAGCTTGATGCAGTTCGTCAACAACCTGCCAACCGGTTACACCCGCAATGTCGTGGCCCACAGCATGGGGAACGTGGTGGCGGGTTCCGCCCTCAAGAAGGGAATGAGCCCCCTGATCCGCGCGTAACGCCAACGATGGGAGGGCGAACCTCCGTGTGAGCCCATTTATTACGGCTCAGACGGAGCTTCGCCCTCCCTCGCGTTATCGACATGTCGTCGAACCGCTCCCCTC
>Ga0172380_10002653_pt1 | contig 26823 bp, 19 predicted proteins | sample Leawe162metaG_FD_119747 | JGI IMG/M metagenome (GOLD analysis project Ga0172380, IMG submission 119747) | Leachate microbial communities from a municipal landfill in Southern Ontario, Canada - Leachate well 162 metaG | ecosystem: Engineered > Solid waste > Landfill > Unclassified | place...
AAAAATGTATGGCGACTCGCGCTGGCGAAACCATATAATAAATAAAAATATGTCTGAACTATCAACGGCGATCAAGCAAATCTGCGAAGAAAAGGGCTTGGATGAGCAATCCGTGATCGCCACCATTGAATCGGCTCTAGCCGCGGCTTATCGCAAAGATTTCGGCGAAAAAAGCCAAAATATAAAGGTAGAATTCGACCCGGAAACGGGCGAATCTAAGGTTTTTGACGTTAAAACCGTAGTGGAAGATCTGCCCCAGGAAGAAATTGCCGCCCTAGCCGAGGCGGAAGTTGAGGGAAAACCGGTCATTGAAGAAGTGCCAGCTTCTGAGTCCGGCGAAGAAGAAAAAAGAAAATTTAACCCCAAAACCGATATCCAATTGAGCGACGCCATTTTAATTAAAAAAACCGCTAAAATTGGCACTGAGATAAAGACTAAACTAGAAGTTCCAAGCTCATACGGCCGCATGGCTGCTCAAACCGCCAAGCAAGTAATCGTCCAAAGACTAAGAGAGGCGGAGAGAGAAATGATTTTCGGAGAATTTAAAGATAAAGAGAAGGAAGTCGTCAGCGGTGTAATCCAACGCCGTGAAGGCCGATTTGTTTTGGTCGATTTGGGCAAGGCAGTAGGTTTTTTACCACAAGAAGAGCAAATTTTTAGCGAGAATTACAAGCCGGGAGAAAGAATCAAGGTTTACATAAAAGAAGTTAGACTGGGTTCTAAAGGTCCGGAAATAATTTTATCAAGAACTTCAGATGAGATTCTTAAAAAAGTTTTTTACCTCGAAATTCCTGAGATCTCGAACGGCCTGATCGAATTGAAAGCGGTAGCTAGAGAAGCCGGCTCCCGTTCAAAAGTAGCCGTTTGGACTAATTCAGAGAATGTTGATCCAATCGGTTCTTGCGTCGGCCAAAGAGGCGCCAGAATCCAAACCATTATCGGTGAATTAGGCGGAGAAAAAATTGACATTATTGAATACGACGATAATGTATCAAAATTTATCGCCAACTCGCTTTCGCCGGCGAAAATATCTTCCGTCGAGATTAACGCCGAAGAAAAAAAAGCCACGGTAAAAGTTCTGCCTGACCAATTGTCTCTAGCTATCGGCAAAAATGGCCAAAATGCCCGCTTAGCCGCCCGCTTAACCGGTTTACGCATTGATATTTTAGAAACAACCGCCAAGGAAGAACCAAGCAAGCCGAAGGCAGAAGAAGTAGAAGAAGCCAAAGATGAAGACACGGCCGAAGAAAAGCCTAAAGCGAAAACGAAAACGAAAAAAACTAAAGCGAAAGAAAAAAAATAAATTAATAAATAATAATTAATGCCGATTACTAAAAACTCGGCTTCTACTAATAACTAAGTAACTAAGCCACTTAAAAACTATGCCTCTCACAACCATCCTCGTTTTTTCTGGCGCGATCCTCGCGATTGCCTACGGATTAATTTCGATCTTCATGATTTTAAAACTTCCGACCGGCAACGAAAAGATGAACGAAATTGCCAAAGCCATTCAAGAAGGCGCGAAGGCCTTTTTAAACCGCCAATACAAAGCCGTTGCCTTGGTCGCTCTAGTTCTGTTTGTGGTCATCGGTTTCTTGCCTAACTTGGGTTGGAGCACGGCTCTGGCTTTTTTACTCGGCTCTTTTTTGTCGGCCTTAACCGGCTATATCGGCATGAATGTCAGTGTCCGGGCGAACGTCCGAACAACCGAGGCTGCTAAAGATGGTTTGAAAAAAGCCTTGGCTGTAGCTGTTCGCGGCGGAAGTGTGACAGGTATGTTGGTTGTCGGTTTAGCGCTACTTGGCACGGCTGGCTTCTATTATATAACTAAAGATTTGCAAGCCTTAATCGGTTTTGCCTTCGGCGGATCCTTAATTTCAATCTTCGCTCGTTTGGGCGGAGGCATTTATACCAAAGCCGCGGATGTGGGCGCTGATTTAGTTGGAAAAATTGAAGCCGATATTCCGGAAGACGATCCTCGCAACCCCGCTGTTATTGCGGACAACGTCGGCGACAACGTCGGCGATTGCGCCGGTATGGCTGCGGATTTATTTGAGACTTACGCAGTCACCACCATCGCCACCATGCTTTTGGGGGCTTTAACTTTCAACCAATCTTCAGTAGTTATCGCTTATCCCCTAGCCTTAGGAGCGGTTTCTATTATTGCGTCAATTATTGGCATCTTTTTTATTAGACTAGGAAAAACTAACAATATCATGGCCGCTCTTTACAAAGGCTTAGCGGCCTCCGGTATTATCGCTGCCATTGCTTTCTATCCTTTAACCCAGAAGTTAATGGCTGATAACGGCCTATACAGTTCTCTTAATATTTATTTAGCCTCTTTGATCGGCTTGGTTGTAACTGCGGCTTTAGTTTTAATTACTGAGTACTACACTTCCACTAGTTTTAAACCGGTTCGAGATATCGCCGAAGCCGCCACGACCGGCCACGGAACTAACGTTATCGCTGGGCTAGCCGTCTCCATGAAATCTACAGCTTGGCCGGTAATTGTGATTGTTTTAGCAATTCTCGGGGCTTACGGCTTGTGCGGTCTTTACGGAATCGCGATTGCGGCCATGGCGATGTTGTCCATGGCGGGTATTATCGTGACGATTGATTCTTATGGCCCAATCACAGATAACGCCGGCGGTATTGCCGAGATGGCCGAGCTTGGTGAAGAAGTTCGCAACGTGACTGATCCGCTTGATGCTGTTGGCAACACCACCAAGGCCGTAACCAAGGGCTATGCGATCGGCTCCGCCGCTTTAGCCGCTTTAGTTTTATTCGCCGACTATACACACAGCTTACCCGATAATATTACTTTCTTGATTAACGATCCTAAGGTTTTAGCCGGCCTCTTTATCGGCGGTTTACTCCCTTACTACTTCAGCGCTCTGGCTATGCAAGCGGTCGGACGGTCAGCCGGTTCAGTGGTTGAAGACGTGCGCCAACAATTTAAGGAAAAATTAGGCATCATGACTGGCCAAGAAAAACCAGACTATGGCCGAACGGTTGATATCGTTACCAAAGCTGCAATTAAAGAAATGATTATTCCGGCTTTAATTCCAATTGTCGCGCCGATTATCGTTGGCTTCGCCTTGGGCGTTGAAGCCTTGGGCGGATTATTAGTCGGCTCAATTATCACCGGCATCTTTGTCGCCATATCAATGACCTCTGGTGGCGGTGCTTGGGACAATGCTAAAAAATATATTGAAAAAGGAAATTTCGGCGGTAAGGGTTCACCGGCCCATAAAGCCGCCGTTACTGGCGATACCGTGGGCGACCCCTATAAGGATACAGCCGGTCCAGCGATTAACCCGATGATAAAAATTCTAAATATCGTTGCCCTACTAATTGTCGGCCTGCTCTTATAGTAAACAGTTGCGTTTTCTGCAAACAATATTTATAATACTATTTTAATTAAGAGTTTAGGCGGACGCTTAAGTTCATAGAACCATACTATGCAAGTAACCAAAAAAGATCTGGGAAAATCACAAATAGAAATAACTGTTGAACTTTCCCTGGACGAATTCAAGCCTTACATCGAGAAGGGCGTAAAAAAAGTTTCCGAAGAAACGAAGATTGAAGGTTTTCGTCCCGGTAAAGCGCCGTTTGCAATCTTGAAGCAAAAAATTGGCGAGATGACAATCTTAGAAGAGGCGGCTAGAATCGCCATCGGAAAAACAATCGACGGCGTTTTAGACGAAAACGTAAGCGGACAAATTATCGGCCAGCCTCAAGTTGATATCGCCAAGTTGGCGCCGGAAAATCCTCTAATCTATAAAGTGGTCCTATCGATTTTGCCGGAAGTAAAGCTGGGAGAATACAAGAACGCTAAAATTAAAAAGGAAAAAATTGAAGTCACAGATGGAGAGGTTGATAAACTTATAAGCGATATAAAAGAATCAAGGGCTAAAGAAGTTATTACTGAACGCGAGGTCGGAGACAATGATAAGGTTATAATCGATGTCGATATTTTTCTTGATAATGTTCCGATCGAAGGCGGCCAAAGTAAAGAGACAACGATTATTATTGGGAAAAACTATCTTGTCCCGGGGTTTGATAAAAAGTTAATCGGAGCAAAAAAAGGCGAAGGCCGAGAGTTCAGCTTGCCCTACCCTAAAGATTATTACCAAACAAACCTAGCCGGAAAACTAGTCGAATTTAAAGTTAAAATCAAAGAAGTTTACGAAAGACAATTGCCGGAAGTTAACGATGAAATGGCAAAAACTTTGGGCTTAAAGAATTTAGAAGATCTTAAAAAAAATATCAAAGACAGTCTCGGCGAAGAAAAAAAACAAAAAGCCGATCAAACCGCCGAGATCAAAATTCTAGAAAAAATTCTTGAAAAAACTAAATTCGGCGATCTGCCGGAAATTTTAGTTCAGCATGAAGTTGAATCGATGATAGGGGAATTGGAACAAACAATTACCAGCCGCGGCGGGAAATTTACCGATTACTTGGCTAGCCTTAAAAAAACTAGGAACCAACTTACGCTCGACCTTTTGCCGAACGCGGTAAAAAGAGTTAAGAGCTCGTTGGTAATCCGCCAGGTTGCGATTGAAGAAAAAATTGAGGTAAGCGAAAAAGAGGTTGATGAAAAAATCGAACACATCTTAAAACAATACGCCGGTTACGAAAAAATTGAGGAACGCGTTAAAGAGCCGGCCTATCGGTCTTATCTAAAAAACTCGCTGGCCAATAATAAAGTTATGGAAAAATTGAAGGAATGGAATCTTGAAGAATAATTTTTCGGTAGCAAAAAATTAATGACTCATATTATTGATGCTTACAATCTAGCCTACGCTCTCGCTAGAGAACACGGGCAATTCGGCCATCCGAACCCGGACAAAAAAGAGACTGACGAAAAATTGATCAAAGTAATAAGAACTTGGCTTGGGCAGGGAGGTAAGAAAGCCATCTTAGTTTTCGACAGCTACGATCCAATGGGCGATAAGATTAAATCAGGGAACTTAGAGATTATTTATGTTCCGCATGACAATTTCTACAAATCAGCGGACGACAAAATAATTGAGATAACTAAAAATTTGAGCGCCAACGAAAAAGAAATAGTTATTGTCACTGATGACGAGGAAATAAAAACCAAAATAAACGAATTTAAAGGCAGCGACGCAAAAATAAAATTTGAAAGCGCCATTACTTTCGCCAAAAAATTGTTAAGACGAAAAAAGACAAGCGACCTCGACGACAACGGGCTTGGCGCGGATGATATTGACGCCATTAACCAAGAGCTCCTTAAGCGCTGGAAAAAATAATTTTTTGCCAGATCTAACTCGCGCTTATTAATAAAATTATGCCGACTCTAGCCATAAATAAACGCGCTTATTTCGACTATATCATCGGCGATAAATACGAAGCCGGCCTGGTTTTGCTTGGCCACGAGGTCAAATCGGTTAAAAGCGGACATATCAGCTTAAAGGGCAGTTATATTACCCTAAAAGCCTCTCGAAATGGAGGCTTACCCGGCCTATACTTAATCAATGCCCATATCCCTCTTTATAAATTTGCCAGCAATGTTAAAAACTACGAGCCGACCCGGTCGCGCCAAATACTGCTGAACAAAAAAGAGATAAGCCATTTGGTCGGGAAGAAACAGGAATCAGGGTTGACATTAGTGCCGTTAAAACTATATACTAAACATAGTTTTGTGAAGTTGGAGTTTGGGGTTGGCCGAGGGAAAAAGAAGACTGACAAAAGAGAGGCGATAAAGAAAAGAGAGACTGATAGGAGTATAAGATTAATCACAAAACAAAGGTAAATGGGGATGTAAGGCATCGATAATAAGCAATCTTTTAAACATTCAGAGACTGCCAGTGGGTGGCAGGCCAAATGCCCACAAACTACAAGTGCAAACAATTTTGCCAGCAAAATTAAAACGGCTTTTGCCAATTTAACTTTTGCTCCTGTCGCCGCTTAAATAGCCGCGACCATCCGTCCGGTGAGTCTTCATAACCGATCGCGGGTGTCATTTATGAAGATAGGCTGGTAAATCGACCTCGATTATTAGCCGAAACCAAGAGGTCTAACTATTGCCAGTTTTGCTTGATTTTAATGGCAATAGCGAAAAACAAACCAAGCTATTTCTGTAAATGTGTTTAGATGAACTTGTTAGACGTGGGTTCAATTCCCACCATCTCCGCAAAAAACATTTTTTGAGGGGATTGGTTTAGTTTCATGTATTAGTAGAATTTAAATGGTGCGCCGCGGTGGCGGAACTGGTAGACGCGTTGGACTTAAAATCCAATTCCTTAAACCGGAGTGAGGGTTCGATTCCCTCCCGCGGCACAGGTAATATATAAGTTGTCTTTTAACAATCAACTAAGAAAAAAAGCCTATTGGCGGGCCTGCCCGCCGGAGTTTTTGCGGAAGCAAAAACGTAGGCGGGTATCGTATAGCAGCTATTATTCGACCTTGCCAAGGTCGAAATACGGGTTCGACTCCCGTTACCCGCTCCAGAAAGCAACTAATTGCTAATTATTAACCTTCGTCAAAGAAAAATACACATTCATTGAAAACTAATTACATATGAGAAGAAAATGGCAAAAAGCCAAGCCAAGAGAAGATAAGAAGAAATTTCTGTACAATAAGCAAATTAGAGTACCAGAGGTTTTTTTAATTGACGAAAACGGCGTTATTTTGGGGAATACTCCGACTGAGAAAGCAATCGCGATGGCCGAGGAGGTTGGCTTCGACTTAGTTGAAGTCAATCCAAAAGTTGATCCGCCGGTCGCAAAAATCTTAGACTTGGGCCAACTTAAATACGAAACCGAGAAAAAAGAGCATAAACAGAAAGTTCAGCAAAAGAAAGTCGATACTAAGGGTATTAGACTCTCGATCCGCATTAGCGATCACGACCTAGATTTTCGCCTTAATCAATCGGCTAAATTCTTAAGTAAGGGCAATAAACTCAAAGTTGAGCTAGTTTTAAAAGGCCGAGAAAAACAGCATCCGGACAAGGCTAGGGAAATAATTAGCGCTTTTGTTGAAAAATTAGAGAAAATGGAGGGTTTGAGTGTTTTTACCGAGCAGGGCTTGACAAAACAGGGCGGAAGATATACTATAGTACTAGCCAACAAATCTAATTAAAGCGATAAATCAGGCGTTTTAACCTGTTTTTTATTTTTTATATGCCAAAGATAAAAACCCATAAAGCAACAGCTAAGCGGTTTATTATAACGAAAACTAAAAAAGTAAAGCGCAGAAAAGCCGGCCAAGACCATTTTAATTCCCGCGAATCCGGAAACACCACCCGAAAGAAACGCCGAGACATTACGATCAACAAAGATCTAACCAAAACAATAAGAATTTTAATGCCTTATAATAAATAATAATTTCTTCACGCGATAGTTTTATGCCGAGAGTAAAAAGAGGTACAACCCATGTAAAAAAGAGAAAAAGACTGTTAGCCAAGGTTAAAGGTTATAAATGGGGAAGAAAAAAATTAATCAAACATGCCAGAACCGCTGTTTTAAAGGCGGGCGTGCATTCTTATACTGACCGAAAAAAGAAGAAAAGAAACGCTCGAAGTTTGTGGCAGATAAAAATCAGTGCTTTCGCGCGCGATTACAGCCTTTCCTATTCCAAGCTGATCAACAAATTAAAAATCAATAAAATCGAACTCGATCGAAAAATCTTAGCCGATTTAGCGGCAAACAACAAAAAAATCTTGGATAAAATTATCCAAGAAATAAATAAATAACTTATGAATTGGCTGAAAATTATCCAAATCGTCCTGGCTATAGCTCTTACGGTGGCAATCCTTTTACAGAATCGAGGCACTGGCTTATCGGGAATTTTCGGCGGCGGGAATAATGTTTACCTCGCCAAAAGAGGAGTAGAAAAAATCTTGTTTATCGCAACCATAGTTTTATCAATACTATTCTTCTCGGTCTCTCTTTTGAGTATAATTCTATAAGTAGAGTTGTACTGCTCCTGGCTCTCGCCTAATTCTATACAAATAATTGTGGACTCAAGTAAAAATAAAATCGTAAAATCTATCTACCAAGCTAAAAACTTTTTAGCCAGTTTTGTTTTTTCAGGAGTCGGAAAAATTACAGATATTTTCAAAAACAAAGAGACTCAAACTCTAAACTTCAAACAAAACGAACTTGACCGAAAATTAATTTACTCTTTAACAAAATCAAAAATCCCAAGCTTAAAACAAATTAAATATTTAGGACGCTACCTGAGCCGAAAGGAATCGTGGCTGATTAAATTGTGCCTTTTAATAATTTTTTCAAACATCTTCTACCTTGGTTACGGTTTTTACAAAAATCATTTGCAAATTGTGCCAGTGGCCGGCGGTAATTATACCGAAGGCCTAGTCGGTTCGCCAAAATATATAAATCCTTTATATGCGGTCGCTAACGATGTCGACAGCGACATTAGCCGGCTAGTCTTCTCTTCGCTCTTCGGCCGGAACGAAAACGGAGAATTGATAAATGACCTGGTTGATAATTACGCCATCAGCGACGATAACAAAAGCTACACAATTATTATCAAAGATAACGCTAAATGGACTAACGGCGACAAAGTAACCGTTGATGATGTTATTTTTACCTTTCAGGCGATTAATAATCCAACCTATAAATCCCCTCTTCGCGCCGGCTTTTTTGGAGTCAGCGTTGAAAAAATTGACGATAAGACAATAAAATTCAACCTCTCCGAGCCTTATGCCGCCTTCCTGGAACTTTTGACTTTTGGCATAATCCCAGAGAATATGTTGCTGGCTATCAGCCCTGAATCGGCTAATTTAGCTGAACTGAATCTCAAGCCAATCGGGTCCGGACCGTATAAATTTAAATCTCTAACCAAAGACAAGTCCGGAAACATCCGGGGATATAATTTAACCGTGAATGAAGATTATTACGGCCAAGAACCTTATATAGAAAATATTAATTTTAAATTTTTTGCTAACTTCAACGAGGCGATCTTGGCTTTAAACCAAAACCAAATTAACGGAATCAGCTACCTGCCGATAAATATGAAGAGTGAGTTGGTTTCCCAAGACTCATTATCCTTTTATCGCTTAAACATTCCGCAAATCACTGCCATCTTTTTTAACCAAAAAAATAACCCGGCTTTAGCTGACAAAAAAGTCAGGCAAGCTCTGGCCTTCGCGCTTAATCGCTCCGAAATTGTTTCAGAAATATTTTTAGAGGAAGCCTACGTTATCGACGGCCCGATTTCTCCCAATAATTTCGCTTACAATAAGGACATAAAAAAATATAAATTTAACCTAGAGGAAGCAGAAAAATTATTGACCGAAGCCGGCTGGGTAAAAACTGAGATCACCGTCGCCGATATAGAGAAAGCCACGGTTGACCAAGCTTCTGAAGATAAAAAAATAAAAGATGAGGCGGAAGCGAAACTTGAAGCTGGCCAAGGTTTTAGGCGAAAAAAGAGCAATGAGTATCTAACAATAAATTTAACCACGGTTGAAACTAGCAACAATATAAAAACGGTAGAAATGGCGAAAGTCTTTTGGGAAAAGGCGGGTGTTAAAACCAACTTAAACATTGTTCCCGTCGCGGAAATTCAAACTGAAGTAATAAAACCAAAAAAATTTGAAGCTTTGTTCTATGGCCAGGTTATCGGAAACGATCCTGACTCCTATACTTTCTGGCACTCTTCTCAGGCCGGCGAGGGCGGATTGAATATCGCTAATTATTCCAACAAAGACGTTGACCAGCTTTTAGAAGATGCTCGCTTAATTAGCGACAAAGGGCAAAGAATAGAAAAATATAAAAAATTTCAGGAAATCTTAGGTGAAGATGTCCCCGCTATTTTTATGTATTCTCCTTTTTATACTTACGTGCAAAGTAAAAGCGTTAAGGGCTTCGCGGTCAAAAGCATCTTAGCTCCTTGCGACCGTTTCTCTGACGTCCCGGGTTGGTGCGTCAAAACCGGAAAAAAGATTATTTGGTAACAAGACTATACGCTAGCCGAAGTGGTGGAATTGGTAGACACGCAGCGTTCAGAGCGCTGTGGGGGCAACTCCGTGGAGGTTCAAATCCTCTCTTCGGCACTTTAATAAACTGTTCCACAGTTGATTAATACTCTTATAAATATAATTCTGGAAGAAAAAGACGAGCTTGCTTTCTTATCTTTCAAAAAAACTTATGATTACAAAATACAAAACACCTCTCGCCCCTCAGGCGAACGCAGGTGAAAAACCAAAAAGAAGAGTCGCGAACGCGACCAACAATCAACCGGAGAAAAATTTCTTCGGTCGAGAAAAATTTAATTTTTCCAACTCCAAAGCCAAGCAAGCGGTTACAGATGGAAAATTAAAAGTCATGGCCCTGGGCGGCTTAGAAGAGGTCGGCCGTAACATGACCGTTATGGAATATAACGACGATATTATCATCGTTGATATGGGCCTGCAATTTCCAGAGGAGGATATGCTTGGTATTGATTACATCATTCCGAACGTTTCTTACCTAGAAGATAAAGTCAGCAAAATTAAAGGCATAATTATTACCCATGGACATTACGACCACATTGGCGCGATCTCCCATCTAATGAACAAACTAGGCAATCCGCCAATTTATACCGGCGCTTTAACGGCTGGCCTTATTAACAAACGCCATCAAGAGTTTCTCCAGGCGCCAAAGCTGAATATTATTAAAGTGGATGAATCCACTACTCTTAAGCTTGGTGAAAACTTTAAAATTGATTTCCTCAGGGTTAATCATTCGATTCCCGACTGTTTCGCGGTTATCGTTGAAACTCCCTTAGGTTCGGTTATCCATACCGGCGACTTTAAAATTGACTACTCGCCTGTCAATGATAAGCCGGCGGACTTAAATCGCATTGCCCAAATCGGAGGCAAAGGCGTTTTGCTCCTAATGTCCGATTCGACTGACTCAACCCACGCCGGTTACCAGGTGTCTGAATCTTCAATCGGCGATGAGATGGACAAAATATTTGAAAAAATCGACGGCCGAATAATTATTGGCACTTTTGCTTCTCAGTTAAGCCGTTTGCAAAAAATATTCGATTTGTCAGAAAAATATGGCCGGCGAATTTATTTGCAAGGGCGATCGATGAATAGCAACGTGGAAATTGCGCGCCAAATTGGTTACCTAAAATTTAACCCCAAGATTTTAATTCTTGATTCAGAGGTAAAACGCTTAACGGACGACAAGACTTTAATTATCGGCACTGGAGCCCAAGGCGAAAGCGGCGCTTTTCTAGATCGAGTCGTTAACGGCGAGCACCGCACCGTCAGCATTAAAGAAGGCGATACAATTATTTTTTCTTCCTCAGTTATTCCGGGTAACGAAAGGACCATTCAAAATCTGCGCGATATGATGGTTAGACAGGGCGCCAATGTTATTAATTACGAGATGATGGATATCCACGCCGGCGGTCATGCTAAACAAGAAGACTTGAAACTTATGATGCGCTTGCTTAAGCCTCGGTACCTGATGCCGATCGAAGGCAACCATTATATGCTTCGCGCTCACGCTGAGCTAGCCGAACAGGTCGGTATCCCTCATGAGAATATCTTCGTGGCGGATAACGGACAAATCATTGAATTCAAAAAAGAAACCAATGGCCAAGTTAAGGGCATCTTAACTAAAGAAAAGGTTATAACCGATTACGTCATGGTTGATGGGTTGGGGGTCGGCGATGTTTCAAATATCGTTTTGCGCGACCGCCGAATGATGGCGGCTGACGGCATGATCGTTATTATCGCCACCGTTGATTCTAAAACCGGCGATACTATCGGCAATCCCGATATTATTTCTCGCGGTTTTGTTTACATGAAAGAAAATCGAGAATTAATTGAAAAAACCAGAATGAAAGTAAAAAAACTCGTAAAAGATCACGATCCGCGGATGCCGAGCGACGATGAGTACATAAAAAACAAAATCAGAAACGACATCGGCCAATTTCTTTTTAGCCAAACCAAGAGGAGACCGATGGTCTTGCCGGTTATTATTAAAGTTTAATCTCCATAAAATACAAAAAAACACCCCCGTCCCCACAGGGGTGTTTTTTAATTTACCGCCAACCGCGCTAACCTTCCCTTGGCTTTCCCGAACTCTTAAAAAATTTCTATTTTTAGCTAAATTTTTTTGGTTTTCTTTTCTTGACTAGAGAGGTAAAAAAATGTTAAGATATTTTTATATTCCTCTAAAAATTAGAGATTTTTTTTGCCCTTTAACCTGCCAATATGGAAAGCAAGCGTCTCTGATTATTTTTTAAAAAAAGTAAATTGGGGCGCCCAAGGAATTTAATTGATTTCGACTGGCTGGCCAGAACACGCGCGCTCGCCGGTCAAATTAACTTTAGATCAAACCATATTTATAAAAAAGATAAAGTAAAAACAAAAAAAATATTAATAAGTTTGTTAATATTTTTAATAAAGCTGATAATTTTTCTGAAGAGGTTGCTAACCGCTTTTTTTATTATAACCTTCAAACCGCTCAAAGGAATTTTGCGGTTTATCTTCTACAAAGTTGTCGTAAAAGGCTATTGCTTTTATTTTTCTCTAGCGAAAAAATTAGGCTGGGAAAAATTTAAAGGCAGTTTTTTGTCCTTTGTTTTTACCGAAAAATTGGCTCACGTTTTTGCCATCGGCTTGGTCGTAATAGTCGCTCTAGCTAATTTAACGGGGAGTTCAAAAGCGGGAGCGGTTTCTGATCATGCCCGCAACACCATCATGGCTGGCCTGATAAAAAACGAGTTTAGTGACGTTGGCGAAGACGAGCTGATTGAGGAATCAGTGACTGAGGGCGTCGCTTTTTCTACTCAGCAGAGTTATCTTGACGGATCTGCCGTTATAAAAAACCAACCTCAAGCTTTAATAAAATCTCCGGATGATATTGAATTTAGCGACAGCCTAGCCGCTTTAAACCAAGAAGGTTCAGCTTTAGTCAGCCCCGGCATGGCCTCAACTAAAAAAAGCTTTAAACCTCGCACTGAGACAATTTACTACACTGTACAGCCCGGGGATTCAATTAGCACCATCGCCGACGAATACTCTATTAGCGTTAACACTATTTTGTGGGAAAATAATTTAAGCACCTACGCCCTGATTAGGCCGGGCGATAAATTGGCTATTCTGCCGATGACGGGCATAAATCACAAGGTTGTGAGGGGCGAAAATATTAGCCAAATTGCGCAAAAATATGGAGTGACTGTAGAAAAAATTGTTGAAGCAAACAGTCTGGGCCAATCTGATCGCCTAGCAGCCGGGCAAAAATTAATAATCCCAGGCGGAAGAAAAATAAACTATACCGTTCAAGTCGCTTCGAGCTACACCGGTCTCTCGGCTATCAAAGATTTGATTATTCCGCCCGCTTCCAAGCCGGTTGCCAATAAGATGAATTGGCCGACCGTCGGCAATCGTATCACACAGTATTACTCTTGGCGTCACACCGCCATTGATATCGCCAACAAGATTGGCACTCCGCTTTACGCGGCTGATAGCGGTGTCGTTGAATTTGCTGGCTGGTCTACCGGCTATGGCAATAATATTATAGTCAACCACGGCGGCGGCAAAAAAACTCGCTACGCTCACTTATCCAAATTCTACGCTAAAAAAGGGCAAGAGGTTAACAAAGGCGAAACCATTGGCGCCATGGGTTCAACCGGCTGGTCTACCGGTTCCCATATCCATTTTGAGGTTATCATCGATGGTCGAAAATATAATCCTTTAAACTACATAAGATAACAACTGCTGACAGCAGTTTAGCTAAATATGAACATCATCTTAGGACTAGCGATTATTACAGCCGGAACATTTTTAGTCTTAAAAGCCGAGGCGATGCTAAGCGCTTTTGGCCGGATTGCTTTTTTTGAGAAATATTTAGGGGTCGAGGGCGGATCCAGACTGGGTTATAAGCTCGTGGGAATATTGACAATTTTTATCGGAGCCCTTATTATGACCAATATGATAGGCGGATTTTTGGGTTGGGTATTTTCACCTTTGACGAAGTATAGCCAACCCACAACATAGGCTAACCGAGCCAGTGGCTTCTGCCCCAGGCGGGCAAGCATCTGGCGGCTGTCAGTAAGTCATTCTGCAATCTAAAATCTAAAATTATTCTGGGCCAGTAGCTCATCTGGTAGAGCGCCTCGTTTGCACCGAGGAGGTGGCGGGTTCGAGTCCTGTCTGGTCCACACTTAAAGCGCACAATTCGTGCGCTTTTTTCTTTGACATCTTGACTTTTACACATAATTATGCTATACTATTTAGTTAGCTTATTTTAGGCTAAATCTGCACATTTCCAACTCAAATCCCATGAAAGGAGATTCTCATGATGGCCTTGTTTGTGCTCGCGCTCCTCATGTCAGTCGCGAACGTATCGAACCAAAACGCAAGCGACGCCCCTCGCTGGTTCACCGAGATACCGACCACCGACGGCACCCCCATCGGCATCCCGTACTCTTCTCCCGACATATCAAATCACGTGGCCGAAAAGGCAGCCCATTTTACCAGCTCGACGCCGGAAACGCCGGCTTACCAATCGGCCATCAGAATCGGCTCAAAAGCAATCATTCCCGATTGGCAGTGGGTCCAGAACATCAATTCGATCCGACAACGCTTCAGCAACGGCACATACATTCTACAAGCCGGCGAAACCTGTGGAGTTGAATTTGGCGGGTTTATCACGGTAGTGGGCATAAGATCAGGAAATAACCTACTCGTCGAATACACCGCTCCCGGTAACCCTGAAGGAACACCCTGTCCATCCGGCACCCGATTTATCATCAGCCGACCCGAGTTTATGAACATGACCAGGCAATATGTCGCCATACGAGATGCCACTCTGGCGGAGAAGGCGCTGGTCAGACAATTACTCGCGCAGAATTACTTCGACGCTCCGAAGGACGCGGGCGGGTGGCGCTGGGTCAGGGTAGTTAACCTTAACCCCATAAGACAGGAATTCAGCAACGGCTACGGCTACCTCTCCTATGGCGATGATTGTGGCATCGGTAGGACCAATAACGGTGTCGCCGATGAAGGCGGTACCATCCGCGTTCGGGGCAGGGCAAACGGAAAAACACTCTACGAGTACACTGCTCGGGGTAACCCTATGGGAACGGCCGCTCCTTCTGGCGTCCTGTTTCTAGAGGAGCAACCCCGTCGTCGGTCCAGATAGAACCGGCGAAATATTAAACCACACTGAGCGCACGACCTTCGGGTACGGCGCTTTTTTCTTTGCTTAAATTTGCCTCAAATAAATAAATTTGTTAAGATTTTTCATAACCAGTTTTAAATTAATCATTTTAATAATATGAAAACCGAGAAGAAACAAGAAAAAATTAATAATGGCGCAGATAAAATCAAAAATGAGCTCAAAGAAGCGCATGCCAAGCTAAACGAAACCGTTGAATGGGCACACAAAAAATATGACAAGATGGATAGCGGTACTAAAAATAAAATCATCGCTGGCCTAGTTGGAACCGCCGCCCTGATCGCGGCCGCTATCGGCGCCAAGAAAATAATCAAAGGAAAAAAAGACTAATTATCGGTATTATCGCGAATTCGACTCATAGCCTGACTTGCCGCTTATTGCAAAGAACATTCCTCCCAAAGAGCGCTTTTTTAGCGCTCTTTTTTAGTTGCTTTCTGCCTTTTTATATGATGTAATATTGGTATGAATAAGCCTAATCCAAAACTTTTAATTTTAGACGGCAACGCCCTAATCCACCGAAGTTTTCACGCCCTTCCGCCAACGATGACGACCAAAAACGGCGAAATGGTTAACGCGGTTTATGGCTTTACTACGGTTTTATTAAAAGCTATCCGCGAGTTTCGTCCAGAATATGTAGTTTTAACTTTAGACCGAAAAGCGCCGACCTTTCGCCACGAGCAATATCAAGAATATAAAGCCAAAAGAGTTAAGGCGCCCGACGAGCTCTATGCCCAAATCGGCCGAGTAAAAGCGGTGGCGGAGGCCTTCGATATTCCCATCTTTGAAAAAGACGGCTTCGAAGCGGACGATTTAATTGGCACTATTTCCCGACTAGTGGATGGGAAAATCGAAAAAATTATTGTCACGGGCGATATGGATACTTTGCAGCTAATCAACGAGCATACAAAAATTTATGGCATGAGCCACGGCCTGACCGACAGCGTAATCTACGATGCTGGCGCTCTAAAGGCCAAATTTAACCTTACCCCAGAGCAAATGATAGAATACAAAGCCCTCCGCGGCGACCCGAGCGACAACATCCCGGGCGTACGCGGTATTGGCGAGAAAGGAGCGCTGGCTTTGCTAGAGGATTTTAAAACTTTGGATGGAATTTACAAAAATATTACCTCGGAAAAAATTAAGGAGCGTACTAGAGGCTTATTGCTTGAGCACAAAGACGAGGCTTATCTTTCCCGCGACTTAGCCACTATCAAGTGCGACGTAGAGATTGATTTTGACCTAGGAAAAACCCGCTTCGGCTCGTTTGATCAAGAAAAAGTTGCTCAACTATTTAGCGAACTGGAGTTTAAATCGCTTCTTCCGCGCGTGCATTCTCTCGGCGATAATGGCGAGGGGAAAAATGAAGCCGTTTCTTCTGCCGACAAATTTGAAAGAAACCGAAAAGAATTTAAATATGTTTTAGTTAATGAAGAAAAATCTTTTAAATCATTCTTAAAAAAATTGCGCCAGCAAACCAGCTTTACCGTTGATACGGAAACTTCTTCTTGCGATCCCCTAACCGCCAGCTTGCTCGGTGTTAGCTTTTCCTGGAAAAAGGGCGAAGCTTATTACTTGAGCACTCGCGGAAAGAAAATTAATCCCCTTGAATCGGAAAGAAAAACTAATTTATTTAATTACAATTCTAAAGCAGAAAAAACAGAAAAACCGACATTTCATCCCTGGTTAGCGGAGTTAAAATCGGTTTTTGAGAACGATAAAATAAAAAAATACGGTCATAATATAAAATTCGATGCTCGTGTCCTAAAAGCCAGCGGCCTCGAAGTTAGGGGCATTGCTTTTGATACCATGATTGCCTCCTACCTTTTAAACCCTGGCACCAGACAGCATAACTTAGACGCCGTTACTTTTTCTGAGCTAGGCTTTGAAAAAATCAGTAAAGTCGATTTGCTTGGCGAAGGCCGAGAAAAAACAACCTTCGACCAGGTGGCCGAAGAAAAACTCTTTCTTTATTCTTGCGAAGACGCTGACTTTACCAATCGCTTGGTGGAAAAATTAAAGAAGCAATTGCGCGAGCAAAAGCTTAATGAACTTTTTAATAAAATTGAACTGCCCTTAGTTGAGGTGCTAGCGGGAATGGAAGATAACGGTATTTTAGTTGATCAAAAATTTTTAAAAAAACTCGGTCTAAAAACCGCCGAAAAGCTTGAGCAACTGGAAAAGAAAATTTACAAGCAAGCCGGCGTTAAGTTTAATATAAACTCCACCCAGCAATTACGAGAGATCCTTTTCGTAAAACTAGCTATCCCCGTCGAAAACATAAAGAAAAACAAAACCGGCCTGTCCACAGCGGCGGACGAGTTAGAAAAAATGCGCGACTTGCACCCGATTATTCCTTTAATGCAAGACTACCGAGAATTAAAAAAATTAGCGACAACTTACATCGACGCTCTGCCCGATTTAGTAAACAAAAAAACCGGACGACTTCATACCTCCTATAATCAAACGATAGCCGCGACCGGTCGTCTGTCATCTACTGAACCGAACTTGCAAAACATACCGGCAAAAACCGAACTGGGGCGAGAGATTCGCCAAGCTTTTGTCGCCTCGGCGGGGAACAAGCTTTTAAGCCTGGATTATTCACAAATTGAATTACGCCTCGCCGCTCATATGGCTAATGAGAAAAAAATGATTAAAGCCTTTAATGAGGGCGAAGATATCCATACGGCGACGGCGGCGGAAATAAACCAGGTTGATATAAAAGATGTGACTAAGGACATGCGGCGGGAAGCCAAGGCCATTAACTTCGGTATTCTTTACGGTCAAGGCCCGCATGGCCTCTCTCAAACTGCTGGCATTCCCTACGCGCGCGCGAAAACTTTTATTGACAAGTACTTTACCACTCACAAAAGCATAAAAAAATTTATTGATGACACCGTTAGTCAGGCGGAAAAAGATGGCTACGTTGAAACTTTATTTGGTCGTCGTCGCTATTTGCCAGAGTTAAATTCATCCATGCTCCAAGTTCGAAAAGCAGCTGAACGCATGGCCGTTAACACGCCTCTGCAAGGAACCGCCGCTGATCTAATTAAAGTCGCAATGGTGGAAATTCATTCTCTACTTGAAAACAACACAGACATCAAGATGCTTTTGCAGGTTCATGACGAACTTGTTTTTGAGGTCAAGGAATCCCTAGTTGGAAAGATGGGAAAAGAAATAAAAAAGATTATGGAGAATGGCTTGAAGTTAAAAGTTCCGATTATAGTCGAGGCTAGCGCCGGTGATAATTGGCGAGAGATGGAAAAATTAGACTTATAATTTTTTTAAATAACAATGACTCTTGAAGATTTAAAAAATAAAAAAATCGCTGTTTTAGGCTTTGGGATTGAAAACCAAGCTTTGGTTAATTTTTTAGTGGCTAAAAAAATTTCTTGCGAAATTACTATCTGCGATGCTCACGAGGAAACTCAATCCGCGTTCGCCCCTTTACTCCCTAAAAATATTAAGTGGCGGACGGGTGTTGGGTACGACAACGGCTTAATGGGTTTTGATTTAATTTCTCGGGTGGCCGGCTATCCGCTTTTTTCCGCCCCACTTAAGATGGCGCGCCAGAAAAGCGTAAAAATCACCAGCCCAGCCGATCTTTTTCTAAATTTTTGTCCGAGCAAAAATATTATCGGCGTGACCGGCACAAAAGGCAAAGGCACAACCGCCAGCTTAATTTTTTCTATTTTAAAACAGGCCGGTAAGCGTGTTTTTTTAGGCGGGAATATCGGCATCCCCATGTTTTCTTTTATAAAAAAAGTTCGACCGGACGATTGGGTGGTTTTAGAACTCTCGAGTTTCCAACTCGAAGACATCGAGACTAGCCCAAAAATTTCTGTCATTACTAATTTTTACAAAGAACACCTAGCGCCAGCTGATCCGAATAATCCCAACTATCATAAAACTCTACCCGCCTACTGGCAGGCGAAAGCGAATATTTTTAAATGGCAATCTCCTGACGGCAACCTAATTATCAACGAGAAATTAAAAGCTAAAATCAAGAAAGCCGAATTTAAAGGCGCCACGACTTTTTTTTCTACATCTAATTTACCTAGTAACCTGATCGGCGCGCACAACCAAGAAAATATTGCTGCCGCCCTAACCGCGACGATGATTGCCGGTGTGCCAAAAGAAGTAGCAGAAGTGGCGATCAAAAAATTTAAAGGCCTGGAGCATCGTCTTGAGCTAGTTGCCAAAATAGATGGGGTCAAATATTATGACGATAGCTTTTCCACTACCCCAGAGAACACGATAGTCGCCCTAAAATCATTTTCAGAGCCAGTTATTTTATTGGCCGGTGGGGCGGACAAGGGTTCGAATTTTAAAAGTCTAGCTAAAATTATAAAATCTCGAGTTAAGTTTATTGTTTTATTCTCAGGCGTGGCTACGCCCCGGTTAGAAAAGGAAATAAAGCTTGCCAAATATCCACTAGGCCAAATAAAAACCGTCACCAGTATGGCTGACGCCATAAAGTTTGCTAAAAGCCAGGCCACGCCCGGCGACATCGTCCTTCTTTCCCCTGGTTGCGCTAGTTTTGGACTTTTTAAAAATTACAAAGAGCGGGGCGATCTCTTTAAGGAAGAGGCCAGAAAATCTTAATAACTTATTTACGGTAATGATCATATTTTTCTACGGCGGGGACACCTTCCGAAGCCGGAAAAAACTAAACGACATAAAAGATAAATTCAAGCGGGAAATTGATTCAGGTTTGACTAGCTTCGCGACTATAGACGGCAAAACTGCCAATCTTAAGGATCTAAACGATAAGCTGGGTACCCGCTCGCTCTTAGCCAAAAGACGCCTCATCGTGGTTGAGGACATTTTTTCCGCCAAAACACCATCCGTCCTTGAAGAAGTTCTTGACTACTTAAAAAAAATTAAAGAAGATAAAGACGATAATATCTTAGTCTTTCGGGAGTCTAGCTTAAGAACAAAAAAATTCGGCGAAAAAAAATTAGTCTGTACCATTGATGCTTCTGGCAAAGAAACGCCCTTAGCCAAAAACAAACAAAAATTATTTGATTTTCTTGCTAGCCAACCCTACACTCAAGAATTTAAACCGCTTCTTGGGTTGGAACTTGAATCTTGGGTGAAAAAAAATTTTGAAAGCCGCGGTTTTTCCATCTCGGCCGCGGCCGTTCAGGTCTTCTTAAGTATTGCTGGAAATAATTTATGGCAATTAAGTAACGACATTGCGAAACTGACGAGCTATAAAGCCGAAGCGAGAAAATTATTGCCGAATGGGCAAGAGGAAAAAAATAAAGTTATCAGCCCGGATGATATAAAGGAGATTGTCCGAGGAGAAATTGACGAAAATATTTTTGCTTTGACTGATGCTATTAGCAGTAAAAATAAAAGTTTAGCCATAAAGCTTCTGGACGAACAGTATCGAGCCGGCTTAACCGATAGCTACCTGTTAACCATGATAATTAGGCAATTTAAAATCTTAATCCAAATCAGGCAAGCCTTAGACCAAAGGTTTACTAGCCGGAAAATGGCAACCTCCCTAAAACTTCACCAGTTTATTATCCAAAAAGGGATAAACCAAGTTAGAAATTTTAGTTTAGCCCGCTTAAAAAATATTTTCAGCCGTCTAGTGGAAATTGACTATTTAATTAAAACCGGCCAAGGCGAAGCCAAAACCCTGCTCTACTTATTTATTCAAAAAATGTAAACTAGAAAAAAAAGACCCGCTTCTATAAGAGAGGCGGGTCTTTTTTAAACTATAGTTTTTCTTTAAAGGACAAGTTTTTTCCCAGAAAAATAAAAAATTAGGGACAATTAAATTCCTAATTTTTTAAAAAAATAACTATTTTTATTTTATTTTCTTTTTTCGTTAAATTTTTTCTGGAGTCTGGACTTCCTTCTGTCTCTGGTATTCTTTTTTATAATCCCTTTCTGCGCAGCTTTATCAAGCGCCTTTAAAGCTTCAGCTACCAATTTCTCAGCCTCGTTGTTTTTCGCCTCAATTGCTTTTCGGCTCTTCTTTATTACGTCTTTCAAGCCTTCCTTCACTTTCTTGTTGAGGGCGTTCCGTTTTACGCTTTTTCGGAGCTCCTTTTTTGCCGATTTAATATTAGGCATAAATTTATAAATTAATAAATAAAACACTAAACTTTTATTGGTCGGGGCACTGGGATTTGAACCCAGGATCTCATGCTCCCAAAGCATGCGCCTTAGCCAGCTAGGCCATACCCCGAGTTGTTTCGCCCTTTCGGGTGCCCCGGGTCAGAATTGAACTGACGACACAAGGATTTTCAGTCCTTTGCTCTACCACTGAGCTACCGAGGCGGATTACTTTTTAATTAGTTGCGGGGGTCGGATTCGAACCGACGACCTCCAGGTTATGGGCCTGGCGAGCTGCCAGCTGCTCTACCCCGCTTCGATAATCTTTAACTTTTAACTACTATTTAAATAATTAACAGACAAAAGCTAAAGATCAATATCAGTGGGCGTACATGGACTCGAACCATGGACCTCGTCCTTATCAGGGACGCGCTCTAGCCAACTGAGCTATACGCCCGACAATACCCGCCTGCTTAAAACATCTTTTCTAAAAACAAGAAAAAAAGCTCCCTAAAAGCTCTTTCACAATATAACAGAACTAAAATAAAAAGGCAAGAGGTCGGAGGCTAGCAAAACTCCAATTTCCTTCCACAAATCTCCTTTAAAAAGTTTGACTTTTTTGCTATAATCTATATTATTAGTATAAATATAAAAAAATTACAAATGGAAAAAATAAAATCTGAAATCAGAAAATCTTACTTACTAGATAAATACGTTATTATTACTCCGGGCCGGGCGCTCCGACCGCGCGACCTCCAGGAAAAATCGATTACCAAAAAAACCGATTTTTGCCCATTTTGCCCAGAAAACATTGACTCAGCCAATATTATTGACAAAACATCCTTTACGAGTCCAAGTAAAAGCAGTTGGGATCTCCTAAGCATTAAAAATATCTTTCCTGCCGTCCAGTTAGACAACAACAAGGCCTATGGCAGCCAAGAAGTAATTATTGAAACCCCTCGCCATGGCGAGGAAATGGCCTCTTTAAGCGAAGGCGAAATTGAACAAATTCTACACCTCTACGCTCGGCGAACCACTGTCTTATCAAAAAATAAAAAAATTAACTATATTCTTTGTTTTAAAAACCAAGGAGCCAAGGCTGGCGCCTCGATTAGCCACTCTCATTCCCAAATTTTTGCCGCACAAATTACGCCTCCTGACCTGAAGGCAGAGATCGAAGCGGCTAAAGGCTATGAACTAAAAAATAAGTCTTGTCCATATTGCGATATCATAAAAAAAGAGGCTGTAAGCGCCCGAAAAATATTTTCCGATAAAAATATCGCTTGTTTCACGCCTTACGCCAGTGAATATCACTACGAGGCCTGGATATTCCCCAAAAGACATGTGGACAACATCACCTTGCTGACAGCGGAAGAATTCAAATCTTTAGCCAAGGCCCTCAAAAAAATCTTATTAAAGCTTCAGGGACTTGATTTAGCTTTCAATTTTTTTCTCCACAATCTTGTTTCTGAAAAAAACCAGCATTTATACCTAAAAATCCAACCACGAGGCAGTGTTTGGGCGGGCGTGGAGCTAGGATCTGGTTTGATTATAAATTCCGTCTCGCCGGAAAAAGCCGCTGTTTTTTATCGAAGTTAATTTTTAAATAGCCGCTAGCGCCCTCTGTTTCGCTTTGCGGCTTTCTTTAAATAAATGCCGATACCACACCTATCTTATCCAAACAAAAAAAATTCTACTTGGCGAGGCCAAAAAGAAAAATATTATTTGTCGCCAAAACATAGCGCCATGAGAAATGGCGGCGCTGGGCGTCCTTCAGGTTCATCAAGTATTTTCTCTTCTTTTTTGGCTCTAATATTAAACAAAAAAACCTTAAAATTTGGCTTTTTTTTCCTAGTCGGTTTGGGTTTAATGGGATTAGTAACAGTAGCTTGGCTCTCGCGCGGACTACCAGATCCTAATCGCTTAATTGACCGCCAAATCGCCCAAAGCACAAAAATATACGATCGCACTGGTGAGACCATCCTCTACGAAATCCACGGCGATGAAAAAAGAACTTTAGTAAGCCTAGATGAAATTCCTGACTATGTTAAATGGGCCACAATCGCGGTTGAAGACAAGGACTTCTATAACCACGGCGGGTTTAGTTTGTGGGCGATGTTCCGCACCGCCGTTACTAACGTCCTTTTTGGTAAAAAGGCGGGCGGTTCGACTTTGACTCAGCAATTCATCAAAAACGCCGTCCTGTCGCCAGAGAAAACTTATACTAGAAAAATTAAAGAATTAATTTTGGCCTATAAAGTCGAAGAAAAATTTTCCAAAGACGAAATCCTACAAATGTACCTAAACGAAATCCCTTACGGCTCAACTGCCTACGGCGTCGAGGCTGCCAGTCAGCGTTATTTCGGCAAAAGCGTTAAAGATGTTAACTTAGCTGAGGCGGCAATTTTAGCCGCTTTGCCTCAGGCGCCCAGCCGTTATTCCCCTTATGGTTCAAATAAGGAAACTTTAATTAATCGGCAACACTATATTTTAGACTTGCTAAGAGACCAGGGGCGAGTGCCTGAAGCCAAAACTGAGGCGGCGAAGCAATATCAACTCGAATTCAAAAAACAAAACGAGGATAATATTACCGCGCCCCATTTCGTCATGTACATTAAAGAGTTGCTGGCGGAAAAATATGGGGAGAAAGCGATTGAGCAAGACGGCTTAAAAATTTATACTACTCTAGATTTATACAAACAAAAGATTGCTGAGGAGGTTATCAAAGAACAGGTAGAAAAAAATAGTAAAAATTTTGAGGCTTCTAACGCTGCCCTAGTTTCAATCGATCCTAAGACGGGACAAATATTAGCGATGGTTGGTTCGAAAGATTTCTTTGATGAAGAGATTGACGGCCAAGTTAATGTGGCTACCAGCCCGCGCCAGCCCGGATCCTCACTAAAACCCTTAGTTTACGCCGCCTCCTTTCTAAAGGGCTACACCCCCAACACCATAATCTACGACGTCGTGACTAATTTTTCCAATGACCCCGCCAACCCCTACGAACCGCACAACTATGATAACAAGGAGCGGGGGCCAATCTCAATTAGGAGCGCCCTAGCGGGCTCCCTGAACATCCCAGCTGTTAAAGCTATCTATTTAGCTGGGATTGATAATGTCTTGAGCCTAGCGAAGGATTTTGGCTATAGTACTCTCTTTGATCGAGACCGTTTCGGCTTATCCTTAGTTTTGGGCGGAGGCGAGGTTAAACTACTTGAACACACCAACGCTTACGGCGTATTTGCTCGGGAGGGCTTAATAAGCCCAGTGACTTCTATTTTAAAGGTAGAAGATAAAGATGGGAATATTTTGGAAGAGTTTGAACCAGGAGAAGAAAAGAGGGTTTTGGACGCAAAAGTCGCCAGAATGATTAATGATGTTTTATCAGACAACAACGCCAGGACTTTTGTGTTCGGCGCTAAGAATTGGTTAACGCTGGATTCAAGACCGGTCGCTGCTAAAACTGGGACCACCAATGACTACCATGATGCCTGGACAATGGGCTACACCCCCTCGATTGTGACCGGCGTTTGGGTCGGCAATAGCGACAACGCTGCCATGAAACGCGGCGCTGACGGTAGCGTCGTGGCTGCGCCAATCTGGCACGAATATATGGCGCGCGTTTTAGGCGACACACCAATTGAAACCTTTAACGCGCCGGAAATACCAAAAACTGGTAAAGCGGTCTTAGACGGCGAAATCGGCGGTGATAAGATTAAAATTGATCGGGCCTCCGGTCTTTTAGCTACCGAATTCACTCCCGCGAATTTTATTGAGGAAAAAGTCTTCAATCAAAACCATTCTATTCTTTATTATATTGACAAAGACGATCCCCTTGGTTCGGCGCCAAAGAATCCGGAAAATGACCCGCAATTTCTACTTTGGGAAAATCGGATTCAAGCTTGGGCCTCAGCTACCACCACCAACGCGACTAACCCCCCAACCGAATATGATAACCTGCATATACTAGAAAATATTCCTAGTTTTGAGATTATCACCCCTACAAATAACCAATCCGTAATAGAGCCAACACTTTCGGCGCAAATTAGAGCCACCGCCCCCAGAGGCATTAACCGGGCCGAATATTATATCGACAATAATTTAATTGCAACCAGTAGTTCTTATCCATTTGGCTTTAATAATAACGTTAACTTCCTCACCAATGGCTTCCATAACCTAAAAATCAGGGTTTGCGATGACATCGATAACTGCGCTGAAAAATCTGTGGAATTCAATTTGATGTTAGATTAAATTATTAAAACACCCAACCAAAATAAAAAATAGAGGCAAAATTTTTGCCTCTATTTTTTATGAAAATTTTATTGCTTAATCGGCATTATAATATATAAATAATTATCCTCTTTCTCTGGGCGCAGAAGACACGGCGTATTGTTATCCGTAACTTCAATCCTAATCATTTCCCCATCCAAATTATTCAAACCATCCAACAAATAACGATAATTTATAACCACGCCATTATCTTCGCCGTGCGTAACTGAGTCTAGGCCAATTACACTTTCGCCAGTCTGATCTGAGGCCGAGGAGACAACTGCCTGGCCTTTTTCTTTAGGGAAATCAAGGTTAACATCATTAATGCTGGTTTTTGAAAACAAAGACGAGGCTTTTACCGCTCGAACCAGGTCCGCCCGATTCACTAAGGCTTTTGTTTTGGCATTAGCAGGAATAATTTGCTTATAGTCGGGATATTGCCCTTCAATCAGACGAGAAGTTAACTCTGTTGCTTTAATCGTGAAGAGAATTTGATTATCCGAGATGTAAAATTTTATTTCTTTATCATCTTCACTGGTATTAGCATCTTCTTTAAGGCCAGACACAATCCTAACCAACTCCTGAAGCGTCCTGGCGGGCACAATAATGCTTTGTTGGCTCTTCTCGCCACTACTTTTAACCGCAACGGTTTTTTCCGCCAAACGGTAACTATCGGTGGCCGCTAAAATTAACTTATCCGATTGAAAATTAAATAACACCCCAGTTAACTCCAGCCTCGTCTCGCTATTTGAAACAGCAAAAATTACTTGCGTCAGAGCTTTTTTAAATTCTTCAATATCGGCGCTATAAAAATTCTGCTTATCAATTGTGGGAATTAAGGGATATTCCTCAGCAGATTGGCCCTTAATCTTTGTTTTATAGTTTTCACATTCAATAATTAAATTTTCATCCTTCTTATCAATATCTATTTTTTTGTTCGGCAGCAAAGAGACGTAATCCGTTATAACCTTTGAATCAACCGTAAAAGATCCTTCTTTTTCCACTTTTCCTCTTATGCTGTGGCTTATACCAATCTCTAGGTTTGTACTAACCAACCTAATATTTCCCTCCTTAGCCTCAATCATAACATTGTTAAGAATCGGTAGATTAACATTCCTTCCGGTTATATGACTAGAGACAAAGAGCGCCGCGTTTAGGTTTTCTTTTAGAATAGAGAATTTCATATTTTTGTGTATAAGTCTTCATTCCTTTTATATATATAAATCTTATATTATATAAAAGGAAGTAATAATAAAGAGGTTGATAAGTTTGGATTTTTTTCTTTTTTCTAAAAAGCGTCAATAGATTT
>Ga0172380_10002654_pt1 | contig 26803 bp, 23 predicted proteins | sample Leawe162metaG_FD_119747 | JGI IMG/M metagenome (GOLD analysis project Ga0172380, IMG submission 119747) | Leachate microbial communities from a municipal landfill in Southern Ontario, Canada - Leachate well 162 metaG | ecosystem: Engineered > Solid waste > Landfill > Unclassified | place...
AACAGCGCGCAGAACACGCTGGTGACCGCCCAGACCGCGCTGGCCACGCTCCAGGCGCGCACGGACGCTGCCACCCAGGCGCGGAACACGCAGTCGCGCATCGACGCGTTCCAGGCACAGAAGACGGACGCCGAGTCCCAGTTCGCCGCGAAGCTGGACGCGATCGCGGCGCAGGGGCGATCGGCTGCCGCGGTCACGGCGATGCGGGAGGCCTTCTCCACGCTCGACCGGGCGGTCGCGGCGCGGTGCAACGTCACCGCGAACCGCGCGCCGTGCCTCGCCGCGACCAGTTCCGTCTCGAATCTCGATGCGCTCGTGGCGCAGGTGGACGCCCAGGCCACGTCGCCCTCGCCCGACCCGGAGGAGGGCGAGACACGGGTGACGTTGCCGGGGGCGCTCGCGAAGTTCGAGGCATCCGGCGCGTCCGCGGACATCGAGACGCTCATGGACTCCGCGTTTTACATCGTCCAGGCATCTGCGTCGCTCCCGGGCCTCAGCGCGCAGTTGAGCGCGCGCGTGCTGGCCGTCAGCACCGGCAGCAGCGCGCTGCCCCCGACCGCGGACGAGATGACAAACGCCGCGCGCACGCGCGACGCCGCGACAACCTCGCTGGACGCGGCGCGCAACGGCCTGGAGGCGGCGCGCGCGCGGCGCGATCAGCTGATGGGCGGTCCGTTGCCGACGGAGCTCGCGCTCCAGGAGCAGTCGCTGGCCCAGTCCGAGATCGCCCTGAACCGTGCGCTCAACGACCAGCGCGGAGCGACGCTGGTCGCTCCCTTCGACGGGATCATCGGCGCGATCACCATGAACGTGGGTGAGCCTTCCGGCAGCGGCAGCGTCATCCTCATCGATCCGCTGACGATGCAGCTGAACGCGACCGCCCAGGAGTCCGACGTCGCGAAGCTCAAGGTCGGACAGACCGTGCAGCTCACCTTCGACGCGTATGCCGGCGTGACTCTGCCGGGGACCGTGAGCACCGTCGCCCCCGAGGCCACGGTGACGCAGGGCGTCGCCTCGTACGCGGTCGCGATCGCGGTCAACAGGCAGGCCGGCTCCTCCGCCGCGGCCGGGAGCGCGACACCTTCGGCCCGGCCCACGGGTGCAGCGGGCAGTGCGACGCCCGGTGCGCGGCCCACGGGTGCTGCGGGCAGTGCGACGCCTGGTGCGCGGCCGACGGGCGCGGCGGGCAGCGGAACGCCGGCGGCGGGCGCGGCGGGCAGCGCCACCCCCGCGGCGCGAGCCACCGGAGGCACCCAGCAGGCGGCGCAGAACGTCGTCCTGCGCTCGGGGATGACGGGGACGGGGGACGTGGAGATCCAGCGCCACACGGACGTGCTGACCGTCCCGGCGCGCGCCGTCAAGCGCCAGGGGCGTACCTCCGTGGTCACGGTAGTGGTGGGTGATAAGCAGGAGACGCGCACTGTCCAGACCGGCGCCTCGGACGCCACGTACGTGGAGATCACCAGCGGACTGAACGAAGGCGATCTGGTCGCGCTCCCGGGCTCGACGACGGGAGCCGCGGCCGGCACGGCCACCAGGGCATCCACCGTCACCACGGGCGCCGGTGCGCAGGGTGCAGGAGGCGCACCACCGTCCTTCGGCCCCAGACCCGGGGGATAGGGGGGCGGGGTGGCAGACGGTCCGATCATCCGCGTGCGTGATCTCCGCAAGGCGTACCACCTGGGCGACGAGTCCGTGTACGCGCTGGACGGCGTCACGCTCGATGTGCATGCCGGTGAGTTCGTCGCGATCATGGGCGCGTCCGGCTCCGGGAAGTCCACGCTCATGAACATCCTCGGCTGCCTTGACCAGCCGACGAGCGGGATCTACGAACTGAACGGCGTGGACGTGCCGTCCATGTCCGACGACGAACTCTCGGACATTCGCAGCGACCTGATCGGCTTCGTCTTCCAGAGCTACAACCTGCTGCCGCGCATGCGCGCGATCGAGCAGGTGATGATGCCGCTGATCTACCAGCGCGGCGGTGACCGCGAGGCGCGCGCGATCGCGGCGCTCGAGCGCGTCGGACTGGCTGACCGGATGAACCACCGCCCGACCGAGCTGTCCGGCGGCCAGCAGCAGCGTGTGGCGATCGCGCGAGCGCTGGTGACCAACCCCAGCGTGTTGCTCGCCGACGAACCGACCGGCAACCTCGACAGCCGCGTGTCGGCGGAGATCCTCGGGTTGCTCCAGGAACTGAACGAGCAGTCGGGCGTGACGATCCTCATGGTCACGCACGAGGCCGACGTGGCCCAGGCAACCAGGCGCATCATCCAGATGGGCGACGGACGCGTGATCTCCGACCGGCCGGTCGAGAATCGCTGGGTGATCCCGGCGGGGCTCGTCCTCGAGCCCGCGAGGAGCGTGTAGCCATGTCGATCGCTGACAGCGTTCGCGTCGCGGTCTCGGCCCTGACGGCGCACCTGCTGCGGAGCACCCTCGCCATGCTCGGCCTGATCATCGGCGTGGGCGCGGTGATCACGCTGCTAGCCGTGGGCCGCGGCAGCCAGGCTGATGTCACGCGGAACATCCTCTCGCTGGGGACCAACCTCCTGACCATCCGCCCGGTCGCCCCCCAGCAGGGCACCGTGCGCGTCGCCGCGGGGTCGCGGCCGACCCTGAGCTACGAGGACGCGAAGGCGCTCGCCGAGCCGGGTGTGGTCCCGGGGATCTCCGCCGTGACGGTGGAGAGCAACGCCGGTGTCCAGATCATCGTCCCCGGGGGCGGCAACCTCGCCACGCGGGCGACGGCCACGGACGAGTCCTACCCGCTGGTCCGCAACACTCCGCTGGCGGCAGGCGAGTTTTTCACCGCCGACCACGTGCGCACCAACGCGACGGTCCTGGTGCTCGGCTCGAACGTTGCGAACAATCTCTTCGGCGGCGTCGATGCCGTCGGGCAGACGGTGCGCGTCAGTGTCGGGCGCACCGGACTGATCTTCACCGTCGTTGGCGTGATGGCGAGCCAGGGCGGTACGGCACTCGGGAACCTCGACGATCGTGTGCTGCTGCCCATCACCACGTCGAATCGCGTGCTCCAGCGCTTCCGCGGCCCGGCCGCGGTCAACTTCGTCGATCAGATCGACGTGGCGGCCACGAGCCCGGCGATGATGGAGCAGGCGATGACGGGCATCGGCATCGTGCTGCGGGAGCGGCACGAGGTGACCACGGACGACTTCCTGGTGCAGAGCCAGCAGGACACGCTCGCTGCGGCCTCGGGGATCGCGCAGGCGCAGTCCTTCCTGCTTGGCAGCATCGCGGGGATCTCGCTGGTGGTCGGCGGCATCGGGATCATGAACACGATGCTGGTGTCGGTGTTCGAGCGCACACGCGAGATCGGGATTCGCCGCGCCGTGGGCGCGCATCGGCGGGACATCCTGGTGCAGTTCCTCGTGGAGGCGGTGCTCGTCTGCTGCGCCGGCGGCCTGCTGGGCGCGGCGATGGGCATCGGGACGGCGTGGATCGTCGACGGCCGGAAGGTCATCGGGCAGACCATCCACGCCGAGGTGCATGGAGACGCGGTGCTCCTCGCGCTGCTCGTCTCGGTCGGCATCGGCATCTTCTTCGGCTTCTACCCGGCGTCACGCGCGGCGCGCCTGCGCCCGATCGAGGCGCTCCGCTACGAGTAGTGGCTGCCCGCCTCGCAGGGCGCGCAGGCGGTGCCCCGCGCAACGTGGATCCGATTGCATACACGAAGAGGGCGTCACCTCCCGGTGACGCCCTCTTCGTAATCGTTCGACGTGCCTCGCTAGCAGCGGGCGAAGATGGGCGTCCCGGCGGGGATGCCGTTCGGGAACAGCGCCGTCCAGGCAGCGTTCACGATCGCGACCGGGACGGACGGAATGTAGCCGATCCACGTTCCCGCGGAGTCGGTGGTCCAGAAGACGGCTGTGTTGGCGTTGCACCCCGAAGCGGTGAGCAGCTGCGCATTGCTGCCGCCGCCGAAGACGAACAGCCCGCCGCCCGCGGGGACCGGCGCGCTCGAACCGCCCGGCGCCGCCTGCTGGCCCGTGCCCGTGTACGTGAACGCACTCGGCAGAATGCTCGCCGCGGCGCCGGGGTTCGCGACGCTGACCGTGACGGTCCCGGTCCCGGTGACCGGCGGCGTGGTGAGGATGATCTGCGTGGTCGACATCACCGTGGCCGGCACCACCGTGCCGCCGATGGTCACCGTGGCTCCCGGCTGGAAGCCGGTGCCGGTGATCGTGACCGTGGTGCCGCCGGTGGCGGGGCCGCTCGAGGGCGACACGCCGGAGATCGTGGTCGTCGGCCCGGTGGGCTGCGCCGGTTGCGGGTTCGCCGAGTAGCTGAACGCGCTGGCCAGTCCGCTGATCGCGCCGCCGGGGTTGGTGACGAGGATGACCGCCGCACCGGGCGGGCCCGGCGGCGTCGACACGACGATCTGCGTGGGGCTGACGGCGCTGACCGTGGACGCGGGCAGTCCTCCGACGCTGACCGTGGCGCCGGGGGCGAAGCCGGTGCCGGTGATGGTCAGCGTGGTGCCGCCCGCGAGCGCGCCGGTGCTCGGCGAGACCGCGGTGACGCGCGGGACGGCGAGCTCGTACGTGAACCCGGCCGTCACTCCGCCCACGGATCCCGAGGGGCCCGCCACCAGGACGGACACCGTTCCCACCGGGTTCGGCGGAGCGGTTGCCGTGATCAGCGTGCCGCTGACGACGCTGACCGAGGTCGCGGGCACGCCGCCGAAGGTCACCGTGGTGCCGGGGACGAACCCGCTCCCGGTGATCGAGACCGTCGTGCCGCCCGCGGACGATCCCGTGGTGGGCGAGACGGCCGTCACGCTCGGCTGCCCGGCGGGCACGAGGGAGGGGGTGGTCGTGGTCGTGCTCGGCACACCATATGCCAGCCCGCCGATGCCGGCAGCCGTGCTGTCCGGGTTCGTCACGATCAGCATGACGCTGTCGCTCGGCCCGGCCGGTGCGAGCGCGGCGATCTGCGTCGAGTTGACGACGATCACGTTCGTCGCCGGGTACCCGCCCACCGTGACCGTGGCGCCGGCCACGAACCCGGTGCCCAGGATGGTGAGCGCGCTCCCCGCCGCCATGGTGGACGGCGTGACCGAGGTGACGGACAGGGCCCCCGAGGATCCGCTGATGCCCGTGTACGTGTACGCGATCGGCGACGCGGCCGCCTGGCCGCCCGGGTTGGTGACGACCACGCTCACCGCGCCCGCGCCGGGGGGCGAGTAGGCGACGAGGAGACCGGAGTTATGCCACACCACCGAGGTGGCCGGGACACCGCCGAACGTCACGGAGGCGCTTGCGTCGAACCCTGAGCCATAGATCGTGACGGCCTGTCCGCCGGTGGCCGGCCCGGACGACGGGCTCAGCAGCGTGACCGCCGCCGTCACCCCGCCGCCGTTGCTCGGCAGGACGTACGTGAAGCCGGAGGCCGTGGCGGTCTGCCCGTCGGGGTTGATGACCGACACCTGCACGACTCCCAGGTTCCCGGCCGGGACCGTCGCGGCGATCGTGGAGGTGGTGACCACGGTGGCCGAGGGGGAGAGCACACCGCCGATGGAGACCAGCGCGCCCGGCTGGAATCCCGTGCCGTAGATCGTGACCACGGTGCCGCCACTCATGCTCACGCTGGCCGGGGTGAACGACGTGATGGTCGGTGGGTCGGCCGCGAGCGCATGTCCGCGTGGCATGGCCAGGAGCGCAGCCGCGACGACGGCGATCAGGATTGGGAGTGTGACGAGCCGGTGGCGCACGAGGCAATCCTCCGCTATGTTGAACTGAAAATAAGAGTAACCCCTTTACTATTATTTGGGTAGCCCGCCCGTTGTCTGCGGGTTCGCCCGTGCGACGCCCGCGTTGGTATCCTGCGGAGGCCGCACGGGAGGAATCCGAACGCGCCCGGACGGGCGCGTTGCGCGCTGAAAGGGCTGCATGGCGGGGCATCACGATGGGGGTCCGCAGCCCGGCGCGAGGCGTCTCTCTCGCCGCCGGCTGCTGTCGGCGGCCGGAATCGCCGGGGCCGGCGTTGCCGCCGCAGCCCTGATCGGATGCGACCGGCGCTCCACGGTGCCGGTGCCGCAGACCCGCCCGTCCGGCACGCCCGCCGCGGCGACCTCGAGCCCGACGCCCTCGATCCGTCGAGGCGGTATGTGGCGCATGGCGCTCGCGGCGGACCCGGGCACCCTCGACCCGCACGCGAACACCAGCGCGAATGCGCGCGCCGCGGCGGCGCTGACGTACAGCAGGCTGCTCGCGTACGAGTCCGGGCCGGGGAAGCCGAAGGCGAGTTTCAACACGGTGCCCGATGCCGCGGAGTTCACGCAGGCACCGGACGCGCGCACGTTCATCGTGCGGCTCAACCCCCGGGCGAAGTTCACCGCTCCGCTGAGCCGGGCGCTGACCGCCGCGGACGTGAAGTACTCAGTCCAGCGGATCGCGAGTGAGGTGTCGGGCGCCTCCGCCGATGACCGCCCACTGGCGGTCGTGCAGGCGATCGAGACTCCCGACGAGCGCACCGTCACGTTCCGGTTGAAGGAGCCCGTGGGCGCGTTCTCGCAGGTGCTCGCGGATGCTCGGGTGCTGACGCTGATGCCTGCCGAGAGTGGCAAGGCCTTCGACCCGGCGCGGCAGATGGTCGGCTCCGGGCCGTTCATGCTCCGCTCGTACGATCCCGGCGCGGCGCTGATCTTCGCGCGCAACCCGGAGTGGCACCTGGGCCCGGACCGCCCGTTCCTGGACGGGGTGGAGGTCAGCGTCATCCGCGATGCTCCGGCCGCGCTGGCGCAGTTCCTGGCCGGTGGGCTGGATGTGCTCCCGGTGGGCGCGGCGGACGTGAAGCGGGCGCACGACGGAGTGAAGGGGCTGGTCATCGACCAGTCCCCGCCGTTGCAGATCCAGAACATCACGTTCTCCGGTCTCGACATCGACGCCCCGTGGCGTGACGTCCGCGTGCGCCGCGCGGTGTCGATGGCGATCAACCGCGATGCCATGCTGGACGAGGCGTTCGGGCTGAAGGACCTGAAGGCGCTGGGCATCGAGGTTCCCTACACGTGGGATGGGTTCCTGCCGTGGGGCATCACGGGCTACTCGCTGGACGCGAAGCAGATGAAGCCGGATCGGCTGGCCTCGTTCAAGTTCAACCTCGGCGAGGCGTCCCGGCTGCTGGACGCTGCGGGCTGGGGCGACGGCTTCGGCGTGGAGTGGCACTACACGGGCGGATTCCGCGGCGGCTATCCGCTGAACGCGCGCCTGGTCGCGCAGCACTTGCGCGAGGTGAAGATCATCCTGCGCACCACGGTGGAGGACTACGGCGCCGTGTTCCTGGGCAGCACGATGCCGGGCAACTTCCGCGGGCTGGCCTCCATCGCCCTGTCGCTGGGCGAGCCGGGGAACTACCTGTCCGCGATGTACCTGCCCACCTCGTCGAGGAACTCCGGGCGCATCAACGACCCGCGCCTCACCGAGATGGTGACAGCGATCGGCGCGAACACCAATCGCGAGGAGCGCCGGCAGCAGATCCTCGATGTGCAGGACTACATCGCCGAGCGCATGTACAACGTGCCGCTCCCCAACGGCCCGGTGCTGACGGCGTACCAGCCGGGCGCGCGGAACGTGCTGGAGTACCAGAGCCAGGGCGTGTCCTCGGCGGTGGACCAGATCCCGTACTACTGGAAGGCGTAGCGAGCGGTATCCCGTTCGCCGGGTGCCTCAAGGGCTAGCCGCGGCCGACGAACGGCATGCCTGCCGCCATCACGGTCATGAAGAGCACGGTCGCGTCGGGCGGCAGGCTCGCCATGTACACCACGGCGCGCGCCACGTCGTCCACATCCATCGTGGGCTCGGGCCGCATCGATCCGTCGGGCTGCAACACGCCGGTGCTCATGCGCGCGGTCATCGGCGTGGCGGCGTTGCCGATGTCGATCTGGCCGCAGGTGACGCCGATGCGCCGGCCGTCGAGGGCGATCGACTTCGTCAGCCCGGTGATGGCGTGCTTGGTCGCCGTGTAGGGCGCGGAGTCCGGGCGCGGGGCGTGCGCGGAGATCGATCCGTTGTTGATGATCCGTCCGCCCTGCGGCGCCTGCTCCTTCATCACGCGCATCGCCGCCTGCGCGCACAGGAATGAGCCGTGCACGTTCAGGTCGACCACGCGCTTCCAGTCCTCGAAGACGAGGTCCTCGAAGTGCACGGGCGGGCCGCCCATCCCCGCGTTGTTGAAGAGCAGGTCCAGCCGGCCGTACGCGGCGCGGACCGCGTCGAAGAGCGCGGCGACCGATGCCGGGTCGGTGATGTCCGCCGGTGCCACGAGGTGCGCGGCTGCACCGTCGAGCATCCCCGCGGTCTCCTCGAGGAGCGGGCGGCGGCGGCCCGCGAGCACGACGGCGTAGCCCGCGCGGGCCAGGGCGAGCGAGGTCGCCCGGCCGATCCCCGTGCCCGCGCCGGTCACCAGCGCAACCGGGCGCGGTGCGGGAGTGGGTGCTGTGGTCATGGGTGAGACTCCCGTCGTCGCGGGCCGGGAGGGGCAAGCGTGGTGGGCCCGCAGGGACTCGAACCCTGAACCGATGGGTTAAAAGCCCACTGCTCTGCCAGTTGAGCTACGGGCCCACGGTGCCTCCACTCTACGGTGGAGGTATACACGGAGTCCACGGGCGCCTGCCGTCAGCGAAGCGCAGGGCGCGTCAGGCGGTCGCGACCGGCTGCGCGCAGAACGCGCACCGGCGGGCGTCGATCGGGATCTCGCTCAGGCACTCCGCGCACCGCTTCGTCGTGGGATCGGCGGGGGGCGTGCGCCGGGACCGCGCGAGGAGCGCGTTGACCGGCTTCACGACGAAGAAGAAGACCACCGCGGCGATGGTGACGAACGAGAGCAGCGTGTTCAGGAAGTGCCCGTAGCGGAACGCGCTGCCGTTGATCGTGAACTGGAGCGCCGAGAAGTCCGGCTGCCCGCCGACGCCCGCAATCAGCGGGGTGATGAGGTCCTCGACGCCCGCGGTCACCACCGCCCCGAACGCGGTGCCGATGATCACCGCGACAGCCAGGTCGACCACGTTGCCGCGGAGCAGGAACCGGCGGAACTCGCTCATCGATGGGCCTCCCTCCAGGTCAGGATGTGAGCACGGCGTTGCCGCGCGGCGCGCGGCCGGGAGGATTCTAGCCCACCGCGGGCCCCCCGGGGGGCGGTCCGGCTGGCGCGCCTACCTGGCTGCGAGCGCGGCGTCGAGCGCCTGCTTCACCTCGTCGAGGTCAATGATGCCCTCGAACTTCGCGCTCACGCGGCCCTGGCCGTCGATCACCGCGATGAACGGCTCGGCGCGCAGGTTCCACTCCACCGCGGCGGGGACGGCCGTCAGCGTGCCCTTGCGCGCCGCTACCAGGTCGTACGGCTCGATGTGGATGACGTGCACGCGGCCCTGGTACTGCTGCTGCGCGGGGATGATCACGTTGTTCAGGACGGGGCCGCAGAAGCGTGTCTGGCAGAACGCGGGGGTGACGAACGCCACGAGTGCCGGCTTCCCGCTGTCGATCGCGTCCGCGACGGTGATGTCGTGCAGCGAGGGGTTCGGCTTCGCCGAGGAATCGAGCTCGGAGAGGTCGCTGACGTCCTTCGCGATCTTCTGCTTCGTCCGCGGCGCCGGGTCGCCCACCGACGGCTCGGCGGTTCGCTCCAGCACGGCGAAGGTGAGCAGCAGGTTGCGGACGGTCTTGCCGCCGGTCTTCACCTGCAACCGCGCGCCGTACATCCCGGCCTCTTTGAAGTCGATCATCGTAGTGAAGATCGCGGACATCGCGCCGTCGTGAGCAGGGAGCGCACGCTCATCGGGCGTGGTGTCGTCGCGCAGGGCGACGTCCCGTGTCACGTGCGCGCCGTCGTCGCGATCGAAGCGCATGGTGCTGTGATCCGCGGTGTCGATGACGTGGATCACCATGTTGTACGTGCCGACGACCGTGCCAGTCGCCGGGTTCTTCTCCGGCTCGTTGTCGATGCGATACACCTCGGCGGTCACCTGGCCCTCGATGACCAGCGTCTGGTCCTGCCTGAGGAGCGCGAGGGCGAGGCGCGTGGGGCCCCGGCCGATGTTCGAGTTCACGATCACGGGAGTGAACGGCGCCCGCTTGATCGATTCGCCCACGCTGCGGGAGTCCCACTTCGGGGGGCCGGATGCGCTCTGCGTGCCACACGCCAGCGTGAGCGGTGCTGTGGCCGCGAGCGCGGCGAGCAGCGCGACCCGGAGGAGGCGGGCGTGGTGCCGGATCATGTGGGCTCCTGTCCCCGGGCGTGGGGGCGTCGCGAGGTGGGGTGATCTGATCATCTACCGGACCCCGTGCGGCGGCAACCGGAAACGCGGGTCAGACCCTGGCCCGTCAGGGTCTGGCTAGACCTCGGTGCGCAGGTACGCCGTGGAGAGCGCGTCCGCGTACTCGTTCCAGCGGCTGCCGTCGTGCGCGCGGATCCAGCGGATGTGCGCCAGCGGGCGCTCGCGTGCGAGCTCGTAGGCCTCCCGCACGAGTTCGAGGTTCTTGACCTCGCCGTCCTTGCGCCGCCAGCCGTTGCGCTCCCAGCCCCTTGCCCACTGGGTGAGCGTGTTCACCACCAGCGCGCTGTCGGTGTAGACGTCCACCTCCTCGGCGGGGCCCAGGAAGCGCAGCCCGGCGATCATCGCCGTGAACTCCATGCGGTTGTTGGTGGTGTCGGGCGAGGCGCCGTGCTCCTGCGCCAGGACCGTGCCCTGGCGGACGTACACGGCGCCCCACCCCCCGGGGCCCGGGTTGCCGGAGCAGGAGCCGTCCGTGAACACTCCCGTGTCCGGCCCCGAGGTGAAGCGCGACAGCACCTGCGCCGTGGTCAGGTTCTGGGTGCGCGTGACGGAGTTCCCCCCGCCGCCGGATCGCCGCGCGCCCGCGCGAGGCCCTCGCCACGCTCCGTGCTGCATGTCTGCTCCTCGTGGGCCGCAGGTGGCCGCTTACTTGATCGGGATGCCGTTGTAGAGCATCACCGGGTCGCCGGCGAATACATCGCTCTCCAGGTTCGCCACGACCACCACCGGGCGGTCCGCGACGACGACGGCGCTGCCGACGAAGCCGTCCGGCAGGCGGTCGTCCTGCCACTGGCGGAAGGTCACCCCGTCCGGCCCCACGCGCGTGGACCCCGAGGGGAACAGCCCCGCCGGGTACTGTTTCCCGTAGTAGACCACGTAGACCTGCGCCGCCGAGCCATCGAAGGCGAGCACGCGGAACCACGAGTTCCACCCGCGCTTGCCCCCGAACGGACCGAAGTTCTTGTCGACCACCGGCATGACGACCTGCGTGGATGCCTCGGCGCCGGTGAAGCCCCGGTAGTCGGCGATGGAGCCGTCCGCGGAAAGGCGTTGCACGATCACGGCGATGGGGTTCACGGATTGCATCCGCACGGTGCCGGCGAACGTGGCGGGCAGCGACTTGCCCGGCGGGACGCAGAGCGGCCCGCGCTGATCGCAGGTCAGCACGCCGTTCACGGTCACCGTAGTCTCCATCTCCACCTCGGCGCCGTTGCCGTCGCGGCCGCTGAAGCGCAGGGTGACATCGTTCGGGAGCGCGGGGTTCGCGTTCATGATGCGGAACCGCGTGGTGAACAGGCCCTGGCCCTCGGAGGTGTTGCGGTTCACCAGCGGCAGCAGGACCACCTGGCTGGTCTCGTCCGAGCCGATGCCCCGGTAGCTGGCGAGCCCGGCGCCCCGCCGCGCGCGGGTGTCCACGTTCACCGACAGCTGCTGGGCCGCTGCGGGGGTGCCGCTGCCGGTGGGGTACGTGCGCACGCGCGCCGACCCGTCGAACCCGAACGGCGCGCCGATGTTCAGCTCGTCGCGCACCAGGGTCCCGCGCGGGGGGATACGCGCACCGCCCTGCGGGCATCCCGAGGTGCCCACGGCCGGGTCGGCCATGCCGCCGGACAGCGAGCTGTCCGGGTAGTACAGAATCTGGACGCAGGCGTCCCGCGCGTCGCTCGTGTTCTCGACCACGATCCGGGAGACGTACTCCGCGTTGTTCACGACCAGCGGAAGGAAGTACTCCGCGATGCCGGTGCCCAGGCGCAGGCTGTCCCCGGCGATCTGGTACGACCCGTCCGGCCGCAGCACATCGCGCGCCATCAACCCGGTGAACGGCTGGTCCGAGACGAGGTACCCGGAACCCCGGTAGCCCAGCGCGAGGCCATCGAAGGTCTGCTGGAAGAAGGAGCGGCCGGACCCGGAGGTGATGGCGTCGCAGACGTTGGCGCGCGGGCACCCGTCCTTCGCCACCAGCCGGCCGGAGGGGTCGTAGAAGTTCAGGTCGATGTTCGCGGGTCGGGACCCGACGTTCTGGATGCGCAGCCACGAGTTCTCGTCGCCGAGCTTCGCGGTCTGCGCCTCGGAGCGGTCGCCGGAGGAGAGGGTGACCAGGAGGACGGTGGCGATCGCGAGGGCGGCGACGGCGCGCAGCCGTCGCCCGCGCCAGGGCAGCAGTCGTGGCACTTGCTCGACCCTTTCGCCCCGCCTCCCAGAATCATAGGGGACGCGGCCGCCCTCGTGCGATGCGCCCTGGCGAATTCCCGGCGTCGAGGCGCGCCCCTCGTGCTCGCCCGCCAGCGGGGCGAGTGCTACGATTCGTGGCCCGGGCCGCTGCGCGGCTCGATGCCTCGGGGTGTAGCTCAGCTTGGCAGAGCGCTTCGTTCGGGACGAAGAGGTCCGCAGTTCAAATCTGCGCACCCCGACCACTGCTCCTTCCTCCATGGCTCCCCCGCATGGCCGCCGCGTCATCGCACGTTCGCTCGCCCGTCCGGCGGGGTGTGCCGCGCGGCGTTACGATGCCGCGCATGACGAACGCGCCACGGACCCCCGGCAACGCGCGCCCTCGCATCTTGGTGACGCTGGCCGAGGTCATTCCCGGCGAGCAGCATTCCGACTACGTCAGGGCGATCGAGCGTGCGGGCGGCGAGGCGATCGCGTTCGACGTCGCGGGATATCGCGCCGGCGCCGGAGTCCCGCCGCACGAGGGACTCCTCACCACCGGCGGTGCGGACGTGAATCCGGAGCGATACGGTGAGCCGGCGCACCGCCTCACGCGTCCGGCGCGCCCGGAGCGTGACGAGGCGGAATTCGCGCTCACCCGCCGCGCCCTGGAGGAGCAGCGGCCGCTGCTGGCGATCTGTCGCGGCGCGCAGGTGCTGAACGTCGCGTGCGGCGGATCGCTCCTCCAGCACATCGAGGAACGCGAGCCGCATCGCGGCCCCGAGGGCACGCAGGACTCGGGCTGGCATGACGTCCGGGTGGTGCCGGGCACGCTCCTCGCGGGGATCGCCGGCGACGGAGTGCTGTACGTGAACTCACGCCATCACCAGGCCGTGACGCCGGGACGCCTGGCGCCGGGGCTGGTGGTGTGCGGGCAGGCCGGCGCGGGCGGCCTCGACGTGATCGAGGCGTTCGAGGTCCCCGGGCATCCGTTCGCGCTGGGTGTGCAGTGGCACCCGGAGCGCCCGGAGATGCGCGACGACCCGGAGCGGCAGGACGCGTCCACGGCGCTCTTCGCGGCGTTCGTGGCGGCATGCGCGGCGGTCCTCGACCGGGGCGGCGCATGACGGACGCCGACCCCGCCGGGCCGTTCCTCTACTTCGGGTACGGATCGAACCTCGACGCCGATCGCATGCGCTCGCACTGCCCGAGCGCGCGGCTCGTGAGCATCGCGCGGCTCGCGGACCACCGGCTGGCGTTCTCCATCGAGTCGAAGAACACGTGGCTCGGCGGGGTCGGGGACATGCAACCGGCGCCCGGGGACGAGATCTGGGGCGCGCTCTGGGTGATCGCCGCCGGGGACTCACGCAGCCTCGACGAGGCGGAGGGGCTGACCCGCGTCCCGCCGGCGTACCGGCGAGTCACCGTGGAGGTCACGACGCCCGCGGGCGACGTGGTGCGATGCCGCTCGTACGCCGTCGCCGACCCGCACCCCGAGGGCTACCTGCCGTCGCCCGCGTACCGCGACACGCTGGTGCGGGGCGCGCAGGGGATCGGGCTGCCGGAGGCGTACATCGCGCGGCTGGCTGCGATCCCGGACAACGGGCGCGCCGGGGGTGGTCGCTAGCCGCGCGCGACCACCAGCACGCTGGCGCCGCGGTGCCGCGTGCGGGATGCGTGCATGCCGGCGGGGAGCGCGTGCGCCGTCACTCGCGTGATCGCGGTGGAACTCCCGGCGAGCACCGCGTGCCCGCCCGGGGCCAGCGCGGCGAGCAGGCCCGCGTACTCCCCTTCCACCGCGGCTGCGCCCCCGCCCTCGTGCAGCACGCCGGCGACAAGGTCCGCGCTGGCGGCGCCAGCGCCCGCCCCGGCCTCCTCGATGTTCCCGGTACCGATCGAATCGCCGGTCCACGCGCCGACGTGGCGCGTCTCGATGCGATCCGCCGGGCAGCCGAGCGCGATCAGCGCGCGGCGCGCCGTGCGCAGCGCCAGCAGGTCGCGATCGACGAGCACGAATCCGGCGCCGGGCGGTTGCCCGGACTGAGCGCGCAGGAGATAGGCCGCGAGGTACCCCTGCCCCACGTTCGACACGAGCACGCGCATCTCCCGGCGCACCTCGGGCAGGCGGCGCGTGACCGCGATCTCCAGTGGATCGGGGCGATCGTAGCCCGGCAGGCCGTGCACCGTGGAGATCGACACCGTCTCTCCACGCGCATCCTCGAAGATCAGGGTGCCGCGGTCGTACGTGCCCGCGGCGAAGGCGTCCGCGGGCGCCGGGAACGAGGCGGGAGCGGCCCGGTCCGGCAGGCGCCGGAAGTGGAACACGCTGTAGTCGGCAGTGTCGTGCCGGAGCGTCACCTCGACGTGGTCGCGCAGGTCCGCGCCGGCAAGCGTGGTGGCGACGAGCTCGCGGATCGGCTCGATGACGACGACGGCCACCAGCCCGCCGGGGCGTAGCACGCGGAGCGCGCCCGTGAGCATGGAGGCGATGACGGCGTCGCCCGCCCTGCCGGGCACGTTCGACACCACGAGGTCGTACCCGGGGTCGCCGGGCACATCGTCCAGCCCGAGGCTCGCCGTCACGGCGACGCGCTCCTCCACGTGATTGTGCCGCGCGTTCTCACGCGCGAAGTCCAGCGCCAGCGCGTCGCGATCGACCAGGTGCGCGCTGGCGACACCCGGCGCGGCGGCGAGCGCCACGCCGAGCGGCCCGTACCCGCACCCGAGGTCGAGCACGCGTGCGCCCTCGGCCCCCCGGGCTCCCCGGTCCAAGAGCACCGGCTCCAGCGTGCGCAACAGCAGGCGAGTGCCGACGTCCACCTGGTGCGACGAGAAGAGCTCCAGCGAGGTGGCGAAGGTCAGCCTCCGCCCGGCGAACTCCAGGGGCACCTCGCGGTGGATGTAGGGGGACAGCGCGGTGCTCATCCCCGCCAGTCTAGGGGCGCACGGTCGTTCGGCGGGGCCGCGCGAGCGCCCGGGCAGGCTCGTTCCTGCGGGCCCGCGCTGGTACGATAGGGGCTCAACAAACCTCCCCCCCGGCGCGACGTTCCCCGGGTCGACCCGCGGTCCGCGACGTGTGGCGCGAAGGGTGCGGCATGGTTCAGGACACTCCCGATCGCGGCGTGCAGGCGGTGCGCGTCGAGGACGAGATGCGCAACTCGTACCTCGACTACGCGATGTCGGTCATCGTGTCGCGCGCGCTGCCGGACGTCCGCGACGGACTGAAGCCGGTGCAGCGCCGCATCCTCTTCGGGATGCAGGAGCTGGGCGTGGGTCCCGCGTCCGGGTTCAAGAAGGCCGCCCGCATGGTGGGCGACGTGATGGGCAAGTTCCACCCTCACGGTGACGCCTCCATCTACGACGCGCTGGTCCGCATGGCCCAGGACTGGAACATGCGGTACCCGCTGGTCACCGGTCAGGGGAACTTCGGCTCCATCGACGGCGACCCGCCCGCGGCCATGCGTTACACCGAGGCGCGCCTCGCCCCGATTGCCGGCGAGATGCTGGCGGACATCGACCGCAACACCGTGGACTTCCAGGCGAACTTCGACGACTCGATGGAAGAGCCGCTCGTCCTCCCCTCGCGCCTGCCGAACCTGCTGCTGAACGGCTCGGCCGGCATCGCCGTCGGCATGGCGACGAACATCCCGCCGCACAACTTGAACGAGCTGGCGGACGCTGTCACGCTGCTGATCGACCGGCCCGAGGCGGACCTGGACGACCTGATGGAGATCGTGAAGGGGCCGGATTTCCCGACCGCAGCGATGATCTTCGATAGGGCCGAGATCCGGAACGCATACGCCACCGGGCGCGGCCGCGTGACGATGCAGGCGCGCATGGAGCTCGAGGAGTCCCGCGCCGGGCGCTACCAGATCATCGTCACCGAGCTGCCGTACCAGGTGAACAAGGCGAACCTGCTGGAGCGCCTCGCCGAGCAGGTGCGCGACAAGCGCATCGAGGGCATCTCCGACCTGCGCGACGAGTCCGACCGCCACGGCATCCGCATGGTCATCGAGCTGTCGCGCGGTGCGACGTACGCCTCCGTGCGCAACCAGCTCTACAAGCACACGGCGCTGCGCACCAACTTCGCGGTCAACATGCTGGCGCTGGTGGACAACCAGCCGCGCACGCTGACGCTGAAGGAAGCGCTGGTCGCGTTCATCGACCACCGCCGCATCGTCATTCGCCGCCGCAGCGAGTTCGACCTGGAGAAGGCGCGTGACCGCGCGCACATCCTCGAGGGCCTGCTGAAGGCGCTCGACTTCCTCGACGCGGTGATCTACATCATCCGCCACTCCGCCTCCGCGGACGCCGCGAAGAGTGCGCTGATGAGCGAGACGCCCGTCGAGGCGGGCGCCCTCAACGTCGCGCTGGCGCTGTCGGACCGGCAGGCGCAGGCCGTGCTGGACATGCAGCTGCGGCGACTCGCACAGCTGGAGTCCGACCGCATCCGCCAGGAGCACGGCGAGCTCATGGAGTTCATCCGCTACCTCGAGGACCTGCTGGCGCACCCCGAGAAGATCGACGCCCTGATCAAGGACGATTGCACGGAACTGAAGACGAAGTACGGCGACGCCCGCCGCACGCAGGTGTTCCCGCAGCCCGTGGAAGACATCGCCGAGGAGGACCTGGTCGCCCACCAGCAGGTGGTCGTCACCGTCTCCGATCGCGGGTACATCAAGCGCGTCCCGCTGACCGCCTACCGCGTGCAGCGGCGCGGCGGCCGAGGTGTCACCGGCCAGACGATCCGCGAGGAAGACGCCGTCCGCCACCTGCAGGTCTGCGACACGCACGACACGCTGCTGCTCTTCACCGGGCAGGGCAAGGTCTACTCCGTGCGCGGCTACGAGGTCCCGGAGGGATCGCGCCAGGCGCGCGGCATCCCCGTGGTGAACCTCGTGGAGATGGACCAGGAGGATCGCGTGAACGCGGTCGTCGTGGTCACGGACTTCACGCGCGACTCGATGATCCTCGCGACGGAGCAGGGCGTGGTGAAGCGCACGCCCCTCGATCAGTTCGAGTCGGTGCGGCGCATGGGCCTGATCGCCATGCGCCTGGACGACGGCGATCATCTCGTGGAGGCGCGCCCGGCGCGCGAGGCCAACGACGCGGTGCTGGTGAGCAGCGACGGGCAGGCGATGCGCTTCAACGTGGGCGCGCTGCGTGTCGCGTCGCGTGCCTCGGGCGGCGTGCGCGGCATCAGCCTGCGCCGCGACGCGAAGGTGATCGCGATGGTCATCGACGAGGACGGGGACGACCTGCTGGTCGTCTCGGAGCGCGGCATGGGCAAGCGCACGCCGATCGAGGAGTACCCGAGCAAGGGGCGCGGCGGCAACGGCGTGCAGACGTTCCGCGTCACGCCGCGCAGCGGCCCGCTGACCGTGGCGCGCGCCGTGAGCGCCGACCACGAACTGGTGGTGATCTCGCAGAACGGCATCGTCATGCGCACCTCGGCGGGCTCGATCAGCCAGCAGGGGCGCTCCACGCAGGGCGTGCAGGTGATGGGCGTGGGTGACGACGACATGGTCGCCTCCGTCGCGCGCGTCGACCTCGCCGAGGGCCCGGACGTCACGGCGGAGTCCTAGCCCCGGCGGCGAGGCGCCCGGATCCTCGGCGGAACGCTGGAGAATGCGGGACGAGCATGCCTGTCGATGATCACCGGCTGCAGGACCTGGGCGAGTTCGCGCTGATCGACCGCATCATCGCGCGCCTTGGCGATGCTGCCGCGCGCGACATCGTGGTGCCGCCGGGCGATGACGCGGCGGCGTGGACGACCGGCGAGGGTCTGGCGATCGCCACCATCGACGCGCTCGTCGAGGGCACGCACTTCCGCCGCGACACGATGAGCATGGCGGACGCCGGGTGGCGTTCGGTCGCCGCCAACATCTCCGACCTTGCGGCGATGGGCGCCGAGCCGCAGTACCTGCTGATCGCGACGCTGCTCGGCCCCGACGCGACGCTGGAGGACGTGGACGGGCTCGCGCAGGGGATCACGGAGGCATGTCTCGCGCATGGGGTGCGGGTCGCCGGGGGCGACATCGTGCGCGCATCCTCCACGGGCCTGTCGATCGCCGCGTTCGGGCACGTTCCCGCCCCTGCGGGCGAAGCGCCGGCCCTGCTGCGGCGCGACGGTGCACGTGCCGGGGATCGCGTCGCGGCCTCCGGGTACCTCGGCGCCGCGGCGGCGGGGCTCGCGCTGATCGAGGCGGGCCGGGGCGACGATCCGCGCGCGGTGGAGCTCGTGCGCGCGCACCGGCGCCCGCTGGGGCGCGTCGCGCTGGGCCGCGCCGCGACCGCACGAGGCGTGCGCTGTGGCATCGACTGCTCGGACGGGCTGTTGCAGGATCTCGGGCACGTCGCAGAGCGATCCGGCGTCGGCATCGAGGTCGACGTCGCGCAGGTGCCGCTGCACCCCGCGGCGATCGAGCTGCTCGGCGCGGAGGCGGCACTCGACCTCGCGCTCGGCGGCGGCGAGGACTTCGAGCTGCTGTTGACCGGCGCGGGCGAGGCCCTCGCCTCGCTGTCGACGCCGGAGCTGCCGGTGAGCATCGTCGGTCGCGTGGTGGCCGAGCACCCCGGCGAGGTGATCGCGCGGCGCGCGGACGGCGCACGGTACGAGCCGCCCAGCCGCGGCTGGGACCAGACGAGGAACGCAGGAGACCGATGAGCACGGCCAACCGGGCACTGGTGCACAGCACGGGGGTGGCGCAGACGCGCGCCCTCGGACGCCGCCTGGCGCGGCTGCTGCGCCCGGGCGACGTGGTGCTGCTGCAGGGGCCGCTGGGCGCGGGCAAGACCGCGCTCGCGCAGGGCATCGGCGCGGGGCTGAAGGTGGAGAGCACGGTCAGCAGCCCGACGTTCGTGCTGTGCGTGCTGCACGAGGGCGCGACGCGCCTCTACCATGCTGACCTCTACCGGCTCACCGACCCGTACGAGGTGGAGGACCTCCACCTGGAGGACCAGGCGCGCGACGGCGTGCTGCTGGTGGAGTGGCCCGAGCGCGGCCTGGAAGTGCTGCCCGAGGAGCACCTGCTGATCGTGATCGACCCCGTCGAGGGCAAGCCGAAGGAGCGCCGTATCACCATCGTCGCCAGCGGCGCGCGCTACGAGCGCGTGCTGGACGGGCTGGGCGCGCGTGGCTGACGCGCCAGCGGGGGGCGCCCGCACCATCGACCTCGGCATCGACACCGCGGCGGACACTGCCTCGCTCGCGCTGCTGCGCGGCGACGAGGCGATCGCGACGCGCGCGTGGCGCGTGGAGAGCACGATGTCACGCGAGCTGCTGTCCACGCTCGACGCGATGCTCGTGGAGGCCGGCGTGGCCCGCCGTGAGATCGCCTCGATCGCCGTCACCACGGGTCCCGGGCAGTACGGCGCGCTGCGCACCGGCCTCGCGACGGCGCAGGGCCTCGCACTGGCGCTCGACGTGCCGCTGGCGGGTGTGAACCGGTTGGAGGCGGACGCCGCGCTGCACCTGGCGGAGGCCGCCCCCAGCCGCGCGGTGATCGCGGTGCATGACGCGGGGCGCGCAGGCATCGCGTGGGCGGTATACGCGCAGGGCGGGCCGGGCGAGCCGCCGCGCCGCCTCGTGGAGCCGAGCATCGCCGTCGCGGCGGAGGTCGTCGCGCGGGCGCCTTCGCCGGCGACGTGGTGCGGCGAGGTGACGGAGGCGCTCCGGGACGCCCTGCGGGACGCAAGAGACGCCGAGGGCCGCAGCGGCGACACTATGGCGGACACGCCCGCGGGCGGGAGGGCGGCGGCGCTGGTGCGGATCGCGCGCGCGCGACACGCATACGGCGACCCGGCGCTGGTGGACGCGTTCTACCTGCGCCCGCCGTCCATCACCCGGGCGAAGCCGCGCGAGGCCTGACGCCGTTCGGGCGCCGGGCATGCCGGTCATCGAACAGACGGTCACAGCAGCGCCGCCGGAGGGCGGCCAGACGACGGGGGTACGGATGGAACAAACGCTGGTGCTCATCAAGCCGGACGCGATGCAGCGGGGCCTCGCCTTCGAGATCCTTCAGCGCTTCGAGCGCCGCGGGCTGAAGCTCGCCGCACTGCGCCTCGTGCACGCCGATCGCGCGATCGCGTCGGAGCACTACGCGGAACACGTGGGCAAGCCGTTCTACGAGGGCCTGATCAACTACATCACCGCCTGCCCGATCATCGCCGCCGTCTTCGAGGGCACGAACGCCGTCGCCGCCTGCCGCCAGACGATGGGCGCGACGAAGCCCGTGGAGGCCGCGCCCGGCACGATCCGCCACGACTTCGGCCTGGAGATCGGCCGCAACCTGGTCCACGGCTCCGCCAACCTGGACGACGCCGCGCGCGAGGTGGAGATCTGGTTCCGCGGCCAGCCGCTCCTGCACTGGAAGCGCGACACGGACGGCTGGGTCTTCGAGTAGCCCGCACCCCCCGTGCATCGCGGGGCGCCGAGGCGCACACGCGCGGTGCGGCCCGTGGCGTCGAGGTGCACTCGCACGGCGGCCCACCCCCTGCCCCCTCCCTGCGCGGGAGGGGGTTGTTGTTGTGGGGGCTGCGCCCCCATGGCCCCGGGGCCAGGGCTAAGTGAAACGCGCGAATCCGGCGACCCACGCGCCCGGCGTTCCCCGGCGGGAGCCCGAGGGGCGCAGCCCCTCGGATCTCATCCCCCTCCCGCGCAGGGAACAACTTAGTTGAGCAAGTAATCGCTGCGGACTAGATGTCCGGCCATTGTCCACCGAGAAGGGTGACGATGGCTACGCTCGTGTACAGGACAACGAACCAAGTAACTATCGCGGCGAGGCAGCCCGCACGGCGAGGGTGATCCGACGCTGATGCGAGCTTTCGGCGATACCAGAGGTAGCCGACGCCGATTGCTGTCGGGTAGAGCAGGAACAAATTGAAGAAGAGGAGGAAGAACAGTGAGGCGCCTTCAGGGGTATGCGTGTTTCATGCGCCGGAGTCTAGCACCGGGCACGAGCCCGGATGGAGACGGCACAATCGGAAGGCGTCTAGCCTTCGTCCCCGTACAACTCACCTAGTCACTACCCGCGCAGGGAGGCTAGGGTGGGCCGCCCCGCGTTGTGCCCTCGACGTGCCCGTCGCTAGGCGGGCGTCGTGGCGCCGGATGTTTCGGGGGAGCCCGAGGGGCGCAGCCCCTCGGATCTCATCCCCCTCCCGGGCAGGGAGGGGCAGGGGTGGGCCGCCCCGCGAGTGCACATCGACGCGACGATGCACATCGACGTAGCGCAGCCTCGACGTGACTGATGCGAAGCGCCGGCGCTACTGGATGCGCACGACTTCCTGCGCGCGGCTCCAGAGGCCCTCGAGGTTGTAGTACGCGCGGCTCTCCATCGAGAAGAGGTGGACGAAGACGCCACGGCCCGCGTCGATCAGCAGCCAGCCGCTCTCCGGGTCGCCCTCGGAGGCGGTCTTCGAGCCCAACGCCTTCACCTTCTCCGTCAGCGCATCGGCGATCGCGCGCGCCTGGCGGATGTTGTCCACCGTGGCGATCACGAAGAACTCCGCGAACGCGCTGAGTTGCGTGAGGTCCAGCAGCACGACGTCCGTGGCCTGGCGGTCGACCAGCAGGTCAACCAGTTCGTGGGCGAGAGCGAGCGGGCGAACGTCGGATTCCAGCGGGGCCTCCCTGTGTGCGCGCCACGCGGCGTGCCGTCCGAGTATAGCGGGTCGCCCCGGGGCGCCGGGGCCTCAGCCGGTACACTGGAAGGTGCGAGGAGTGGAGCGGATGGCTGAGCGCGTGCTGGTGGCGATGTCCGGGGGTGTCGATTCCGCCGTGGCGGCGGCTCTGCTGCACCGGCAGGGCTACGACGTCATCGGCGTGACGATGCGCCTCTACACCGAGCCCGACGAGGGGGCCCTGCGCTCCGGGCGCACCTGCTGCGGCATCGAGGATGTCGGGGACGCGAGGGCCGCCGCGCAGCGCATCGGGATTCCGCATTACGTGCTCAACCTGGAGCGCGAGTTCGACCGCGACGTCATCGCCACGTTCGTGGACGCGTACGCGAACGGGCGCACGCCCAACCCGTGCCTCGCCTGCAACGAGAAGCTGAAGTTCTCCACGCTCCTCGACCGCGCGATCGCGATGGGCGTGGATCGACTGGCGACGGGACACTACGCGCGCATCGAGCGCGATCCCGCGCCGGAGGGCGCGTACCGGCTGCACCGCGCCGTCGATGATCAGAAGGACCAGTCGTACGTGCTCTACACGCTCGGCCAGGCGGCGCTGGAGCGCACGCTCTTCCCGCTGGGCGGCATGACGAAGACGCAGACCCGCGAGGTCGCGCGATCGCTGGGCCTTCCGCTGGCGGACAAGCCGGATAGCGTGGACATCTGCTTCGTCCCCGGCGGCGACTACCGCGCGCTGGTGGAGTCGCGCGGGGTCCGCGGCGTCCCCGGGATCATCGAACTCACGGACGGCACGCCTGTGGGCGCGCACGCCGGGATCGAGCGGTTCACCGTGGGGCAGCGCCGGGGCCTGGGCGTCCCGGGCCCCGAGCGGCGCTTCGTGACGGCGATCGACCCGCGGCGCAACGTGGTGGTGGTCGGCGATGAGGGCGCGCTCTCCACGCGCACCGTGGTGGCCTCGGCGCCGCGCTGGACCGTCGCCGCGCCGGCGGTGGGCGAGCGGCTGTCGGCGCGCGTGCGCTACCACGCCGAGATCGCGGAGGCGCGGGTCTCCGCGTACCACGGCGGGCGGTTCACGGTGGAGTTCGCGCACCCCGTGCGCGCCGCCGCGCCCGGCCAGGCGCTGGTCCTCTACCGCGGCACTGAGGTGGTGGGCGGCGGCACCATCGAGTCCAGCGCGATCGAGTCCAGCGGGATCGAATCGAGCGCTATCGAGTCTGGCGCCGGGGAGCCTGGCGTCCGTCCGGCGTGACCGTCGTGCTGGCCGCCTCGTGCTGGTCGCATCGTTGTACGAGGCCCTCGGCGGCGGCTAGGATGTTCGGGCGGCGCCGCCCCGGCGCGTGAGGGGGCACAGGGCTGATGAGCCTCGAGAATCTGCGCGACATCGTGGTCATCGTGTACGGGGGGATGGGCATCGTGCTCATGTTTGGGCTGTGCATCGCGGCCTTCGGGCTGTGGTTCGCCATCCGCGCCCTGTCTTCGTCCGTGCAGGCGCTGATCCAGGACCCCATCCGGCCCACGCTGCAGGAGGTCCAGAAGACGGCGCAGAACGTGCGCGGGACCACGGAGTTCATGGCGGACACGGCGGTGCACCCGCTGATCCGCTTCGTGTCCATCGGCCGGGGGCTGCGTCGAGGGGTCGCCACCGTCACCGGCCTCCGCAACCCGCGCAAGTAGCGCCATCCGCGGGAGCGCCGTCCCCGAACGCAGCCCGAAAGCAGGGTGCCATGCGCCTATCGACCTTCCTCCTCACTACCTCGGCGGCCGTGGGCGCGTACGTGGCCGCGCGGCGGCTGATGGATGACGCCGGGGTCATCGAGCGCCTCCCGAAGGTCGCGCAGGGCCCGGCCGTGCGCCTGCGCGCGAGGCTGCAGCGCGCGCGTGACGTGTTCGCGGACGGATTCCGCGAGGGCCGCGCGGAGCGTGACGAGGCGGAGCGCGAGCTCATGCAGGAGTACCACCGCCGCGCGCAGCGCTGATCCGCGCCGGGCCCGCGCATCCGCACGTTCTTCGATTGTTCCGAGGGTGATCCGCCGGTTAGACTGACCGACGGAGAGGTGGCCGAGCGGTTGAAGGCGCTCGTCTCGAAAACGAGTAAACGCAAGTTTCGCGGGTTCGAATCCCGCCCTCTCCGCCACCGTGACCCGCCCCGGGGTTCCGGGGAACGTGACCGACTGACGGACTCCGCCCGGACGCCCTCGGCGGCCGGGCCGCCTGCCTCGCGGAGAGGTGCTGGAGTGGTTGAACAGGCTCGCCTGGAAAGCGTGTGACGGGCGTAAGCCCGTCCGTGGGTTCGAATCCCACCCTCTCCGCCATCACGTTCCCCTCGGGCGCCTCGTGCAGCGGCTCCTGCTCGCGCGGGCGTCCCGCGTCCGCGCGGAAGGGCGGCCATGAACTCCACCGAGTCGGAGGTGTGGGCGACCATCCAGGCGCTGAATCGCGCCTGGGCGGTCGAGGGCCGGCCGGACGACCTCGCAGACTACTTCCACGAGCGCATGGTGGCCGTCACCGCGACGGATCGCGCGAGGCTCGAGGGCCGGGCCGCGTGCGTGGCCGCGTGGAAGCAGTTCACTCAGCTGGCGGACATCCACTACTGGCGCGAGGCCGATCCGCGGGTCGATCTCCACGGCGACGGATCGTTCGCGGTTGTGACCTACTACTTCGACATGTCGTACGACATGGGCGGCCAGACCGTGAACGTGGGCGGGCGCGACATGTTCGCGCTGGTCAACGAGGGCGGCCGGTGGTGGGTGGTTGCGGATCAGTTCTCTGCGTACCCCTGACCGCTAGATGCGGTTGGCGCGGACGATCACGCGATCCTGGTACTCGCGCGTCTGGAAGTTGAAGTCGCCGCCGCACGTGTAGAGCGTGATCGAGTCAGCGCCGGTCTTCGAGGTCCAGATGCTGCTCCAGTCCGTCTGGCCGCCGGAGGTCAGCTGCCGTCGCCACTCCACGCGGTAGCGCAGCGTCTGGCCCTTGTAGTCGATCTCGATGATGTCGCCCTGGGAGAGCAGGTGGAGCTGCGAGAACACGCCCTGCCCGCGGTACGACACGTTGGCGTAGGGAACGCGGTCGGCGTAGTCCACGTGGCCGGAGAAGATCGCATTCTGCCCCCCGCCGGGGCTGCCGCCGAGGCCATCCCACAGGCCCATGTCGTACCACACCACGTCCGCCGGACCGGCGGGCGCGGCCATGATCGCATCGCGCCCCACGGAACGAGCGCCCACGCGCGCGTCCACGCCGATGGTGGGAATGCGGATCTGCGCGAAGTTGGTGCCGGGCGGGTAGCCGAACTTCGAGACCAGGTCCTTGATGTTGGTGATGACCTGGCCCGGCTGTCCGGTGGGAAACGGCGTCCCCGTCCCGGTGGCTCCGGGTGTGGCGGAGGCTTCCGCCGTCGAGATCGGGATGCCCGCCGGTCGCACGACGATGTCCGATTTGCCGCTGCACGCGGCCGCCCCAACCGCCAGTGCGGCTAGTGCCAGTGCAGGGACGGTCCGGCGAAGCCACCGCGTCGCAACGGCGTGAGCGCGCAGCAATCTCACGACCACTCCTCGGCTGTCTCACACGGTGGTCACGTTACGGGCGTCGGTGGAAACGCGTCCCGAACAACATATCGCGCGCGATCCCGCGTGCCAACGCCGGGCTTCGTTGCCCGCGTTCCGCCGGGACGTCGAGGGGGGCATAGGCGGGGGTGAACGTGTGGATGCGTGGCATGCGGCGCGGGCCGCGCGAATGCCGCAGGCGGCCCATCTGATCCCCGGATATCTGTGCAAGTCGGTGAGCAGTATGGCGCCCCGGGGTTGATATAGAACAGGCGTTCTTATACGCTGAGGGCCACCTCTTGGCGGGGGTGTGCCATGTCGATCACCTGTCTCACCGTGCCCCGGCTGGGGCTGTCACTCGCTCTCTCCGAGCACCCGGCGCTTGCCGGCGAAGCCGTCGCGCTCAGCGACGAGGCACACCTGCGCGTGGTGGAGATCACCCCGGCAGCGCGCCGGCGCGGCGTGCGCCCGGGCATGCCCCTGCGCGAGGCGGTGGCGCTCTGCCCCACGCTGGCCGTGTTGGAGCCTCGAGGGGCGGTCATCGCGCGCTGCGCGGCCTCGCTGGTGGAGGCGATGGAGGCGGTGAGCCCGCTGGTGGAGGAGGCGGTGCCGGGGGTGGTGTTCGCGGATCTGCGCGGCACGGACCACCTGTACCCCCGGCTGGATGACCTGGCGCGCGCCGTCTTCTCGCTGGTCCCGGCCGCGCTCGGCCCGCGCCTCGGCGTCGCGGAGCACCGGCGCACGGCGTACATCGCGGCGCACCGCGCGGAGCCGGGGACAGCGCTGCGTGTGGGGGCGGGCGAGGCGGCCGCGTTCCTGGCGGATCAGCCGGTCTCGTGGCTCGGGCTGGAGGCGGAGGCGGTGGAGCGGCTGCGGCTGCTCGGCATCGCCACGTGCGGCGCGCTGGCGGCGCTGCCCCGGCACGCGGTGGAGGCGCAGTTCGGCCCCGCGGGCGGGCACGCGTGGCTGGCAGCCCGCGGCGAGGATCCCGCGCCCGTGCGGCCTCGACCGTGGGCGCGCGAGCGCGTGGTGGAGCAGGTGCAGGCGGAGCCGCCGCTGATCAGCCGCGAGGCGATCCAGCACGCGCTGGAACAGATGCTCGGGCGGGCGCTGCGCCAGCCTCGTGCGGCGCGGCGGTTCGTGCGCTGGGTGCGCCTGCGCGCGGAGAGCGAGCGCGGCGCGCTGT
>Ga0172380_10002655_pt1 | contig 26792 bp, 36 predicted proteins | sample Leawe162metaG_FD_119747 | JGI IMG/M metagenome (GOLD analysis project Ga0172380, IMG submission 119747) | Leachate microbial communities from a municipal landfill in Southern Ontario, Canada - Leachate well 162 metaG | ecosystem: Engineered > Solid waste > Landfill > Unclassified | place...
AGAGTGTCACCGACTTGCTGACGGATTACCTCTGACTCATCTGTCGGAATAACATGCACGCCAACGGTCGCAGCGGCGTTTGATATAAGGAACTCGTGTCTTTGATTAGCCGAATCGTCAATCAGAATACCAAGGAACTCTAGACCGTCGCATATTCGCTGTCGTATATAGGGTGCCTGTTCGCCCATACCGCCCGAAAATATAAGAGAATCGATACCACCGATTGTCGTAGCCAGACTCCCAATTGCTTTTTTTACTTGGTAGCAAAATAGTTCAATCGCTTCGTTCGCCTGCGGATTTTCGTCGCGTGCCTGAAGCAGCGTATACATATCACTTGACAAGCCAGATACACCAAGTAGCCCCGCTTCGAACCCAACCATATGCGTGAAATCATCAATACTCATTTGACTGTTATGAGTCAAAAAATGTGCAATCTCCGGATCAAGATCGCCAGACCGTGAACCCATCATCACTCCCGATGTAGGCGTGAACCCCATCGTCATATCAATTGCTTTGCCGTTATTTGTTGCAGCCAAACTGACACCGTTACCTAGGTGAGCATACACGACTCGTCCATTCACTGCCTGAACGCCAGCATGAGCTTCAAATGCAGACTTCAAATACGTATATGACAGGCCGTGAAACCCATAACGTCGTACTCCGAGCGCTTCATAGGTTCGGGGAATCGGAACAATTTGCGCAACGCGTGGAATATCATGAAAGAATGCCGTGTCAAAGCATGCCACGTGTGTCGCCTCGGGTAGCTTCTGACGTAGTAGCTGTATAAGCTCCTGTTCAACGGGAGCATGCTGAGGATCAAGCGGCATTAGCTTTCGTAACTCACTCACAACATCATCAGTGATTACGGTCGCTTCTGAGAAAGCCGAGCCACCATGTACAATGCGATAGCCGACAGCATCAATAGAAGTAAGCGAAACAACTGTAGATAGCCGGACCGTAAACAATTCGATAGCCGACGAGTGGTCCTTGATATACGTGACTTCCTTGCTTTCGCTTCCATCAGAAGACTGAAATGTTATGTCTGCCTGTGGCTCTCCGATATCTGCTATCACGCATTCAAACATCCGTTCGGCAGAAGCAATAGGTGATTCCATAAAAAAAAGAGCCGCCTTAAGGCTCGACGAGCCGGCATTCACTGTTAAAACGTAAAGCGGATATCCTGCCATACTATCAATCATAGCATAAGTAGCATGAGCGTAAGTGACCCAAGTCACTGCATATATGTCACGCATTTACTACTATTAGGTGAATGATTAGAATCGTCACCCGTACGACAGAGTTTTGCTATGCATATGTCGTCAAGCCTATCCTTTTTCGACAATCCCCCGATAACGTACACCGCCGAATGATAAATACAGCGGCTCGTCTCCAGAAGTCGCCAGCGTTACTGCGGATTATTCGTGCTATCTACCGCTACAAAAGTGGCGCGTTGGAGCAAACCATCGAAGGGATACGATTCAAGAATCCCGTCGGCCTGTCGGCCGGTCTAGATAAAAACTTTGAGATCCTACCGATGGTAAATGCCATTGGCTTCGGGTTCATGGAAGGTGGTTCGGTTACATCCCACCCATACGATGGCAACCCTAGACCATGGTTCCATCGCCTACCTCGCTCTAAGTCTCTTGTCGTCAACGTGGGCCTCGCAAATCATGGCATTCATGAGATTATCGCTCGCTTCAAGAAGTACACCCGCGAAGATTATCGTGGTTTCCCTATTAATGTTTCAGTTGCAAAGACCAACTCGCTACAGGCCGCGAGTGAGATCGATGCAATCGACGACTATGTCGCCAGTCTGAAAGAGCTCGAGAAAGCACATATAGGTGACATGTATACATTGAACATCTCATGTCCAAATACCTTCGGCGGTGAACCGTTCACTACGCCGTCAAGGCTTGATTCGCTTCTTAAGGCCACTGATCGACTATTACTCACGAAGCCGCTTTTTATCAAGATGCCCATTGATCTAGAATGGCGCGAATTCAAGAAGCTCACCGATGTCGCCGCCAAGCATCACGTGGGTGGCCTTACCATCGGCAACCTCGCCAAGAAGCGTGACTTAGTAAAACATGAACTGCCCGATTCCATCAAGGGAAACTTGAGCGGCAAGCCTACTCAAAAGCTTAGTGATGAACTCATAAAACAAACATACAAAACGTACGGCGATCGGTTCACGATAATAGGCGTTGGCGGTATCTTCACCGCTGAAGACGCTTACATAAAGATTAAGAACGGCGCTCATTTGGTGGAGCTTATCACAGGCCTTATTTTCAATGGCCCGCAGGCCATCGGTAGAATTAATAGAGATCTCGACCGCCTTTTGCGACGAGATGGTTACACTAATATCAGCGAAGCAGTCGGCAAGAACGTACGCTCGTGATTTTTGCTACCTGATTCTCGTCATCAGTTTTAAATTCGAAACATATTGCTGGCAATTAAGAGTAGGATAGAGACTCATATATTTCATATGCTTGTCGACAAAAGTTAATCCGTCTTTATCATGGGTCGAGTATGTGGTACGGGTATTATACTCCTCGCTCTTAGTCATCTGCATCAACGTATCGCGTAGCTTTACGCCCTCGTCCGATTTGAAAAATATGCTAGTTCGAGTATTAATATCGCCTCTTATCTTTTAAAGTTAACCACTATGGTTACCTTTATTATACCACGTCTCATTGTAAAAAAATCCACATTGAGCTATACTTAAGTATTAATCGAACGGAGGCAACTGATGGCAAAGAAAAAAAATAGGCATAGTGCGGACATAAAACGCGCACGTAGACGTAAGCTAAAATCAAATAACCAAAGAAATGCATAAAAAACGAGGCTTATTCTAAGCCTCGTTCTGATTTTATCTTACCCACATACTAAACTTAGTTTACAGCGAGCCATGCTCGTATTATACGTTTGATTTCTTTTTCATTCGCAATGATTTCATCTAGGTTGTTAAACGACATATATCCACGTATATCAGAAACCCATTCAACTAATGTCGCATCTTTCAAGAGAGGTTGACCTTTTTTATCTTCCTTACGAGTTGCGCCCATATGAAAAATGAGTTTTACGACCTGCTCTTTATCCATAGTATTAAAAGTAATCCGATCTTCCTCGTCCTTAACGTAGCTCGGTGCATTCCATTTTATATGTTCGGTCAGCGATGGTTCTTCGTCTAGGATATATTTACGAAGCATTTCTACCTGAGAACGTCGATTGCCGTCAAGCCCATTTATGTATTCATCAACTGTTTTGTACTTCTCCATGTAACCATCATAACAAACAAAAATGACACATTAATGTCATTTAATATTGTCTACTCATATCCAGCAGTGTAAGTAGTGGCGTACGACGAAACTATATAGGATTTCCCGTTTCAATTAAATATTTCACACGTTCAAATATATCGTCGCGTACATGTGCAGTCGCCTCATAGTCTTGACCTCGTGGGTCTTTTACGTCCCAATAGACGTAATTGTTAGCTTCTCTTAGCCAGTTTGGCGACAGGTGCGGCAAGGCCATATTAATAACCCACTCATATTTATTTAGCGTGCCTTTATCAAGGGGTTCACGTTTTGCATCTGAGATATCATAACCGATATCATTCATGGCATCAAGGAGATAGAAGTTTTTTGAAGTACTTGTTTGCTTTCTTTCGAGCAAAGTCTGCCCTATCTCTTTAACACTCGTGCCCGCAGCATCGGCGTCTTCGGTACCTGTCAGTCTGTTATAGAAAGCCTTGGCCATCTGGCTTCGACCAATATTTGAATGGCAAACGAATAAAACTTTCATCTTACTGTAGTATAACGATTATTCTCAGACATTAAAAACCCCTATAGGAGTCTCTAGGACATAGGTATCTTGGCCAGGCCGGCCGATATGTTTATCGAAAACCGTCCATATTCCGAAATCAAAGAGAGACACTTTCGTGTCTCTCTTTTGGAAGATTTGCACCAACAGATGTGACCTACTAACTAAATAACTGAGCTGTAACTGAACTATTGAACTTGATTGGTCACACATAATGATCTATGTGCTGTATCACTTGATCTTCCTACTAGGATATTAACAAAGCAAATCTGAATCGTCAACGCTTTTTTAATAGCTTATTCTGGCTGAGCATAAGGGACGATTATAGAACTTTGGTAGGGATAGATGCAGCCGGTCTAATTGGTCTGCAAGATGATAATGAAGATGAGAGCGACGATGATCATGAATCTTAACCAACTATTTGCTGTGGGTCGCGATAATTACACGTTCAGCAACACAAAGTTGTATGACAATGAAACCTTTTACACTGCATTCGTGAGAGATATTGGGCATGCGTATCACAGCGTATATATTGAGAGTCCATTCATAACCACAACGCGCATGGATATGCTTTTGCCCATATTGAGGCGAGCATGCCAAAGAGGTATTCAGATTACAGTGAACACGCGACCTCCAAGTGAACATGATGGCAAATATATCGATCAGGCATACAAAGCCGTGCAGGATATGCAAAGTATCGGAATGACAGTGCTGTATACCGTTAAGCACCATCGGAAGATTGCTATCATCGACGATGAGACTTTATGGGAAGGCAGCCTAAATATATTATCTCAAAGTGACAGTTGCGAATTAATGCGCAGATCTGTCTCGAGCTCACTTGTCCGCCAAATGAAGAAGTACATCAAATCTAGCAATTAGCTAAATGCATGGAGGGTATGGTTATAGAATTGATTTCTGTAACGTTTCGAAGGTACTTATCTCTACTTTGTACTCTCTCTGAGAGGCTTCGCGAAGTGTAACTAAATCACCGAAACCTATGGTTGATCCCTCTAGGTTTGCTAGATCGGTTGCCTTTTTATGGTGTTCGGTGAGGAGAGCCAGAAACGTTGTATCTACGCCTTGTCCACTCGATAACCGATATTTTCCAACATCAAGATGCGGTAACATGCCGGAAAACATTGGGTAACCATTACAGCCACCTGTTTCAGGAAAATCGGTGATGTTTAGGTAGCTTTCATCCCATGATGTGAGTAGAGCTGCGTAGACGTTTGCTCTTTCTGTTTCCTGAGAGCTTACTTGCTCGGCTAGTTGTCGTATTTCTGGCTTGGTTGCATCAGTTTTTGCCTTGTCGGCAATCATGGCACCTAGCTGATGGTGGATTAGTTTCTTTTGAGCATAGTCAACATCGCTAAAATCATGGGTTTTAGGGTCTCTAGGCTCAGCTACTTTCTTCTGTGTTTTGCTGGCTGCAACTTTGGCAGGTGTTTGCTTGATAATAATGAGATCTCGAATAGTAGGGGCAAGAAAAGCAGTTCCAGTAATTAGGATAAGTAAAGCGCCACCCACCAGCACTTTGCGCATATGATTTTAGTAGCCCCACTTTTGTTGCCAACTCTTCATGTCAGCAATTTCTTTTTCTTGAGCAGTAATGACCGCTTGTGCTAAGTCTTTCACTTCTTGATGCTTGGCGTTTGTATCTGCATATTTCGACATATCAACTGCTTGTTGATGATGGAGTATCATCTGTTTCAAAAATTCTTGATCGTAGGCTTGGCCGCTCAAGCCGTTCAACTTTGCTTCCATGTCGGCCATATCATCACCCATACTGCCGCTAGATTGCATCATATGGCCCGCATGTGGGTTACTGCTATCGGTTGCCGAATAGTTCCATTCCTGTTGCCAATCCATCATTTGTTGGACTTCGGTAGCTTGAGAAGTGAGAATGGCATCAGCTAAGGACCGTATTTCTGCTTTTGTTGCGAGCTCTCGGGCCTGGCTTGCCATGTTGAGAGCGCCTTGATGGTGTGCAATCATATCCGTCAGGTATGCTTTGTCGAATTGATCGCCCGTCATGTTGGCATACATACTGCTTGTCTGATTATCTGGCTGAGAACTTTTACTCGTTTCAGTCGAAGAGTTAAACTTGTTTTGTGATTTATCATTTAGCAGAAAAATCACAAATATCAACAATATAATTATCAAACCAAATGCTACGAATTGAGCTTTTTTCATTTTATCCTCCTACGCGTGAACGGTTTGAGCAAAGCGCTCTTCGTTAGTTAGTTTTACACTAGCCATAAAGGCAGATTCACAGCCACTCGCACAGAAATGATACAATTTACCGTTTTTATCAATGTGTGAAAATGCCTTTGAAGCGCTGAATCGCATGCCGCAAACTGGATCAGTGACAATTGGAAATAAAGAATTGCTATCAAAAGGTGCATCAATACGGTGGGTTTTGCGAAGAAAATCATGAATTGTTCGAATCGCGACCGCGATACTATCATCGGCAAGGGTATAAAAAGATTCACGTCCTTTCCTGCGAACTTGTACAAGATGTTGTGCGCGGAGGAGGGTGAGGTGCTGCGATAGATTTGCCTGTCGGAGACCTAGCATGTCAGTCATCTCACCAACGTTTAGCTCACGGTTCTCTAGCAAAAGGAGTATCTCAAGCCGTTTTTGGTTACCAATAAGTTTAAAGATTTCTTCTTGGATAGATAAAATATCACTGCTCATATCACTGAGTGTAACATAATATACATATATGCGCACTATTGAATATGTCATTTGTTTGGAGTATATTTGTGAGTAGGATATAAAACTATGTTCAATAAACTACACATTAACCGAATTCTTTTACCGATCGTAGTTGCGATTTCTATTATCATACCTGCCATTGCAGGCTCGCCGACGTTTGCAATGTCTTCGATGGACGATATGGGCCACTCAGATGTAGATATTGTCAGCTGCATGAACCAGCACCAAGTCCCTACTCCCCCTACAGCAAAAGAGATAGATCAGCTCAAAAATGAAGATGATGATGGCGCCCCTCAAGAATCACCATACTATTTGGGTTTATCCGCTAACTATGCCGAACCTAAAAAGCAAAAAACTAACCTTATTGCCTCATCGTCGTTCCGCCCGCCAGACATAGTGATTCTGACCGCAAACCTTCGTATTTAGACCAACCTTCTTTGACTATATCTATTAACCACAAAGAAGGATCTACTATGGAATCACTGAAGCTAAACCATCATACAAGGCGTAAGCCATGACAAAACATAAATCATCTCGAAGAGATCGACTCATGCATCAAGACGACAATTCACAACCGAACGCCCTCGAAAAAACAGTGCCAATCAAGGGAATGCACTGCGCATCATGTGAGCTACTAATAGCTGAGGAGCTAGAATCAATCCCGGGTGTTACTTCCGCTCAAGCAAGCCTCAAGTCTAACTCTGCAACGATAGTAAGTGCAGAACAAGTATCGGATAAGGATATTGAGAGTGCCGTGCAAGCTGCAGGGTATGAAGTTGGGTATGGAAGTGGACAAAAGCCATTCTTTACGCATAATGAACGGATTTGGAAAGATTTTGCTATCGGCATTATCGTTGTCCTTGGTCTGTATGTGCTGTTTCAGATCTTGGGTATTGATAAGCTAACATCTTCTACTTCCAATAGTAGTAGCACGGGGACGATGGCGCTGTTAGTAGGACTAACTGCTGGTTTCTCGACCTGCATGGCTCTAATAGGCGGGCTGGTGATAAGTGTCGCTTCTAAATATGCTGAAAACCATCCAACAGAAACGGCGTTCCAGAAATTTCGACCGCACTTGTTTTTTAATGCAGGCCGAATAGTTTCCTTTGTCGTTTTCGGTGCGGTCATAGGAGCGATTGGTTCGGCTGTTGCCCTCAAGGGCTCCATGCTCGGGTTTTTAACAATCGCCGTTGGCGTGGTCATGCTGATCTTGGGGTTACAGTTGACTGAATTATTCCCACGGATAACTCGGGGGCTTACACTGCCAAGTGGCCTAGCCAAAAGGCTCGGTATAAATACTCGTAAAGAACGTGAGTATAGCCATAAAAACGCGTTTCTTATGGGAGCCGCCACTTTCTTTTTGCCGTGTGGTTTCACACAAGCTATGCAACTACTCGCTGTGAGCACTGGTAATCCTCTACAGGCAGCGGTAATTATGGGGGCATTCGCGATTGGTACAACTCCGGGACTATTAACCCTCGGCGGTCTTACGTCGGTAGTTAAGGGAGCATTCGCTCAAAGGTTCTTCCGTATCGTCGGTGTCTTAGTTGTTGCGATGGCACTGATAAATTTTACGAACGGTTTTACCCTCGCTGGGCTCAATCGATTCCTCGATAGCTCGAAGCCGATGGTAAATACGGCCGTGCAAAAGGAATCTTCCAAAGGTTCAGTAATCTTAAATACGACATTTAAACTGAAAGAAGATATTGTACCGAGCACATTTACCGCCAAAGTAGGCCAAAAAACGACCCTTGTTGTTGATGTGAAGGAAGACGGCCAAGGCTGTATGAGTACTATCATGATTATTGGTCTTGACGACAGCCCACAGTATTTGAAGAAGGGCAAGAAAATAGAATTAACATTTACCGCCACAAAGCCAGGCACCTATACAATTGCGTGTGCCATGGGCGTACCTCGCGGTTCAATAACGGTAACGGAGTAAAGGACGTAACATGATGACTCAAACATTCACTATCAGTGGCATGACCTGCGAGGCATGCACCAAACTGACGACAAAACGAATAAAGAATATTGACGGCGTGCTTGATGCGCAGGTAGATCTAGAAACCAAAACAGCAAATGTTGAGGCCGAACGACCTATCACCTCCCAAGAAATTAACACCGCTTTTGGCGATAGTAATTATCGAGCTGAGGATAAATAATTATGAAAACAATACAACTATCAGTTCCTAAGATGCACTGTGAATCGTGCGAAAAGCTCATCGCATCGGAGCTAGAAGACTTACCGGGTATTCACCACTCCACCATAACTACCGCAGATAAGGGTGGCGAAGTAATGTTTGACGATGAAGTCGTGAGTGAAGAGGACATACTATCTGCAGTGAAAACAGCGGGGTACGACGCCTCTATTGTCAGCAATCAATCTATTTCAACTAACACGTTGACTCCAACGCCCAAAGAGACGCCAGTCCCCACACATAAGCATCCACAGCATGTCAAAGTTGAGCTACAGACAGTTGCTGATGGCACCGTTTCACTTGATGCGAATGGAAAGCCGGTATTCACCGGGGAAATGAGCGATACAAAATCGATAACTATTGATGGAAAAGAACAGGTCATCGATGAAAGCGCACCTTCTAAGCAAGCGGTGGCTGCCACGAGTATCGTGCAGGCTCTATCTTCGATCTTTATGCCAAAGAATAAAGCTGATATCGCCCCACAGCTTTCCGCGTCTGCGCAGTTGCCTCAGCCAGTCTCCCAAGGATCTGCAACTTCAAGATTGGCAATTTACGGCATGCATTGTTCGTCGTGTGCAGGAATTATCGAGAAGCAGTTGTCTAAAGTTCCCGGTGTATCCAAGGCAAATGTCAATTTTGCTGCCGAAAAAGCGCTCGTAAACAGCGATGGTTCGGTACAATCCGTTGCACTCCTCGATGCTGTTAAAAAGGCTGGGTATCGCGCCGAGATGCTTGATAGCGAAGAGGCCGAAGAAAAAGAGAAAATGAACCGTGCGCATGCAATAACCAGCCTTCGCAATAAGTTTCTCGTCAGCATGGTTCTGAGTTTGCCAATGCTCTACTTCATGTTGCTCGATTTCTTTCCGTCCCTGCCTGGTGGCCAAACACTGCCACCATACTTCGCTATCGTATCGCTTATATTGACACTTCCAATCCAGTTCATAATCGGCGCCGGATTCTATAAAGGTATGTGGTCTGGTTTCAAGATGAAAACGTTTAACATGGATAGTCTTATTGCTATTGGTACATCGACAGCATTTTTCTATAGCTTAATCTACTTCATGATCTATGCTGTGACGAACCAATCACTGATTGGACTAAATGGTGAAAAGATTCCCGAGCAGTACTTTGAGACCGCTGCATTTCTGATAACTTTCGTTATCTTGGGCAAGTGGCTTGAAGCACGCGCCAAGAACAAAACATCAGATGCCATTAAAAAGTTGATGGGTATGCAGGCCAAAACTGCGCGCGTAATACGTGACGGTGTGACCACTGATATCCCTATCGACCAAGTATTAAATGGCGATACGATCCTTGTTCGCCCTGGTGAAAAAATTCCCGTTGACGGTGTTATTAGCAAAGGTTCATCTGCTGTCGACGAATCGATGATTACTGGTGAAAGTTTGCCGGTTGAAAAAACGCTCGGAAATACTGTAGTTGGAGCAACGATTAATAAAACTGGTAGTTTCGAATTCACAGCAACTCGCGTAGGAAGCGAAACAACCCTGTCTCGAATCATTCGCCTCATCGAAGATGCGCAGGGGTCTAAGGCTCCTATACAGGCATTTGCTGACCGGATTTCGTCATGGTTTGTCCCAGCGGTCATCGGCATAGCGATCCTGACCTTCGTAGTGTGGTACTTTCTGCTTGGAGCGACTTTCGCTTATGCAGTCATGGCGTTTACAGCAGTGATCGTCATCGCCTGTCCATGTGCATTGGGGCTAGCAACACCAACTGCCCTAATGGTAGGAACAGGTAAGGCTGCCGAGAACGGCATCCTTATCAAAGGTGGCGAGCCATTAGAAATCGCGTGTAAAGTAAATGCGATAGTTTTCGACAAAACAGGCACGCTAACAAATGGCAAACCTGAAGTAACCGATATCATTGCGCTCGGCGCATTTGACGACGACGATATACTCCAGATTGCCGCAAGCATAGAGAAAGCCAGCGAGCATCCACTCGCAGAAGCAATCTATCGTCACGCAGAGGAAGAGGGCGTTACGCTCATCGAAACCACTGGATTCGAAGCTATTCCTGGGCATGGTGTAAAGGCACAGCTCAATGATAAATGGTACTATTTCGGTAATCGTCGACTGGTGACTGACAAGCTCGGGCTTACGCTGGAGCGTTTAGAGAAGAAAATCGAACGGCTTGAAACAGGCGGTAAGACTGCTATGATACTCGCCACAGAGACAGAAATCGTAGGCGTCATTGCTGTTGCAGATACAGTTAAAGAAACATCTAAAGCGGCTATTGATGCCCTGCATGCTCGAGGCATAGAGACTTGGATGATCACGGGTGATAATGAACGAACTGCTCAGGCTATTGCTACCCAGGTAGGCATCACCAATGTCCTGGCTGAAGTATTGCCGGAAGACAAGGCTGCAAACATAGTACGTATTCAGCAAACAGGTAAGATTGTTGCGATGGTAGGCGATGGCATAAACGATGCACCTGCGCTTGCTCAAGCTGACTTAGGTATCGCTATGGGGAATGGCACCGATGTCGCCATGGAAGCCGGCGGCATTGTCATCATCAAAAATGACCTGCGTGATGTAGTAGAAGCGATTCAGATCTCCAAGGCTACCGTCAGTAAAATCCGTCAAAATTTGTTCTTTGCATTGTTCTACAATGTGGCTGGTATCCCAATCGCTGCCCGAGTATTTGCGTTTGCAGGGCTAGTACTGCGCCCAGAGCTCGCCGGAATTGCAATGGCGCTAAGCTCAATCTCGGTCGTAACAAACTCATTGACGTTGCGCACCTATCGCCCGGGTAAACGAAACTGGATTTCCGCCGTTGCTCCAATAGTAATGGCCATACTGTTCACTGGCTTGTTTATATCATTTGCGAAACTGAGTTCACAGATGGATGCACAGGGGACAATGTCGGCGAATAGCGCAACTGTGTCAATCGAAAATCAAAAGTCTATAAATGCCACTATTGCCGACAGCGAAAATATCGTTGCATTTAGTGAAGATGGAACGCCTAAGCTGTTTGCCTCGTTGTCGTCACTGCCCGGCTCACTGCAGATCGAAAGCGGAACTAGTGAGCTTAATGGCCAAAGTGTCATCATAGGAAGCAGTGAAGCCAAAATGATGAATGAAGAAGGTCTGTTCAAGAACGTTGGAGATACACTCCCTGATTTCTTCGGTGCAAAAGACGTGACAATACAAGGTATCTTGAAGCCAACGGGCACCCTTGCTGATTCATACCATTTCTTGTCACCAGATTCATTCAAGGATATTGAAAATGCCGCCCGCTTACAAGTTGTCGATGAAGATAACGGAAGTACCAAGCTGTTCTACTTTATAGAAAGCTTGGTACCCGATAAGCTTAAAGACGAGATAAGCTCAACGGCACCTGCAACAGTCGGTGACACAACGTACTACCCTGTCTATGTCGGATACGCTGAAGCGAAGATGATGAAAGAAAACAAGTTGTTTGCCAAGGATGGAGATACGATCAAAGACTTCTTCGGCAATAATGTCATTGTTTATACATTGCCAGAAACAAAGACTGAACTAGATAATATGCACTTTGTTGATTCAAGTTTCGTAGTTAAAGAATAGTCCATGATATAAATACTCTTTCATATTCGAGGGCGTATAGAACACAACCAAACCAGGGGTAACATAAAAACCAAACCACGACAGGGGTCGTGGTTTGGTTAAAATAGTTAAAACTAATTTGGCTGGGGCTAGTGGACGTGTTTCAGGAAGAAATTTCTTTAAATCCTACACAAGTATACGTATTTGTCCAAAGTTTTTAGCTTCAAGCCCAGCAAGTTGAATATCTTCCCATGTATACTTGGCTTCAGTTAGTTGGTTGGGTGAAAGAATGAGTTGACGGAAGCTACCATCTCGTGGCCTTAAAGCACCAACACCTACCCAAAATTTAGCTATAGAATCTTTTGATGATCCAACCGCTATCACCATTCCAGTTGGCAACGGTTGAGTAAAGACTTTTATTTTTGTAGGTTGATTATGGTAGCCAGGCTCAGCTTTCGTAAGCATGTAGGCATTGTGAGTCAGCAGAACCTTTTCTCGCCACTGCGCGTCCTGTTTCTGCTCTTCTGAGGTTTTAGTATTAAGTTCAATCATCGCCTTGTCTGCGTCTGTTAGAACCGGCAGCCCGTTCTCTAGTGATGACTTCGTCTTCTCAATATTGAGACGTAGCGATTCGTTGAATGCTTCTGTTGACGAGAATCGACTACCGACCGGTGTAATAGTCATCTTTAGATTGGATGGCTGATATGGCTTCAAGAAATTCATTACATTTTGGTAAGATGCTGTATATTTAGCTATGCCTTCAGGGTCAACGTTATCAAGAATCGGGATAATGAGGTCATCTACGAAGAAGTCGAACCATACACCAGGTTTATAGATTGCACAGATGGGCTTGACCCAGTTTGAATAATACATGAGAGAGAATAATTCAGCCCAATCAGCTTCTGGAGATTCTTCAAGTCGCCATAATTTGTAGGCTCCATGTAAAAATGTAAGATTGATAGGTTCATTATTCTCGATGTTCAGTTTTATGGCCGAGAGCATGTGTTCTTGTAATTCGGGAGTAGCTGCGTACTTGCGAAATTTCTTTGACATAAGGAGCTTGAATATTGAATTTGCAAGCTGCTCTTTGTCTTCTGGCACATCGATAGTAACTGGCTGTTTCAGTTCTTCGAGTTTTGCTTCTAGATATTCTTGCGCTGTCATAATATTGGAGATACGAGGTAGCCATTACCCTACCGTACATAGCTTTGCAAGCTATCACCTATTCTCGGTCATCGCATCAATTATGATTATAGCAAACAAAAAAGACCTTCGGTTCGAAGATCTTAAGCATAAGCATCTTGGCTGGGGCTAGTGGATATGCTTCAGGAAGAAATTAGTCAATGGTCTTCTCAATCCATTCACACTCTTCAAGTGCCACAAGCTCAAAATTCCCTATGTGTTTTTTGAAGTTGATCATTTTTTCTTCTGTAGCGTTGAATTCTTCACTGCCTTTATGAACGAATAGTGCTATCGGAAGTGTTCCGAGGCCATTACACATTCTATCTTCTTCGCCATACCAATAAAGTGCTGAAAATATGCAGGCACCAGCGGATGATCCTCCCACTACTTTGTCTTGAATAATTTTTATAAAGTTTGGATATTTTTTAATATCTTCTATCAAATATGGCGACTCTCCGCCAGTAATATGAATGGATTTTGCTAGCTCAAGTTGCGACTCAAAATTGTCGTAGTCTGCTTCTACAACGTTCAACTTTTTATTAGTTTGATTAAGGATAAATTCTCTTTCTCGATCAAAAACTATCTGACGTTTAACTGCATCTCGACAAGCAAAACCAACCTGAAGAACGATGTCTCCGTCATTAAGATCTCGGGTTAATCTTTGAAAGTAGGAGTCGTTGCGTTTGTCAACTAATCTTAATCGCCCGCCATGTAACAAAATAGTCGTAGCCATACATTCACTATAGCAAACAAAAACCAGGTCATGTAACGACCCGGTTCTATAATGCTTATGCTTGGCTGTGTATATAGGTCTAGTACTAGCTTTGAGACAAGCGAGACATGGAAGACCTACAAGCTTCTGCGATACCTGTAGATACGCATTAACGCATCTCCAATCGCATCCAGAATAACCAATAAGCCTAAAACTCCAAGCAGTATATGCCACCATTGCTTTATGTCGGGGATAATGAATCCAGCAGATATCATACCAGTACCGACGGCTAACTCGCCGACGATCCATAACCATGCCAGAATTGGCTTTGTATTTATACGAATAGCTAAGCGACGGAAAAAGCCAGCATCAGGATCGTCAGTATAATACTTATCTTCAACAACTTTCATCATAAAAGCTTTTACGGATGAAATTTTCGCTTCTTCTGCCGAATCTGGCATCGTGTTGTTTATAATATGCCCTGTTGACTCAACCGGTAGGTCGAACGTAGTGACAATGCCAGAGATAAAATCTGAGCGATCTAGGGCAGTTATTGATGTAATCAAAGAGTCGACTTTATCTTTATTTAGCACACCTCTTTTAATTAATACTTCTAGCCATTCGTCTGGTATTAGAGGGTATCTCTCAATTTTTTTGGCAAATCTAAGTTGTTCGCCCCGAAGCAAAGTGATGTCATGCGTAATTCTGACAGGCTGGTGTTGCTGAATAATAATAGGCTGTGCTGTAAACCCATACTGTATAGATACATAGTCACTGATGAACGTAAATGCCGGGAGCTCAGATGGGAGTAAGCCTATGTCATACCAGCTGTAGAATATATCGGTCCTCCAAAACGACCATCCGTTCAGTGTCGTATAAGTAATTGTTTGATTTAACATTCTGGCTAACCCAAGAGCTGTAGTTTTATCAGCCTTACAGAGGGTGTAGCTTTCTCTGTGAAGGTCGTCAGATGCATCTTGAGAATGATCACTGTCCGACCAATCTGCTTGACGTGATTCTGGGCCGTTGATTGTAAACACATCGGCACTGAATGCAAGCGATAAGGATAAGACTAATTGCTCAATCGTTAAGGCATAACTGAACTTATCTCCCTTTTGAATCCCAACAAGTGCCATGGTGCTAATATTATCGGTTTTATAATTAACCGGAACATAAAACTCATAACCTGATTCGACTGATTTAGATATACCAGCAATTATTCCATTGTCTCGAAACCAGTTTCTTAGCCTATTCTCACTGACTGTCTTCGGAGATATAATTCTGCCGCTCGTATACTGTTCGATGAATGCATCGTCTGTCATGGGTGAATTATACAACTATAATGGATCTTTACAATAGATTGTGTGCCTTTGCTATAGCTATTGCCGATACGTGAAGGGATCATTGCGCCTCTGGTAATAAGATGAGACCTCAACGCTTTTCTGTGCTTATTTACTAAACTCTTGATCCAAAGCTCTAGCAATTATTTCTGCATTCCCCCATGTATCTGCAGTATCATACGCATCGGACGCAGAATCGTTTATATGATCGAGTTGTCCATCTATTTTTTCGATTAGCTCAGAATAACCTTTTTCGTAATAGTGATCAGAGAATGTAGCGGCCTCATCATTCATCGTGCTTCGTATCAATTGCCATCTTAAGATAACTTTACCACGTTTAACTTTGATGACCGAAAGTCCTGAAAAGTTATTTTTGAGTGCTCTGTACGTGTGTTTTATCGTCCGACTCTAGTTGTACATGAATGTTTTCATGCTTCCGTAGCATATCTACGATAACCTGATACAAACTCTCGTCATCCTGATTCAGTATGACTGAAGTATCTTTATCTAAATCATGCTTACTTTTTAGATTATTTTTCCAAATGAATGTAACTTCATCCTCTTCTTCAAAGCCGACGACACTTCCGTAAAGAATGTCATCAAGCCAGTTAAGACCAAACGGCTCCCACTCTGCTCCAAACTGAGTATATAGCTCTTTGGTAAAACCGGTCCAGTCGTTGAAGTTGTTTCCGTCTATTACGAAGGTTTTCATGTAAATTCTTCTCGTTTCTCAGAGGCTTTAAATAGCTCGATCATCATCTCAATGATTAGAGATTTTTATACGCAGGTATTTTTTGTTACTGGAACGCGTAATGCTCACGTTTTACAGTTTTTTCTCCAAACATATTAAGACCAGAGGCGACAGTTTCTACTCTTTTGTTATTAACATAGTAATCTGTTTTAACAAGATTTCCTTTTCTGTAAGTATAGATGGCATCGCAACCATATGTGAGCATATCTTCAATGAGCTTACATACTTTATCTCTAATACGTTTTTTATTTGTCATACGGCTAATCGAGTGTTCGATAGTTAAGTAAAAATCTGTCCTAATTGAAATCCAGTCTTTATTATCTTCAATTTCAATAACCGGGGTATTCACGACGGGACTTATTTTTACGAAGGTATCACCTTTCACTTTAGCGATATGAAAATTTATTTGTGATTTTGAAAACTTCTGCGCCAAATCTGCATACGGATACTCTGCGTTCATATTAGTTACTTCCATAGCTTTAAGTCTATATGTTTTCCAAATGGTAGTCCAATTCTGAACGTATAGTTACCTAACGTTTTTGAACCAACCCAACTCCAGCCAATACGGATTGGGCCAGCATTTAAGATACCTTTCCGTAATGCTATTCCATTCTTTGTGCGACCACCCTTGCCGTATAGTTTCGAGTTGATACCATTTTTTTTACTATACGGCTTAACTTTAAGATTAGGAGCGCGCTCTTTTGGTGTCGGAGTCTTCTTGACTGGCGGCTTTGGGTTGGGAGTGGGCGGTTTTGAACTCACCTTAGGTACACTCTTGATAGAGTCGCTACCCTTATTTATTGTATTGGAACCTTTAATTGCGGCTCCGCCCGCACGACCTATATAACTCCCCGGGACCATTGGTATAGCTGCCGCGGCGATACTCCATAGCAGCATGCCCGCATTACCAAATGAAGGATGCTGGTACATTTCCTGTGCATCATAACCTATACCGACAACATCTAATACAGTCTCTACAACCATACCTGATAAGTTTAACGATGGTCGATAACGGTGCGTTTGAGGACATTGAGCCTACGGAGCAGCTCATCAAGAAAGTTGAACAGTACAAGCGAGTAACAAGCCAGCTCATCAAAGACCACGGCATTACGTCGACCGAACGGCAACATTTTAAGAACTATGCTAGCTATATCTTGCGGCAGAGTAGCTTGAGCGAAAAGGACGTGCTCATAAGAGGACTCAATGTACCATTGTTTGTAAGTAATAAAGTAATCCACCTACGAAATGAATCTGTTCAGAGAAAGTGGGATTCTTAGGTACTGTTTCGTTAGTTTCTCCTTGTCTAGCGATTCGTCAGCTAAGTGATCGACGTAAAATTTAACATCGTCAATTATCGTTGCATACTGCGCAACGTGTCGCTTGAATACCTCGTTATCTTCAAGGATATCGTGCAATACCGTACTTGACCGAGTACCATTTACCGATTGATATGCAATGGTGTGACCATGCATGATGGCATTTCTGTATTGTGTAAAGTTCTGCATTTTGCCAAGAACCTTCCTTCTAGCAGAAGCCTCTGCTGTGTCTGTGCCAAAATTGAACGTAGCACCATAAATAAAGCTTGCTATCTTTTCTCTAAATCCTACGCCGTCCAAATCCTTTGCAATATCTACATACGTTAAGTCTTTTTTTAGACTATGCACAGCCAAATCTCTAATGACAGAATTAACACCCGCCTCAAGTAGGATCTGCAGAGATATGATTACATCAAGCTTATCATTCACGCTTAAATCAGAGACTTTTTTCGCGAGAAGTATATTACTGCGAGTCTCGAAGTGATTGAATATGTGCAGGCTAGTCACTAAAAACGATTCGGTATAATGACGCATCGGCTTTTTTCTATCTTTATTGTTTACCATTAATTAGATTATAAAACAAATGAGACCCATATGGGTCTCATTTCAAACTGTCGCATCTGGCTGGGGATAGTGGATGTGTTTCAGGAAGAAATACCCACTAAAGAGCTCACGTGCCTATTGAGCTAACCAGTTTACTATTAATCCAATAATAAGTAGTGGAGTCGCGAGCATAATTACCATAACAGCCGAATAGCGGATTTCATAAGGACCAGAACCATTCTTAGCGTCAGGGCCATCCAATCCCTTCCACTTATCATAGGCATATCCTATAGCAGGAGAAAATAGACATATAACAACCCAAGCTAGTATTAAGTACATGTATGAATTATAGCATCTTTAAATTAGCCTATTGGCTGAGTTGGGGCTAGTGGATATGTTCCAGTAATTCAGAAGCTTCTAGGCTTAACTAGATAGCAATATCCTTAGGATTATGGAATTTTTTTCAGTCACGCTGATTACGAAAGTCTATTAGTTTTCTCTGTAGCCAGTAATGTCACTCATGCCGATATTCTACACCTCTAAAAAAATTTCATGGATATTTTACTAAATGAAGCGTATACTCAACTCAACATTAATTAGAAGGAAGTTCATTTATGGCTAAGCAGAATGAAGACTATAGTTGGATTGGATGGGTAGTTGCTGCTGCCATAGCTGCAATTTTTATTTTCTACCTTGTCAATTCAAACAAAGACACAAACAGTTCAGGCTCTTCACGCGAATCATCCTCTACACTTGCAGATCCTTCTACAGAAGAAACGACTAACGAAGCCGATACGGTAAAGTCAGCTTCAGACTGGCAGTGTTACGACGCCACTTCATATAATCAAAACGCATATGACGACAATCGCTGTACTAACGGTTCTGAGACTAGATATGTGAGCGACTCTCAAGCAATCGAACTGGATCCCAATTACTCGCCCGGCAAGTCAGGCGCTTCTTACTACAACAATCAATAGTAAGGATAATTGATCCGCAAATAGGAACATGTTCCTACAAGATTATTTGATTCCACGTTTAGCCCTTGCCCTGCTCAAGTAATCGTAAAATCCTTCAAGATTAACATTTTTTGGGTCTTTTATTCTGACTAAGGGCATCCCGGCTTCACTTAAGATTCTCTCTACTTCTCTATCGCGTTTCACCCTACTTTTCCAGCTATGCGTCCAATCGTCTAGCTCAATAGCGCAGACTGGCATTAATGTCTCTCGATCACAGAGAACATAGTCAACAGATTTTCCATTTATATGTAAAAATGCAGACCATGATCGCTTTCCCGAGTCTTTACTGGACACTAACGCCGATAGATGCACTTGCGGGAAAATAAAATACTCGGCTTGGAAAGCTTCATATAAGAATTTGTAAAAGCCTTCTTCGGTATTTGTCATTAATGACTTTTTTACGTAGTAATCAAATTGATTATTGTTTGTAATAGAAAAAATGCCCATAGGGGCATGATACCAAAAAGCTAAATATATTGATATTACATTTCATTCTCAATTTAATGACGAGACTACTATATATCCATTAGAATAAGCACTTTTACTTATTCTACAAAAAATAATCATCAGCAATGAACTAGATCTAGTTGTTCATAATATTTGATACAAATACTATGAGAATAAGACAGGTAACAACAATCACAAGAGATAGAAGAGCTCTCTTTAAATTCTTATCTGTCTTAGCGGGTGCATCTATAAATCTTTTCTTTTCACTCATGATAAATTCCCTAGGACTACTTTCAAAGTCTTTATAGATAACACGGTATCTGAAGAATCTAATCCAATTCAACATAGTAACCACTGGATTAATGAATAGAGACATTGGGCTCCACCAACCAAAAATCATATTCTTTAGTGTCGTGGAAGCAAGTATACTTTTAAGGTTTTCGGGCGAGCCACGATATTCCATAATGCTTTGATACCACCACAGCACGAAACCAATGTGACTGATTACCCTCAGCCTCGGAGCGAATTGCTCTATATCTTGTTTGGTTATATCGATGTTAGCATCCACCCCACTATGACCGCCTTTGTTAGTCATCTAATAATACTTTTTCGTAATAAGCTTTTTTGGCTGGTGTATCCACGACAGTCTTTTTCTTATAGACTGGGACGTTTGAATACTGAGGTGCGTTCCACTCTGCAACCCCTCCATGCCATGAGCAAGCTCCCCTTCCGGTAGCACAGGACGGAGAGTAGGATCCATCATTACATAACGTACAATATCCTGTTACTTCTTTTCTGTATGATGTAACAGTTTCGACGTGAGTTTTCTTCTTAACTGCCGGGTGATAAATATACGTCTGATAATTTACACCCTTGAGTGAACAATCACTCGTTACACTTTTGCCATCACAAACTGGCTTTACATCTTCAGTAACTTTGGGGGATTCGGTATTTAATGTTGGGCTTTGGTTAAGCTGCGTACTACCCGAATTCGACTGGTCGTAGCCACTTCCAAGAGCTCCAATCAGGAGAGCTCCTGCTGCAAGTGCTCCGACGACTGTTGTACGCTTCTTCATTTGAGATAGATTATACACCTCATTGTAATTTTTTAGAAATAATTATTACAACAATGGGGCTAGTGGATGCGTTTCAGGAAGAACTAGTAGCATGTGGTAGACACGCTATTCGTTCCATAAGTATATGAATTACATCTAGTAATAGCATTTTGAGGTGCATATTTAGCAGCATTCACATACGCTTTTACTGCACCGTATAGCTCATTATAGGAATTTTCTAGATCATCATACGCGCTACTAGAATCTTTATATAAGCTCCATGCCGTTTTAGCTTCTTGCTTAGCAGCGCTAACTTCCGGCTCAAGTCTACTGACCGCTTCGTTCTCTCCTTGATTCCTTCCAAGAAAATATCCCATAAAACCGACACCGAGCAGAAGAGCTGCAATCAACAATAAATGTGATATTTTCATTTAATCTTTTTCACATCCTATACCGTCTTTATCGAAATCAAGTCGATACGGGTCATTTTTAAGGATTTTTACTGGTGCGCTTATATATGCTGGACCATCGCCACTTCCAGGCTTACAATCTACATCGCTTGCTACAGGTACGCAGCCTGAGTAGTTTGAATCGCATTTAGCATTTTTTTTCGAACTCTTTTTTGCACTCTTCTTCGATACTTTTTTTGCAGATTTCTTTACTTTACTTGTTGAAGGTTTATTAGTCTTTGATGCACCAACCGCAGGCGTCGCAGTAAAAGTAAGCGGCAACACGAGCATAGCAGCCATTACTATTGCTAGTACAGTTTTTCTAAGCTGACGGAACAACACAGAAACCCATTACAATGGCAAAGCCAATAATTAGAGCTGATACGATCATCCCAACAGCTTTATTGCCTTTCTTTATCTCTTCCCACTCATTGATCGGAGTAAATTTATCAAAAACCCATAGTAGCAATGGCAGTGCTACAGCCATTGTTATTGCACCGGTGAGTCCCCAGAAAAATGTTTGTATGTATTCAAAAATCATTTATTTTCTCCGTTTATATAGGAACTATACACTTTACCTGCAGTATTTACAACAATGGCAGATTTTCATTTGGGCTGGTGGATGTATAGCGGGAAAAATATACAATTCGCAGTCTTACTATTACTATTTCTATGAATATTGTTAGGTAAGGTGTATTATATCTACAACAATCTGAAGGAAGTTACAGTGGAAGATTTACTAAAAAACATATCGCAATACCAGTTATTTAACTTCTTACTGACGGGAACATTCCTTGCTCTTGCAATTTCATCTACAACATCTATTGATCTACTGAGTGACAATTTGCTTTTTTCACTTGTTGGATATTACTTTTTGGGATTAGTCGTTAGTAGATTCGGTTCACTGATTATTGGAAATATTTATAAAAAGTTAAAAATTGTTAAATACAGGACCTACGATAGGTACCTGGCGGCCGCGATGCACGATCCAAAAATTGAGATTCTTGTTCAAGATAGCAACCTGTATCGGACTTTTATTGCAGCATCATTCTTGTATCTAATCGTACTTATAGTAGATAAGTTCTACATTCAGTATATTCGAATATACACCTTCGAAACGTATGCTATTTTTGCCTTGATTGGAATCTTAATCTTTTCCTTTGCGTATAGGCGCCAAGTTAGCTTCATAACAAAACGGATTGATAAACATGGTAAAAATTAAGAGCTTTTCAGTTGGCAATGGTGATATGTTCTATATTGATCATAGTTCTGATAATTTTACGATTATTGATTGTAATCTACCCACGTTTAATGCGACAAGGAAAAAGAACTATATTGATGAACTGAAAGCTCTTTCCCAAAGAAATGGTATTACAAGATTTATCTCTACGCATGGTGATCAGGATCATATACATGGCTTAAAAGAAATCGATGAAGCTATTAACATAGTGAATTTTTATACAGTAAAAAATGAAGCCACTAAAGATGACCCTACAACCGATTTCAACCATTATTGCAAATTGAGAGATGATACTTCTAAGGCGTTCTACTTAGAGCGAAACATCATCCGAAAATGGATGAATGAAGGTAATGATGAAAGAGGATCTGCTGGATTGCGGATACAATGGCCAATCCTCACAAACGAGTATTTCCTCGATGAGCAAGAGAATGCCAAGAATGGGTTAACCCCGAATAATCTTTCTCCGATCATTACCTACCATCTAGAAAATGGCGCTACTTTTGCCTGGATGGGAGATCTTGAAACAGAATTTATGGATAACGTAGTAGCAGAAAAAATTACACTTCCTGAAGTGGATGTTCTATTTGCGCCACATCACGGTCGAAAAACTGGCACAGTACCGGATGTATGGCTGAATCTACTTAATCCTAAAATCATTGTACTGGGAGAAGCTCCGGTAGAGCATTTAGCTGAATACCCTGGCTATAATCTTATAAAACAGAATTATACAGGTAATATCAACTTTTACTTGGGTACAGGTACACTTGATATTTTTGTTGAGAATCCACAATATTCCGTATCATTTCTTAACGATAACTATTTAGATAATGATGAAGATGAAGAATTTTATATTGGTTCATTAGATATACCGTTTAATTAACTTTACCTTCGTATCATCAAGGTCATTCAAAAGGCATCTTGATGATAAACGGATTACACGATAAAATAATAGTAGACCTTAAATCTTGTAAGCCGCGGAAGCTAGTACAAGCACTTGGCAGCCAGAAGTGGCGTAAGGCCCGGGAAGAATGCCTCGCTAAGAATAATGACAGGGTCGTCATTATTCAGTGCGAGCTTTTTTATTTCCGGAGATCTCGCGAGACAAACTCCACTGAATAGTGAAAGTTAATATTCACTTTCAGGAGAACCTATGGAAAACTTAGGCATTTTTAAGGATGCAATAATACCCGAGACAGAATGGCCCGCGGTGGGCGCAAAGCGCTGTGCGCTGCGCCCGCGCGTGGCAGTGCTGTTCAACTTGATTAACAGGACACATAAGGGGTTTAGCCATGAGCATTAAACCCTATCAATCTAGAGTCAAAAACGAAATATCTTACTTCGTGAATGCTCGTCAAAAAACATATAAATACTCAACAGAAATATACATCCCGAACAATCCCTACGAAAAGTTAGAGGAAGGATATGAACTCTCATCCAAACCGTCAGCTAGTAATGCACCTCCTGTAGCTACGAGCGAAGAAGACAAGCAAGAGCGATCAAAGCGTCGTGCATATACCGCAGTGAAGGATATTGCGCTTAGTAATGTCTTTGAGCTATTTGCTACTTTCACTTTTAAAGAAGGACGAGACGACCCGGATCTATGTAAGCAAAAGATGAATGGCTGGTTGAAACGTCAACGCAAGCATGACAAGTCATTTCAGTACGTAATTGTCTCAGAATTCCATAAGGATGGTGTATCTCTCCACTTCCATGCGTTAATTGCTGGCTATAAAGGAAAGTTAGTACGAGCAATCAACCCTAAAACAAATAGGCCATTAGTAAAAAGGAGAAGAGAGGTCTATGACTTCCCTAGCTACACCCTGGGCCATAGTGAAGTATATGAAATCGGTGAGAGAGAAGAAGATCGCATCAGAAGCGGCTTCTACTTGCTGAAATATATAAAAAAAGATATGCCTTCATTTAAAAACAAGAAGAGGTTCTGGTCATCACGAGGACTAAGTCGACCATTCACGATAGATAACCCAGAGGAATGGTACTTTGCCGTTACACCTGATCACCTTATCGAAACCGAGTACGGTAAGTTCCTGTTCTTTGATAATAAAAGAATAGAGATATTTTTGCCATGACTTTGAACCAGGAAGAGCTTGATATTTTTAAGAAATATATTGAGCTTCTTGCTGAAATTGAAGAAGAGAGTAATGAAGATGTATAATGAAAGTGCTAACCCAGAATCAACCCAAAAGGAATTTTTATTTCCTGCCTATTTATGGGCGGTTGTGCCAGGACTCCTTTTGGTTTTCTGGGTTAGCCACAACCGTCCATTTTTAGTGGAGAGAATATGAAAGCAATACTATTGGCCCGTGTATCAAGTCGAGAGCAGGAAGAAAATAATTCTATACCCGCTCAAGTCCGACGACTTCAAGATTATGCAGAGCGTCGTGGATTTAACGATACTGAAATTCATAAGCTCGTCGAGTCGTCTACTAAGAAGACACGAAAAGAATTCTCTACTATACTTACGAGCATCCGAAGATCTAAAACAAAAGTCGCTCTTGTTGCTGACACTATCGACCGCGTACAACGCAGCTTCAAGGAGTCAGTGCAGCTTGATGAAATCCGTAATGCTGGCAAGCTTGAAATCCACTTTATACGTGAAGGGCTTATCATATCCGATACCTCAAATAGTGCAGACATTCTTCGCTGGGATATGGGTGTTATGTTCGCAAAAAGTTATGTTACGCAACTCAGCGATAACGTTAAACGTGGCACTGAACAGAAATGGCTTAACGGCGAGTGGTCAGGTCAAGCGCCCGTAGGTTATCGTAACTTTGATTCTTTGGAAGGCAGGAAGGAGATTGAACCGGACGAGGCTACCAAACATGTCATTTATGACATGTATACTTGGTACGCCTCCGGTTCATACTCCTTCCTCCAAATCCAAAGTCGACTTCGGACGGAGTATGCGATTGACATGGCCACGAGCCAAATAGATAGAGTATTAAAGAACCCATTTTACTACGGCGTAATGCGCATTAAGGATAAACTATACCCTCATAAATACGAACCGATCATATCGAAGCAGTTGTTCGATGAAGTGCAGGCCATAAAGAATAAAGCCAATAAACATCCTAGAAAATACGGCGGCCTTCCCTACTTCTATCGCGGCTTGATCACCTGCGGCACTTGCGGCATGCGTATAACAGTCGAAAAGCAAAAAGGGATAGTCTATTATCATTGCACACAATCACGCGGCAAACACGGAGCAAAATACGTCTCTGAGGAAGAAATTACAAAACAGCTTCAACAAGCGTTTACGGCAATTCAACCAAACGATGAACAATTCAACCAGGTCATGAGTGCTCTAAAGCTATCTAATGAAGACAAGTCTAAATACCGTAAGTCTCAGCATGCTTCTCTATCTAGCGAGTTATCCAAGATAAGCACTCGCCAAGAAAGACTCTTTGATATCTACATAGACGGAGGTATCGATAAGAAATCATATGAATCAAAGCTTAACGATCTAAGGTCTTCACAAGTTGATATTGAGCAACGAATTGCAAATCTTGGTACTGCTTCAAACGAGTTTTATGACAATATTCAGCGCATAATGGAGATCGCCAAAAATGCCCCACTAACACTTCTCGGTTCGAAGATTGATAAAAGACGAGAGTTGCTAACTTTGGTACTTTCGAACTTAAAACTTTTCGACGACCAACTGAGGTGGGAATACAAAAAACCGTTCGATATCATGCATCAAACGGCTAAAAATCAAACTTGGCTGGGGATGAGGGATTCGAACCCCCGATCATGGGACCAGAACCCACTGCCTTACCACTTGGCTAATCCCCAATATTATCGGTCCTACAAATTGTAGCATTAAAGAGGTGGAATCTCAAGATTTGCGCAGATCTTGCGCAACGACTACGCCAGCAGCAATCAGGAGGAGAGTCATAGCGATTACATGCCACCAGCTGAGAGGCACATCAAACTTTGCACCCAGATATACAGCGTTGGCTGCCTGTTCGGAAAGGAGTGCGTATTTCATAATGCCGATCCATGCGATAGGTACAATAAGCGCGATAACACGCAAGCACCAGCGTGCAAGCGTACTAAGTGTAAGCGGCAAGAAGTATGCTATAGCCAAAACCTCTGTTATAACGAATGCTGCCGCGATAACTATACTTGTCTGCGTCCACTCTATCGGCAGCAACACTGAAATCTCATTTGACAAATCTTCGTACCAAAACAATTGTAGCACTACCATAAGCGTCAATACAGAGGCGATAACGAGTGCAAGAATCTGATGCCAGCCGGAGCGTTCTATGAGTGTTGGGATAATCTTTTTCATACTACAACTAGTATACCTCACACGAAAACGTTGTTATTTGCACTAAAACCCTTGCGCTTTTCTGGCATACCGATAGAATAAGGATTAGCGACAGATAAAAACAAAAACGAAAACGTTGGTTTAGTCGCACTACGACATCCACCACA
>Ga0172380_10002656_pt1 | contig 26791 bp, 21 predicted proteins | sample Leawe162metaG_FD_119747 | JGI IMG/M metagenome (GOLD analysis project Ga0172380, IMG submission 119747) | Leachate microbial communities from a municipal landfill in Southern Ontario, Canada - Leachate well 162 metaG | ecosystem: Engineered > Solid waste > Landfill > Unclassified | place...
ATTGGCTTCTTGTACTTCTTACAAAGTTTCAAAATATCTGCTGATGTTTTGAACATGTAGGACTTTGATGCTTTTGATACTAATGATGTTCCCATAAAAATCGAGGATGTTAGCGGATAAGATACAAAAAAACTGGCTAATGGGCCAGTCTTGTAAGGGAACGAACGAACTCAATACCGGATATTTTTTCTAGCTCGAGAACTTCGTCGAGCAACAGATGTTTTTTATCAATATTTACAATACTCATCGCGTGCCCATCAAGCTTAATCGTCTGCACATTCGCGATATGATGTTTTCTTTCTATCAAGTAAGCGGCTAGCTCTTCGAGGGACCGATTCGATGCATCATGCGAAACAATAATGGATTTATACTTTCCAGCGATCGCACGAATATCAACATCGAAGTTATTGATCTGACAGATCATCACATTTCCACCACCAATAGACGAACCCGTTACGGTCATCTTCCGCTTTCCTTTTTGCATCACAATTCGCGCTGTATTTGGATGAAATTTTGGGCCGAGATCGACAATCTGATATTCGTAAGTAATGTGTCGTGCCTTTGCTTCTTTGAAGGCGTCTTTGATGCGCGCATCGCTCGTCTTAAATTTCATGATACCAGCAAGAAGCGCACGATCGGTCGCGTGACCCTTTGTGACGGTTGCAAACGATCCATGAAGCTGAAAAATAACCTTCTCCGGTGTCGTATCGAAGATGGCCTGTGCCAACTGTCCTAGTTTCACGGCTCCAGCTGTATGAGAGCTGCTTGGGCCGACCATGATTGGTCCCGCAATGTCGAACACCGAGTAGGTAGTTGGCATGTGGATATGAAACCTTGGCGCCAGTGTAGCAGTTTTTTTCGTGGGTGCAAGAAGAGGTGTTATATGTCCTTGCCGCATTTCTGGATATATCGTCTCAATTCAGCATTTTTGCCTCGTTTTTGGATTTCTTTTATTTCCGGACAAGGCTGAGCTCGATTTTCGTGATGTTTATAAAATTTTATAAGATAGCGAAAAAATTCTGATCTCGACATACACCCTTCGATATTCATCAGGTCGTCAATTTCATTCAACTGTTTTTCGGATACATTGATGCAAATTTTTGGCATTGGAATTGGAGTTAAAGCTAGGGTTGGAGCTGGGGCTGGGGCTGGATGTTATAGGTAAAAATCGCGTTATACAGGAGTTATTCCACTGAGAATAATTTTGTATTCCATCTGGAATAACTTCTGCCAAATGAACTTTTTGAACACACAAAGTACCGCGCTCTCTAAAAACTAGCACGCCAACCTTACCAATTCTTAAACTTTTCCTAACATTTTTATGAACTTTTTCCGCCTGATGCGTTCAACAATTTAGCCGGATAGAGTTCTCGATAGAGGCAGTCGTTAGGGGCACGCTTGATTTCACCAGGATTCTCGCGAATATCCCGGCTATCTGCGCTTCCACGGCCAACCCATTTCACTGGCGCTCCGCGAATCACAACAAATGGCACCGATTCGGCACCTTCTCCTGTTACGAGCGTTGCGGCTGTTGCTAAGCCATCTGCAATATTTTTCTGAGTTACCCGTAAAACTTTTCCACATAAATCCCGCTTGCCTCGGTAATCCTCCACTCCATAAAATCCGCTATAGCCAAGTGCGACTCCCACAACTCCATTACGAAGCGGCATCACGCATGAGTCAAAAATCAGTATGCCGATTTTTTTGAGGCTCGCTTGTTTGGAGCCAAAAAATTTCTTAAAAGTGACGCGCATCTTCTCCGCCGAATCATACGCATCGCGCGGCCACAAAATTGCATGGCCTTCAGGAACATTCGACTGATCAATTCCGGAATTTGGCGTCAAAATTCCATTCTTCATTGTGAGCATAAAGTCGGCACTACGTGGAGAAATAATCACGTCTGCTTCTTTTGTAACCAATGAACGGAGGTTTTTTTTCGAACCGCCTTCGGTCGATCCCAAATTCACCAGCCCGCCCTCAGTCAAAGCTACGACCTTCGAAACAACTGCCACGATATCGCCATCTTGTAGCTTCACTTGTGCCTTTTTGAGACCTTCGGCAAACACTTCGAGGAGTGAGTCCTCTGGATAAATTTTTCTGGTTTTAATAGGAATTATCTGCATGATACACTCGCATTATGCAGCGCTTCGGCATTATTGCCAATCCAGTATCGCACAGCTTGTCTCCGAAATTATATTCGGCAGCTTTCGAGAAGTACCACATCGACGCGACTTTTGAGCCAATTCTTCTTCAAGAATCGGAGCTTGAGGGGTTTTTACAGGCAATGCGGAAGGGTGACTCGAACGCTCATGGTGGCGCTTTCGATGGACTGGCGGTTTCTCATCCTTTCAAGGAACCTTGCCTCAAGCTTATGGACGAAGTTGATCCTGTCGCTCAAGCAATTGGCGCGATCAATACGATCAAGCGAGTGGCAGATCCTGCGCACCCAGAAACCGGCGCGCGTCTCATTGGTTACAACACCGATTGGTGTGGCGTCGAAAAAAGTATCGACGTTGCTCTCGCGCAAAGTCGCAAACCGATCGCTTCATTGAAATGGAAACGGATTCTTGTTCTTGGGGCTGGTGGTGTAGCGCGAAGTGCGATCTATTCTTTCACAAAAGCTGGTGCTCACGTTTTTATTTGTAATCGCACGGAAGAAAAAGGCCGAAAGCTTGCCGAGAAGTTTGGTGGTGAATATATTTCACCGTCGATATTTCAATATCACGAAGATTCACATGAAGTCTCTCACGAGAATTCTCCCGAAATTTTTGATCTTATTTTTCAGGGAACATCACTTGGCATGAATGGTAACGCAATAACACAAGACATCTCTCCTCTTCCGATTTCTTTTTGGGAGGAACACGGTAACGGCATTGCGATTGAATCTATTTATCATCCGCGCATGACGCGTTTTTTGCGAGAAGCGGATCGTGCAGGCTGGAATATCGTCGTTGCAGACCATCTTTTTATCGGTCAGGCGATGAAACAGTTCGAAATTCTTACTGGAATTGCTCCTGACGAAAACTTTTTTCAGTCGATTTTGGCTGACTTTTAAGGGTCTATCGAAGCTGAAATTCTAAGACAAACCATAACTGTACATTACGTACATGTTAGAAATTTGACGATCACCATGCGTACGGATATAGTGATGTGAATCATCCACCTAGTCCATTGACACACCGGCCGCAAGACGTAGAACTTCAAACAGAAACTTCTACACCCTATCTTTCCTAAACAGGGACGGACAGGGGAATACTGATCCTCAAAATACTTCAAAGATGATCGACACTCAAATATGGTGCCTTTCACCTCAAAACAAAAATCAAACCAAAACCTTATACAAACATAAAATATTTTTATCCTCGCGAAAGGTTATTAAAAAATTTATGCCCTTTGCCCTAGAAAAGCTACAAGGTTCTTAGGTTCGTATTCCTCTATCTGTCTTTGCTTGGGCCTGTCCCCTCGGGGATACCTCGATACACTTCTGGTTGTACGCAATCTCACTTTATATTCGAGAATGTCGTACACGTCTACAGAGAGTCACAAGGCGGTGACTATAAAATAAATGACCAGGCCATCAGCTTAGACTAAAAACCAATACAAAAGTTCCTCAGCTAACAAACACAAAATTTTTCGTTTGCTGATAGGCAACTTCCCCCTCACCATTTACTTGGTGAGGGTTTTTTTGGATGGTGATTTTTATTTAATAGTAGTAAATATTCGGTTCGGTTTCAGATCGCGTACATTTCCGTAGAATGTCACATGGTTAGGAAAACCGTTCATAATATGAATATTTCCTGCAATTGCTACAACATGTCCTTTTGGATTTTTCATAACTGCTGCGCGGCATTTCTCCGCCATAATTACTTCTCTGTCTTTACCTTGAAAATATCTATCCTCGTCCGCAATACCTCCATTAACTGGCCAAATCCGATCAGGTAGTGCCAACATTTGCTGGGCAATGCGTGCATGATGCTCGATTCGCTTTTGGTTTTGCGCTTTATACTCCTCAATCATCCCTGGTCCGCCTGCTTTAACTTGCGCTATGAAGTCCGCGCACGCCTCATGATGTCTTCTTTTTTCTTCTTCTGTCATCGGTGCAATATCATCATAATATTCCACCGGAACTTTGTGTTGCTTACCATATCTTTTTGCAACTCTTCCCTCATAATCTCTCACGTCAAACAATTGTTCAATCTCTTGTCTTATCGCATAATGCAAACCTATTTCATGCATTCTACGTTTCACTTCTCTGTTAATTTCAATGATGCTTTTAGAATTCGCCTCCGATCCTTCAATCAGGATATGCGAAGGTTCCAGCTTCTTGAGTCGACGGTCCAAAACCCGTTCTCCCTCCAAGTCGTCATGATCTGTGCCAATTAATGTTAGCTTTGCCATGGGTAATATAAAAGATGGGTGGGATTATATCTCACCATCACCAGCTGTCAACTTTGACTTAGAACCTCATCATTATCGCTTCTCAAGAACCCCATACCACAAGATCAAAATCCCAATGCCAATCGTAATCGCCGCGTCTGCAATATTAAACACTGGGAATTTCCAGATGGAAATAAAATCTATAACGTAACCGAACCGGAAGCGGTCGATGAGATTGCCAGCTGTACCGCCGATGATGAGACCGATGGCTGTGAGGGCGAGAGGTTTAGTGAGGTCGAGTTCTTTTTTCAGATAAAATGCACCGAAGAGAATGAGAAGTAACACGAGTGGAACGATGACAATCGTCGGAAGCGGAATGCTAAATGCGATGCCTTCGTTTTTGAAAAGCATCATTTGAACATAACCCGGAATTATTTCTATTGGGAGTTTTGTGCTGCTCGTGATTGTGGATTTAACGAGCTGATCAATAATTGTCGTTACTGATGCAATTTCCGTAAACCATATGAGTCGTTTTGTTGCGGTAGTCATGGTTGTATTGTACCATACAGGCCACTATCGTATGCACTTTTTGTTGCGAAATTTTCATGGAAAATACCAATAAGCCCGATTATCAGCTCCTCATTTTTACTGGCATTCTTCTTGTGATTGGGCTGATCATGATCACAAGCATTGGTGTTCCGAAGTCGATCCAGATCTCTGCGCCGCATATCTTGTATCCGAGTTGTGATGATGCGAACGTTGATTGTTATTTGTTGTTCAAGCGCCATCTGACTCGTATGATTATTGGTGTCATTGCGATGTTTGTTGTGGCGAAATTTCATTACAAATTATGGGAGAGGCTTTCTGTTTGGCTGTTTGGCGGTGCAATTGCTTTATTGATCGTGGTTTTGATTTTGGGTTCGGCGTTCAATACGTTTGCGACAAGCTGGCTTACTATTTTCAACACTTCGCTGCAGCCGACGGAGTTCGCAAAACTGGCGCTGATATTTTATCTCGCACACTGGTTTGAGGTGCGGCGGGCTGATATTGGAAATTTTCAGTATGGGTTTATACCGTTTTGTGTGATTACGGGAGGATTCTTGCTGCCGATTTTGGCGCAACCAGACTTGGGAAGTGCGTTTGTTATTACAGCTGTTGCGGTGGGAATTTATTTCGCCGCCGGCGCAAAAATGCGACATCTTGCCATTGGTTTCTCGGCGGCGATCATCTTTTCCATGCTCGTCATCCTTGGTTCGACACACGTTCGAGAACGTTTCACGGCCTTCGTAAGTTCATCAGCAGATTGTCGTGAAGACTTCTGTTGGCAATCAGAACAGGCGACGATTGCTGTTGGTAGTGGTGGATTTTTTGGACGAGGTCTTGCGCAAGGTGTTCAAAAATCATATTGGCTTCCACAGGCATCTGATGATTTTATCTTTGCTGCCTCAGCTGAAGAGCTCGGTTTTATTCGTACAGCTCTCCTTGTTTTACTCTATGGCTTGATCGCCTATCGTGGGTTTATTATTGCCCAAGGAGCCCCAAGTGGGTTTGCTCAGCTTACGGCGGTCGGCATAACCCTCTGGATTACTTTCCAAGCTTTCATTAATATAGGTGTAAACACCGACCTCTTTCCTGTAACGGGCATTACCTTGCCATTTATTAGTTACGGAGGATCGTCGCTCATTGCGACACTGATCGGTGTTGGAGTTCTCCTGAATATTTCTAAATACAGTTCAAATGCGGGTAGTTTTAACAGGAGGAGGCACAGCGGGGCACGTCCTGCCCAATATCGCCGTTATTGAGGAATTACGAGAACGCTTTGGTTCACGGGATTTGGAGGTTCTTTATATTGGCTCTGAAAAGGGACCTGAGGCGAAGTTGTGTGCTCGGTATGGCATTCCATTTCGATCTATTGCGACCGGAAAGTTGCGACGATATTTTGCATGGGAAAATTTTACCGATCCATTTCGGGTGATAAAGGGCGTGTATGATGCGTGGAATATTTTGCGTGAATGGCGGCCTGATGTTGTTTTTAGCAAAGGTGGATTTGTGAGTGCACCTGTGGTTTTGGCGGCGGCCCGTTTGGGTGTGCCCGTTATTTTACACGAGGCAGATGTAACTCCTGGACTGGCAAATAAATTCTGTGCACGATTTGCAAAAGTCGTGTGCGTGAGTTGGGAAGAGACGATGACGTATTTTCCTGATCGCGTGGCGGCGAAGAAAATTTTGTTAACTGGGATGCCGGTGCGCCGCGAGCTTGCGAGCGGCGTTGCTGAACGCGGACGCGAATTCCTTGGATTTGATGGCCGTAAGCCAATCTTACTCGTTATGGGTGGAAGTCTTGGAGCGGCAAGCGTGAACGCACTCGTACGAAAAGTTTTACCAAAGTTGTTGAAAGATTTTGATGTTGTCCATGTCGTCGGTGCTGGTGTTATGAAGGATACGAATGAGACAAAAAATGTGAATGATATGAGCAATACATATGATGTAACCCAAAATATTCAACCTGGATATCGCGCATTTCCATACTTACAGGATGAACTTTTTGATGTGTACGCGTGCAGTGATGTGGTCGTAAGTCGTGCTGGCGCAAGCGCGCTTGCGGAGCTGTGTGTTCTTGGAAAACCAAGTGTTCTCATTCCTCTTGGTTCGTCACAAAGTCGTGGTGATCAGATTGTGAATGCGGAAATTTTATCTGCGGCTGGTGCCGCTGAAGTGTATGTGTCGGATTGGAGCGAACCTTCGAAGTTCATCGAGATGGTTTGTGTGCTCGGACATGGTGAAGAAGGTGCACGAAAACGCTCCGCACTTTCAAAAGGAATGCAGGTATTCGGCGCGCGCCACAGGCGCGCGGCCGGTCAGATTGCAGAAGTCATTATGGGGGTGTTTCAGTACTAAAAAGACACCCGTTTTTCCAGCAACTTCATAATGACTTACCTGCCTGGATGCGAAAAGGATTGCGTGCTATGACTCTATTTGACTTTAGCTACAATTCTGGCCTATTCAGAAATTTCGGCGCCGAAATTTTCAGCTTCAAAAATGCCGATTTCCAAGACATAAGATGATTAAACTCCTAAGTGCAATAATGTAAAGGTATCGATTATTGAAAACTGGTACATTTTTAGCTCAGCGTGGCCGCTCGTGTATACTATGCCCATGATGACGCATACATCTACATACAACTCTTCCACTACTACGCTTTCAAAAAAAATCGGTATCAACGGCTGGTTTCTCCAATTTCCTTTTACGGGAATTGGACAGTATACGATTCAGCTGCTGAAGGAATTTTCGAAAATCACAGAAAGTGACTCGTCGAACTCCCTGCAATTTATCATCGCCGTTCCCAATGAAACGTGCATCACTCGATTACAGGAAGCGGGAGTTACACTACCGATTCAGGTCATTCCAACCCTCCCTTGGGGAGGAAAAAGTATTCAAAAACATTACTGGGAGCAAATACAGATGCCGAGATTTTTCGAGAATGAGGCATTTGAACATACTGGTTCCGACCTCGTCTGGCTGCCGTATCCTTGCGTGAACTGGTTTGGTACAAAAAAATATCAGACGATCATAACGGTTCACGATACAATTCCGTACATGATGAAAGAATATTGGAACGGTCCGCTTTCTGCGCTTGCTCATGCGATGAGCCGACGTTCGGTGAAAAAATCTGATGCCATTATTACGGTTTCAGAAACATCTGCGAATGACATTGTGCGTGTGTGCGAAGTCCCGCGTGAAAAAATACATGTGATATATAACGGTGTTTCCGAGGTTTTCCTGAAGAAATCTGACGATGCGCTTATCGAAGAAACGCTGGAAAAATATGGACTCACAGCTGGTGCATACTTTCTCTATGTTGGTGGATACGATCCGAGAAAACGCACTGCGGAACTTGTTAATTCATATATGCAATTTGCGAATAAAGATGATGATCGCGACGATCATGAAAATGACAGTCATGATATTCGTCCAACGATCCCCCTCGTCCTCGTTGGAAATCCACCAGTGGCACTCCTTCAATCTCCAAACATCATCTCAACCGGCTTCCTTGAAGAGCCAGAACTCAATACGCTCTACGATGGAGCTCGTGCATTCGTTCATTTTTCTCAGATGGAGGGATTTAATATTCCGCTTGCCCAGGCGCTTATCAAAGGCATTCCATGTGGAATTTCTGACACGGCTATCCACCATGAAATTGCGGGTGATGCTGCGAGATATGTCGATCCGAGCGATCAGAATGCGACGAAAATTTTCTGGAACACCGTGTGTGATGAAAAAAAATATGCACCGTATAATTCCGAAACATTCCGCCAAAAATACTCCTGGAAAAAAAGCTCCACCTCTCATCTAGAACTTTTTCGCAGTATGCAGCGCGCCGATACCCTGTTACCATAGCGCCATGAGTACTCTCTTTTACCTTGTCGTCATCGCAAATGCCATCTCGCTTGGGTTTCTCTATATGAACCTCTCGCGATTTCGCACCCTTCTCAAGAAGAGTCACTTCGAGGAGTCAAAATATACCCTTCTTTTTGGCTTCGTTCACCCTGGAATATATCAATTCTGCTACGCCCTGAACGTACTTGTATTTGGAGTTTTTCTCATTCTCCTTACTCTCTCATTCTCATAACTATGCCGGATCAGCCATCACAAAAAGATCTGCACTTTCGAGGGCAAAGTCCTAATGAGAAAATATTGGGATTTTATCGACAGCATTGGATTACGCTTCTTCCGCTTTTTGCAACTTTTGCAGTTATCGTGGTGGTATTCTTTTTCGTTGCTATTAACTTTCCACAACTTCTTGCCTCACATGACAGCTCATTTTTTCGCTTTATCGCGTTCTTTGCCTGCATTCTTTTGCTCTACTTCCTTCACCACTCTTTTCTTCGTCTTGCTAAGCATCACCTCTCCGTTACGATTGTCACGAATGAGCGGATTATTATTATTCATCGATCACTTTTCCTGATTAATGAAATGGAGATGATCGATTTGCGACATATTCAGGAGGTGAAGATTTTTCAAATTGGCGTGATGCAAAATATTTTTCGATTTGGATCGCTTCATATCATTCTCTCGACGACGAGCGAAAACGTCCTTTTGGAGTTCGTTCCGAATCCCGACTTTCACTTCCGATTGATCAATAAAGTGCAGCAGGCCCTTCCAAATAGGACGGTTTCTTAAATTTAGTGGCCGTAATGGCTGATATTCTGTATTCTTTTCTCGATGGAAAATCTCTTACAAAATCTCGTTGATCACTGGGTGACGATTCTTGCGGTTGTTATCATTGTTATTGCTGCGGCGACGGCGTATTTGATGTTTCTTTCGCGGCTGGAGCGACGTGTTCGAAAGGCTTGGCTCGACGTGTATGAGTGCTTTTTGTCGAGAAGTGACAAGGCTCCGCTTCTTGTGGAGTTCGTACGAGACGGCATGAAAGACGGCATTCCAGATTACGAAAGTTTACTTGATGAACTCATTGTGGCTCGTGGTGCTACGGCAAATATGGCCCTTCCCGATGAGGCAAAACGACTTGTAGAAAAATCCTTTGAAGAGGTTTTGTTACGTGTCATCGGTGAGACTTCGGAGCAAGCTGGTTTGAAAAAAAATGCTCACTTTCTTGCACTTTTGAAAGAGTTCGATGAGTGGAATTCTCGAGTTGAGCTCTTGATTGTCGCCTATTTACGCACGCTTCGCATCTACAAAGGCTTCGCTTTTGGCAGTACGCCGGAAGGGTATGGGGAGTTTGAGTATTAAAGTTGTTGAACTAGGGGCGTTATCTTTTGGCGTTCTTTTAGCTTTGGATTGTCCCGATATCACATGGACTTATGCGTTTTTTATGCTATGATCTTGCTCCTATATGGATACTCCTAGCTATCAACCCGGGCAGCGCATCATTCTTGGACCATATGAGTGCGATATTGAGCAGCAGTTTGGTCAGAGCGATGCATATCTTTGCAGGACCCAGAGTCACGAAAAACCGCTAGTACTCAAATACCTTCCCTATGTTCGGGGACATGACCAGGGCGCTGATACCGGAAGACACCGGGTCCTTCTTGCTCAGCGTGCATTTTTCCTTTTTAAACAAGTACGATCATCTCTCGTTGCTGCAGGAATTCCGGATATGGTTTTTTGTGATGATGTACATCAACTTGTGGAATACGTACCTGGGGATGCCATTTCGGAAGGTAAAGATTACTCTCTGCAGGATATTCAATCTATTCTTCTTCGTATTATTGATCGAGTTTCCGCGCTTATGGAACATGGTCTCGTACATGGAGATCTCAAGACTGAAAATGTTATCACTTCGCGCGAAGATGATTTATCTATTTCACCAACTACGACTCCTATAGATTTTAACCTTATGGGTGAGGCTGGAGGATCTCCTGGTGTCCTTGACGATTCTATTATGGGTACACCTTATTTTATGCCTTCCGAGCAGGTATGCGGACGGTACTACCCAACGAGTGATGTTTTTACTACCGGCATGATCGCACTTGATACTCTTGCCAATTCCAGTAATTACGGTGTTAATTTTTTTGAGGTTCATAAGGATTATGATATCCTCCATGATCTTCTCGCGGGTCACGCATACCATACATGGATCCAACCAGATGCCCGACCATATCTCGAGAAGACCCTCTTTTCCCAGAAAGATATCGATACGCGTCTTGCCCGAGGCATTATTGATTTTTTCTTTGCCTGCACGCGGCACAATCCAAAAGATCGTCCTCAAAATGGTGAAGAGATGCGACAGATTTTGACGGATACGGGGAATATAACGGAGATTTAGTTTTGTTTTTGGTGAGCCATTTTGTACATGTTGTATACTTTTTTCTTGACGGTGAGTAAACGCTCACCTATACTGTAGCTACTTTCACTTGCTGCCGTATGAACATGCTCACTGAAAAACAGGAATTGATGCTTGGCATTATCAAAGAGTATCAATTGGAACATGGAACGTCGCCTACATTGCGTGAGTTACGCGAGGCGATGGGCGTAAGTTCTGATAACAGTGTTTTGAAACATCTTGATGCGCTCGAAGAGAAAGGTTTTATTTCTCGACGAGAAGGTTCGCGAAGTATTGAGATGCTTGGCTCGGTCAAGCAGCGACTTGATACACCAAGTGAGTGTCGACTACCAGTTCTTGGGTTTGTGCCCGCGGGAGGGCCTGTTATGAGCGAAGAGTACATTTCTGAGTGGTACACCGTCGGTGAAGATATGGTTTATCGAATGAAAGATTCATATATGCTTCAAGTTACTGGCGATAGCATGATCGATGCTGGCATTCAGGAAGGTGATTATGTTGTGGTTTGCGGATCGCTCGTTGGCAAGCCTGGCGATATTGTTATCGGACTCGTTGATAATCAAAATACCGTGAAGCGGTTGATGCGCGACAAAGAAGGTCGCATGTATTTGAAGCCTGAGAATGCCAAGTATGGACCGATTTATGCGGATGATGAACTTCAAATTCAAGGCGTCGTTACCGGCTTAATCAGATTCTACAAGCGGTGATAGTTAGTTCCATTTCGAATATATATTTCTAACCCTCTTTTTCCATGAGCTTACTTTTCTTTTTGCACTCTTTGAGTCAGCCGGCACGACTTGCGTCACCTGCATTCACACGACGAAGCATGTTCCAGAAAATTACTGGCATGCTATTTGCACCTATCGCTGAGCCGATGCGGCAGCGTGTTCGCCGCGACGTCCTATCTCGAAGGCGGAATCCGGATGGCTGCCATTTTCAGTTAAGGGCGCTGTAGTTTGCTTTGTTTTCGTCTTTTGAAACCCGTATTTTTGAGCTATAATCGGCTGGCTTTGGAGGGAACAGCTCTTTTTGCGCCACTCCGCACACTTCAAATGCCGCCCTAGCTCAGTGGTAGAGCATCGGTATCGTAAACCGAGGGTCATGGGTTCAAATCCCATGGGCGGCTCCACTTAAAGCTGAATTATGCGTATTTTTTGACATATGCAACTAAAATAGTATAATCAACCTCTTAATAGGTTTTCATACGTTTATGTTACACCTTGTCGATGCCATAGCTGAGCTCAGTATTCCGCTGGATTCCCAAAATGGCGGCCGTGAATGTTATGCTTTTTCTGAGCGCGAAGATCGCGCTTTTGCACTCACCACGCAAATGGCCCAGGCGCTTTTTGATCGACATAATATTCCTCGCGAAGGATACGAGATCAAAACCGATGCTATCGGAAATCTTTTTGTCACGCTTTATGGTGTCGATCGAACTCACATTGTGATGGCCGGCTCTCACCTCGATAGCGTACTACAAGGAGGAAAGTTCGATGGTGTCGCTGGCGTGAACTCAGCGTTTAACTTTCTCGAACATCTCCTGCAGCAGATTACCGCTCAGCAAACTGCCCCTCAAAAAAGCTACACTATGGCCGTATTTCGTAGCGAGGAGTCGAGCCCAAAAACAGGGGTTACCTGTATTGGAAGTCGTATTGCAACTGGCACTATTACTCCAGATGAACTTGAAAAAATTTCTTATACGCTAGATAACGGTAAAAAAATCTCTTTCCATGAGTATTTCAAAGTGAAATATGGCCCGGAAGAAGGTGAGCTCAAATGGCAGGCCATTCTTTCTGAAATTGCCAATCCTCCAATTACTCAAAATGCTATTGTCGCCTATGAAGAACTTCACATTGAACAAAGTGGTGTTTGCGAGGCTCTCGATGTTGATGTTGGCATTGTGATCGATGGAATCGGAGGAGCTATTCGTCAAATTGTCCATCTTCCTCTTCGCTCAGACCTTTCCAAGACCCTCAAGATTGATAGTCCGGATACACATCAACGCATAACATTCACATTTGTTGGACAAGAGGCTCATACCGGAGGAACCCCTCCAAACCGCACTGATACCGTTCATGATTCAAGCCCGTGGTATCGCAAAGATGCACTCATTGGCGCTAGTCACTTTGTAAAACAACTTTTCGAAAGAGAACTTGGTGATCAAGTTCAGATTCTTAATATGTCTGTTCCAGAACTTACTGGATTTACGACTGTCCCAAGACTACAAACCATTGAACTGCTTGTTCCAAATTCAGCAAGCGACAAGGTTGAGCAGTTCATTCACCACATGCAAGAATTTCTTGAGCACTCTTTGCGTATCGATATGCAGTGGAATAGCAAGCCTGCTGTTGGTACGATGCGTTATCTAGATCGTTCTGCCTTCCTTGGCGTCGAGATACCTCTTCTCGTAGAGAGGCTCGCAAGAGAAACTGTTAACTCGCAAATCGAACAAGCTGGATCCATGGGGGTTGGTCGTGTTCGAGGAACGACTACTGATTTCCGAATACAACCAGGTCGTTATTCGGAAACTGGTGAACAAACTACTGCGCCTTCAATTGATTTCAATATCGATCTTCGTGACGTAGATCCATCTGCTATTGCTCAAATGAATGCAACTATCCGTGCTGAAGTTGCTCGTATTGCAGAAGAGCTTATTCATCCCGCCTGTGGAACATCTCCTCAAGAAGCACTTAAAACTGTTTCAGCAAAGCCATATACATCTGTTGATCCTGTTGCCGTTGAAGATAAAACTCGCATTGCTCACGATCTTGGCTTGAATGTTGTCAAAATGCCATCACTTCCGGGTCATGATGCAGCAAGCCTCGGACAGATAGGTATTCCGATTTCCATGACATTTGTCCGACATGATGGACTGAGCCACAACTCACGAGAGACTATGTCGCATGAATCTTACGCAAAAGCTGAACTTTTGAGTCATGCATTTCTCGAGCAGCGATTGATGCAACAATAAATCGACAAAGAGCGCCATTCTACTTATTTGAATTTCGCATATAACTCCAGTACACTCGTGGGGCATTATTTCTTATTTTTCATTTCTTATGAACAAGAAACTTTTCGTTCCTTTCGTTCTCGCAGCCCTTTCGCTTTCTGGATGTGGCACTTCTGCTACTCAGAATGGCGGAACACCTGCGCCTATCGCTTCTGCTCCAGCTGCTACCTATGCTGATGCTCCAGAAGGTTGCGTCAAGTCAACCGTTCTCACAGCTAAGACATCTGATCTTAAGCAGATTACCTTCACATCACCAACTAACTGGCTCAATCTCTGGCCTTCAACTCCAGCAAAAGGTCAGCTCGTTTTTGCTACATTCCCAGTTCCAAAGGGTGATGCTTACTCCACGCATGATTATACAGATGCTGATGCTCGTGCTGTTGTCTATTTTGAGGACAATGTCGCGAAGAAAGTTGGTGTTGGTAACTACTCAGGCGCTACAGATGCCAAGATGAAAGTTACATCAGCTGACGTCAGCTCAAAGAACCTTTCTGGAGGTGTCTTCGACAAGAATGGAAGTCTCGAGATTACACACTACGACAGCAAATACGTTTGCGGTACTATGAAGTTCGACGATGGAAGCAATATGCTCAAGGGTGACTTCATCGCTGAAATCGTAAACCACTAATTGTTAGATTAAACAAATAATTTAAAGGCCCGAAGGTTACATCTATACGTAACGTCTTCGGGCCTTTTTGCATAAAATTTTCGTCCCTTATTTTTGCTGAACTAATATATACGTTCCACCAATTTTTCTTACATTTGCCCTGAAGGTATTATTTTCTCGATCGATTCTTCCAAGCGGCACCTCTTCCCACTTCCCCGTGTTCTTATCTACGTAATAGAGCTGTACCTTGCCTCTTCGAATCGAGCCTTCCGGAAGCGCCATTTCGAGTTTTGCGAGACGAGTAAGTGTTACCTGGTCTGCTGATGGAAGCTCAACAGCTGAAAGAATCTTGTCTATATTTGTTGGTGACGAACTCCTGTCTACTACCCTTTGGTCTACGTTTCGAGGAGCTAAAATATCTCCTTCGTACGACTCACCTGCCACCCCATCTTTATTTGTCCATAATGTCGTGCTCTTTATGAGCGTCATTTTTGTCTTTGAATTTCCCGATGCAGATAACGAAGTTTGACTACCCACTCTTCCTCCAAACTGACCAGCTGCAGGTCCGCCAGATACTCCGTTTGCGCCCATGCTTCCCATCATAATCACTGAACCACTTGCTCCCTGCGGAACCTCTGGAGTTTCCACTACCGCCACATCGTTATCGTAAATCGTTCCCGTAACATCAGAAATGGTAATTCCATTATAGCCTCCGTCTGCGCTTGTTGCGACATGAGCAATGGTTGTTGAGTGCGTACCGTCTACAAGAAGATTATTGACCGGTGTTACGATAATAGTTTGCGGCGTATACCAGTTGCTCGACGTGAAGGTTATTGTCGATGAGTCGACCGTCGAATTACTATCTGGCGTAATTGCAATAGCCACATCGCCCGTTGGAACACTATTGAGCATCACGCTATATTGATCAACTATTGACCCTTCTGTAAGGCTCAATGTTGCGCTCGAAAGCGTGACTCCCGCTGTTGCCACAACATATCGTGCCAGATATCCCTGTGTTATGAATGCGCCACCGAGATCAATCTGAGTTGCGCCTACATACACGTCGTACACCGTATTTGAAAGCGTTGGATTCCAAGGCTCTGCCGTTCCCGTTGCGGTTCCGTCAGCCTTTTCGAAACTTGCCGCATTTGTTCGTGACTTATCGCCATTTACCGTTGCAAAGGAACCGCCGACGTATACTTCTGCATTTGCTGCGTATACCCTCTCTACTGTTCCGTCGATATTTGGATTCCAGTTTGCATCAAGAGCACCTCCATTATTTCCACTAAAATTAAAAGCTGCAATGTGATTGCGCGTTGCCTGATCAACTGATGTGAATGCTCCTCCGGCGTATAGCCATTCTGTTGGCTTGTCAAAATATACCGTGTTCACTGTTCCATTCATTGTCAGATTCCAACCCTCCAATGTTGGCGAACCTGTAATATCAAATACTGCTATCTTTTCTCGAGACGCTACTCCAACCGTACTAAATGCTCCTCCTATAAATAATGTACTGTCGCTCGTACCCAGCGTCATTGCTTTTACCGACCCATCTGCAGAAAAACTTTCTGCACAGTTAACAGTCGCATCTGATTTGGCTAATGCGGCAAGTCGAGTACAGCTCGTATTTCCAATTGCGGTAAAGTCACCTCCAATCCAAACCGTACTCGTCGTTGCGACCATCGTTCGTACGACATCATTCGGAATGCCAGGATCCCATGCATCAACATCGTTATCTGCGACATGAACTTTCATGACATTTGTGTGTGTCACTGGGTTTCCGTATGTAAAATCACCTCCAATATATATTCCCTGATCAGCACCTATCCATGTATAAACAACTGCTCCAGCATTAAGCCCTGGGTTCCATGAAGTTACATCGCCATTACTATCAATAGCTGCGAGGCCGTTACGAGCTAGACCACCAACTTGACTGAAGGCGCCACCCATATATGTCGTACCATCTTCTGCATTTACGACGAAGTAGACCGGTCCATTGGCCGCATCGACACCGGTCACTGCCGTTCGGCTGAAGGTTACGGCTGGGCCACTGTTATCATTATTATTGTTATTATTATTCTGTGCCATAGCGGTTGTGAATGACCAGCTGTAGCTTGCTGCAAGAGAGTTTCCCGCAACATCTTTCACTGGATAATCTGCGTTAGCACCCCAAATCGTTGCCGTGTAGAGAGATCCTGCCGTAAGTGCAGACGAAGGCGTCAACGTAATACTGTGTATGTCTGAATTATACGATACCGTTCCACCCACTGCTCCTTGAGCATTCTCAAGATGCATACTGGCATTACTGATAAAGTTAGGATCCATCGCCTCACCCATAAAAACAATAACTGTACTGTTTGTTGAAACATCCGTTGCATTAACAGTTGGCACTACCGAAGAGACTGTTGGTGCGGTTACGTCACCCTGCTGCTGTTGTGCTGCGGTTGTGAAGGTCCATACAGTACCCACGAAAGGATTTGAGGCAACGTCAGTAATTCCTGAGTTTAGCGTTACTGTGTACTGCGTGCTATATGCATAGCCGGTCATAGCGGGTGCCAAGAATGTTGCGGTTTGATTACTATTACTAAGCGCCACGCTTGACACCACTGCACTGCCTCCGAGTGTTGGAGCTACAGTAAATGTCATGAGACTGACCGTGTTTGGACTTAATGCCTCGTCGAACGTTACCACGATAGAATCATTAATCCCAACTCCTGTGGCATTTGGTAGCGGAGATCTTGACTGAATTGTTGGTGAAGTACTGTCAGAGATAACTCCAGTTTGAAATGACCAGACGACATCGCCAGTCATTGGCGTTATTCCGTCTTGCGCTTTGATGCCCGTTACTCCGCCGACAAGAAAAACGGTATATATTTCCATAGGACTGAGATTCGATGCCGGAGTAAATGTTGCTGATAGCCCGTTTTCTGCAGTCACTATCGTTCCGGAAACTCGATAATTTTCTTGATTTTCTGCAGGTAATGGATAGTCACTTGCGTAAACTTTGAAGGTGTCCGACATCGCTTGTGGCGTACCATCTATAGACGTCGAATCTATCGCTTCAGAAAAATTGACCGTTATAGTCGATGCAACGGATTGATTTGTTGCGTCGCGACTTGGTGATGTAGAAGAAATATATGGACCAGCAGCGGCCCTTGTAGCAAAACTAAACGTATAATATGCATTTCCTGGCATAATATTGCTTACAAGTGCACCGCCCAAGGCACTCTCTACGCCGGTATCCGCATTTGTAACAAGCTTCACGGTAAAATTTGTTCCAGCGCTTAACGAACTTGTTGGATCAAAGGTTGCATAATGAGAATCACCTGAATCGTTATATGTTACCGATCCTGCCACTGGCGTCTGACCTGCGCCCTCAACAACTGTAAATTGCCCCTCTGCTGTTATTGAAATGGAGCTCATAGCCGCACTGAAATACACAATGACATTCCCCGTTGGATCGATTTGTGTCACTGCAGGAATACTCCCGTTGAGTCCTGATGAAGAATATGGTGTTGTAGAAGTCACTGTTGGCGTTGGTGGGGCAGCTATTGTCGTAAATACATATGAGTAGTATGTTCCATCATTCCATGGCCATGCTTGACCACCCGCATCGAGATCAACAAGGGCTGGATCAGCACTTCGCACGCCTCCAGTACTTGCCTTGACCACCACTCTATACGGCGTAAAATTCGCCAATGAGCTTGTTGGGTCGAAACTTGCAACATATGCCCCATCTGGACCAGCATTTGGATTGAATCCTACATACGTTACTGTTCCCGGAACTTCCTCTAATGTATTTGAGTTCAAAACTTTAAACGTACTTGTTGTAAAATCACCCGATTGCATCTCTTCACTAAATCCAACATATATCGTATCCGTTATAGCTACATCAGCAGCGCTTATCCCCGGTAACTGAATTGTCACTACTGGCGTCGTTGTTGCCAAAACCTTACCTGGCCTCGAGCCACCAAATAACGAAACAACGACAAAAAGGATTGCGATCGCAATATGCGATGCGAGATACTTTTTGCGATGTATGTGGAAGTGATCACCTGCTCTATGGATATGTTTCTTAGAGTTTTGGAGACCTGTGTGAACTTTTTCGATGAAGAGCTGGCGTAACATGATGGGGTACTTAAGATACAAATAATCTTGTCATCTTACCATTAAAATGCCCCATTGTCGAGCATTATGGGGGGGGTTCCTGACTAGCTATGGCTCAGCTTTGGATACCTGAGTAGAGTGACGAGCGCGGTATTTCTACTTTTTGAGGCCGTCTCGGGTCATCAATAAAGAGAGTCTAAGGTCTCTATTAAGCGGTTTTCCGATCATGAGACTGCCATCGTTTTCCATGATGAAGTCGTCCGGATAGGCCTTGGCGAAGCTCATGAAGTCGTTAAAGAGGATGTGCTTGGTGAATGTTGAGGCCCTGGCACCGAGCTGCTTTTGGAGGTTCATGGTGTAGGTATTTGCGAGGAGGTTTCCGAGAGAGAATGGAAGTTTGTAGCGGAATTTTGCCGTTGTGGTCTCGCCGGGTTTCGTGATCATATCGAAAGAGAAGTACGAGCGATTGAGATCTGGATCACGCATCGTCGTAATTTTTTCGATGGCTGGTGAGTCGGAGGAGATGAGTTGGGAGCCCGACGGGGCGTAGACCCGGAGGGCGACCTTGTTATCTGATTTTCCAAAAATCTTGAGCCAGTGCTCAGGAAAATCTGTGAATCCAAATGGCTTAAGAAGTTGTTTCCATTTTTGTTCTGTTGCTCCACTCCACTGATGTGTTCGCGTGATAGTAAGCTGATCATATATCTCGCCATCACGTTCGATAACCGTGTCGTGTTGAATATCTTGCTTGATGTACGCATCACTCTTGTTGCCGCCAAATGATGAGGCAATTATCGCAAGGTAATCCTCTTCTCGTACCTCTGGCGTTACCACGCCGTCCATTCCAAGAGCTCTGAAGAAATGTTGCGTGAGGGGATTTTTTGAATAACCAACGATATCTTTTTGCACTATTTCTGAAAGAAGATAGTGCTGAAATTGTGCCATGTTCGCCGGCTGAAAGAGACGTCTCTGAACAAGTGGCATCAAATCTTTCAAAATTTTCTTCGGATCAGCAGCGCCTGATCTTTTTGTCTCGATCATGTACGTGAGTGCCTCTTTGTAATTCTCTGCCGTGAGCGGAGAAGAGAGTCCTGGAACCTCAATCGGCCCTGTTATTTTCAAAATACTTCCAAGGAAGTCTTGATTCATAGCGAGAACCGTGTCGGCCGTTTCTCCTTTTTCTTGTGCGTAAAACCAGAGCGCCTTTTCTCCTGAAACTCTGAAATCTGGCGAGAAATTACTGTCACGGAAAAACCAACTACTCGTAATACGCTTGATGTCTTCCGGTGGTTCAACTTTTGTTTTGAACTGTCCGTCCATGTCATACACGTCTTCTAATTTCAAACTTGTCACATGACCATTTTCCATCTGCAAGTTGATAAAACTTCCAATAAATCCGCCTGTTGCGCGAACCTCATCGTTGTTCTGAAGAAGCACAAGTGTTCGATGTGGTTTTCCATTTCCCAACATTTCTTCAAATCCAGGAATCATGTCGACAATTTCTCTGAGCAACTTTTCTGATGTTGTAAGTACCTCTATTCCCTTCGAAAATACTGCTTTGTACTGCGCTGGAACGTCATTCTCGAGAGTTTGAAAATTATGCAGTGCTGTTACGATATTGCTGTGAATATTCACAACCTTTGGATAGATCGATTTCAGTTCACTGAGTGCCGTCTTTGTATCGCCCACTTCATTAACTTGATTCACATTTTTTGCGAATACATCAGGAATATTTTTTACCTCCTGCATCACTTCGATCATCTGTTTTCCTGAGTCTGCAAGCAGCTGTCCGGACTCGAGCACTGCCGTATATTTACTGAGCGTTGGTTCGTTTTTCATAAACCAGATCTGATCTTGCGCACTCTGAAACTGTACATATGCCTCTTCAAACATATTTTCTGCACCAGGTGTGTTTTGATTTTTCACTTCTTTTGTTCCGGAAACGAGCTGGCCATAACCTTGTTTTGCCGAGTCTGCGATATGCGCAAAAAGTTTTTCACCTGCCGCGTAGCCCTTTGCCGTATTCAGTAAAAATATGATAAACAAGCCAAGAACTCCAACCCAGCTCAGTTGCAAAAACATCGATGACTTATTTTTCTTTTGCATCACGATAATGCCTGGGTCTTTTTTTTGTGAATGAATATCCGTGAGATCACCCTGATCCATGAGATTCACCGAAGAGTTCACCACTGTTTCTTGCGAGAGATCAAGAATGTATGGAGATTTTTTGTGATTGCCTTTTTCGACCTTCTTCTCGCCATTATTCGTCCGTCCCCCTTCACTCATATTCAGGTTCGACGACTCATCAACCATGTATGGTCGAATTGTTTTTTTAACCTCGATGTCTCTCACGATTCTTCGTGTCATGATTGAGGTGGTTGTGACTGTGGTTGAGAAATCAAAACGGTTGTTTTCATTCCGTCTTCAAATGCAGTTGATGCGATGCTCATTTCTGAGATGGAGCCAAGCAGTGTAAATGGCTCAGGAATAAGCGATCCGAGCTGTGTCGGTTTCATGTAAATAATATCGTCTGCTGATTGCATCTGTGGTTCGATAATGCGTGAGTAGGCGGCGGAATATTTAAGCGAACTCTGTTTTGCATCACTCCACAGCGCGAGTGTTTTTGTGAGTTCGTCTGGTGTTGAAGTGATAACAGCTACGTTTCCGACCATTTTCCACGAAACTGTTTCACGCTGAAGATCTGGAAGTGCCTGGAGAGCTGCGACAAACTGTTTTATTTTTTGTTCTGTTTTTTGCGTTTCTTCGCGTGACATTTCTTGTGCGCCTTCTTCGCTGACCTGAAGTGCGATTTTTATTGCGCCATGGTCGATACCAAATGCGTACTCATTTTTTGCGAGATCCGTCATCGATTTTACAATCAATCCTGATGCATTTCCACCACCTACAAGTTGCGATACTTTTATGGTTAATCCTGCTGTAATGGCTTCCGTAGTCATATCTTTCGTAGCAAGGAGTGTGGCAAATTTCTCAAAAACGAGTGAGAGATTTTCACCTCCGGCGAAGAATGTCACGTCTGGCGAGAAAAATTCTGCGAGGTTGGCTCTATATTTTTTTGGAATCTTGAGAAATTCTTTTTTGCCGCGGATATCGTCGCTAAAAAATCCCATATGCTCTATCGCGATCATGTTTTTGAGAGCTTTTATGCTCACACCTTCACCTGAGAAAATGCTGGATAGCAAGCCGTCCTCAGGTCCTTTTAATCCTGGAATCAAATTCGTAAAATACGATGGCTTGCCATACAAAAACGCAACACGATCTCCAGAAAAACTATTCTTCACGCGCTGAAATGCATACTGATCGTAAAGCGCTCCACTCTTGTCATTCGATGCATCGATAATACTTTTTGCGACACTTTCATCACTCGCCGCGATGAAATATCTTCCGAGCATCATAAATGTAAATGGGCTACTTTCCGCATACTCATGCAATGTAACACCTCTATATTCAGAATCTTTTAATTGCTGTGTTGTTGCCTCCTGTGTCCCTTGAAGTTGTCTGTTTTGGAAAAATGCGAGTGCCTGTTTTTCATCCTTCACCTCGAGAAATATCGCCGGTTTAAAATTACTCAACAGTGCAATACCCGCTCTGCGTGCGAGCCACGGATAGACATCGTTCGTGAAATTTACTTGGAATGTAGTGTCGATTGCATGTACGAGATCGGCAATGTTTCCGCTCATATTTTGCCACTGCGAGTCGGCAAAATCTGTATCAATCTCCGCCATCGCAACGGTGTCGCGTGGAACAAAAAGACTAATCGACTTTGGTGCCATGAGACGCTGCCACGAGATAAATGTTGCAAATCCAAGAACAAGAAGCGCTACGACCATAAGGCCTGTAGCAAGCCACTTTTCTCGTGCCCAAATCTTCATTTCTAGACGAGACAAAAGATGGCCTTTTGACTTTTTATTCTTCGCTGAATCGCCACTTTGTTCAGCGATACGTTTTTGCTTTTTTGAGGAGGATTTTTTTCCCATAATTTTGCCTGGATGTTTGTCCAGAAAGTGAGGAGTAATTTGCCGTGTAGACAACGATCGAAATTTCCCATGACGATCAAGAAATTTCAGCGATGAGTAGTCGCTTTAGGATTATGATACATCGCCCCTTTTCGAGCAAGTTTTATCGCTTTGCTAATTTGGCAATTCCACTCGTCTTCGCAACGGGCTTGGCGGTGGGTTTTGCGGCTGGTTTTGGAATTGGTTTCGCTGTGCCTTTTACTGAACTTTTCGCCACCTGTTTTTCAACTGGTTTTTGCGCCTTGTTTGCGAGCTGTCCACAGGCCGCTGCAATATCTTGTCCGAGACTTACTCTCGTCGTTGCTGGAATGCCTGCCTCATTCAAAATATCTTGGAATTTTTTAATCGTTTTTCGTTCTGATCCCGCAACTGTATCGATGTCGGTCGCGTTGTATGGAATCAAGTTCACGTGACAGAGCATTCCTTTGACGAGTTTCGCGAGCTGATGTGCGCACTCCTCGGTGTCATTAACATCTCTCAGCATGACGTACTCAAACGAAATTCTTCGCTTGGTTGTTTTGAGGTAGTACCGAACTGCATCCATGAGATCGTCGAGCTTGTATCGAAGTGCGATCGGCATAATTTTTTGTCGAAGTTCTTGTGTCGGTGCGTGTAGTGAGAGCGCGAGATTCACCTGAAATGGTTCGTCTGCAAACTGTCGGATTTTCTCTACGATACCTGCCGTTGAGACGGTAATTTTTCGTGCGCCGAGACCTACGTACTGCGGATCCATGAGAATATTGAGCGATTTGAGAAGATTGTCGTAGTTGCGGAATGGTTCGCCGATTCCCATGTAAACGACATGATTCAGTTCTTCTTTTTCGCCGGTCTGTGCGCTCATGCGCTTGAGATATTTTGAAAAATAAATCACCTGGTCGGCCATCTCTTCCCATGAAAGTGATCGTTTGAATCTCAGCGTACCTGATGCGCAAAAAGAACACTTGAGTGGACAACCAACTTCTGAAGAAATACAGACCGTTCGTCGTCCATCATTGAATCGCATGAGTACTCCTTCGATCGTGCTTTTATCTGGAAGTTCGAAGAGGATTTTCATTGTTGAGTTGTCGCTCGAAACTTCTTGGGCGATCGGACGGACCGTTGAGATTTGAAGTTCCGGAGCGCCTGGAATGCCTGGTGCACCATCTACGCCTTCACTTCCTGCTGCTTTTTCATCGAGAAATTTCTTGAGCGGAGCGGGCAGTGTCGAAATATCGCTGAATGTTTCAGCGCCTTCCTGATAAATGCCTTGCATAATCTGCTTCGCACGGAAGGCAGGAATATCGTTGGCTGCGCAAAATGTTTTGAGATTTTCGAGGGTGAGCATGGGGTAGTCTTAGTTTCGTTGGCTTATATTATCACATTTCAGGAATATCTTTTCTATTTCTTTCCTTGAACTGTCTCACTCGCACTCTTCCTGCAAGTGCCGCAATTCCATAGCCGATAAGAGCGCCTCCTAATGCGCCACCACCGAGATCACTTGCCATTCCGGTCATGGGATTTTCTTCACGACTGATGAACGTCTCCTCCGCTACGGTAACTGCATTCAAAACGGGAATAGCTATTTCCGGATCGTTGACATGCATCATCACTGTCTCTCGTGTTTTTTCTGCAGTTTTTTTCACTCCTACATCGGCAATTCCCGATGTCATAATGAGTGCTCCAGCTATCGCGCCAACAACACTCAAGCTCTTTTTTGTCTGCTGAATTTGATATTGTATAATTCTCGATGCAATCGCTATTTCTTGTATTTTTCTATGCATCGCACCCTGCTCAAGCATATGCTGTCTTATCTGTGCACGAAGAGCTTCGGCGTCAACCAACGGCACTGACGGAAATGATGGAAGCGTTTTTGCGTGGGCGGCAGACTTGCCGTCTCGTAGAAATTTTATTTCTGCCATCATATACGTCGCCTTCACGTTGCTCATCCAGACATCCACATCTTCGCGCTCAGTAAACAATATTCGTTCTCGGGAAATTAAACAGCTTGGAAATCTCTCTTTATCGATATGAACATAGTTTTCAATATCATAATCCTGCATATCTGGATCTGTCTCCTGCTCCATTGGCATTGCGGCTACTACATATAGAGCATGGCCCGCATCGACGACACACATCATAACTGGCGATTTTCCATTTTCATCGGCTATTGCCGGAATATCCGCGAAGAGTGCCCTCGTTTTCCTAAAGGCATAAATTGCAAAAGGCACCGGAAGGTCTTCTGTCATTATCTCAAAACCTTCGTTAAGCATGCGATCATCCAACATGCGTAATATATTTTGCTTTTCAACGTGACCGAGAATCTTTTGGTCTTCTTCAGGTATAGCGCGTCGCAGTCTAGACGATGGGGGTGTGGCTTTTGCCTGTCCTGTTGGCTGATGTGAAACTTTTGGCTTGTTCATAGTTTTTGAATCTACTGGCCGCTTATTCTAAAACGTTTTTCGTGTTTTGTCTATAGCATGTGGAGCTAAGCTGACTTATGCGTAATTTATATTGGCTTCCTGTAGCTTGTTACCCGCTGGTCGATGGCTCGAATTGCTGCTTTATCTGAAGCTGAATCCGACTTTATTGATGCTACCAGCTTTGCTGGCGTCGCGAGCAGCTTCCAGCTTTTTGGGTCAATTTCTTCGTTTTCGACGAGGGTGTTGTGGATGATTCGTTCGTGGGGTGTGCAAAGTGGTTTGATGAAATTTGGGTCGTGAGCTTCGGATTGTGGAAGATGTTTCGTGAGCGCGAATCGTTTTGTGTGGTGAAGGGTTGTTGCCGGTTGGGCACAATCCCTGAAAGCGCAAAGGCCGGAGTATTGCGCGGCAATCTGGTGGCGAGCGGCGGCGGGAATGTAACGGGTAGTTGGAGTTGCGGTTGAGGTTAAAACCACAGAGGTTGCAGCAGGAGTTGGGATTGAAATTAAAGTTGAAACTGAAGCGACTGGAGCCTGGTTTGCAGATTTTTCAGACTTTTTCTTTTCGTCATGACGAGTTTCGCTCTCGATCATCTTCAAAAATTCGAGCATCACCTCTTCCCATGTGACGAGTTCGCGTCGATCTTTTTCGAGACGTTGTCGGAAGAGTCGAAGTCGTGCGGCAATTTCGGCATTCATCGAAAAGGTAAATGTTTCGCGGTGGTCGGAAAGTTCGGAGAGCTTGGAACGCTCGGAGTGAATTTGCTCACCAGGACCTACTTTTAACACCGTCTCAGTGGCGATTTCTTGACTTTCGCCTATATTTATTTTGTGTTCTGAAATTTCGGCGCCGAAATTTTCAGCTTCATTTTTAGTATTATTTGGTATATTTGATGAATTTAACCCATAGCTCCCTGTTGTCAATATCAGTTGCTCCAGTGAAGATGAGTGTTCGGGGAAAATTTCAATCATCCGATCTCCACTTAATTGCTTACGATAGTCTCGTAAATAAACTTCGAGGGCGCGATTAGATAAATTTTCCAACTTATCGATCCATATCTGCTGATTCTCGGGCGTGAGCCAGGCCGTAACCATCCGAATTTTTGACCAACTCACGGTGCCACCATACAAGAGCTTCCGGACGAGTGGCATGTCTTGTAGCTGCATATCTATTCGCAAAACTTCTACAACCACATCTCGACTCACCCCGCCAACTTTTGCGGCGAAATCATAAATGGAATAAAACGTTCGACCTTCGTAGGCGCGACGCTTCTCGACAAGGGGAAGTAAGCCAATAAATGCGCGGCGACCTTTGAGCGCGACGGCACCAATGCGTTGCGCGGTTTCAAAAAGATCGCGGTCACTGAGCGTTTCAGGATCGGCGCTGTGAAAATACGAAATGAGATTGGAAAGAAACGAATACGAAATCATGGGTCGATAGGTTAGAAGAGTAAAA
>Ga0172380_10002657_pt1 | contig 26780 bp, 25 predicted proteins | sample Leawe162metaG_FD_119747 | JGI IMG/M metagenome (GOLD analysis project Ga0172380, IMG submission 119747) | Leachate microbial communities from a municipal landfill in Southern Ontario, Canada - Leachate well 162 metaG | ecosystem: Engineered > Solid waste > Landfill > Unclassified | place...
CTGTATGCACGAGAATATGTTTGAAATGGCGATCAAGCTCAGGGATAATCCGGCTAAGTTTAATAATTTCAGGTCTTGTTCCGACAATGGTCATTATTTTCATTATGATTCCTTTAGATATTGGGCCAACTCCTTAATCATACCCGCAACTGTGGGAATTTTTTTATATCCCGCCGCTTTCCAAATTTTTTCATTTAATTTTTTATTTTCTGTTTGCAAGGTGCGATCAATAACTTTGGGCGCGTTAACCGGTTTTATTTTGATATCCTGACGGCTAAACTCCTCGCCAAAAACATTCAACATGTCCCTTTTACTGATTTTACCGGTGGGGACGATATGCTGAAGATGACGGACTTTAATATCTTTTTTGATAATCCCGGCACAGATTTTCGAAAAGCAATAGGTAGTAATTCCGCTCCAGAGATGATTTTTGAATCCATCAACCTTGGCATTTCGCGGTTTGGTTAAGAACCAATCCATCAGTGACAAATGACCGGTGAGCTCGGGTCCGACAATCGAACAGCGGATATTGTACATATTCTCCAAATACGCCTCCCCGATTGATTTGGTCTTGCCATAAACATCCAGCGCATCGTGGGGATCGCTTTCTTTGTACTTGCCCTTGTTCCCCGAATAAACACAGTCGGTGGCAATTTGAATTACTTTCGCGGGCGAAACGGCAGTGCATAAAAGATGCGGGAATAATGCATTGATGCGAAGCGCTCTTTCGACTTCTCGCGCGTTATCATCGTGAATATAGGGCTTGATAATGCCGATGCAGTTTATGACCCACTTGGCGCCTTTGAGGGCTTTTTTGAGTGCATCTGCATCGGCATACTCGACGTCAAGATGACGAAATTCAACGTTTTCGTATTTTTTTAAAAATTTTGCTTCTTTCTCATCGCGGACGGTTGCTAAAACGGAAAAGTTGCCGTCTTTGGCGAAAACATCCAAAACCATTGAGCCGAGCATTCCCCCCGCGCCTAAGATTGCAATTTTCTGCTTCATAAAGATGAAAAATTATCAGGACTATAAGTTACAAGGTTTGTCGGAATATATCAAGATAGAAAAAGGGGGGCCTGCGGCCCCCCGTTGATCTTCTCCTTTGTGCTGACACTCACCATATGATTCCCTGCTCCCAGAGATAGGCCTCCAGAAGCCATGGTTGGTAGGGAGTGTACTGAAACGTTGTCAGCCCTGCCGCGGCGGCTGCGGCACAGTTCGTGGAACTGTCGTCGACGAGCAGGACTTGAACCGGCTCAACGACGTGTCCCCCAAGCTTACGCCCTATCCAGTCACCGATCTCTTCGAATGCTATTCTCTCGCTCTTGAGGATACCTTGCGCGTCAGAACGCCAGATACAATCAAAGAGCTTAGTTACTCCGAGGGCTTGGTATTTGGCGAATTCCACCTCGTTGGTGTCGGTCATCGCCATTACTAGGGAGTAGCCCATCCTTGTTTGGATCTTCTCAATCAGCTGAACTACCGCCGGATCAATGGCATAGATGTGGTTAGCGTGGGTATGAAAGATGCCGTAGTTGTTGACTTCGACACTCCACTCGTCGCGCAACCGCTGGCAGAAATCACCACAACCGAGTTTCCCTCGGCTTAGGTCGGCGTAATCCGGCCGGTCGAAGTATCCGCTCGCCAACTCCCGTGGAACACCGTGACGCAAGATGAACGTTTCCACCGTGCGCTGGTGATCCGCCAGCGCCAGTACGTTACCGATATCAAACAGGACAAACCTGATATCCATATTCGCCTCCTCGTGTCGTATTGCTATGCCTTAATCCAGCCGAGACCGCGCGACTCAAGCGTGTAGCGGGTGAGGTGCCCGATGTTGTAGGTAAGCGCTTCACCCGACAGGGCGACGTGCAGACCACACTCATCAAGCCCGCCGTCAGGAGCGAACTCAAGCATCAACGGCGATCTGCCACCGATGCGTTGGACAATCCCCACGATCTTGCGGTTGAGCATACTGCTCGTTTGGCTTTGCGGATCGAAATGCTCCTCCAGATCGCGCAGACACCATCCGTTTTCTTCAAGAAGGATGTAGGCAGCGGTCAGAAAGCCGAGATCGCCGTCTTTGCGCACCGAGATAATTCCACGGCGCCCGTTGAAGAAATCTGTGCCGAAACGATCATTCGGCAAGAGCTTTACCGCACACCTGCGCTCGAGGGAGGGGTCAATGGAACGCCATAGACGTTCCTGCTCGGCAAGTACTTCCGTTGAGTAGTCACGTTCGGCGAGCTTTGAGACGTCAAAAGACGCCCAACCATCTTCCCTGTAGAATCCCATCTCAACGATTTCGAGCATCGCCTCAAGTTCTAGATTGGCACTTTGCGCCATGCCGCCGCTAGGTTCAGCGACATTCCAGATGTATGGGGCGCCGGTGTTTCTCACCTCGTTGAGAAGCACCTCAATCTCCCAAACCCCATACTTCGCCTCAAGCTTGGTGACGAGGTTCTCTGGCAGGGTCTGGAGTCGGCAAAACGGCGCGGAAAGCGCGGTCGCCCCACCGGGCCAACACCAAGTCGAGATCGGCCCTTGGATCCGTTTGGTGAGCCGATGCAGAACTGCAGGATCAGCACCCCCGTACTTGGCCTCCACAGGCCGATGACCTTCCCCCGGCTCGATCTCGATTACGTCGAGCACGATGCTTCCGTCACGTTCAACGGCACCTTCCACCTTTGCCCTCATCCAGAGAGGTTTTTCCGGCATTTCCCGCATCCTTCTTTCTTTATGTAGGTTGCGTGCAAAACAAAATCTTGCATCACGAAAATATACCTCTTAAAAGAGGTTTGGTCAAGAGAGAGCACTCGATCAGCCCTATTTCAAAAACTCTCCGCTCATCTTAGTTTGGCCGATCATCAGTTTGTATTTATTCAAAAGGTCGCGGGTTTGCTCAAGCGTCATGACGCTATCGCCTGAGCTGTATTCCTTGCTTAGGGCCGGTTTTTCAAGAGGAGCCGCCAATTCCGGTAACATCGGCTGGATAGCATAATATTTACCACGCTTGCGCGTTCTGAACGATTCTTCTTCAGAGATAAGAATCTCGTCGATTTTTTCTCCCGGTCTGATACCGGTGATTCTGATATCAATATCGCGCGTGCCGATCAACGCCTTGGCAATGTTGATGATTTTTGACGAAGGAACAATTGGGATAAACGTCTCGCCGTGTTTAGCGTGTTTGATGGCGGCGATAATGACGTCAACTGCTTTATCTAACGGCAATAAAAATCTGGTCATATCTTTGGTGGTGACAGTGACAGGACCGCCGTTTTCGATTTGTTCGTGAAAAAACGGGATAACCGACCCGCGCGAGGCCAAGACGTTCCCGTATCTAACAAGGATGAATCTCGTTTTGGGAATAGTGATATTGGCTGAGACAAAAACTCTCTCTTGAAGCGCTTTGGTCATCCCCATCGCATTGACCGGTTTGCAGGCCTTGTCGGTTGAAACACCGACGACCGTTTCTATTTTATGATGGCTGTTTTTGATTGCGCGGACAATATTTTCCGCTCCCATTACATTGGTTTTGGCTGCTTCCCACGGGAAGTACTCGCAACTTGGAACTTGTTTTAAGGCCGCGGCATGAATAATGATATCCACGCCGTCAATCGCCGATTTGACAGATTGGAAATCGCGGACATCGCCGATTCGGAACTCCAGAATTCTCTTAAAATTATTATAAATGACCTCATCGGTCGGGCTTTTACGCACTTCGTATTCAACCCGCATATAGTGCTGTTTGGCTTCGTCGCGCGAAAAAATGATAATCTTTTTCGGCTTTCCCTCTTCACCTGTTAAAATTCTGCGGGTTAAAATCTTGCCAAGCGATCCGGTCCCGCCGGTGATTAATATAGTTTTTTTATCAAAAATACCCATTTGAACCCTCGCATATTAATATTTTTTGCCTGAAACCTCGATGTTAGTTCCAACATTAGCCCATTTTTTTATAAAAAGCTAGATTACACCCCAATGTTGGCGTTTGGCTTTATTTCGTTAATCGTATATCTGGCGCAATGGATAATATTTGGTAAGATAGTGCAGGTATTTATATGGCAAAAAAATTAACTTTAAAAAACCTGTGTCCTCCTTTTATCGTCGACCATTTGAGCCGCACGAAAAGGGCTTTGGACGATAGACGAAGACGTAAAATGGCCGTGAAAGAAATTTTTACGGAGATTTACGATAACAAACTATGGGGAGGCGGTACAGGTAAGTTTCACTCCGGTTCCGGGTCTGCCGATGATGCTGTAACCGAACCATACATTCGCAAAATTTCAAAATATCTCAGCTCTTACCCTAAAAAGCCCAGCGTAGTTGATTTGGGATGCGGGGATTTCAGCGTGGGCAGACATCTTGTGCGATATTGCAGCAAGTATACCGGTGTAGATATTGTGGCAAAGCTAATTCGCGAGCTAAATAAAACCCAAGCCAGCACTTCGGTAAAATTTTTGTGCGTTGATATCATCGACAAAGAACCACCAGCTGGAGATATCGCCTTTCTAAGACAAGTCCTGCAACATCTGTCCAACGAACAAATTCTCAAAATTTTGCCTAAATTAAAAAAATATAAGACGGTTTTTATCACAGAACATTATCCGTCAAAAAGTGCAGGCATAACGCACAACAAAGACATTGTTCCGGGATCCGCCATCCGACTGTACAAAAATTCGGGAGTGTATTTAGATAAACCGCCGTTTAACATCCCTAAAAATAAACTGAAACTTTTTCTCCAAGTTCAGGGGAGTGGATTGGGAAAGGGACTAGACCAAGGAGTAATAAGAACGTACAAACTGGATTGGTCGGCAAAAAAATAAAAACTATTTGCGCCTTAACCACTCCCGTTGGACATTGCGCAGGCGTTTATTTTTGGAAATCTCTTTTCTTTCTCTGGGAAAATTATAAATAATTGAGGCAAATTCTTTCACCCTTTGGTTTCTCACCGCCGAAATTAAACCAACCATGAACCTGACGAGAGAGGTTGTGACGACGCCGGCGCTTATCGGGTAATATCTGTTGTAAATAACAAGTGAGTTTTTGGCCGCATAATAAGACCTCATGTCAAAAATAACGTGGTCTTTCCTGAATCTCGATACTCCACCTCGATGATAAACCACAGAATCCCTTGCTAAAACGGATTTGAAGCCAGCCAATCTTATTTTCCAAGCTAAATCATAGTCCTCGTAAGTGGCGAAAAGATCCTCGTCAAACAAACCAATGCGCGAAATGAGATCGGCGCGGTAGATGGCCGAAGCACCACAACAACCAAAAATTTCTTGATAGCGCTCAAAATCAGCCAGAATAGATACCTCCTCGCCCGTGTGCGAATCGTAGGCCTTATATCCGACCATCTTAAACCCAAGCGAATCGATGGTTTTCTTGTCAAATCTGATGAGGGCCGATTGAGCCGAACCGATTTTTTTGTCTTTCTCACACGCTTCAACTAACTCGCTAAGGAAGTTTTCCGTTACGATGGTGTCGCCATTTAGCAAAAGTAGATATTTAGGATTGCAGACCTTCCAAGTGAAACTAAGGCCGAGATTGCTTCCGCCGGTGAACCCGAGGTTTTGTTTGCTCTTGATAATAAATAGCCGATTATCTCGTGATTTTGGTTTTTTTACTTGGGAGATTTCACCGTCGAAAATAATGTATTTCGTTTTAGACCTTTTTAGATGAGAAATAAACTTATCGAAATTAACTTCTCTGGATCCGTTGTCAACCAAAACAACATTATAGTTTTGATAAGTAATTTTTACCAAAGAATTCAAACAATTAATCACATCGGAATAATTATTCCAACCTAAAATCATAATTGAAACCAAGGGTTGGCTTTTCACTTTTTTCCCCCTGATTTTTTCAATATTTTACGTGATATCTCTAAGACATGGTTGGTAAGATTTGAAAGTTGCAAAGCGAGCAAAACACAAATTGCCCAGTAAGCCAAAGTCCCTGTATAGCGCCGAGGATCTCTGTTGCGGTAATTCCATAACAATTCGTTCATTTGTTTTGGGGCCAGACAGTCATCGAGACCCATTTCATCATCGGCAAATTTCCGTTGGTGGGGCAAAATTTTCGTTATGGGTCCGGTCGAAAACATTTTGATCGCCTTGCGGCCGAAATACTGTTGGTCTATCCGGGCGGTCTCTCCCATGTCTTTATTTAAACCTTGAGTGTTGATATTTAGAGGGATTTCGCCAGTTAAAAAGAATGGGATTCCCATGTCCAAGGCGTAAAAAGTAAAACTTCCGATCTCATTTGAAGTAGCATATTGATTGGTCGAAAGGATTTTATAGAAGTTTTTTGCAAATTGAAGACCTTTTTTAAACCTTGGACCAGCCGTTACAACCTTAAACCCTGCCTTGCGATAAATATTGATGTTCTTGGACACACAATCAGGCCAAAACAGGCAAATGGTAAGCGGATGAAATTTTTTTGGCAATGACTTAAGCTCTTGGCAATATTTTTCGATATTATAGCTACTCTCTATGTCTGCAGTAGAGTGTCCGGGAAAGACAATTGTGCCCCTTGCATCGGGTTTCTTGGTTATTTTATGCATCCGCCGGTAGTGTATCAGGGGGGATCCCATGATATAGACGGGTGTCTTGCTCTGCATCTTCCAGGACTTCTGGCGTCTTTTGCTAAAGACCAACATAAGAGGTTTATCTATTTCGAGATCTGACGGGAGGGCATCCGACAATGGAGTCCAGCCGTGCTCCATGTGGCACGGCAACGGAAGAAAACGTGGAAAATTAGCATAATCCTTAAGAATTAAATTAATACCATAAATTGTATTTTCAGAGTATTGCATGTCAATCAATCATTGTATCCCCGAGAGTTGCTCTAGAGTCAGATGCCGGTTGCTTAATCATCTCTCGTGTAATAATTATTTGTAGAATTACCGTCAGAATTGTATTTACGGCAAATCCCATCAAGATTAAATCGATGGATTTAGAAATATACTGCATCAGAATGAAATAATACAAGATGGTAACCAAGTTGATGATATTAGAAATTAAGAAGTACCGAACATATCTTTTGCGGCTCGCGTCAAGAATGACAATATTATAGACCGTCTGAAAAAAATAAAGGGTGGCGATCAGCGCAAAGAGTAAAAGATAGCTTAATTTTAGCGGATATGACTTTCCAAAGAGATTTAAAAAAACAAAGATTGAAGCACAGATCACGAGATAAATCGGCAAAAATCCTTTTATACACAATCTGTCAATTTTCAAGATAAAACTCTTGTCGTCAGTTCTGGCGGTGGCAGGAAGTAAAACATTGGTTAAAATTAGCGACAGACCTGTTACAAGAGCAAGGGAGGCGGCATAATAAGCACTGTAAATTCCGAGTTCCGCAACGCCGATATATTTAGCGATCAATAGCCGGTCAGAGGAGATGAAAATTGTCCCCAAGACGGCGCTGAGCATAAAAAATTTGCCTTCGGAAAGCTGCGCTTTCAGGGTCGAGAATGAAAAATGTTTGAAATAACCTCTTAGATAGAAAAAATAGATCGCGCAAACGAGCAATGCGCCGGAAAGAATTATCCCGGAAAACAGTTGGTAATCTAATTTTTTATACGCAGCTGTAACAAAAATAAAACCAACAACTAAAACAAGAATTTCGGCCATTCTTCCGGCCGCTTGAAGCTTAAACTTTTCCAAAGCGCGCGCCAAGATATCCAAAATCAGTTTAAACGTAACGATCAGCGTGTAAATTACGACGAATAGAATGAGCGTCTTGTCAAGGCCGAAAACCGAGGATATTTGTTGCCTGAAAACCAAAACCAGCGCCAGAAACAGTGTCGTAACCAGGGCAACGGATACAAAGGAGCTAAAAAAGGATTTTTGCTTTTGCTCTTTCGTTTTTGCCTTTGCAACATTTTTGATCGTTGAAATATCGAGCCCAAAAAACGAAACTGAGATTATGTAAGTACTGAGCAGGATTATTAGATTGTATTTCCCATATTGCTCTGGACCCATAAATCTTCCGGCCAGAGTTCCAACAACGATTGTAATTGGCATCGAAAGAATACCGCCATAAAAAGACCACGAGAGATTGCCAAGAAATCCCCTCATTTGATCGCTCATTTCGTGACCGAAAATCTTCAAATGAACTTTTTCGACTATGGAAATTAGAAACTTTTTCATCCTGTAGATTATAACTAATTAACGGCCAACCATTTTTTGATCCAGCGGAGTGCCTCTTTTTACATTTTTTATAGCCCTTTTGCCAATGATTTTTGGCAAAAACTTTGGCGCGAGGCCAAAACTCGGCCGAATTGATCTGACGTTGTCTTCTGATAATTTCTCGCCGCGCTTTACGTCCTTTACAACAAACAAAGACCTCGAGAACTCACGGCTTTTTTTTGATTTTTCGGATAACTCGTACGAAATCTTCCCGAGAGCTTTTTCCGTATTCCTGATCGACTCTACCATTTGTTTAAACTCCTCTGGTTCCATTGAGAATCCGCTGTCCGGTCCTCCGATCTTACGATCAAGAATAAAGTGTTTTTCGATGACCTTTGCCCCGATTGCGACTGCGGCGACCGCCGCATCTGAGCCCATTGAGTGGTCTGAGAATCCAACTTGGCATTTAAACCGTCTTGCCATGTCCGGTATCGTCAGCAAGTTCATTTCTTCAGGTTTTGCCGGATATGAAGAGGCGCATTTCAAAAGCACGATCTGATCATTACCGGCTTTCCGGCAGGTTTTAATAGCTTCGTTGATATCCTCAAGATGCGCCACACCGGTTGAAATAATCATCGGTTTATTTTTCCTGGCGGCATAATCAATTAATCCAACATCCGTGATTTCAAACGAAGCAATTTTGTAGGCAGGAACTTTCATTTTCCCAAGAAAATCAACCGCCGTTTTATCAAAAGGAGACGAAAAACAAACCATTCCCAGTTTCTGAACGATTTTTTTTAACTTAGGTTGCCATTCCCATGGTGTATATGCTTTTTGATAAAGCTGGTATAGTGTGGAACCGTCCCAGACCGTTCCTTGTTTTACCCTAAAATAATCCTTGTCGGAATCAATTGTAATCGTGTCAGCAGTATAAGTTTGAAGCTTCACCGCATCGGCACCGGCCTTTTTCATCGCCTTAATTGTTTTGACCGCGAGCTCATAACTCTGGTTATGGTTGCCGGATAACTCCGCAATAATAAAAACAGGGCATCCCTCTCCAACCGATTTGCCGCCTATTCTAACTCTGTTCATGATTATCCTTCGCTGAACTTAAAACTACTTTTTACTCAAACTGCCCTCGGCAGAAAACTTACCCTCTGACAAGAAGTAATGATTCTCTCTCGTTGAATCAAGAAGGGTCTGCTTTGTAAAATTAATGAATTTTCTGCCCTTAAAAAACTTCGGCAGAGATTTTGGATTGAGGGTTGTGTTTAAATCAAAGCAGTCATAGGTCGAAAGAGCAACGGCCGAGTCGTCTGAACCATGGAATCTAGAGAAGTTATCAACGTAATTTTTTACCACGCCTTTTGGCATTTCGACAAACGAATGTGAGTTTATAAATATGTCTATTGCATCCTCGAATTTTTCGATTTGCCAAGGTGCAATACAAAAAATTTCAAGTTTATTATTTGGCGAAAATTTTATTGAATCGCGTTTTTTTAATTCCCGATAATCGGTAACGGCATTAGGGTAGAGCGCTTTAAGATATTGCGTGCCAACATACAGATTAGGTGGAATATCTAGATACAATATCTTTTTAATATTTTTATAGTTCTCAAGCAAAAGATGTATATTCGCCCCAAACCCGCCTCCGATTTCGAAAACCGATTTGGCCTTATCGAACCTGATGTATTCGGAAATGTTGTCATGTTGTTCTAAAAGGTCTAAATAATGGACGGATAAATCCTGACTGTCAAGCTGCGCTTTTGATATGCAGTTTCCCAAAAGCGTATAAGGTATTTTATATTTTTTGACAAGATCGTTGGACCTTTTTTTTAAATTTAAAATCTCTTGAGCATAAATTATACTTCGCGACGCGTACATTTGGGTCCATTGCACCTGTTTGTTAAATATCTTGTTCAAAGGGTATGCTTTCGTTACCCATCGGACCAGCCGAGCTACTAAATTAAAATTCATCGAATCTCGAATATCTATCGCCAGATTATCAGCGTAGCTTAAGCCGATCAGGTTTGACGAACCTCTGAAATTTTTAAGTCCGCATCTTTTTATTTCGTTTGCTACAATTCTAGTTTTGATTTTCCAATATGGGCCGGGCCGGTAGAGCGGCGGCTGAATTTTTGAATCTTTGAGCATTAAATCCAGGAGCCCGAAATCGTCTTTTAGTACGTTTTTAGCTCTTACCATCATTTTTTTTCTTTCTGATTTAATCCGCTGATTGTATCTCATTTTGAATTCTGAAATCTTAATGTCATAACCTTCCCGCCCCATAATCTCGGGGAACTTTTTTGCTTCTTTCGCCAGATGAAAAGATCCAGTGCCCTTCTGTTTTTTGGCGATAAACTCAAAGTTTTTAATCTTACTCCAATTTGACTTAAAAAGCTGTTGAATCTCTTTGTGCAAGATATTATATGAAGACCTTAGAGTCGAGGAGCGCGAAAAATAACATCTTTTCTGAAACAATATCTTACCCGTATCGAGTCCCCTGTCAATCAAATGGATCGTTACCCCGCTGGGAGTTTCGTCTAAAATACTCCAGATATTGGGGTCAGCACCGCGGTTATAGGGAAGGTAAGAGATATGGAGGTTTATTATTTTACCCTTCATACAGTCAATTAATTCTTGGGAAATTATTGATGAGTAATTGTAGCTTATTGCCAAACTTATTTTGAGAGAAGACAAAGTTTTTTTATCTAATTTCTTATCAAACAAAAATATTTTTAAATCTTTTTGACTTTTTAAAAATTCATAAAGGGGTTTTGTTGTATCGAGGTTGTTTGTTAGAAATAAAATATTCATCTTACAATCGCACTTCGAATGGATATGCTTGCGCAGAGGTCTCATCCCTCTCGATATAACCCAAAAGATTATCAAGCTCCATCCGTAGCATTTGCCGCTGATCGGCTTTTTTATTAAGATTAATCGAGAGAGGAACGATTTCAACGCCCCTAAACGGTTTGGGAAATTTGTTCATGAACCTCAATAGTCGTGGCAGATGAGCACTGTGGGAAAGAACAGCTAATTTAGTCTTTTTCACCTCAAATGCCGGTGGAAAAGAAAAGTTTTTCACCTGATCGAGAGTCCTTGTAATTTTTCCGGAAGCAATGTAAAGCTGCGATTTCGGGAATTTAAAGATTCCTTCGTCAATCGCTTTGAGCAAATCATCATTTTGTTTCTTAGTGCCATTATAAATAATCATAGGTGGGGTGAGAGGGTTTAAGTAGGTAAAAGCGTTGACCCAGGACATAGCGTAGTCGAGTCGTGCTTTATCTTGCCCGCAATACCAACTATTTTTTGAATATATACGGTCGCTTGGAGAATTAATAATCGGTGAAAAATATGACCCGCCGCCAGAGACAACCCAAACAGCGCCAATATTCTTGTATTTCTCTTTTTCTTTCTCGCAAGGCAGTTCCCCGGCCTGTCTTTCAAAGATACAAAGCTCGCGAGAGATCGCATCTCTTATTTGGTCGTTTTTATCCACAAGTTTCTTTGTAATCACAAATTCTTTTTAAGGAGTTTAAATTTTACTTCCATCGCACTCCAATCGTCTTCCGTATCGATATCTTGAACAAGTATTCTTGGGGCAATAACCGGTCGGGCATTTTTGCAAAAAAATGATTTACTTTTCTTAAAGGCCTCTGTTTTTATCCAATAAAATCTGCCGGCATCAAAGTATCTTTTGTCCAAATCCTGAGTTCTTTTAAATTTGTTTCCACCGTTAATCATCTTGACCAATCCTCCCTCGATTATAAGGGCTCGACCAACCGGTTCTGAAAATTCACAGACACATACAACACTATCAGCATGATTTTTTTTCAAAACTTTTAGCCCATTTGCAATCTCCTCGGGAGAAATGTTTGGGACCGTAGCAAAGATGAGGCATAAATAATCAGGATAAATCCCTCTGCTCTCCAGTTTTGCTATCTCTTCAAGCATCATATCCGCCAATGTCGAGTGATCTGTCGCGTTTTTTTCTGACCGAAGAGACGGAACACTCGCGCCAAGCTTTGCCGCAATCTTTGCAATTTTGTTGTTCTCGGTGGAAACGATAACATCGTCGAACAATCCCGTCCCTTTAGCGGCAGCGATAGAGTATTTAATAATCGGTTGGCCACAAAACTCCCTGATGTTTTTATGCTTGATTCTTTTACTGCCTCCGCGGGCAGGTATAATTGCAATTATTGTCGAGGATTTTCCCTTTTGTCGGTCTTGCTTGCTCATATTAAAAAATCTCTGTTACGACTTCACTCGTTGTCTCACTGCTTTCCAAAACAACCTTATTGATCCTGACCGGAACGCCTTTTTTGGCTAAATATTTCTTCGCTTCCATCGGGGTTTGCTGTGTATAGTGAAAAATACTGGCGGCAGCAACTGCCGAGGCCTTTCCCTTATCGATTGCCTTGTAAAAATCCTCATAGTTGCCAGCACCGCCTGATGCAATTACCGGAATCGAGACCGTCTGCGTCACCATTCTTATAAGATCGATATCATACCCTTTCATTGCGCCATCGTTATTTATTGAGGTTACAATAATTTCCCCCGCTCCGAGCTTCTCAAGTTCACAAGCCCATTGGCTCACCTCAATATGCTCATTTTTTTTACCAGAGTGGCTGTGGCAAAAATATTCTCCTTTAGAATTTTTTTTGGCATCGATGCTGGCAACAATGCATTGCGAACCAAAAAGCTTTGCCCCCTCGCTGATAAGCTGCGGATTTCTATATGCAGCAGAATTAATGACGATTTTGTCTGCACCGGCTCTAAGTAAATTTTTTATATCTTCAGTCGAAGACACGCCTCCCCCAACGGTGAAAGGAACAAAACACTCTCCGGAAATCTCTTTAACAACTTCGATGTCGGGTCTTCGTTTTTCTTCTGTCGCGGTAATGTCTAGCAATACTAGCTCGTCAACTTGGCGGGTATTGTAAACTCTGATCGCTGGAAGCAGAGTCCCGACACGCCTCCAACTGTCAAAACCAACCCCTTTAACTAGACCAAAATTTTTCCACAACAGGGTGGGGATAACTCTGATTTTTAGCATGATTAAAGATTAATAAAATTTTTTAGAAGCTTAAAGCCAGGCCTTTGGCTTTTTTCAGGGTGAAACTGTGTCCCATATATATTTTTCTTGGCCACAGCCGAGACAAAACCACCACAATATGGTGTCGTTGCCAAGATATCGCCCTTGTTCTTAGGAATAAAATGATAGCTATGGACAAAATAAAAATCCGTGCCTTTGGGAATTCCCCTAAGTAAGAGGTTATCTTTTTTCATATACACTTCATTCCAGCCAACATGAGGGATTCTCTCTTCTTTGCCAACGGGTTTTAACCTTTCAACAACACCGGAGACAAGCCCCAGTCCATCAACTTCACCACCCTCAAACCCCTTATCCGCTAAAAGCTGCATCCCAAGACAAATTCCTAAAATTGGAATCTTGTCAGTTAAGACAGCTTCGATTATCGCTTCTTTAAAACCCGTTTTGACTAAATTGTCAATTCCGTCTTTAAAAGATCCTACGCCCGGTAAAATAATGTGCGTGGCCGTTTTCAGCTGCTGAGGATCATTTATAACGACAACATTTTCCCCATCGCACTCTTCAAGTGCATTAGTGATTGAGCCCAGGTTGCTCATTCCGTAATCTATAATGACAATTTGCAAATTGGCTCCTTACAATTCCGGTTCGTAAAGTTTAATAAGATTTTGATATTTGTCCTTGACGAGTTCGCCTCGAGGATCTGTTTTGAAAAGCTTTTTATTAGTGAATTTGTCACAGATTCTGATAAATTCATCGACGGACAAATCCAGCGGCTCAAGAATTTTTTCAAGCGGGAGACCCAAATATGACCACGGAAACTTGCCGTCGTGCTTTTTAACTAACTGAATACCGTCTTGGCGGGTTATTCTCCCTCTTCTGATATGAAGAGAGGCAATGTCAGAAGCCCGGCCAAAACCGAACTTTAGAAATTTAAAGTAGTCGTGGATACCGGTTTGGTGGTTATCGAGATTTTCATAATTGACGATCGAACCCTCGATTGTGTGAGAGTACGTTTCGAGGCCAAAACCTTGTGAGATTAAAGCATTAGAATATCCGTCCCAGGGAATGTAATATCCTAAAAATATTCCTGTAATTTTTGATTTTTTTAACTCTGCGTCGGAGGGGTATTGGTAAGGGATGAGATCTTTTTGCGTTATTCCATCGAGCCCAATAATGTCCGATACTCTTAGCCCTAGTAAACCTCCGAATTCTTCTAGCCATTGGCGGGTCAGTGTATTATTTTTTGACCCTGCGGCCGGACCGCCGTATTCATTTTGGGAGTTCTCTCCCCAAACAATAAGCGGAATCTTGTAATTAACCGCAACGGTAACTGGAAGTGTAAAAATTCCGACGTGTTCTGGCCAGGAGATATCACCGACTTGCGTTAGGCCGATCCTGTTAAGCTTTCGACGCACAGCAAGATTCGGGGAAAACTGAACATGATCGACACCCAATCCTTTTAGATTTGTAAGGTTTCTTTTTCCAATGTCGCTAAAATGGCAGGTAGTTGCCGTAACGCAAAGCGGATTTAAACCAAGCTGAAGCATACGGACAACTTGGTAAGTACTGTCCTTGCCACCGCTTACCGGCACAACACAGTCCCACTGACTGCCACCTGACCGGTACCGCTTTACCACCGCTAACAACTCTTTCTTTCTCTTTTCCCAATCAACTGTTTTTCTGTGCTCAAAGCTCCTGCAGGCATTGCAAACACCTGCCTTATCCAAAACGAGGTCCGGCTTGGAGTCGGGCATAACACATTTTTTACAGTATTTCATTCGGTGACTCCTATTTTTCTAATAAAAACCAAGTTATGTCATCTTGTGGAAAATTGTTATCACCGTGGTAAGCGAAACCATAATCCACGAGCTTAAGTGTAGGATATTTCCTCATCATCTCAGCACAAAAATCCCTTTTGAATAATCTGTCTTTATTGCCCCTGTACTCTATTGTAGTTGGGGTCGGATTATAATACTCGCCGATGCAAATATACTTTGAACTTGACTTGTAAAGCTTGGCGTAAACATCGGGCAATTTTTCCGGATTGATATGGATTAGAACACCCTTAACAAAGACGAAATCATGTTTCTTGTTGACCTTAAAATCCAAAACTGACTGGGTGTAAACCTTAACTTTTCCTTCCTTCCACTTTTTGATTTCATCAGCCGCAGATTTATTAATTTCAATGGCACTTAGGGTAGCTTGGGGTATGAGAAATTTAATTGCCTTAAGGTTCTCTCCGATGTTTGCCCCAAATTCAAGCACCGATTTTACTCCGTTAGTAACATTTAAAATTCTTGAGAAATAATGCGTCTGATTAGCAATAAATTTCTCCCCGCGATTGCGCGCGGCATATTCGTCGCCAAAATCTCCCGCCCAAAACTTTTCCTGATCAGTCGAAAATTTTGTCATAAAAACCCCTTAGTCAGTTTATTGTCTTTAACAACTTAAAAGCTTATCTTTTAATCTAACAATTTCAAGTCCCTTTTAAGAAGGGGTTTCGGCGACTACTTCAAAGAGTGCCTTGATAACTCTGTTTACATCCTTCATTTCCATACGCGGAAAAAGCGGAAATGATAATGCCTGTTCATAATATTTTGCACAGACAGGATAATCTTTCTTGTTGTACCCAAAGTGTACTTTGTAATAGGGCTGTTCATAAACCGGAATGTAATGAACCTGAGTCCCGATCCCTTTTTTCTTGAGTTGCTCCATAAAAAGCTTTTTATTTCTTCCGATCTTCTTAAGGTCAATCTGCACAACATAAAGATGGAAAGCTGACTTAACGCCTCTTTTTTCAAACGGAGTGATAAGGTTTGGCAAATCCTTGAAGGCCTTATTATATTTTTCGACAATTTGTCTACGCTTCTTCACAAAAGATTTTAATTTTCTAAATTGGCTTAAACCAAGGGCGGCTTGAAAATCACTCATGCGGTAGTTGAAACCCAGATCTTGCATTTCATAGTACCAGGGGCCTGGGTTCTCCTTCATTCGACTAGGATCTTTGGTTATTCCGTGGGTCCGAAGCATGATCAAACGATCATAAAGAACTTTGCTGTTCGTCGTGATTGCCCCACCCTCGCCGGTAGTAATTGTCTTGACCGGATGAAAGGAAAAAGTGGTTAAATCAGAGTATTTACACGAGCCGACATACGATCCATCTTTGTAGCGGGAACCAATGGCGTGGGCTGCGTCCTCAACAACAAAAATCTTTTTTTTCTTTGATAAGCGGTAAATATCCTCCATGTCCGCCGGCTGGCCGGCGAAATCAACGGGAATAATTACTTTTGTTTTTTTAGTGATCTTTTTTTCGATCTCTTTTGGATCGATACAAAACGTCTTCGGATCAATATCGGCAAAAACCGGTTTGATTTGGTTGTAGAGAAGTGCATTTGAAGTTGCGACAAATGTATTCGGAGTGGTTATCCCCTCGCTTCCAGCGGGGATTTCTAAAGCTAAAACAGCAAGATGTAAAGCGGCAGTGCCACTTGATACGGCGACACAATATTTGGCGCCGGTATATTTGCAAATCGCTTTTTCAAATTTTTCAACACAGGGACCTTGAACCAAAAAATCGGATTTCAAAACGGTTTCGACCGCTTTGATATCGTCACTATCTACAAAATGTTTCCCATATGGAATGAAATCCTTCATAAGTAACCTCTTTATATCTTATTTTTGTTCAAGAAAAAAGGGTAGGAGGGGGAAACTAAAAAAACCCATTGGTTCTATCTTGTCATTCCTTATTTTCTGATGTATAAAGAAGCTGGCTCGATTAAGGTGATTATAATTAGACCAAGGAAAAATGACTAAATCAGAAAATAAAACCGCCGGGCGCAGACAGAAACTCTGGAACTTTTATTTTAAATATCACAAGGTTCTTTCGATAGCGGCTATTTTTAAATCAAGCCTGAATAGTTATCCCGAAAACGTCGTAAAATCCCGCAACCGGCGCAGGTGCGTCGCGATCTCTTTAAGCGATTTCGCTTGGCAACCCCTTCGTCTTAAAAATAAAACTGATGATCGCCGGTTGCTTGAGAGAATCTGCGACGCGTATATACTTTCGAAAAAAGACCAGCCAAAATCAGGACCTTACGCGGTCTCGGGCATGTGGGAGGGAATTCTCGGTGGTTATTACAGCACAATGATTAGCGCCGCCCTAAGCCGAGACACCGTAAAACTCGGGCGTACCTTAGAAAATATTTTTAGAAAAAACTCATTGGGGCTAAGTATGTCGGGTGACATGCCCTCAAGACGCAATCCGATGTCGTCCAAAGAATATCTGAATAATTATGCTGACACTCTTTTGAGGTTAGCGACTTTCGCCAATATTGCCGATGTGGCAAAGGATATGGACAACGACCTCTACATCTGCGAGAAAAAAATACCAGCCGGCAATTTATGGAAAAAGATTTGTGCAAAGCTGAATATTGACCCCTGCTACCCCGTTGTCGGAAATACATTCGGGTTATTGTATCCATCAAGCACAAAGAGCTGTTGCACAATTCCCAGAGCCGCTTTCAGGCACCTGCACACCGCGATTGAGACACTACGCCTTGTAGAAAATAAAAGAGGAGCAAGCATCTTGGAAATCGGAGGGGGTTTTGGCGGAGTACTTTACTATATTTCCCAACTTTTGGGTAAAAACGCAGGGTTTAACCTCACAAGCATTGATGTCCCGGAAATTAATATCATTTCATCGTATTTTCTTTCAAAATCCCTGCCCGGCTTGAAAGTTTATTTCTACGGTGAAAATCCCCATCAGACATCCAAAGGAAAAAGGAGCTGTGTGAACGTACTGCCTAACTGTTCAATAAAAGATATTGCGCCAAATAGCATATCGGCCGTGGTCAACGAGGATTCGTTTCCCGAGATGCCGAGCGTCGCAGTTAGAGAATATCTGAAGAGAATTGGTGAAATCTCCGAATATTTTTATTCAGTCAATCAGGACTGCGGCCGGGCGGGGCAAAACCGGCTTTCGCAAATTGATGAGGAAAAATTTGGCCTTGAGTGTATAAGCTTTACCCCCTCTTGGATGCGCCACGGGTATTTCGAACGTGTATATCGGTCGATAAAAAACGCCCCCATCCAAGTTTCGCGTTACCAAAAATAAAATTGAAAGTTGAATATGAAGGGAATCGTACTGGCAGGCGGGAGGGCAACACGTCTTCGCCCACTGACCAAAATCACATCAAAACAACTTTTACCGGTTTATGACAAACCGATGATTTATTATCCGATTGAAACTCTCCTGAAAGCCGGTATTAAGGATATTCTAATTATCATTGCCCCTGAATACTCGGGACATTTTTTAAACCTTTTGGGTTCGGGAAAAGAGTTCGGGGCAAAATTTACCTTTGAGATTCAAGAGGAGCCGCGCGGGTTGGCTGATGCATTCATTATCGGAGAAAATTTCATCGGCAAGGACTCTGTTGCGATGATTTTGGGTGATAATATTTTCGTCGACCATGATTTCTCAAAAGCAATAAAATCATTTAAGGGAGGGGGGATGATTTTCGCTAAAGAGGTCCCCGACCCTGAACGCTACGGTGTGGCCGAGTTTAACAAAAAAATGAAAGTTATCTCGATAGAAGAGAAGCCGGCAAAGCCAAAGAGTAACTTTGCCGTAGTCGGATTATATGCCTATGACAATAAAGTTATTAAAATCGCCAAATCGCTTAAGCCCTCCGCCAGAGGAGAAATCGAGATAACCGATATCAACAACGCCTACCTTAGAAAGAAGCAATTGTCCGTAAATATCATTGATGGCGTCTGGGAAGATGCGGGCACATTTGATTCCCTCCTTTCCATCCAAAACATTATTGCGAACAAGGCGAAACAAAAGAACTAAAGAAGATGATTGACAACGTTGTAATAAAAAACATCAAAGTTTTTAAAGACGGCAGGGGAGATTTTAGGGAAATTTTGAGGTTGGGGGGTAAACTTAGCAAAAAAATCGCCCAAATTTCAATTAGCACAACTCATCCCGGGGTGATTAAGGCCTTCCACTGGCACCGCAGCCAAGACGATATTTTTTATGTAATCTCCGGCAATGTCCAGCTTGTTTTACACGATCAAAGAACAGCATCTAAAACATGTGGGGAAACACAGGTTGTCTATCTTGGAGAATCGTATAAACCGCAGGCAATATTAATTCCAAGAGGTGTTTATCACGGTTATAAGGTGCTGGGAAACAAGGACGCACAGGTTTTATATGTAATGGATAACCAGTATAACCCGTCAAAACCAGATGAGCAGCGTGTTGACTTTGACGACAAAAAGATCGGGTTTGACTGGAGAGACAAGGTTCTCGTCATCGGCGCCGGGGGATTTTTGGGAGAGCAGATAATGCAAGATTTATCGAAAGATTTCCAGGTTATGGGAACTTATTATCCCGAGAAAAATCGGGGAATTTACTTAGACATTACGGATAAAAAACAGGTAAAAAAAGTTCTGGGAAAAGAGAACCCCGATATAGTGATCCTAACCGCCGCCAAAACAGATGTTGAGGCCTGTGAGGCCGATCCGAAGGGAACTTATAGGGCAAATGTGCTTGGAGTAAAAAATGTTGTTGATAGTTTAACTCATCAGAAAATTGTTTTTTATTCAACCGAATTCGTTTTCGATGGCAAAAAACATCTTTACGCAGAGGAGGATCCTCCTCGTGCGATTAATACATATGGTTTAAGCAAGCTAAGAGCAGAAAGAATAGTTTCCAAGTATCCAAATCATTTACTTTGCAGGACTTCAAGGCTTTATGGTGCAAATGGAAATAAATTCCTCAACAAGATGATTGGGATGTTCAAAAGGGGTAAAAAGATTTATGCTCCAAGCCAAACACCGGGAAATTTTAGTTTGGTTGAGGACGTGTCTTGCGCAACACTTCAGCTTTTAAAAAAGGGATGTGGGGGACTTTATCATGTTGCGGGAAAGGCAGAGAGTTTTGATCAAGCGGCAATTAAAATCGCAGAGGTATTTAAATTTAAAAAGTCGCTCGTCTATAAGGTTGACAGGAATTTTTTTAACAGTAAAGTTAGAAGACCTACATGTGTTTTAAACACCAAAAAACTGGAGCGTGAAGGTATCAAAATGAGCACTCTTGAGCAAGGGTTAAAAAAAATCAAAAAACAGCTTTTGAAATGAGAACCAAACAAAACAAATATAAAAAACATAATTTTTGCCGGATTTGTGGCGGAAAGAACCTCGTATCTTACCTTGATTTAGGAAATATGCCGCTCGCCAATAGCTTTATTGGCCCATCTCAAATAAAAAACGAGCAAAAATTTCCCCTCAATGTGCTGCTTTGTAGGGACTGTTATTTCTCGCAATTGAGTGTCGTGGTTGACCCGAAAATTTTATTTTCAAAATATGCGTACCGCTCGGCGATATCCGATTCTTTTAAAAAACATTGCGCCGAATTAGCCAAAGGGCAAAGCAGGAAGATTTTACAAAAAGGTGATTTAGTAGTCGATATTGCCAGCAACGACGGTAGTTTGCTCGCCGAATTTAAGAAGCTGGGTAACCGGGTTCTCGGAATTGAGCCGGCAAAAAATATTGCCAAAATTGCAAACGGCCAACAGATTGAAACTCTCGCAAAATTCTGGAGCACGGATGTCGCAACTAACGTTCAAAAAAAATATAAAAAAGCCAAGATTATTACGGCCTTTAATGTCTTCGCCCATGTCGATGACATGCACGGATTTGTCGAGGCCGCTAAGATGCTGCTAAGTGATGATGGATATCTAATCATTGAATCACCGCACGTTTTAAACCTCATCGAAAAAACGGAATTTGACACCATTTACCACGAGCACCTTTCTTATCTATCGCTCAAACCGCTTAAACGCCTTATCGAAAGCCACGGTCTAAAAATTGCACGAGTTAAAACCTTCGACATACACGGCGGCTCAATCAGAATGTACATTGAACACAAAAACCGAAACACATCGGATGGTTCGCTTCAAAAGGTAATTGCCAAAGAGCAATCGAAAGGTTTATACTCCCTGCGCTACTACAAACAGTTTGAAAAAAGAGTTGAGAAAATTAAAAATGATTTAATCGCCGAAGTTAAAAAATTAAAGAAACAAAATAAAAAAATATCCGGTTTTGCAGCTTCGGCCAAAGGCAACACCCTCTTAAACTTCTGTGGTATCGGCCACGAATCTATTGATTTTATCTTTGACGACACCCCGGAGAAACAAAACAAGCTTTATCCCGGCGTGCACATTCCGGTTATAAGCTCGGAGTTTCTTTTGGAAAAAAACCCCGATTATTTACTGATCTTAGCCTGGAATTTGGCCGAGGAAATTATTTTTAAAACCAAAAAATTTCAAAAACGGGGTGGCAAATACATTCTGCCTATCCCATCCTTAAGGATAAAATGATTAAGAAATTACTAATAACGGGCGGAGCTGGTTTTATCGGGAGCAATTTTGTTCTGTATATGCTCGATAAATATCCCGACCTCAAGATTGTTAATCTCGACAAGCTTACCTACGCCGGAAATCTGGATAACCTTAAGTCGGTGGGCAAAAACCGTAACTACCGCTTCGTCCTAGGCGATATCTGTGACGCAAAAACTGTCGCAAGAGCGATTTCGGGATGCAGCCATGTTGTTCATTTTGCCGCCGAATCACATGTCGACCGCTCCATCTCGGGACCGGCGATTTTTGTTAAAACAAACGTCATCGGTACACAGGTTTTGCTCGATGCGGCGAGACAAGCAAAAATCGAAAGGTTTCACCACGTTTCAACCGATGAAGTTTTCGGAGAACTTCCCCTCAACGAAAAAAATAAAAAGTTCAACGAAAACACTCCTTATTCGCCGAGATCACCGTACTCGGCCTCAAAAGCCGCTGCCGATCATCTGGTGCGGGCGTATCATGCAACCTATGGCCTGCCAGTCACAATTTCAAACTGCACCAATAATTACGGCCCATACCAGTTTCCAGAAAAAATCATTCCGCTTTTTATCATCAATGCATTTTCCAACAAGCCGTTGCCTATTTACGGCAAGGGCAAAGCGGTGCGGGACTATCTTTATGTCGCCGATCACTGTGAGGCGATCGATCTGATTTTACGCCATGGTAAAAACGGTCAGACGTACTGTGTGGGCGGCGATTGTGAGATAAATGGCGAAGGGGTCGCAGACGAAATTATAAAGAACCTAGATAAACCACAGCGGCTAAAAACCTATGTTGAGGATCGGGCAGGACACGATCTGCGCTATGCGATGGATCATAGAAAAATAACGCGTGAGCTCGGCTGGAAACCCTCCGTCAACTTCAAGCAGGGAATTGAAAAAACGATTCAGTGGTATTTGGATAACGAGTCCTGGTGGAAAAAAATTTCATCAGGGGAATATCTGGACGCCACGAGAAAGATGATGAATCAGAAGATAAAACAGTCCTCCCGAAAATAAGAGCCGAAAGCCTATTTCACGCTTTTTGCCGGCTTGACCGGACAACTGTTGAGATCGTAGAGAACAGAACTTGTATCATCGGTTTCCAAGGCCTTGCAGTTTTCAAGATCCTTCTGCAGGTTCGATGTGATTTTGTCAAAGTTGGCAAAGAATGAATACCCGTCGGCCGTCGGATTTGCCGAGGTCTTTCGGCCGACAAAAACATAGCGCGCCTTATAGGTATCGGCAAAAACGTGCAGGGAGGTTAAGTTTTGGGTGTTGGCAAGCGGAATAAAAACGATTTTCCTTTCAGCGAAAATCGGTAAATAGGGGGTGGTGTTATTGGCAATAACCACCTCGTTTTGGGGCACAATGGCTTTAATTGCATCTGACGACTTTTTGTCGCTTGCATCAAACCAAATCATCTTTTTGAAAAAATCAGGAGTACGATAATAGCCTCCATTTACCTGCGCCAGCTCAAAAACGATAATTACACCCAAGCCAAAAACGGTCAGGATTTTTTGGGTATTAGTGCGCATTGCCTGAATAAACCGCCAGATCATAATCGATTCCGCCAAAACCAGAGGCAAAGCAAGCTCTCTGGCAAAACGGCCCGGCAGGCCGGCTTGACTGAAACGCGAAAGAAGATAGGTAACGATAAACCAAACCAAAATTAAAAGCAGGGCCGGCTTGTTTATCTTTTCCTTCGGCTGACCGAGCAAATAAATCAAAAAAATCATTCCGAGCAATCCACCGTAGTAAACAAAGGGACCAATTTGCGCGCCGTACTCGCCGAATTCAATCGGCATGGCAAAGTTTACGCCGGCCGATACCGAACCGCTCTGCAAAATTGAATGATACGCTTGAATAAAAATTTCCCGAAAGGAGAAGAGGGATGCCACCAGCGCCGAAAGAGCAAGGAGAACTAAGATGAAAATTGTTGTTCTAGCGTAATTATCAGCGATTTTTTCTGCTCGATTCCAAATGCCAAGTGAAATTATATAAACTAAAACGATAACCAAAAGGTAGGCGGCAGAGAGATGGTGGGTCAAGAGAGTCAGAATGGCAAAAGTCGCCGTCGCAAGATAATAGGACAGCCGTCTTTCTTTAAGTGAAAGCACCAGATAAAGCAAGGAAAGAGGCAGAAAAAACCCTCCGGCAATAATATTGGGATAATTGCCATCGCCGTAAGCGATCAGGGCATAATTGCTTGCCCAAAGCAGGATTACAAACCCGATAAGCGCCGCAACGCGGCTAAAGCTTTTCTTCAGGAAGAGATAAACCGCGATTGAAGGTAGGACGACGAGAGCAGGAGTAATAACGCGCAAGACATCAATGACGTTTGCGCCAGTAACTTTGACAATTGCCGCCACAAACAGGTGAAATAACCAGGGGTAACCAGTATTAAAATTTCCTCCTAAGATCTTGGTGATCATCTCAAAATGCCGGATTGCGTCATCGCCGGGTGGGACAAGATACCCAAAGAAAGAAATGGGAAAATACAAAACGTAAAGGCGCAGAGCAATCGCAATCAGCATAAAAACACCGATAGCAAAGAGAGTCCCTTTGTCCGTTCGTTCTATGTATTTTTGATTTGACATTTAATATGGTTAAACCTAAACTAGGCCTAGTCGCGAAACTTGATCAAAATCGAATAGCATTAACATTTTACCAAAAATTGCGCATTCAAAGAATGCCCATGGGACGGTTGAATTTTTCAGAAAACAAGATTAAATAGTACTGTACAAATTTATCTAAAGGAGCAAAAATGCTTTTTACCTCCGAGTCAGTCACCGAGGGCCATCCTGACAAAATGGCCGATCAGATATCAGACGCGATTTTGGATGCCATCTTAAAAGATGATCCGCGCGGCCGCGTTGCCTGTGAGACGCTGTTAACTAATGGCATCTGCTTTATTGCAGGAGAAATTACAACTAAAACCTATGTTGATATGGCCAAGGTTGCCCGAGAGGTAATTCGCGATATCGGTTATTGCGGTGATGGTTGCGGATTTGATCACGAAACCTCGGGTGTAGCGGTTGCCATCAAAGAGCAATCTTCGGATATTGCCCAAGGAGTTGATTCATATAAAGCCGACAAAAGCGGCAAGGTTGTCAAAGAAGATTTGGAGAATCTTGGTGCGGGAGATCAAGGGCTCATGTTTGGTTACGCATGCAACGAGACAAAAGAGCTAATGCCCTTGCCAATTGTCCTCTCTCACCGGCTTTGCCAAAAGCTCTCCGAAGTGCGCAAAAAAAATCAGGTTAAGGGCTTGCGTCCGGATGGTAAATCACAGGTCACCGTTGAATACGAAGATGACAAGCCAAAGAGGATCCACACCGTTTTGATTGCCGCCCAGCACGAAGAGAACAAATCACAATCCGCCTTAAAGCATGAAATTACCGCGAAAGTAATAAAGCCGGTCTTGGCCGAATATGGTTTCAAGATAGATTCCAAAACCAAAATTTACGTCAATACGACCGGAAAATTCGTGATTGGCGGACCCCAAGGCGATACGGGCTTGACCGGACGTAAAATCATCGTCGATACCTATGGCGGAATGGCTCGACACGGCGGCGGTGCCTTATCAGGAAAAGACCCTTCGAAAGTTGACCGCTCTGGTTGCTATGCCGCCAGATGGGTAGCCAAAAACGTTGTGGCGGCAGGGTTGAGCTCCCGCTGTGAAGTTCAAATTGCCTATGCTATTGGTATTCCAGAGCCACTTTCTGTTTCGGTTAACACTTTCGGCACAGGTAAAATATCAGACGACGAAATCGTCAAAAAAATTAATAAGGTCTTCGATCTGCGTCCGGGCATGATAATTTCCGAACTCGACTTGCGCCGACCGATTTACCGTCAGGTTGCCAGCTACGGTCATCTTGGCCGCAAGGACCTGAATCTCCCTTGGGAGAAAACCGATAAGGCCAAGAATCTCAAGAGTGCCTAAGAAATGGCGAAAAAAATAACACCAAGCAAGAGCGGCGGTAAGGTTGATTTGGTCGTCTTGGGATCGATTGGTTTGGATGATGTAAAAACCCCGTTTGGGCGCGTCAAATCCGCTCTCGGTGGAAGCGCTATTTATTCTGCTGTTGCTGCATCGTGTTTTGCCAAACCCGGGATAATTGGTATCGTAGGCAACGACTTCCCCTCGAAAGATCTGAAAATGCTGGAGGAGAGAAAGATTAACACCTCCGGCATAGAGAAAAACGGCAAAACCTTCCGTTGGGAGGGTCTGTATGAATTCAACATGAACGAAGCCCAAACCTTGAAAACCGAACTAAACTCGATGGCGAACTACAACCCCTCCGTTCCCGAGGATTATACTAAGACAAAGTTTCTTTTTTTGGGGAATTTTGACCCCGGGGCACAAGAAAAAGTCGCCAAGACGTGTCCGGGGGCATTTATAGTGTTAGACACTATGAATTTCTGGATTGAAAATAAGAGAAGGCAACTCGAACGGACCATGAACTTAGCTGATGTTGTGGTTTTAAACGACGCCGAAGCGCGTGAATTCTGCAAGGAGGTAAATCTGGTGAAGGCAGCCCACAAGATCCTTAAGATCGGCCCAAAATATGTCATTATCAAAAAAGGGGAACACGGTGCCTTGCTTTTTTCAAAAAACAACCACTTTTCCGCGCCCGGTTATCCTCTAGATTCCCTCAAAGATCCTACCGGTGCCGGAGATTCATTCGCCGGTGCACTGACGGGTTATCTGGCACAAGCGAATAAGACGGATGAAAAGACAATGCGCAAGGCAGTTATCTTCGGATCAGTAATCGCTTCGTTTTGTACCGAAGATTTTTCAATTAATAAAGTGATAAAGCTTAATAAAAAATTAATCAAGGAGCGCTATGCCATCTTCCAAGAAATCAGAAAATTTTAAAGTAAAGGATATCGCTTTAGCCACTTGGGGGCGCAAAGAAATCAGACAAGCCGAAAAAGAAATGCCCGGTTTGATGGCTTTAAGAAAAGAATTTGGGAAAACAAAACCATTAAAGGGCGCACTTATTGCGGGATGTCTTCATATGACAATCCAAACGGCAGTTTTAATCGAGACACTGATAGAACTGGGGGCGCGAGTTCGGTGGTCAAGTTGCAACATTTTCTCAACACAAGATCATGCGGCGGCGGCAATCGCGAAAGCAGGCATTCCGGTTTTTGCTTGGAAAGGTGAAACGGAAGATGAATA
>Ga0172380_10002658_pt1 | contig 26779 bp, 22 predicted proteins | sample Leawe162metaG_FD_119747 | JGI IMG/M metagenome (GOLD analysis project Ga0172380, IMG submission 119747) | Leachate microbial communities from a municipal landfill in Southern Ontario, Canada - Leachate well 162 metaG | ecosystem: Engineered > Solid waste > Landfill > Unclassified | place...
ATGCCGCGTGCGCCATGGACGCCCTCACGCCCGCGTTTTCCGGCTCTCCCTTCGCTCCAGGCACCATCACTTCGTAGTGTTCAAGCAACCTGCGATGACAATCAAGTGCCGCCCGCGTCTCTCAGGGGGCATCCTGCTTCAGGATGCCCCCTGAGCAGTTACCAGATTTCATTGTTTGAACGGGCCATCCGGCCCCCGGCTTGTTGCTCATTACTACGACCTCTGCTGACTTCCTCGCGGGTCTCCCCACGAGGATCTCCCAAGGTAAGAACGCGCTGCTTCCCTGCACAGCCGCCACCCGATCATCGTGTTGCGCCGGCATCTCTTGAGTTCAATCCGAAAACGCTTCATCCATGGCGAGAACACCACAGGTAGGGGTTGCCGCACTCAGATGGACAGCCCTTTTGATAAAAGGCCGATTTTATGCCTTTTTCCCTCGAATCGGCACATTCACGCCGACTTACTCAGCCGAGGCCCGCAGAGGCCGATAAACACGGCAATTTCGGGCTATTTCGGCCTGCTCGACTCTATTTCGGGCTTCCCTCGAACCGCGCAGCAAGACTCAGCACAGGTTTCCGGCAGCGTCCCAAGCCCGATGCAATGGCGCTGCGTGGACACAGAAAGCCCCTGCCACGACAGGCCCCGTCGCTCCGGAGGCACGCTCACGCAACGTTTCGCCTGCGGGAGACGAGGAGGAAGGAAACCGCGTAGGCCGCCGCACAGAAGCCGAATGTCACGAGGAGCGAGTGACCCAGTGAAGGCATGCCCGTCACCGTGGGACCGCCGAGAGATTGGCGGATCGCCGAGACTCCGTAGGTCACCGGATTCCACGCGCCCAGCCAGCCAACGACCGAACGGTCGGAAGGCAGGGGAAAGAGCGCGCCGGAAACCATCCACATCGGCATCAGGACCACGTTCATGATCGCATGGAATCCCTGGGTGGAATCCATCGGCCAGGCGACGAGAAAGCCGAGCCCGGTCATGCCGAATCCCACCAAAAAAAATGAAGCGGCCAGCGCGGGCAGAAGATGGAGCGGGAACGAAACTCCTGCGAATGGCGCCAAGACGCAGAAGAGCAAAGCCTGCCCGGCGGCGAGCGTCGTGCCGCCGAGGAATTTTCCCAGCACGATCGCCCCGGGTGAAACCGGCGCCACAAGCACGCCCTGCAAAAACCCCTCCCGCCGGTCCTCGATCACGGAAATCGTCGAGAAAATCGCGGTGAAAAGCATGATGAGGACAAGCGTGCCCGGGAAAAAATACGTGAGGTACGAGATCGCCCCGCCTCCCGCAGGCCGGAATGAGGGGCTGAACCCCGCTCCGAGCAGCATCCAGAAAACCAGCGGTGTCACCAGTGCGCTGAGAATCCGGTTCCGCTGGCGGAGGAAGCGCACCACATCACGATGCCAGAGGGCGGCAGCCGGTCTCCAAAGATAAGTGTCTTTCATGGGATGAGATCGAAAGGAAAGGCAGGAACGGGCGTCCCGCCCGTTTGGAGACTGAGTATCGTTGCGGAGGGCGATACCGCGCACGGGCAGGCCCCTGGGTTGACCTCACTCATTGAGACGTTGTCCGGTTTTGAAGAGAAACACGTCTTCCAGAGTCGGCCTGGAAACGGTCGTTGAGATGATGGCCTCCGGCATCTCCGACAAGAGCCGAAGGGCGACGGCATGAGCCTCGCTTGAGGAGACCCGCGTTTCTCCTTCCAGGGAATGCGGGTCCAGCCCGCACTTCGCGCGGAGAAAATTCCCAACCCCCGGAACATCGGTAGTCGTCACCCGCAGGATCTCCGGACCCGCGGCCGCCAGCAGGTCGTCCGGAGCTTCCACGCTGACCAGACGCCCGGCGTTCATGATGCCGACACGATCCGCCCGGGCGGATTCGTCCATGAGGTGGCTGGTGAAGACGACCGTCATCCCGTGCGAGGAACGGAGGGTGCCAATCAGCGCCCACAGATCCATGCGGGCCGAGGGATCAAGCCCGGTGGAAGGTTCGTCGAGGAGCAGAATCTCCGGTCGCGCAAGAAGGCATTTCGCGATTTCCACCCGTCTCTGTTGACCGCCGGAGAGCGTCTCGACAAGCGCGTCGAGCTTCTCTTCCAAGCGGAGGGAGGAGGCCAATTCCACAATCCTTTGGCGCAGCGGGAAACCGTGCAGGCCATGGAGGGCGCCGCCATACCGGAGGTTCTCGCGGGCGGTCAGTTTTTTGTCGAGACTTGGAGATTGGAACACGACCCCGATCTTGGAGCGAACGGATGCGGCCTCCCGAACCACATCACTGCCGCCCACCCTCGCAGAGCCGCCATCCGGTGAAATCAGCGTGGTGAGAATCCGGAAGAGGGTCGTCTTTCCGCTCCCGTTCGGCCCGAGCAAAGCGAAGAGCTCGCCGGCGACGATCTCCAGATCGAGGCCGGGGAGAACCGTGTGGCCCCCGTATTTTTTGACCAGGCCTTTGGCGGAAACAGCGATCATCCTCACTTCCGCAGCACACCCACATCATCGGCCTGCGCCACCGCAAAAAGATCCCGGTCCGATGTGCGGGCGGACAGCCGCGGGTTCAACTCGAAAATTTTCAATTTGGTTTCGCCGGTGAAGAATTGGTATTGGGCGACTTCGCCGAGGTAGATCGACTCCCCGATCCGCCCGCGCATGCAGTTCTTCCCGGCGGCTTTCTCCGAGAGAATCCAGCTCTCCGGACGGATCGAGAGCGTCGCCTCCTCGCCGGGTTTCGGCAACCAGTTCGGATCCCCGACCGCACCCTCGAAAACCCCGGACCCGGCGGTCTCGACCACCGCCCGCCCGGCGGATGAGCCGCGGATTTTTCCGGGAAGAAAGTTGGTTTCCCCGATGAAGTCCGCGACGATCTTTGTCCGGGGCTTCCGGTAAACGTCCTCGGGAGTTCCGATCTGCGCGATGTGGCCGCCCTCGAGAATCGCCATCCGGTCCGAGATCGAAAGGGCCTCCTTCTGGTCGTGTGTCACATAAATCGCGGTCAGGCCGAATTCCTTGCAAACCCTCCGGATTTCCGTGCGCATCTCCAGGCGGAGCTTGGCGTCGAGGTTCGAGAGCGGTTCGTCGAGCAGCAGGCAGCGCGGGCGGATCACGAGCGCCCGCGCCAGCGCGACCCGCTGCTGCTGGCCGCCGGAAAGCTGGGCAATCTTGCGATCGGCATACGGCGCCATCTGGACGGACCCGAGCGCGGCCGCCACGCGCTCCTTGATTTCGGCCGCCGGAACCTTGCGTTCCTCCAGGCCGAACGCGACATTCTTTGCCACCGTCATGTGCGGCCAAAGGGCGTAGCTCTGGAACATCATTCCCGTGTTCCGCTTGTGGGGCGGGAGCTTCGTGACATCTTCGTGGTCGAAAAGAATCCGCCCGGACTCCGGGATGTAAAATCCCGCGATGTTGCGCAGCAGGGTCGTTTTTCCACAGCCGCTCGGACCCAGCAAAAAGAACAATTCCCCGGGCTCGATCCGGAGACTGATCCCGTCCAGCGCGACGGCCTCTCCGAATTTTTTGACAAGGTTCTCGATGGTGATGGCGATCATTTCGGTGTCGGGGGAAGAAGAAGCCCTTCTTGTAGCGCAGCGACCGGCATCAAAGCAACCTTTGTGCCGCCCGGGAATGTGATACTCGGGACCGCTTCGAGGCGGCGGCGTCCGGCGCGGTCATTTTCGCGGGATCGGCCACGCGGTCGTATTCCCCGGCGGAAATGTATCCGAGTCCCAGCGCGGCGTCGCGGAGGCCGAGGTCGTTGTCGAGCGCGTGGTGCGCGACATGCGACGCCTTGTCGTAGCCGATGACCGGGCTGAGCGCGGTGACGAGCATGAGCGAGCGCTCGACGAACATTTTGATCCGCTTCAAATCCGGTTCCGCGCCCTCGATGAGGAACTTGCGGAAATTCGCGCAGCCATCGGAGAGGATGCGGGTGGATTGGCAGATGTTTGCGATAAGGAGCGGCTTGTAAACATTCATCTCGAGGTCGCCGCCGGCGCCCCCGATGCCGACGGCGACATCGTTTGCCATGACCTGCACGGCCAGCATGGACAGGGCCTCGCATTGCGTCGGGTTGACCTTGCCGGGCATGATCGACGAGCCGGGCTCGTTGATCGGAAGGAGGATTTCCCCCAGTCCGCAGCGCGGGCCGCAACTGAGCAGGCGGATATCGTTGGCGATCTTGAAAAGCGACACGGCAAGCGTTTTGAACGCTCCGTGCAGATGCACGAGGCCGTCGTGCGCGCCCTGCGCGGCGAATTTGTTCGGGGCCGTGACGAATGGCAGGCCGGTCAGCCCGGCGATCTGCGCGGCGGCGGCCGCATCGAACCCCGGCGGGCAGTTGAGCCCGGTGCCGACGGCCGTGCCGCCGAGCGCCAGCTCGCAAACATCGGGGAGCGCCGCCCGGATGCGCTTCACGCCGGCGTCCAGCATCGCCGCGTATCCGGAAAATTCCTGCCCGAGCGTCAGCGGGGTGGCATCCTGCAGGTGGGTGCGCCCGATTTTCACGATCTCCTTCCAGGCTTCGGCCTTGGCCGAAATGGCGTCGCGCAACGCCTCGACGGCAGGGATCAATCGCGCATGCGCGCCCGTGGCGGCGGCGATGCACATCGCGGATGGAAAGGAATCGTTCGACGACTGCGACATGTTCACATGGTCGTTCGGGTGGACGGGCGTCTTGCTTCCGATCTCCGTGCCGGCGAGCTGGCAGCACCGGTTCGAGAAGACCTCGTTGACATTCATGTTGAACTGCGTGCCGCTGCCGGTCATCCAAACGTGGAGCGGGAACTGGTCCGCATGCCGCCCTTCGAGAACTTCATCGGCGACCTTGACGATGAGATCGAGCGCTTGGTCGGAAAGGAGTCCTTCGCGGTGGTTCACAAGCGCGGCGGCCTTTTTCAGGATCGCGTAGGCCGGAATCATTTCGCGCGGCATCAGGTCGTCGCCGATCGAAAAATGCTCCAGCGAGCGCTGGGTTTGCGCTCCCCAGAGCTTGTCCGAGGGAACGCGAACTTCCCCGAGGCTGTCCGATTCGGCGCGTGTGGCAGAGGTCATGGCGCTTCCAGCCTCAGCCCGGAAGGGCGCAAAATCAATCGCGGATTACCGCGGAGGCAACGCGGAATCACTTCTCTTATGAACCCATGTCTAGCGTGTGGCACGAATTCCTGGGGGGGGGAAATTGCGTTTCCCCTGTCTTGGGAAGCTGGACACGGGGGGGGCGGTCGGGTAAAGTCCGGCCATGAAACGGTGGTTGGTCCTGGGCGCGGGGATGGTCTGGCTTGGCGTATGGAGCGCGCGGGGGCAACAGGATATCGACGCCGAACTCAAGCAGAGCTCGGACGAGCACATGCGCGAGGAACTGGGCGTCAATCCCATCACCACCCCCTCGATCCAGGATCTCCTCAAGCAGCTTGAAATCTTCCGGCCCATTCCGCTCGAACTGATCGATTCCGCCCAGCGGGATGCCACATTCAACAACCGCCTCCAGACGGCCATGCACTTCGGCTCGCTGGTCGCCGACGGATTCATGCTCACCCTCGCGGAACGACCCAAGGATGTGCAGGATGTCGGGCGCGCGCTCATCCGGCAGGCCCGAGCTCTCGGGGTCGGCGAACGTCTCACCAAGCGCAGCAAGAGCCTCCTGGAATTCAGCGACAAGGGCGATTGGCTGGGCATGCGGCAGGAACTCGTGCGCACCCAGCAGGATGTCGAAACGTCGATGCTCGAACTCCGCGACGAGGAAATGGCCCACATGATCAGCCTCGGCGGATGGCTCCGCGGATTCCAGATCGGAGCCAACAGCACCTCCACTTCCTATACCCCGAACAAGGCGCGGATTCTCGGGAACGTGGAAATCCTGGATTACTTCCTCGACCGGCTCTCCACCCTCCACCCGCGCCTGAAAAAGACCGAGTTCGTCAAAACCCTCACCGAACGTCTCAAGGGAATCCGCAACCTGATCGCTGAAAACCAAGACCAGGTCCCCGCCCCGGAACAAGTTGCCAAAATCCGCGCCCTTGCCGACGAAGCAGAGTCCGCCGCGGTCGCCAAGGTCGACGAAGAGGGAAACTTCGAAAAGCCGCCCCCCCCTGCCAAATAAACTTGGTGCTCGCTGTAGGGGTCGAACCTACGACTCCCGCCGTGTGAAGGCGGTGCTCTACCGCTGAGCTAAGCGAGCCGGGAAACTGCCAGCATACAACGGGACAATGGGGATGCAAGCCCGGTTGCCTCAATGCCTGAAAAAAAGAGGAAACCCATATCGGGGCTCCCGCTTTGCCGGGTCTATGGCTTGCTGCATCGCACAACCGGCAGCGTTCCCGGGAGCAGGCCGACACAGCCGCCGTGATATCGCAGGCGCCTGGTGAAATAATCGCCGGTTCATTTGTATCCCGGCAGGAACGCTTTTTCCGCGCGGAAGAGTTCGAGGGCCATCGACTGGATTTCCGCCGGGCTGCAGACAGCCGCGCAGAGCGGGTCCAGGAGCAGGGCGTGGATGGCGGCTTCCTTGCTGCGCTCGATGGCTGCGGTGGCTCCGAGGTCGAACATGGCCATGTTCGAGGCGCAGAGCGCGGCCATCTGTGGCGGAAGCGCGCCGTAACGGGCCGGTTGAATCCCGTTCCGGCCCACAAAGCAGGCCACCTCGACGCAGCCATCCTGCGGCAGATTGGTGATAAAAACATTCAAAATGTGATATTTTATCCGTCATGCAGAACATTTCCGATCCTCCGTTTGCACATCCGGCCTCGGCAGTGAAATGGGAAATGAGAAAAAGCGCCTCGTATTACTGGGATAACTCGAAGCGCGGAAAAACCCGATATGTGATAGTCCAGCAAACGCTGGAGGGATGCGGAAGGTTCCGGTTCCGGGGCCGGGAATCACTGGTGCCCGCCGGGCCGGTCCTGATCGCGCTCGTTCCCGAGGGGAGCTCCTATTTTTTTTTGCGCGGACGACTCCCCGGAATGGGTGTTCCGGCGGATCGATTTCGAGGGGGAGTCGGCGCCCCAGCTGTGGGGGGCATTGAGGGACAGGTTCGGGCCGGTGCTCGATTTGGGCGTGGAGGGTGGCGCGGGCCGCGCGCTGGGGCGGTTGATCGATGATGTCGCCGACCGGAAATCCAGCGGATTACAAGTTCAAGCCGAGGCGGCACACTCGGCATTTCTGGGTTGTTGGTTCCAGATGGAAAGCCTGGAGGCCGGGCACTCGAACCCGGCGGCGATTCTCAGGGAGTCGATCCGTGAAAACTACCAGCACAACGTGAATATCAAACAGCTTTGCGCCGAGGTCGGCCAGTCGAGGGAACATCTGACGCGGGTCTTCAAAAAGACATATGGCATCGAGCCGGCCGCCTATCTCCGGCATCTCCGCCTGAATGCCGCGGAGAGATTCCTGCTGCGCTCGAACCTGAGCATCCGTGAGATCGCGTTGAGAACCGGCCATGCGGGACCCGCGCACTTCACGCGAAGCTTTATCGCCGCGAACGGGAAATCCCCAAGGGCATTCCGGAACCGTTGACCGGACTTTCCGGGAGGGAACCCTTCCGCCATGCGACCGCTTTTCCGCAGCCGCAGCAGGGATTTTCCGACCGCCGGGAGCGGCATTTCGAGGCCGTCAGCCGGACAAGATAGAACGAGGCGGCCAGAACGATTGCGGCGACGGCGATTTTTTCCTGGATCGACACGGGGCTAGAGGCGGCTTCCGATTTGGTAAATCAACACGGCGGCCACCCACGCAATGGCCGTCATGGTGAGGAAAGAGGCGATCGCCCATTTCCAGCTGAGTTCCTTCGCGATGACGGCGACGGTGGCGCCGCACTGCATGCAGAGCGCGAAGAAGACCATCAGGCCGACGACGACCGGCAGGGTGTAAACCGGCTGGCCTTTTCTCGGGCCCTCGTGCCATTTTTCCCGGGCGATGGTCGAGCGAAGGTCGTCCGAGCCTTCGTCCACGTCGGCGCCGAGGTTGTAGATGATGCCCATGGTCGCGATGATGACTTCGCGCGCGGGGAAGCTGGAGAGCACGCCGACGGTGATTTTCCAATCGAACCCGGCGGGGTCGAAGACCGGTTGGACGGATTTGCCGAACCGGCCCAGATAGCTTTGCTCGATGTAGGCGCCTTCCACCCGGTGCTCCAGTGTTTTGGAGAGGGGGGACTCCGGATCGTCCAGCGCCGCGGCCACTTCCTCCGGGGGCAGGGTGGAAGACGTTTCCGCGACGAACGCCGAGCGGGTTTTGTCCGCCACCTCTTCCGGGCGGGGAAAATACAGCAGGGCCCAAACGATCACGGAAATGGCGAGGATGACCGTGCCGGCCTGTATCAAAAACGCGCGGCCGCGCTCCCACATCCGGGTGAGAACGTTCCGGAGCGTCGGGATGCGGTAATCGGGCATTTCGAGGATGAACGGCTGGGCCTTGATCTTGAGGATGCAGCGGTTCATGAACCAGGCGAGCGGCATGGCCACGACCGCCCCGACGAAGTGCATCAGGAAAAGCGTCCATCCCGCCATGAGCGGCCCGTAAACCGGCTCCACAAAAGCCCCGATGAGCAGCACATAGACAGGCAGCCTGGCGGAGCAACTCATGAAAGGGGTCATGAGAATCGTGGTGAGCCGCGCCTTCGGATCTTCCAGCGTCCTGGCGGCCATCACCCCGGGAATCGCGCAGGCATAACCCGAGAGCAAGGGGACGAAGCTTTTCCCATTCAGCCCGCACCATCCGAAAAGTTTGTCCATGAGGAACGCGGCCCGGGCCAGATACCCGGTGTCCTCCAGAATCGCGATGAAAAAGAAAAGGAGAAGAATCTGCGGCAGGAAAATAACGACCCCGCCCACGCCGGCGATGATCCCGCCGGAGACCAGGCTTTGGAGCACGGGGGTTCTCTCGAGGAGTGGGGAAACGAGGTCCTGCACCCGCCCGGTTCCCGCTTCGATCAAATCCATCAGGGGTCCCGCCCAGGCATAAAGGCTTTGGAACACCACATACATCACGGCGAAGAAAATCAGGCTTCCCCAGAACCGGTTGAGAAGAAGCGCGTCCACGGAGTCGCGGGTGCGTGCCACCATGCCATCGCCTTCGACGACTCCCTCGAGCAGTGCCTCGATGTGACGGTAGTGGAGGACCGGTTCCGCCGAGGCCGGGTTCAGTCCATGCCCGCGGATTTTGTCGCGGGCGGCCTTCAGGATCAACGGCAGCTTTTCCCGATGCCCGACTTTATCCGCAAACGCGCTGTCGGTGTCGAAAATCATCCGGAGCGCCTCCGGTCCCGTGACATCGACCCCGGCCTGGGCGAGGCCGTTCCGGACGATGTCGCGGGCCTCGTCGATGAAGCCCGGCCAGAGGATTCGCGGGATCCGCCTTGGATCGGCGAGGGAATGCCCGATCGCTTTTTTCAGATCGGCCAATCCTCCGCCGCTTTTGGCCACCGTGGTGACGACAGGCGCGCCGAGGCGGTCGGCGAGCAGGGCGGTGTCGATCCGGAGGCCGTTTCGCTTCACCGCGTCCCATTGGTTGAGGACGATCACCATCGGGATTTCAAGCTCCGCGGCCTCCGAGACGAGGAGAAGGTTGCGCTTGAGGTTCGTCGCGTCGAGCACGCACACGATGAGATCCGGCGCCCGGTTTCCCATTCGTCCACCCAGCGCATCCATGACCACCCGCTCGTCCGGAGAGGCCGCCGCCAGGCTGTAGGCGCCCGGCAGGTCCAGGACTTCCATCCGGTGATCGCCGACCAGAAGCCCCCCGGTTTTCATTTCCACCGTGATCCCCGGGTAGTTCGCGATATGCTGGCGCAGGCCGGTCAGCCGGTTGAAAATCGTCGATTTTCCGGTGTTCGGATTGCCGAGAAGCGCGATCCGGACAGGACGCTTTTTTTCACAAACAGCCACACTCATCTCAAGCGACCTCTTTCACCCCGATCAAATCCGCCTCGGCACGGCGCAGGCTGATTTCCTGCCCTTCCATTTCAATCGAAATCGGGTCGCCCAAGGGAGCGATCCGGGAAATACGCACACGGCGCCCGGGGAGAAATCCCAATGCCGCAAGTCGTCCCGCCCGCCCGCAATCACTGGAGATTTCGAAGATTTCCACCGTTCGGCCACAGGTGATTTTCCCCAGTTTTCTTATCGGCGCATCATTCACGATGGAACGCATGATATGAGAAAGCGTCTCAATAGCAACAGGAGTTTTTGCTTCGAGGGGGGGGTTGGCTTTCGGCTGCTTTTGGGCAGCCCGCTTATTGCATGCGATTGACTCGAGACGCGACAGCTTTAATGTGGGGCGTTCCTGAAGATGAGCGCACCACGCCGACATGTCCTGTTTGTCTGCACCGGCAATATCTGCCGGAGCCCGATGGCCGAGGGACTGTTCCGAAAGCTGACTGCCGGCCTCAAGGGCATCACGGCGGAATCCGCGGGCCTGAGCGCCGCCAACGGGCAGCCGCCGAGCACCGATGCCGTCCGCGCGCTGGCGGAGATGGAGGTCGATATTTCAAAGCTCCGGAGCCAGCCGGTGACCGAGGAACTGCTCGATCGCGCCACGCACATCTTTGTCATGACCCAGGATCACCGGCGCCTGCTTGACTTGTTTTTTCCCGAGGCTTCGGGCAAAGTCGCGCTCCTGCGGGGAGACGAACCGGGGAGCCCGGATGTCCCCGACCCCATCGGACAAGGACGGGCGGTCTACGAGAAATGCCGGGAGACCATCGCCCGCGCGCTGCCCGCCATCCTGAAAAAGATCAACGCCATGACCACCACTGAATCCGCCAACGAACCCGGCGCCCTCGCCGCCACCGATCCGCAAATCGCCGAAGCCATCGCGCAGGAACGCGAACGCCAGTTCGAACACATCGAGCTGATCGCTTCCGAGAATTTCACCAGCCAGGCCGTGATGCAGGCCCAGGGATCCTGCCTCACGAACAAATATGCGGAGGGGTATCCGGGCCGCCGGTGGTATGGCGGTTGCGAATTCGTGGACAGGGTGGAGACGCTCGCCATCCGGCGCGCCAAGGAACTTTTCGGGGCGGACCATGTGAATGTCCAGGCGCACAGCGGCAGCCAGGCGAACATGGCGGTGTATTTCAGCGTCCTCCAACCCGGGGACCGGATCCTGACCATGGACCTCGCGCATGGCGGGCATCTCACCCACGGGCACAAGGCGAATTTCTCGGGCAAACTCTACGAAGTCCACCATTACGGCGTCGACCGGGAGACGGAAACAATCGACTACGAGGCCCTGCAGCGCCAGGCGGAGGAGGTGAAACCGAAAATGATCACGGCGGGAGCGTCCGCTTACCCGCGGACGATTGATTTTCCCCGGATGCGGAAAATTGCGGATTCCGTGGGAGCCTGCCTCTTCGTGGACATGGCCCACATCGCCGGGCTGGTGGCCGGGGGTGCGCATCCGTCGCCGGTTCCGCATGCGCACTTTGTGACAACGACCACCCACAAGAGCCTGCGCGGACCACGGGCCGGGCTCGTTCTGTGCCGGGAGGAATTTGCCAAAAAAGTGGATTCGCAGGTGTTCCCCGGCATCCAGGGGGGGCCGCTCATGCATGTGATCGCCGCGAAGGCGGTCTGCCTGCACGAAGCGCTGAAGCCGGAGTTCAAGGACTACGCGCGCCAGGTCGTCAGCAACGCGAAAGCCCTCGCGGCCAGGCTCTCGATGCTTGGCTTCCGGATTGTCTCCGGCGGCACGGACAACCATCTGATGCTCGTGGACCTGCGTCCGAAGGGGATCAACGGGGTTGAGGCCCAGACGACATTGGACAAGGCCGCGATCACGGTGAACAAGAATGCGATCCCGTTCGACACCGAACCGATTTCCAAAACCGGCGGCATCCGGATCGGAACCCCCGCGATGACCACCCGCGGACTCGGCGAAGAAGACATGATGGAAGTGGCGGACTTCATCAACTCGGCGCTCGAATCGCGCAACGACGATGCCGCGCTCGCCGCCCTGCGGAAAAAAGTCACGGCCTTCACCGCGCGCTTCCCGCTGCCCTGAGCGGTGACAGCACAAATGACCAGCTTTGCCCTCCCGGCAACCGGATGTGATGAAAAGTTGATCGCGATGTCATCCCGGGACACCCGTGAACGCCGCAAGGCCGCGGTCCCCGCCCTGTTTCAACAGGCGTGACAAGAACGCCGCTCTTGCACATTTCTCGCCCGCGAGCCAAAAGACCATCGTGACAGCAACCGTCGCCGACATCCCGCAGCCGGTCACCACGGACAGCCCGTTCCGCCGGGTCGCCCGGAGGTTTTTCCGTGACCGCCTGGCTCTCGCCGCCACCATCGTCATCGTCCTGTTTTTCGCCGTCGCCATCGTGGCCGGAGCCTGCGCCTGGTTGAACCTTCCGATGCCGATGCCGCCCAATGCGACGCATCTGGAGCGGAAACTCCTGGCCCCGAACCCCGTGAACTGGCTCGGGACCGACAACCTCGGCAGGGATGTCCTTTCCCGCATGGTCGCCGGTTCGACGATTTCCCTCACCGTCGGTTTCGTCGCGATGGCGGTCTCGCTCGGCATCGGGATCGTTGTCGGCGCGCTCTCGGGTTACATCGGCGGCTGGGTGGACAACGTCATCATGCGCATCGTCGATGCCCTCCTCTGCTTCCCCTCGTTTTTCCTGATCCTCACCGCCATCGCCATCATCGGCCCGAATATCTGGATCATCATCGCGGTCATCGGGCTCGTCGGTTGGACAGGCACCGCCCGGCTCGTGCGGGCGGAATTCCTCACCCTTCGCGAAAGCGAATACGTGCGCGCCGCGCGGGCGCTCGGACAAAGCCGCATGAAAATCATTTTCCGCCACATCCTTCCCAACGCGTTCGCCCCGATTTTCGTCACCGCCGTCATCAGCATCCCCGATGCGATCCTCGTGGAATCCGGGCTCAGCTTCTTGAGCTTCGGCGTCCCCCCCCCGCAGGCCACCTGGGGGAACATCATCGCCGATGGGAAAACCTATTTTCTCGACGCCTGGTGGCTGATCTTTTTCCCCGGCCTCGCCATCTTCACCGCCTCGCTCGCGTTCTACCTGGCCGGCGACGCCCTCCGCCGCGCGGCCGCCACCCGATGAAAACCGACGAAGAGATTCTCCCGCGAAGGCGCGAAGGCGCGAAGAAAAAGCAGGGAAAGAGATCTTGGGAACCCTCCTCTGTGCGCTCCGCGGCTCTGCGTGAGGCTTCTTTTTTTCTTCGCGCCTTCGCGCCTTCGCGGGAACCCGCCACCCCATGAACCTTCTCGAACTCCACAACCTCTCGGTCCGCTTCCGGACCGAAAACGGCACCGTCGACGCCGTCAAAAACGTTTCGTTTTCGATGAAGGAAGGCGACTCGCTGGCCATCGTCGGGGAAAGCGGCAGCGGAAAAAGCGTCACCGCCCTCTCGCTCACCCGCCTGATCCCGACTCCGCCTGCGGAATACGCCGGCGGAAAGATCCTGTTCCTCGGCCGGGACATCCTGAAATTGCCTCCCCGGCAGATCCGCCTGCTGCGCGGCGGCGGGATCGCCTATGTTTTTCAGGAACCCGCCACTTCCCTCAATCCGGTCTATTCCATCCGCAGCCAGATCGCCGAAGGGATCCTCCTTCACCGTCCGGATGTCACGGACGTTGACGCCGAGATCGTCAAGTGGCTCGGCGCGGTCGGCATCGTCGATCCGGAAAAACGCATGCGCGATTACCCCCACCAACTCAGCGGCGGAATGCAGCAACGGGCCATGATCGCCATGGCGCTCAGTTGCCGGCCGAGGCTTCTCATCGCCGACGAACCCACCACCGCCCTGGACGTGACCATCCAGGCCCAGATCCTCGCGGAACTCCGGCGGCTCCGCGGCGAATTCGGAATGTCGCTCATCCTCATCACCCACAATTTCGCCATCATCCGGGGCCTCTGCGAGCGCGTCGCCGTCATGTTCCGCGGCGAGATCGTCGAATACGGCGACACCGAGAGCCTCCTCAAAAACCCCCAGCATCCCTACACGAAAGCCCTCATCTCCTGTATCCCGAGGCTCGGGGTCAAACAAAACCGACTCCGGACAATCGAGGATTCCTGGGTGGCCACAAGGTGAGTTCATCCCACAAAAAAAAACAGTTTGAAGGCACCGTTTTTCACGGGATTTCATGTCAACACCGCCTCCGCAACCGGGGATTTCCGGATGGCCGCCAAATTGTCGCGTTTCCTCCGACAAATCCGTTGACACCCACAACAGAACGCGGCATTTTGTCGCAGAATCTTATGAAACGTTCTTCCGGCTTCACCCTCATCGAGCTTCTTGTCGTTATCTCCATCATTGGAATCTTGGCATCCCTCGCCATACCGGCTGTTCTCGGTGGCATTTCAAAGGCCCAGATGACCCAAGCTCTGAGCAACATGAGACAACTTCACCTGACATGCCAGCAGATGTCGTTGGACGCCTCAACAACCGGAGATTCGACCTTGGGATGGCCGGGCTCGTATGGCACTTTTGCAGAATGGTCCACCAATGTCACCCCTGGATATCTCTCCACGAATGATTTTGTAAAACTTCTTTCCGTTGCAGGAGCCGTTCTGTCGAGTACCAATTTTCCTGCCCAAAACACTAATGGAATCAAGGTTGCTGGTGTGACAGAAAGCGAGGATGGAAGCGCGGTGCTTTTCTATACCCGCAATGTCACGCCTGCGCCATCATCCGTATGGACAACAAATGCAACTCCCCTCTTTGCCAATCGCGGATTCGTTGTCTTCCGCAAAGGCGGCGATGGTTCTGTCTACCTTCCCAGGCAACTCAATCAAACCAACCTCCTCGGAACAACGTCTGCCACCAACTTGAGTTGGAATTGATCAGCGAAACATTTTTTTAAACTCCTTAAAAAAGCCCCGCATTCCCGCGGGGCTTTTTTGTATCCCGGACAATCGGCCCGCTGGAACTGGGAGAAACCCAAGAAGCGGGAACAAGAGAAAACGGCATTCGTCCGCTCATATACGGCAGATATCCCTCTTTTTTTCGAATTGCGCCTGCGCCGTGAAGGCGCAAACTGTCGCCATGCCCAAGGACCCTGCCTCATGGAGAAATCGTTCGCCCGGGGATCTGGACAACGAATTTCCCGAGACCTTCACGGCGGATGTGGAAACGTCCGTCCGGCGCTCCCAAAAGGCCTTTCCGGAGTGGAGATTCCTGGCTTTGGACGAACGGCGTGTCGCGCTTGAGGAATGCCGCGCGCGCCTGCAGGCGAGGAGCGAAGACCTGGCCTTGTTGATGGCTTCGGAAACCGGAAAACCCCTCCGCGAAGCGCGCATGGAACTGGGTGCTGTCGTTGCGAAATTCGACCTGACCTTTGCCGACGCGGAGAGATGGGCGCGCGATGAGATGGTGACCGACGGCCCGCATCCGGCGGGGATCCGGCACCGGCCGCGCGGCCCGTCCGCGGTGGTCGCCCCGTTCAATTTTCCGATCCATCTCGGACACGGTGCCGCCATCGCCTATCTCCTTGCCGGAAACGCCGTCCTCTTCAAACCCTCGCCGCTTGCGGTGAATGTCGCCCAGGCCTACGCCGCCGAGATGCAGGCTGCGTTGCCCGCTGGCGTCTTCGAGTTGGTCCCCGGCCGGGGGGAAACCGGCCGCGAACTTTGTCTCCATCCGGGCGTGCGTTCGGTTTGTTTCACGGGTTCGGTGCCGGTCGGAACCGCTCTCGCCCGCGAACTCGCCTCCGATTATTCGAAATCGCTGGCGCTCGAACTGGGCGGGAAAAATTCGGCCGTCGTCTGTGAAGGCGCCGATCTGGACGCGGCCGCTCCCGCGATCGCGGACGGGATGTGCCTGACCAGCGGCCAGCGGTGCAACGCGACATCGAGAGTCCTTGTCCATGAGCGGGTGGCCGCGGCTTTTGTGGAGCGTTTGCGCGCTTCCCTCTCGAGGTATGAGCCGGGCGATCCCCTGGATGCGGCGACAACCCTGGGACCCTTGGTCAGCGAAGCCGCGAGGGAGCGCTATTTGGAACTGACCTCCCTCCCAGGCGGAAAATGGGTGCTGCCGGGAGGATGCGTGGGCACGCTCTCCTGCGGCAAGCGGGGGTATTACGTTCGTCCGGCCGTCCTTCTTGCGGGCGCGGAAATCGACCCGACGCCGCTGGCGAGAGCCGAGACATTCGCCCCGGTTCTGGTGGTCGAGACATTCGCGGATGAGGAGGAAGCGATCCGGCGGCATGAGGCATGGGCGTTCGGGCTCACGGCAAGCATCTTCACACACGACGAGTCAACTTTTCAACGCATCGGGGACCATCTTTCCGTCGGGAACCTTTATTGGAATCTCCCCACGACATTTTCGCCGTCCACGCTTCCCTTCGGCGGCTGGGGAGCCTCGGGGAACGGCCACCCGGGCGGACGGGGATTCATCCGGTTCGCCACCGACGAACAGTCCGTCCAATGGAAGACATGAAAAGATGACAAGCGGATTTCTGGACAAATTGATCGAGCGAATCGGCCTGGTCCAACCGGGCGAAGTGCAGAACTATCTCGTCGAGATCGCCCGCGAAAAGGGATTCCTGGAAACCATTTTCAACGCGATCCTCGAAGGAGTGATTGTGACCGACCCCAAAGGACGGATCATTTACCTCAACCGTGCCGCCTGCGGGTTCTTTGGCATCGAGGCCGCGAGCAACCTCGGGAAGCCGCTGGGAGACGTGATCCGCGGGCTCGACTGGAGCGCCCTGGGCGGAACCGGCGTCGAGGTGGTGAACCGCGACCTGGAGGTCTTCTATCCCGAAAACCGGTTTCTCAATTTCTATGTGGTCCCGCTGATGAGCGACGAGGCCGATGGCGGAAATCGCGAAATGGTCGGCGGGGCCGTCATCCTCCGCGACATCACGCAGAGCCGCCGGGCAACCCAGGAAACCATCGAGACCGAACGGTTCTCCGCCCTCACGCTGCTCGCGGCGGGAGTCGCCCACGAGATCGGGAACCCGCTCAACTCCCTCGATATCCACCTCCAGCTCATGCAGCGGGATTTGCGCAAGCTCCCCGCCAAAACCAGGGCCGGCCTCGAGGAGTCGGTCCATGTCGCCCGAGGCGAGGTCGCGCGCCTGGATCACATCATCACGCAATTCCTCCGCGCCATCCGTCCGCAGCCGCTGGAACTTCGCCCGGTCAGCATCAACACGATCGTCGAGGAATCACTCCATTTCCTGGCCGCGGAGATCCAGGATCGCGACATCCTGGTCGAGACGGAGCTGGATAAAAACCTCCCCCCCCTCAACCTCGACAGCGACCAGATCAAGCAGGCCTTTTACAATGTGAGCCGGAATGCCTTCCAGGCCATGAAATCCGGCGGAATCCTCCGCATCCGGACCTCTGTGGACGAGACCCACGTGAATGTCTCGTTCGCCGACACGGGCGGGGGAATTTCCCCCGAGCATATCGGCAGGATGTTCGAACCCTATTTCACCACCAAGTCCGACGGAAACGGGCTCGGGCTCCTCATCGTGCGGCGGATCGTCCGCGCGCATGGCGGCGAGGTCGTCCTGGAAAGCGCCCCGGGACGCGGGCTCACCCTGACCATCCGTCTCCCCAGAGCCGGCCGCCGCGTCCGCTTCCTCAAACAGGGAACACCGAAAAACTGACCCCGCAAATCTTTGGTGCGATCGCACCAAAGATTTGCGGGGGATTCCCTGTCAATACGGCCTGGAGACGTGGCCGTCGGCGTAGAGGCGGTTCAGCCTTCCGGAGTGGACGCCTGCATAATCGGTGCAGATGGTCACCCGCGAGGGTTTGACGATCCTCACGCCCGCTCCTCTCCGTCCGCCGTAAATTTTTGGGGAAATGCTGTTTTCCTCATCGATGATCGGGCGCCACTGGTAACTGGTGCCATACGATTTTCCATCGATCGTGGTGGTGTTCTTCGCAAAGTAATTCGGGCCTTTGATATCCGCCGGGCACTTCAAGACCTGCTGGGTCACGCCGTAGGGCTCGAGCGCGACATAAATGGGCGTGGCTTCATCCTCCGGCAAGTAAACGGGGTCCTCGGCATTCATCTCGATGATCGGATATGTGTTGTCATGCTCGCCGACATAGGACAGGACCCCGACTCCGATTTGTCGGAGGTTGTTCATGCAGACAACACTCTGCGCGCGGTCCTGAAATTTGGCGATATGCGGCACCATCATCGAGGCGAGCATGCCGATGATGGCGACCACCACGAGGAGTTCGATCAAAGTGAAGGCGTTTTTTCGTTTCATGTCTTTGGCGCGGCTTCCTTGATTTGTTTTTTGCGTTCGATGTAGTTTTTCATCCGCTTTTCGCGCTGTTCGGGGGACCGGCGGGCATCGCGCGCCGCCATGCGTTCCTCCATCTTCTCCTGGACCTCCGGGCGGTTGAAAAATTCCTCCATTTTTGCGCGGCGTTGATCTTCGGGAAGAGCGCGGACCTCTTCCCAGAATTTCCTCATCGAATCGAATTCCGACTTGGCGGCTTGTCGTTCATCCGGAGGGAGTTGGGCGATCGCCGCCTCCACCCGTTGCGCCAGCCACTCGGGATTCATCCCCTCGCGACCGAAACGCTGTCCTCCCGGCTGCCCGGCCTGGTCCCCGCCGCGCCCACCTCTGGCAACGATCAAGAAGCTCTCTTGAACGTGTCCGCCGGAAGAATTGATGAGTTGCTTCACGATGCTGGCTGCGGGCGCGGGTTTTGCCGGCATTTTGGCCTCCGGATTCCAATCGCGGGGGACGGCGGTCATGACGCCGGATTTCATGGCCACTTGCCGGAGGGCGGACTGGAGGTCGGTTTTCTCACCGGTCTCGGGTTTCACGGTGAGGGAGCGGGGATCGGGCGGAGTGTCACCCATGAGCATGCCCATGAAGGGGACCGGGGCCACCACCCATTGGTCCGACCGTTTGCCCGACGCGAGTTCTTCCAAGGCTTCCGCCGCCTGTTGTTTTGTGGGAGCGCCCGCAAAAACCACCCTCAACTCCCCTTCGACCCGGACCGAGAGCGTCTCCAGCGCCTCCATGAGCGGAACCCTCTTCATTTGTATGGTGAGAAGTGTTTCCGGGGGAACGTTGGTCCCAATGCGCACATGCCCCTGGCGCTCGGTGGATGCGATGACTTTTGAGACAGGAGCATCCTTGAAATTCAGGGTGATCAACCCGTCCGGCCAGAAAAAGTTGACTGCGGCGAGAGCAAGAACCACCGCTGCGGCAACGAGCAGGATTGTTTTACGATTGGCGTGCATCCTTATCCAACGCCGGACCCGTTTCCGAGTTGCGGAAAATTTGACACGGGCGAGCAGGGTGGCGATGATCACCGGGTCATGGCAAGTCCCAAGATCGATCCCGAACTCCACATGAGCAAGAAGCCGGACTGGATCAAAGTCCGCCTGCCGAACAATCCGGTCTTCTTCTCGACCAAGGATCTGGTGTCGGATTTGCGGCTTCATACCGTCTGCGAAAGCGCCCAGTGCCCGAATCGTTGGGAATGCTGGAGCGGAGGGACGGCGACCTTCATGATCGCCGGGGAACGTTGCACCCGGGCCTGCGGGTTTTGCGCCGTGGATACCGCGAAGCCACTCCCGCTCGAGGACGACGAGCCGCAACGGGTCGCCGAAGGCGTGAAACGTCTCGGGCTCAGGCATGTCGTGATCACGGCCGTCGCGCGCGATGACGTGGCCGATGGCGGAGCCGACCATTTCGGCAGGACGATCGAAGCCATCCGGGCCGTCGACCCGAAGATTGCCATCGAGGTTCTTGTCCCGGATTTCAATGGCAAAGATCCCTCGATCCGCCGGGTATTGGATGCCAGGCCGGACATCTTCAATCACAATGTCGAGACCGTCGAGCGGCTCACTCCGGCGGTTCGCTCCCGCGCCAAATACCGCCTCTCCCTGGCCGTTCTCCGCCGGGTGAAGGAGATGGAACCCGACATGATGACGAAGAGCGGAATCATGCTCGGCCTCGGGGAGACGGAAAACGAGCTTTTCGAGGCAATGGATGACCTGCGCGAATCCGGGGTGCAGGTCCTCACCCTTGGCCAATACCTGCGCCCGACGCCGAATCACCTGCCGGTGGTCGAATATGTCAACCCGGAGGCCTTCCGGCTCTACGGGGAGATCGCCCGAAAGAAGGGCTTCACGTTTGTGGCCAGCGCGCCGCTCGTCCGCAGCTCCTATCACGCCGCGGATTTCAATCCCGTCCCCCGTTGATCCGGGCAATCGGCGCGGTCGGCCAGCCCGCGCCCGATCTCAAATATCTTGGATCGTGAACGCCTTGGGCGGCCCGAGGATTTCGCGGAGGACGATCGCCTGGCGAATGCCGTCGCGGGTGCGCAGGACGGGGGAGAATGGATTTGCGGGGGCAGGGGCCCGGGGCGCCAAAATCGGTGGTTTTGTGGCCCAGCGTTTTTTGGGGGAAGGCGGCAGGAACGCGGGCAGCGGCGGGAGCACAGGAGCGGCCTCCCGAACGACAGGCTTCCGAGGCGCCTCGTCACGCGCGGTGGAGGCCTCCCGAACAACCGGCCTCGGGGGTTCCCCGTCATCTGCCGGCAAGCCGAGCGCCTCCATGAGCCGGCGCATGTCGGCGGATGGGGAGATGGCTGGAGGCGGCGGAGCGGCGGCGTCCTCCGCTCGCTCCGATTCCGGATGGAAAGGATCCCCTTCGGGAATTCCCATGCCTTGTCGTTCCTGCTTCCGCTGTTCGCGAAGCTCCGCGGAACGTTTCATCAGCCAGTTCACCAGGCTGATGAGGCCGATGATGACGATGATGACAACTTGGTCCATGACGCGGAAGTCCGGGAGCGGGAAAAATCAGTTTCCCGGAGTTTTTTCCGGGCCGGCGATGCTCTCGCGCATCGCGGTGTCGGACTGGATGTTTTTCAACTTCATGTAGTCCATGATGCCGAGGTTGCCGCTGCGGAAGGCTTCCGCCATGGCCTGCGGGATCTGGGCCTCGGCCTCGACCACTTTCGCGCGCATCTCCTGCGTGCGGGCTTTCATTTCCTGTTCGCTGGCGACGGCGGCGGCGCGGCGCATTTCCGCCTTCGCCTGCGCGACGACCTTGTCGGCCTCGGCCTGCTCGGCCTGGAGTTTCGCGCCGATGTTGTCGCCGATGTCCACATCCGCGATATCCACCGACAGAATTTCAAACGCGGTGCCGCTGTCGAGGCCCTTTTGGAGAACCGTCTTGGAAATCCTGTCGGGATTTTCGAGGACATCCTTGTAGGAAACCGCCGAGCCGATCGAGGTCACGATGCCTTCGCCGACACGGGCGATGATGGTTTCCTCGGTGGCGCCGCCAACGAACCGGTCGAGGTTCGATCGCACGGTGACACGGGCGCGGACCTTGACCCCGATTCCGTCGCGCGCGACGGCGTCGATGGTGACTTTCCCGGTCGCGGGATTCGGGCAGTCGATGACCTTGGGATTGATGCTGGTGCGAACGGCTTCCAGGACGGTCTTGCTGGTCCCCTTGATCGCGAGGTCGATCGCGCAGGCGCGGTTGAAATCGAGCGCGATGCCGGCCTTGTCGGCGGCGATGAGCGCCAGCACGACATGGGGCACATTGCCCCCGGAAAGGTAATGGGCTTCGAGCATATCGGTTTCCTGCGGGATGCCCGCCTTCACGGCGGTGATCCGGCTGTCGACGATCATGCCGACAGGAACCTTCCGGAGGCGCATGCCGATGAGCTTCGAAAACGAAACCGGCGCATCGGCGATCTTCGCCCTCAGCCAAACACCGAAGAAGTTGGCCAGGATGATGAGAAGCACCAGACCCAAGACGAGGACGATTCCGAAAACAACGAAGATGGCGAGTTGGGAAATTTGTGTGATCATGGTTCAGTGGGATAAAGCTCGATTATTGCACAGAATCGCACTCTTGTGGGGAAAATCTTGGCCCGCCGCCGGAGCGCGAATTGACTCAAATGAAATGACACCGGAGGCAATGTCATCACAAATGAGCCAGAACACGACGCGGGAAATGCTGTTGAAGATGCGGGGGCGCTACCCAGGATAAATCACAGGGAGGCAGCCCATCTGGCTAGCCATTTGGCCGCCAGAGCCACCGGTTCCCCTCAAATCCCTCTTCCCTTGACCCCGTGCAAAAATCCGCCGTGACCTACCACGCAGGCCACTGATAAAGTTTCCAGCCTCCGCTTTTCCGTGACAGAGTCGCCAGGCAGTTTTTTCCCGAATACTGAACCACTTTTCCCATGCCGCGTTCCAAACTCATCGTCGCCTCGAGCGAGGCGTCCGCAGATATGCTTTATGCCACGGGGTTCCGCGCGCCGGATGCCTTTGTTTTTCTCCAGACCGGGAACAGAAGACTCCTCCTGCTTTCGGATCTCGAATTCGACCGGGGACGACAGCAGGCGAAAGTGGACCGCGTGGATTCGTTTTCCGAGATCGAGGAAAAAGCGAGGGATGGAAAGAAGAAGAAACCCGCGTATGCGCGGGTTATTGCCGCCTGGCTTCGCGCGAACAAAACGCGCGGCGTGGTGGTCCCCGCGGATTTTCCGCTCGGGCTTTCCCGGCTTCTGAAAAAGGAAGGCGTGCGGCTGAAACCCGCGAAGGGTTCCTTTTTTCCGGAAAGGGAGAAAAAATCCCTCCGGGAGATCCACGCGATCGAGGCCGCCATCCGGATTGCCGAGGCGGGAATGGCGCGGGCGATCGATGTTCTCAAATCCGCCGTTCCGCGCAAGGACGGATGTCTTGTCCTCGGACGCCGGATTCTGACCTCGGAGATCCTGCGCGCGGAAATCGAAACGACGATCGTCCGGGCGGGCGGAGAAGCGAGGGGCGACACGATTGTCGCGGGCGGGAACCAGGCGTGTGACCCCCATGAACGCGGGACGGGCCCGCTCCGCGCCAATGAATTGATCGTCCTCGATATTTTCCCGCGGGATGCCCGCTCGGGATACTACGGAGACATCACGCGCACGGTCGTCCGCGGCAAAGCCACGGACGACCGGCGAAAGCTCTGGGAAACCTGCCTCACCGGGCAGGCGATGGCCCTTGAGAAGATGAAACCGGGCAACCAGGGGGCTGCGATCCATGATTCGATCAAGGAGTATTTTGCCGACCAGGGCTACCCGACCGAAATCCGTGAAGGCCGGTGGCAGGGGTTTTTTCACGGAACCGGGCACGGGCTCGGACTCGAGGTCCACGAAGCCCCCCGCTTCGCCGCAGCCACCTTTCTCCCGGGACAGGTGATCACCATCGAACCCGGAATCTACATCCCAGGAATCGGAGGGGTCCGTCACGAGGATGTCGCTCTCATTACCAGGCGTGGCCCGAGACTTCTCACCAAGGCTCCCAAACCCCTGGAAATCTGACATCTCCGGGGAGCACACGCGACCCGCGTGTGGTGCCAGGCGACCCGCCAGGCTTCTCTTTTGGAATATGGATGCTTTGAGGTCAATCCGGTCGGCGGGTCGCGTGTGCTCCCCGGAGGTTCCGTTTGCCGTAAGCCGTATGATCCGATAGAGTCGTTCCCCTGATCGCATGTCTGGAATCACGCTGGAAATCATTTTTATTTTTGTCCTGCTTTTGGCGAACGGAGTTTTCGCCATGGCGGAAATTGCGCTTGTCGCCTCGCGCAAGGCGAAGCTGAAAACGCTTGCGGATGAGGGCCACCACGGCGCGAAACTGGCCCACAACCTGGCTCTTGCCCCGGGGAAATTTCTTTCGACCGTGCAGGTGGGCATCACGCTGGTGGGCACTCTCGCGGGGGCTTTCGGCGGAGCGCGGATTGCCGAGACGCTCTCGCTCTCCGTGGACAAAATCCCCGGCCTGGAGGGCACGCCCTCGCACTACATCTCGCTCTTCATCGTTGTGGCGATCATCACCTATTTCTCGGTGATCATCGGCGAACTCGTTCCCAAGCGCCTGGCCCTGACCAACCCCGAGAAGATCGCCTCGGCCCTGGCCCGCCCGATGAATGCGCTCGCGGGCAGTTTCTCGCCCGTCGTCAATCTTCTCAGCCACTCCAGCGATTTTCTCCTGGCCCTTCTGGGGGTCCGGAAAACCAAGGAGACCGCGGTTTCGGAAGAAGAGGTGCGGGTTCTGATCGATGAGGGGCTGAGCGCCGGAATTTTCAAAAAAGCGGAAAAAGACATGGTCGAGGGAGTCTTCGAACTCGACGAACAGCACGCCGGGGATCTGATGACCCCCCGAGCCCGCATGATCTGGCTTTCGCTCGACGACTCGGACGAAGAGAACTGGAGACGGATCGCCGGAAGCGGGCATTCGCATTTCCCGGTCTATCAGGAGACCCGCGACAACGTGATCGGGATGGTGTCCGTGAAATCCCTCTGGGCCAATCTCTCGCTGGCCGGACGCGTGGAATTGCGCGCCCTGGTCACTCCTCCGCTTTACGTTCCCACGGCGATGCCCGCCGGAAAACTCATCGAGTCGTTCAAAAAGTCCGGGAAGCACATCGCTCTCGTCGTGGATGAGTTCGGCAGTCTCCAAGGACTTGTCACGCTGAACGATGTGATGATGGCCATCGTGGGGAACCTGCCCGAGCGGGAGCAACGGCATGATCCGAAGGCGAGCCTCCGCCAGGATGGAACCTGGCTCATCGATGCCATGCTCGATATCGATGAAACCAAGGCGAGCCTCGGAATCGAGGAGGATCTCCCGGGGGAAAATGAAAACCGGTTCTCGACGCTCGGCGGGTTTATCCTGTTCCGCATCGGTCACATCCCGCGCGAAGGCGAAAAATGCCTGTGGGATGGATTCGAATTCGAGATCATCGACATGGACCGCCAGCGCATCGACAAGGTGCTCGTCACGCCGCGCGTGCCGAAAATACCGGACCCGGATGATCCGGCCCCGACCGCGGAGACCTGACCGGTCGTGGTGGGCGGCAGCGCGCGAGACGGGGGGCGGCGTCCCGCTCCCCCTGAAGAACCCTCCGACAACAATCCTGCGTTTGCCTGAATCCCGGACACTTTTTCTTGCGGAACGATCCCTCTCCACCGATACCTTGACGCATCGAAATGGGCCGGAGAGGCGGATTTCATAATTTTTCATCATGAGCGGAACGGCAGTCACAATGATCAATGTGCAGGTGGATGGGGAGTGGAAGCAGTTTCCCAAGGGGACGCGCCTCATCGAGGCCTGCATGAAGAGCGGGAAATTCATCCCGCACTATTGCTATCATCCGAAGCTCAGTTCGCCCGGCAATTGCCGGATGTGCCTCGTCGAGCTGGGCATGCCGAAGATGTCGCCCGATCGCAAGCCGGTTCTGGGCCAGGACGGACGCCCGGAGATTTCCTGGGGGCCCCGGCCCGCGATTTCCTGCGCCACCGAGGTTTCCGAGGGCATGGGGGTCAAGACCTCGTCTCCGATGGTCGAAGAATGCCGGAACAGCGTGATGGAGTTTCTCCTCATCAACCACCCGCTCGACTGCCCGATTTGCGACCAGGCCGGCGAGTGTCGCCTGCAGGAATTTTCGGTCGAGTTCGGAAAAGGCGAATCCCGGTTCATCGAGGAAAAGGTCAAGAAGCCGAAACGCGTGGATCTAGGCGAGCGGATCGTCCTCGACGACGAGCGCTGCATCATGTGCTCGCGCTGCATCCGGTTCATGCAGGAAATCGCCCACGACGACGTGCTGGGCTTCCTCAACCGCGGCAGCCACACGACCCTCTCGGTCTATCCCGGCCGGCGCCTCGACAGCAATTATTCGCTCAACACCGTGGATATCTGCCCGGTCGGCGCGCTGACGAGCAAGGACTTCCGATTCAAGATGCGGGTCTGGTTCCTCAAGGAAACCAAAAGCATCGATGTCAATTGCGGCACCGGCTCGAATATCCTCATCTCCAGCCGGGAGAACGTCGTCCAGCGGATCACTCCGCGCGAAAACGATGCCGTCAATTCGTGCTGGATGCCCGACAGCCACCGTTTGAATTTTCATTACCTCTACAGCGGCGACCGCCTCAAGGTTCCCTTCGTCCGCGGCGGGGATGCGCCGGCCACATGGAAGCAGGCGCTGGCGGTCGCGTCGGAAAAATTGAACGGCCGCAAGCCGGACGAGACGGCGATCATCGCCTCCGCGCGGATGACGAACGAGGAGCTCTTCCTTGCGCGGCGGCTCGCGAAATCCCTGGGCATCCGGAACATCGATGTTCTCCCGCGCCCGCAAAAAGGCGACGGGTTCCTGGTCTCCGACGATGGAAATCCGAACACCTCCGGAGCCAGGCTCCTCGGCCTGGCCACCGGCAGGCTCCCGGCGATTGCGAAGGCGGTTGAAGAGGGGCTGATCACCGGGCTCGTCGTCCTCGGCGAGGATGCGGCGGATTGCGGGATCTCCGAGGCGGGACTGAAGGGCCTCGAGTTGCTGGTGGTCATGGGCATTCTTTCCAACAAAACGACCCCGCACGCCACAGTGGCGTTCCCATCGAGCGCCTGGGCGGAAAAGCGCGGCTCGATGATCAATATGAAAGGCCGGCTTCAGCGGCTCAATCAAGCCGTCCAACCTCCCGGCCAGGCCCGGGATGATTGGGAAATCCTCCGCGATCTGATCCAGGGCGTTTCCGGCCCGAACGGCATCTGCTCGATCGAAGATGTCTTCAGGCAGATGGCTGCGGAAACTCCGGCTTTGGACGGGCTCACCCTGAGCCGGATCGGCGATCTCGGAATCCAATTGAGGTGAAAAATGCTCAACATCCGAAAAAGGGTCAAATCCTCGAATGACGCTTTCTTAAGAAAAACGTAACTGCTCGGCAAAGAACCCGGCGGCCGGATGTGGAAAGGGGAGCAACTTTGCATTTTTCGCCGGATCGTGATATGCGGGAAGGCTCCTGCCGCGGGGAGTAGGCCGGTATTCCAGTGGTG
>Ga0172380_10002659_pt1 | contig 26778 bp, 24 predicted proteins | sample Leawe162metaG_FD_119747 | JGI IMG/M metagenome (GOLD analysis project Ga0172380, IMG submission 119747) | Leachate microbial communities from a municipal landfill in Southern Ontario, Canada - Leachate well 162 metaG | ecosystem: Engineered > Solid waste > Landfill > Unclassified | place...
AGCGCTGCGTTCTGCTTATTCACCACTTCGAATACGACCTGCGAGACCGCCCCCGGATGCACGGTCAGGTGCGATTGCAGCGCCCGGAATTTCCACGGCATGTCGTGAACGTTCGAATCGAACTCGACCTCCACCAATCGTTTCGTATCTACCTGTGTGTTGACCGGTGTCCCGTCAGTGCCGATCTGGTTCAGCCCCGTCACGCTGCAGAAGACCGAATAGAGCGGCACCAGGGCGTAACCGAAGCCGAACATCAAGACGGAAAACAGCGCCAGCTTGATCAGCGTCTTGCGATTGCTGGGGCGGCGGGCGGCGTCCATCGTCGTCGTCTTGGTTTGGTTCATTTCACCTGCGGCTGGGTTTCCCAGGTGTGATGCGGCGCCGGCGAGGGCACATCCCACTCTAGGCCCAGCGCGCCTTCCCAGGGCTTGGCCGCAGCCTTGGGTCCGCCCTTGATGCAGCCGATGACGATGTAAAGGAACAGCAACTGCGAAAGACCGAGGCCGAACGCGCCCATGGTCGAGATCATGTTGAAGTCGGCGAACTGCAGCGCATAGTCGGGAATACGGCGCGGCATCCCGGCCAGGCCGAGGAAGTGCTGGACGAAGAAGGTCATGTTGAAGAATATCATCGTCAGCCAGAAATGGATCTTCCCCAGCGTCTCGTCATACATGTGCCCGGTCCACTTCGGCAGCCAGTAATAGACTGCGGCAAAGGCCGAGAAAAGCGCTCCGGCCACCATCGTGTAATGGAAATGGGCGACCACGTAATAGGTATTGTGCATCTGCACATCGACCGCGGCCATCGCCAGCACCAGGCCGGAGAAACCGCCCATGGTGAACAGGAAAATGAAGCCGAGCGCAAACAGCATCGGGGTCTCGAAACTCAGCGCCCCTCGCCACATGGTGGCGATCCAGTTGAAGACCTTGACCCCGGTGGGAACGGCAATCAGCATAGTCGCGTACATGTAAAAGAGCTGTCCGGCCACCGGCATGCCCGAAGTGAACATGTGATGGCCCCAGACGAAGAAGGACAGGATCGCAATCGAAGCAGTGGCATAGACCATCGACGTATAGCCGAACAGCTGCTTGCGCGAAAAGGCGGGGATCACCTGGGAGATGATGCCGAAGCCCGGCAGGATGATGATATAGACCTCGGGGTGGCCGAAGAACCAGAAGACGTGCTGGAACAGCACCGGATCGCCGCCGCCGCCGGCGCTGAAGAAAGTCGTGCCGAAATGGCGGTCGGTCAGGAGCATGGTCACCGCCCCGGCAAAGACCGGCATCACGGCGATAATGAGGAAGGCGGTGATCAGCCAGGTCCAGGCGAACATGGGCAGCTTCATCATCGTCATCCCCGGTGCGCGCAGATTGAGGATGGTGGTGATGATGTTGATCGAGCCGAGGATCGATGAAATACCGAGGATATGCACGGCGAAGATGGTCAGGTCCATGCCCATGCCCATCTGTATCGACAGGGGCGGGTAGAGCGTCCAGCCGGCGCCGGCGGCGCCGCCCGGCACGAAGAGAGAGGTGACGAGCAGCAGGCTGGCCGGGATCAGCAGCCAAAAGCTCCAGTTGTTGAGTCGGCCGAAGGCCATGTCGGAGGCGCCGATCTGCATCGGTATCATCCAGTTGGCGAAGCCGACGAAGGCGGGCATGATCGCCCCGAATACCATGATCAGGCCGTGCAGGGTGACGATCTCGTTGAAGCGATCGGGCTCGAGGAACTGCAGTCCCGGCTGGAACAGTTCCACGCGGATGAGCAGCGCCATGACACCGCCGACCATTAACATGATGAAGCTGAACCACAGGTACATCGTACCGATGTCCTTGTGGTTGGTGGTCGTCAGCCAGCGCTTCAGGCCGGTCGGTTGCTGCCCATGATCATGACCCGCAGCATCCGCATGCCCCCTTGCCGTAGCTTCCATCGTGTTCTCCTGTATTCGATTAATCTGCTGCATCGGGCCGGAAATGGTCAGTGACGCGCCGCCTTGATCGCCGACGGCTGGATGGCGTCCCCGGTCTTGTTGCTCCACGAATTGCGCTCATAGGTGATCACCGCCGCGATGTCGCTATCGGACAACTGCGCGCCAAAGGCCCCCATCGCCGTTCCCGGACGACCGCTCAGCACCGTAGCGATGTGTTCGCTGACGGGTCCGTTGGCGACCTTGGACCCGTCCAGGCCGGGGAAGGCCGGAGGGATACCCTTGCCGTTGGCTTGATGGCAGGCCGCACAGTTCTTGACGTACACCTCTTGGCCGTGCTGCATCAGATCCGCGAGCTGCCAGACCTTGTTCGGGTCTTCAGCACCGGCCGCGAGCTTCTGCTTTTGCTCGGCCACCCAAGCGGCGTATTTTTCGCTGGATACGACATCGACCACGATGGGCATGTAGCCGTGACCCTTGCCGCACAGCTGCAAACACTGGCCGCGGAACACCCCTTCCCGGTCGGCGCGGAACCAGGTATCCCTGATGAAGCCGGGAATCGCGTCCTGCTGGACGCCGAACGCGGGCACATACCACCCATGGATGACATCGTTGGAGGTTGTCAGGATGCGGATCTTCTTGCCCACCGGAACCACGAGGTGATTGTCGACATCGAGCAGGTAATTCGCGTCTCTGGGCGCCTTGCCGGAAAGCTGATCCTCGGGGGTGGAAAGGACGCTCATGAACTTGATGCCCTCGCCCTCCCCATTCAGGTAGTCGTAGCCCCATTTCCATTGGTAGCCGGTGACCTTGATGGTGATGTCGAAATTCGAGGTATCTCTCATCGCCAGCAGCGTTTTCGTGACCGGCCAGGAAATGCCGATCACTATCAGAAACGGGATCACCGTCCACAGGATCTCGACGCGGGTGTTCTCGTGAAAGCTGGCCGGCCTGGCGCCAGATGACTTGCGATGCTTGATTACCGAATAGAACATGACGCTGAAGACGGCGATGAAGATGATGGCGCAAATTCCCATCATCCACATGTGCAAATCGAATACCTCCTGGGCCACCTTGGTGACGGGTTGTTGGAAGTTGAATTCGTAGGCGGCCTCTGCCGAGGCGCAAAACAGCGTTTGAACCGCCACGGCTAAGAGACGAGGCAGGCCTATCCGCCGTGCTTGCTTGGTCATATTGATGAACCCCGTTTTGAGATACGTTTCCAAATCGATCCCCTCGCCGAAAATGGTAGCGGATTACTGCTGCCTTCAAAGTTCTCTTGCGGATTCAGCATTGAAACCACGGGTTCGGCAATGCGATGGATGTCCTTGTTGCAGGCGCCATTCTCTCGCCGGCAGGTGGCCAAGGCTGCTGATGCAATACATCTACCGAAGATCCCCTCGCCGATTTGTCGCGCTGACGCGTGCTGCGATACATCGCTAACTATTGTTATTGCCCGTCTTTTGCCCAATGACGGACGATTCCGCTCAACCTTTCACAGAATAGACTATAGCTTCAACAATTGCCATTTGTTCAGAAGTCGGCAATTGGCGCCATATCACATCCCAATTTCATGGGCGCTGAGGCCAGTCGTTGTCGCCGAGATCGGCAACGGCTGAGTCAGGCGAAACCTTTGCGTTTCACGATAGTGCCGCAAGCAGCATTTCATGGACGCCGCCAAAACCGCCGTTGCTCATCACCAGGATGCGGTCGCCTGCCCGTGCCTCGGCAGCGACGGCGCGCACGAGTAAGACGAGTTCATCAAACGCCCGGGCCTTGCCCGCGAGCGGCGCCAGGGTCGCCGCCACATCCCACTCGATATTGTGGGCATAGCAGTAAACGGCGTCGGCGCCAGCGAGACTGCCGGAAAGCTGGGCCTTCATCGCACCGAGTTTCATGGTATTGGAGCGCGGTTCCAATACAGCCAGGATACGGCCGCCGGTATCGCCCATGTCGGAACGCAATGCCTCTATCGTTGCCGAGATGGCGGTCGGATGGTGGGCAAAGTCATCGAACACCTTGACCCCGCCCACCTCGCCACGCAACTCCAGTCTGCGCTTGACCCCTTTGAATGTCCTCAGCGCCGCGAGCGCGACCTCGGTCGGCACACCCGCGTGTCGGGCCGCTGCGATCGCTGCCAACGCGTTCAGGCGATTATGGCCTCCGGGCAAGGCCAGCCGCGTTCTGCCGATCTCCGTGCCCGCCAGTCTGACCGCGAACTGGCCGCCATCCGAGGGTTCGCCAACACTCCATCCCCGGCTGCTGTTGAACCACTCCACGGGAGTCCAGCAAGCACGGTCAATGACCCGCTGCAAGGACGCTTCGCCGGCATTGGCGACGATCAGGCCGTTGCCGGGCAGTGTTCGGACAAGATGGTGGAATTGCGTCTCGATAGCAGCAAGATCGGCGAAGATGTCTGCATGATCGAACTCAAGGTTATTCAGTATCGTCGTCCTCGGCCGGTAATGGACGAACTTCGAGCGCTTGTCGCAAAAGGCGGTGTCATACTCGTCGGCCTCGATGACGAAGAAGGGGGACTCGCCAAGGCGGGCCGACACACCGAAGTCCTGGGGCACACCGCCGACAAGGAACCCGGGGGAGAGACCGGCATGCTCGAGTATCCAGGCCAGCATGGCGGTCGTCGTGGTCTTGCCGTGGGTTCCAGCGACAGCCAGAACCCAGCGGCCGGCGAGAATGTTCTCGGCCAACCACTGCGGACCCGAGACATAGGCGAGATTGCGCTCGAGAATTGCCTCGAGCAGCGGGTTGCCGCGGGAAATGGCATTGCCGATGACGAACCGGTCCGGAGCCAGATCCAGTTGTGCCGGGGAATAGCCCTCGGTCAGGCCTATTCCTTGCGCCGCGAGCTGCTCGCTCATAGGCGGATAGACGTTGGCGTCGCAACCCGTGACGCGATGACCCGCGGCCCGCGCCAGCAAAGCGACGCCGCCCATGAAGGTACCGCAGATGCCGAGAATGTGCAGGTGCATGGCGGGTCGCCCGCAATGGCGTGTACAATGGCCGAGGATTGTAACCGATCGCGCCGCCATGCCCCGCCGCTCCAAGCATCCGCACGTAGACGCCATGCGCCGTGATATCGCCAGTCTCGCCGCCCGCCTGATGGCCGAAGACGGAATAGCCGACTACGGGCTCGCAAAGCGTAAGGCCGCGCGGAATCTTGGTGCTCCCGACAGCGAGGCCTTACCCACCAACCAGGAGATCGAGGAGGCGCTACGTGCCTACCAGGCGGTATTCCAGGAAGAGGAATTGCGCGAGCGGATCTTCGTTCTGCGCCAAAGCGCACTGAAAATCATGCGCCAGCTTGAGCAGTTTCATCCCTATTTGACCGGACCGGCGCTCGACGGCACGGCGGGTCGCTACGCCGAGGCCGAGATCGAACTATTCGCCGACAGCGCGAAGGACGTGGAGATCTTTCTGCTCGACAGCGGCTTCAACTTTGAACAGGTGGGCAAGCAGCGCAACGGACCGGACAACCCGGAGGCCAGGCTGCGCCTCGACGGCGGAGAGGCGATGCTGTTGCTGTCGATCTACCCCATCACCCTGGAACGCCATCGTCGGCGCAATCCGCACACCGGGCAGGTGGCAGGGCGCGCGCGCACGGAGGCTGTCGCCGCCCTGCTGGGCCAAACATGACCCCACTCGCGCGCAAAGTCTTGTTGATCCTGGTGGCGCTGCTCGCCCTGGGTGCTGGCTACCTGATCAGCAGGGAGCAACGGTCCGCCGCGCTAGATTCGGCGGCGGTCGAGGAACTTCTCTCGCTTTCGCTCGAGGACGCCAGTGGCAAGCGGCAAGCGCTGCGGCAATGGCGGGGAAAGCTGATGGTGGTCAACTTCTGGGCGACTTGGTGCCCGCCTTGCCTGAAGGAGATTCCGGGATTTTCTCGACTGCAGCGCAAACTGTCAGAAAGAGGCGTGCAATTTGTAGGTATCGGTATCGATTCGCCAGACAAAATCCGTGAATTTGCCGGTAACGCGCCAGTATCCTACCCGCTTCTCATCGGTGCTGCCGATACCTTGGGCGTGGCGCGCAAATTGGGAAATCGCAGCGATGGCCTGCCGTATACCGTGGTTCTCGACAGAAAAGGCGGCCTACTCGCTACAAGACTGGGAGAATGGAACGAGGCCGACCTGGAGGCCTTCCTCGCCAAGACTGGCGACTGAGTGGTTAAAGTGGACAACTTGTAGGGATTTGCGGCAAACTTGCAACCATGGTGAAGCAAAAACGTACCCAAAAGCAGGATGGGTTCCCGCAGCCCCGCATTCTCGTCCTGCACGGTCCGAACCTGAATCTGCTCGGCAGGCGCGAACCGGAGATCTATGGCCACACCACCCTTGCGGAGATTCACGGCAGGATGGATGCCCGCGCGCGCGCCGGCGGAGTCCTCGTCGAGAGCTACCAGAGCAATAGCGAAGGTGAGCTGATCGACAGAATACAGTCCGCAGCCAGCGAGGGTATCGGGTTCATCATCATCAACCCCGGCGGCTACAGCCATACCAGCGTGTCTTTGCGCGACGCCTTGCTCGCCGTGGCCATCCCTTTCATTGAAATCCACCTGTCGAATCCGCACGCCCGCGAGCCCTTTCGCCACAAGTCATTCTTTTCCGATATCGCCGTCGGCGTTATCTGCGGTTTCGGCGCGCAGGGCTACGAACTTGCCCTCGAAGCGGCGCTCGCACGCCTGGCGCGTACCCTCCCATCCTGAGCTCGCGGCGCGGCTTGGGGCGGCGCCGATTTGCAGGAGAACACTATGGATCTGAGAAAACTGAAGAAGCTCATCGACCTCGTCCAGGAATCGGGAATTTCCGAGTTGGAAGTGACGGAGGGGGAAGAGAAGGTTCGCATCGTCAAGCACGTCGTCAACAATCTGCCGAATCAGACTTTCCTGGTCAATGGCCAAGTCGCTTCGCAACCCCCACAGAGCCCGGCTGTCCCGGCTACGGCCACCGACGCGGAAGCGTCAGAGGAAGAGGCGGGACACGTGGTCAAGGCGCCCATGGTCGGGACCTTCTATCGATCGGGGGCGCCGGGTAGCGCCGCTTTCGTGGATGTCGGGCAGTCGGTCAAGGAAGGCGATACGCTGTGCATCATCGAAGCGATGAAACTGATGAACGAGATCGAGTCGGATCACGGTGGCGTGATCAAGGCCATACTCGTCGAAAACGGCCAACCGGTCGAATACGGACAACCGCTCTTCATCATAGTCTGAGCACTGCATCACTCCATGTTTGAAAAAATCCTCATAGCCAATCGCGGCGAGATCGCCCTGCGCATCCAGCGCGCTTGTCGCGAACTGGGTATCAAGACCGTGGCGGTGCATTCCGTCGCCGACACCGAAGCAAAATACGTCAAGCTCGCCGATGAATCGGTGTGCATAGGCCCGGCGCCTTCGAGTGCCAGCTATCTCAACGTCCCGGCAATCATCTCGGCGGCGGAGGTCACCGACTCGGAGGCCATTCACCCGGGCTATGGATTCCTTTCGGAGAATGCCGGCTTCGCCGAGCGGGTAGAGAAGTCCGGATTCATCTTTATCGGCCCTCGCCCCGAAACCATCGCCCTGATGGGCGACAAGGTGAATGCCAAACGAGCCATGAAGGAGGCAGGAGTGCCCTGCGTGCCGGGCTCGGAGGGGGAGCTGCCGGAACAGCCCAAGGAAATCATAGCGATCGCTCGTGCCACCGGCTACCCGGTGATCGTTAAGGCTGCGGGCGGCGGCGGTGGCCGCGGCATGCGCGTCGTGCATACGGAGGCGGCCCTGCTCAACGCGGTTGCGACCACGCGTGCCGAGGCAGCGGCGGCGTTCGGCAACCCTGCGCTATACATCGAGAAGTACCTGGAAAACCCTCGCCACATAGAGATACAGGTACTCGCTGACGCCCACAAGAATGCCGTACATCTGGGTGAACGCGATTGCTCCATGCAGCGACGCCATCAAAAGGTGATCGAGGAGGCGCCGGCCCCGAACGTCAACAGGCGTCTGATCACCCGGGTCGGGGAGCGTTGCGCCGAGGCCTGCCGCAAGATCAATTACCGTGGCGCCGGCACCTTCGAGTTCCTCTACGAGAATGGCGAGTTCTACTTCATCGAGATGAACACCCGTGTCCAGGTCGAGCATCCAGTGACCGAACTCGTCACCGGCATCGATATCGTCCAGGCACAAATCCGCATCGCCGATGGCGAGAAGCTATGGTTCCGCCAGCGAGACATCGTATTGACGGGCCACGCCATCGAGTGCCGGATCAACGCCGAGGATCCGTTCACCTTCACCCCCTCGCCAGGTCGCATCGCCACCTACCATCAACCGGGTGGCCCGGGCATACGCATAGACTCGCACATTTATCAGGGCTATACCGTGCCGCCGCACTACGATTCGCTGATCGGCAAGCTGATTGCCAGCGGCGACAGCCGCGAGCAGGCGATACGAAGGATGCGCATCGCCCTGTCGGAGATGGTGGTCGAGGGCATCAAGACCAACACTCCCTTGCACCAGGAGCTGATGCACGACGCCCGCTTCGTCGAAGGTGGCACGAGCATTCATTATCTGGAAGCGAAGTTGGCCGCAAAGGAAGCAGCAACCAAGGGCAAACGATGAACCCCTTGTGGCGTAACGTAAGCCTGCGCGTCGCCGCAGCGCAGGTCGACGCGCTCTCCGATGCGCTGCTGGCGCAAGGCGCGCTCTCGGTCAGCGTCGAAGACGCACTCGCCGGAACGCCGGAGGAAGAACCGCAGTTCCATGAGCCGGGCGTGGCAGAAGGGCCCCTGTGGCGCGAGGGCCGGGTGGTGGCATTGTTCGCCGCCAGCGACGACCTGGTTGGCCGCGTCGCGCAAGCCGCCAAGGCGGCGGGGCTGGAGGATCTTCCCGAGCTTGAACTCGAGGATGTCGCGGAGCAGAACTGGGTGCAACTGACCCAGGCCCAGTTTGAACCGATACGCATCAACGACCGCCTGTGGATCGTGCCGAGCTGGCACACCGCGCCCGACCCCGAGGCGGTCAACCTGATCCTCGACCCGGGTATGGCCTTCGGCACCGGATCCCACGCTACGACCAAGCTCTGCCTGGATTGGCTGTGCGCCACGGTCGGCGGCGGCGAGCGCTTGCTCGATTACGGCTGCGGCTCCGGCATTCTGGCCATCGCCGCACTCAAGCTCGGCGCCGACCAGGCGCTGGGCGTCGACATCGATGCCAGCGCCCTGGAGGCAGCGCGAGGAAACGCCGAGCGCAACGCTGTGGAAATGAGACTGCTTCATTCGCAGGACAATCTGGACGAGGTGTTCGATCTCGTCGTCGCCAACATCCTCACCAATCCACTGTGCGTGCTGGCGCCCCTGCTCGCAGAGCGCGTCGCCCCCGGCGGCCGCATTGCCCTTTCGGGCATACTGGAGACGCAGGCCGATCAAGTGATAGCCGCCTACGCGCCCTATCTGCACCTGAAGATCGGCGCCACTGAGGAAGGCTGGGTGAGGCTCGAGGGAGGGGGGACGGGGAGTAGGCCATCATGATGCTCACCCGCTGTCCGAACTGTGCAACGGCATTCCGCGTTTCCGCCATGCAGTTGAAGGTCAAACAGGGCAGGGTCCGTTGTGGCCAGTGCCGGCAGGTGTTCAACGCATTGGACACCCTGGTGGAGGAGTCGCAGCCGGCGCCAGCCGCCAGCGAATCCGCGCCGCCTGCCGAAGCGCCGCCACAGCCTGCGCAAGTCGCGGCAGTCGAGCCGCCGTCAGAGGGAGAGCACGGCGCTAGCGACGAGCTCGCACTCGTCTCCCACGAACCTATCAGCGGTCCTGTCAACGATCCCGCCAGCAACCCTGTCGGCGGCATTGCCAGCGGCCTTGCCAGCGAACCTGCCAGTGACCTTGCCAGCGACCTTGCCAGCGAAGTGCCGGAGCAGCGCCCCTGGCCCGGACATGTCGCCGACGACTACGCCGCGCCGGTCTTCGGCCGCACCGGCCGCGGCCACCCCTGGCTTTGGGGTAGCGCGGCTTTCCTCGCCTTGCTGCTCCTGTCGCTGCAGGTCCTGCTGCACTTTCGCACGGAGTTGTCGCTGAGTATTCCCGAGGCGAAGCCCCTATTGCGAGACGGCAGTGCCCTTCTTGGCCTGGACCTGCCCCTGCCCCACAAGCCGGATCTGCTCGGCATCGAGACGTCCGACCTGCACCCGGGAACCGGGGCCCGACTGGTCCTGGCGGCGACGCTGAAGAACCAGGCCGCATTTTCCCAAGCCTACCCGCACCTCGAATTCACCTTGACCGACATCGGCGATCAGGCGTTGCTGCGCAAGGTCCTCGCACCCGGCGACTATCTGCCGCCTGGCGTCGACGTCGGTGCCGGTTTCGCCGCCAACGGCGAATTGGCGTTCAACCTCGATCTCGAGGCGAGCGTTGCCGGCGCGGCAGGATATAGAATCTATCTTTTCTACCCTTGAACCCAACAATAAGGAGAAGTCCATGACCACCGTTACCCTCGGCGGCAAAACCATCAATCTCGCCGGCAATTTTCCCCAAAAGGGCCAAGGCGCCGCGGCCTTCTCGCTGGTCGCAACCGACCTCTCCAACAAGAGCCTGAAGGACTTCGCCGGCAAGCGCAAGGTGCTCAACATCGTGCCCAGTCTCGATACGCCGACCTGCGCCACCTCTGCACGCAAGTTCAACGAGCGGGCCGGCAGTCTGCCCAACACCGTGGTCCTGGTCATCTCGGCTGACCTGCCCTTTGCCATGGGTCGCTTCTGCACGCTCGAAGGCCTGAAGAACGTCGTGCCCCTGTCGCTGATGCGCGGCCGCGATTTTCTCAAGAATTACGGTGTGGAAATCGTCGATGGGCCCCTGGCCGGCGTCGCCGCGCGCGCCGTGGTGGTGGTCGACGAGAGCGATAAGGTCATCTACGCGCAACTGGTGCCGGAGATCAAGGAAGAGCCGAACTACGATGCCGCAATCGCCGCGCTCGCCTGAGCGCCTACGACCATAATGCAAGCCGGCGCCGGAACAGGCGCCGGCGGGTCCCGGAAGACGAACATGACCACGCTGATTTGCGGCTCCATCGCCTACGACACGATCATGGTGTTCCACGATCGGTTTCAGAATCACATCCTGCCCGAGCAGATACACATCCTCAACGTCTCCTTCCTCGTGCCTGACATGCGGCGCGAGTTCGGCGGCTGCGCCGGCAACATCGCCTACAACCTCAAGTTGCTCGGCGGCGAACCCTTGATCATGGCGACCACCGGCGACGACAGCGGCCCCTACCGCCATCGACTGGGCAATCTCGGCCTCGCCACACGCCATGTTCGCGATGTTCCCGACTGCTTCACGGCCCAGGCATTCATCACCACCGATCTCGACGACAACCAGATCACCGCCTTCCATCCAGGCGCGATGAACCACTCGCATCTCAATCACGTCGGCGATACCCAGGACGTCGATCTCGGCATCGTCTCTCCCGATGGCCGCGAAGGAATGATCCAGCACGCGAAGGAGTTCGCCGCGGCCGGCATCCCCTTCGTATTCGACCCAGGGCAGGGGCTGCCCATGTTCACCGGCGAGGAATTGCTGGAGTTTCTCAGACTCGCAGACTACTGCACGGTAAACGACTATGAGGTCAAGCTGCTCTGTGAGCGCACCGGCAAGTCGGTCGAGGCATTGGCGAAGGAGGTGAAAGCGCTGATCGTCACCCTGGGCGGCAAGGGCTCCGAGATTCATGCCCAGGGGCAACGTCTGGAGGTGCCCAGCGTCAAGCCGGAAGCCCTGGTCGATCCTACGGGTTGCGGTGACGCATACCGCGCGGGACTGCTCTACGGTATCGACAACGGCATGCCCTGGGAGATCGCTGGTCGCCTCGCCTCTCTGATGGGGGCCATGAAGATCGCCAAGCGCGGCGGCCAGAACCACAAGGCAAGCCGCGAGGAGATTGCCGCAAGATACAAGGACAGCTTCGGCCACCTACCCTGGTAGCAATGATCGTCACCGGTCTGAGCGTCAGGCGCTGACGCAATCGACCTGGAATACCTGCCGATCTTCGAGCCGCAGAGCGGTCAGCTGCTGTCCCCAGTAGCAGCCGGAATCGAGGGCCAGCAGATTGGCCTCGAGGCGCAGACCGAGCGCTGACCAATGTCCGGTCACGAGGACATGATCGGCGCTCCTGCGCCCGTCCACGGCGAACCAGGGCAGGAAACCCGGTGGCGGATTCGTCGCCTCGCCCTTGGTCTTGAATTCCATCACGCCCTGCGGCGTGCAGAAGCGCATCCGCGTCATGACGTTGACGATCACCCGCAGGCGCGCCCATCCCTCGAGATCATCGCTCCAGGCGGCGGGCTCGCTGCCCCACAGGTGGGCGAGGGTCTCCTGGTAGTCGTCGCCCACCAACGCCTGTTCGACCTCGCGCGCCAGTCGCCGCGCCTTCTTCACCGACCATTGCGGCAGCAGCCCGGCATGCACCATCACGTACTCACCCTCGGCGTGCAGCATCCGCTGCTGGCGCAGCCAGAACAGCAACTCGTCTCTGTCGGGCGCCGACAGCACGGCGTCGAGGGTGTCGTCGTCGCGGCGACGCGAACAGCCGGCAGCGAGCATGATCAGATGCAGATCGTGGTTGCCGAGCACGGTGACGGCGGCATCGCCCAGCGATCTGACGAAGCGCAGCACCTGCAAGGACTGCGGGCCGCGGTTGACCAGGTCGCCGACCAGCCAGAGACGGTCGCTGCCCGGATCGAAACTGATCTTCGCCAGCAACCGCTGCAGTTCCTCGAAGCAGCCTTGAACATCGCCGATCGCGTAGGTCGCCATGATGTCAGGGCGGCGCCGCCCGGTATTCCGGAACCCAGCGCCCCAGTCCGCGCTTGACCGCGGCGCTATCCAGGCAGTCCGTGGCCAGCCACTTCGCCAATTCATCGAGCCAGCGCGCATCGGGCACGGCGTCGGCGCGCGCCACGCGCAGCTTGGCGTGCGGGGTGGGCTGGGTGCTCTCGTCGGCGGCGAGCAACTCCTCGAACAGCTTCTCGCCCGGCCGCAGGCCGATGAACTCGATGCCGATGTCCTCTTCCGCAAAGCCGGAGTAGCGGATCATTTCGCGCGCGAGGTCGAGGATTCTTACCGGCTCGCCCATGTCGAGCACGAAGATCTCCCCGCCCTGCCCCATCACCGCCGCTTGCAGCACCAGTTGCGCGGCCTCGGGAATCAGCATGAAATAGCGCACCACCTCGGGATGGGTGACGGTCAGCGGCCCGCCGTCGGCGATCTGCTGGCGAAATTTCGGGATGACGCTGCCGCTGCTGGCGAGAACGTTGCCGAAGCGCACGATGACCGCGCGGGTCGCGGCCGGGCTTGCGCTGAAGAGCGCCTGGCAAACCTGTTCGGCCAGCCGCTTGCTCGCCCCCATGACGTTGGTCGGATTGACCGCCTTGTCGGTGGAGACGAGCACGAATTTCTCCGCTCCGGCAGCTATCGCCGCCTGCGCGACGCGCCAGGTACCGAGCACGTTGTTCTTCACCGCCTCCCAGGCATTTTCGCTCTCCATCAGCGGCACGTGCTTGTAAGCCGCAGCGTGGAATATCAGTTGCGGCTGCAGCGCGCCGAATACCTCGCCGAGCCGCACGGCATCCTTGACGTCGCCGACGATGCAGCTGACAGCAAGCTGTGGTTGAAGGCGAGAGAATTCTTGCTCTATGGTGTACAGGGCGAATTCCGAGAGCTCGTAGAACACCAGGCGCCGCGGCGCGAAGCGCGCGATCTGCCGGCACAGTTCGGCGCCGATCGAGCCGCCGGCGCCGGTCACCAGCACCACCTTGTCGGTCACCAGTCGGTGCAGGTTGAGGTCATCGAGCTCCACCTTGTCGCGGCCGAGCAGATCCTCGAGTTGCACCTTGCGCATCTGCGAAATCGCCACCCGTCCCGAGAGCAGGTCGTCGATCGATGGAACGGTCAGCACCGTCAGTCCGGCGTCGCTCGCCAGCTTCGCCGCCTGACGGCGCACCGCGTGCGCCTCGCCGGGCATGGCCATGATCACCTGCACGACTTCGTGGCGCCGCGCCTGCTCGCCGACGCTGGCCAGGGGACCGAGTACCGGCACGCCGCTGATCAAGCGTTGCTGCTTCGCGCTATCGTCGTCGAGCAGGCCCACCACGTGCCATTGCGAACTGCGCTCCAACTCGCGCAACAGGACCATCGCCGCATCGCCCGCGCCGAGTACCAGCACCGGCTCGCCGGCGACGGCGCGGAAGCTGAGCAGGTGGCCGTCCTTCCAGGAGCGATAGAGAAAGCGACTGCCGCTCATGAAGAGGATCAGCAGCACGGGATATAGCACCAGTACCGAGCGCGGCACGTCGGTCAGACGCTGCAACATGAAGATCAGCATGGCCGCGCCGAGCGCGCCTGAACTTGCGGCGAGGATGATGCGCTTCAAGTCGGGCAGGCTGGCGAAGCGCCAGAGGCCGCGATACAGCCCCCAGCCCCAGGCGACGGCGGCCTGCAGCGGCAGCACCACCATCAAGCTGGAGAGCAAGCTCTGTTGGTAAACCGGCGGGATCTCGAAGTTGAAGCGCAGCCAATAGGCCAGAGCCCAGGCCAGGGCCGCCGCGCCAAGATCGTGCAGAACGACGAGCAGGGAGCGCAAGTTCATCGCCGTGAACTCTCTGGCGACGCGCGCCAGCGCAGGTCGATCGCGCGCATCAGGAAGGCGTAGATCAAGCACCAGCCGGTCAGCATGACGAGCTGCACACCCGGCTCCAGGTGCAGGCCGAGAACTGCGCTTGCCGCCACCGCTGCCATCAGCAGATAGGCGCAGAGCGCGGTGCGGCGGTGGCTCCAGCCCATGCGGATCAGACGTTGATAATAGTGCTGGCGATGCGCCTGCCAGAAAGGCTCTCCACGCCGTATTCGCCGCAGCAGGGTAAAGCTGGCATCGACGCAGAAGGGGGAGAAGACCAGCAGCGGAAACCAGGCGGGCCAGATCGAACTCTGCACGCCGATTGCGCCGAGGGCGGCCGCGGCAAAGCCCAGAGAGATCGAACCGGCATCGCCCATGAAGACGCGCGCCGGCGCGAAATTGAAGATCAGGAAGGCGCCGGCCGCCGCCGCCGGCGCCAGACTCATCGCCGCCACAGCGTCCTGCTGCGCCAGGTGGGCAGCGATGCCGTAGGCGCCAAAACCGAACACCGCCATGCCGCCAGCGAGACCGTCGGCACCGTCCATGAAGTTGTAGCAATTGGCCATCCAGACAAGATACAGCATCAACAGCACGATCAAGTACGCATCATTGGGCGCCAGCGTGGCAGCGCAGAACAGCGCCGCCACACCATGCACCGCCAGGCGCAGGGCAATCGGCAGCCCATTGCGGTCGTCGATGGCCGAGGTCAGTGCCAGGACGGCGACGAGTAGGCCCAGGACGAGCGACGAGCCCGGGGTGATGCTCCAGGCGATCAGCAAGGCGAGCACGATGGCGATGCCGCCGACGCGCGGCACAGCGACCGAATGCAGGGACCGCTGGTTCGGTTCGTCGAGTGCCAGGCGCCTGGCGGCACCGGTCTTGAGCAGGGCGACGAGGATGAGCAGCGACAGGGCGAAGGCGATCGCAATCGGCCGGATTATCGATGCATCAATTTCCACTAGGGGGAAAACTTCTTCGGTAGGTAGCCAAAATCGCGCGCCGCGTCGTCGTGAGTGTACACCAAGTCCTCATTCATCCTCTGCGCCATCGCGATGTTGAAATCGCGGTAACGCGGAATCAGGGACAGGGCGCGCAAGACGGCACTGAACAGCGCCGCAGGAAGCGCAAGAAACCTTGGCTTGAGCGCAAGGCTGGCGAAGATGCGGCCCACCATGGCGCGATAGGGCAGGGTCTCGCCGCCGCTCAGATCGTAGCACTTGCCATAGGTCAAGGGATTGTCCAGGGCGGCGATGCATGCCGCGGCGAGGTCGTCGGCATGCACTGGCTGGCGCAGGCCCTTGCCCTCGCCGAGCAGGGGGAAGAAGCCGACGATCCTGACCAGGCGCCGGATCAGGGTCACGTTGCGGTCCATGCCGCGACCGTAGATGAGCGTCGGACGGAAGATCGTCCATTGCATCTGATGCACATTGCAGCGCGCCTTCAGGTCCTCCTCGGCGGCTGCCAGGCCGGCAGCAAAGTCGCGTTCCGCAACGACGGGCGAATTCGCCTTGCTGTGCTTGCTCGACGAGCCGAAGGCAATCAGGCGCCGAATATCGACCGCGGCGATGGATTCGAGGCGTGGCGGCAGGATGACCAGTGGCGCCAGATGGATCAGACAGCGGGCCGAGGGCAAGGTGACCAGGAAATCCGCGTCGCGGATGTCCGCCTTGATCCAATAGATCTCGCCAGACTGTTCATTCTTCCACTGCGGTGGCATCTTGCGGCTCAGCGCAATCACCCGGAATCCGGCTTGCACCAGGCGCGGCAGCAGGAAACGCCCGACCTGGCTGGTGGCACCGCTGACGATCACGGTCCGCGCGGCCTGAGACGAACTGGCATCGCGCCACAGCTGCGCGTACCGGCTGCAGGCGGCACGCACGTCCGGATGGGCTTCCTGGCCGCGCCTGAGGATCAGGTAGGGCGCCATGAGGAAGAAGCGGGCCCAAACCGCGACGATCACCACCAGCATCAAGGCCAGCGGATACTGGTCGCGGAAGAAACGCTGGTAGAAACGCGCCATCCCCTTGTGCTTGTGCCACTCGACAAAGATCGCCGGAGCCAGGCTGCCGCCCTTGAGGTGGATGATTTCCACCGCCGGCTCGAACATGATGTCGTAGCCGGCCAGGCGAAAACGCATGCACCAGTCGAGATCTTCGCAATGCAGGAAATAGTGCTCGTCGAGCAGTCCCACCCGCTCCAGAACGCTGCGGCGCACGAACATGAAGGCGCCCGAGATCGCCTCGATGCTCATCGCCCTCTCGGGCAGCGGGGTGCCGGCCATGTTGAAGGTCTTGAAGCGGCGCACAGCCGGAAACAGCCGGTCCAGGCGCAGCACGCGCACGAAGGAACGCCAGGGTGTGGGCACGAAGCGGCGGCAGCCCACCTGCTCAGATCCGTCCAGGTTGCGGATCAGGCAGCCGGCCATCCCGGTATGCGGATGCTCGGCCATGAGCCGGCTCATCTTCTCCAGCGCATCGGGGGGAACGACGCAATCGGGATTGATGAACAGGATGTATTCGCTCGCGGCGTGGGGCAGTCCCCTGTTGCAGCCACCCGAAAAACCCAGGTTCTCGCTGCTGCGGATGACGACTATGCGCGCGTCATTGCCGAAAAACGCGCTCAGGCGATCGAGGCTGTCATCGCTCGAAGCGTTATCCGACACCACCACCTTGACCGGACAGGTGGACGCCAGCAGCGATGCCACGCAAGCGGTGAGCAATGCGCCGCTATTGTAGTTGACGATAATGGCGGTAATCACGGCGGTGGGAGGGTGAAACAGAATGACATATTTTATCCGTTATCAACGCCTTTGACCAAGCTACCGGCGTGATGGGCAGCGCTTGCAGACCGCGCTCGCGGCGGGCGGGGGCGGGCGGCAAAAGAACTGCGGCAGGCGCGACAATACCTTGCGCAGCATGAACAGCGGCGTCACCGCCATGCCGCAATTCCTGCAGGCGCGATAGGCTTCCAGATTGCCGCGCAGGATACCCAGGTAGCTGCTGTTGGACAGGCCGCCCTTGCGCATTCTGACCAGAATGCGCGGGATGTACCGGGTCACGACGTGGTGAAGCTCGAGAAGACGCATCGCCAGCTCGAAGTCGGCCTGGCGCGGATAGCGCAGATCGAAGCCTCCGTAACGCTCGAAGACGCGGCGGCGGACATAGAAGGTCGGATGCGCCGGCATCCAGCCGCGGCGAAACAGCCCGGGGCAAAAATCCCTGGATTTCCAGTAACGGACGATGCGTTCCGGGTCTTTCCGATCGACGTAGACCAGGTCCGCGTAACAGGCGTCGACCTCGGGATGGGCAAAGGCTTCCGCCACCGCCGCAAGCGCCTGGGCATCGGCATATACGTCATCGGCGTTGAGAAATCCGACGACCTCGCCGCTGGCAGCGGCGATGCCCTTGTTCATCGCATCGTAAGGTCCGCGGTCCGGCTCCGAGATGACCCGGGCGAGGCCCCTGCGGTGCGCATCGACTATGGTCAGCGTTGCATCCGAGGAGCCGCCATCGACGATGATGTGCTCGACATCGGTGTAGGTCTGTTCGGCAACCGAGCGCAAGGTGTCGGCGATGGTCTCCGCACTGTTGAAGCAGACCGTAACAACTGAGATCCTTATGTCGCTCTCCCCCTGGGCGCATCTCTCGGCGCCGCGATTTTCCTGTACCCTTGTTGGTATTTTAGTCTGGAAGCGACGCCGGTGACGACGGGCTTCCACGGCACCACGCAGGGCGAGCGAGAAACCATTTGAGCAGCGACCGCAGACTCGGGCGAAATACGCTCTGGAATCTTTTTGGGCAGGGCGCCCCCATGCTGGCGGCGGTGTTCGCGATCCCCCTCCTGGTCGGGCACCTGGGCACCGAGCGCTTCGGCATATTGAGCCTGATCTGGATGGCCATCGGCTATTTCAGCGTCTTCGATCTCGGACTGGGGCGAGCCCTGACCCAACTCGTCGCCAGCAAGCTGGGTACGACCGCGGAAGCCGAACTGCCGCCCCTGGTCTGGACAGCGCTCTACCTGATGGCGCTCTGCGGCCTGCTCGGCATGGTCATCATGCTCTTGCTGGCGCGGCCGCTGGTCGAGCACCTGCTCAAGGTTCCGCCAGCCATGCAAAGCGAAACCGTCGATGCCATCCTCGTGCTCGCCCTGTCGCTGCCCGTGGTCGTGCTCACCAGCGCCCTGCGCGGCATCATGGAAGCAACGCAGGACTTTGCCCTGGTCAACGCCCTGCGCGTGCCCCTCGGCGTCGCCACCTTCGTCGGGCCGCTGCTGGTGCTGCCTTTCTCCACCAGCCTGGTGGCGGTAACGCTGGTCCTGCTGCTCGTCAGGGTCGTCGCCCTGGTTGCCCATTGGCGACTCTCACTGCGTGTGCTGCCGGCTCTGCGCAGGCAAGCGCCTTGGCGCCGCGACGCCGCGGCCGCGCTGATCGGCTTCGGCGGCTGGATGACGGTCACCAACCTGGTCGGGCCGGCCATGGTCTACCTCGACCGCTTCCTGATTGGCGGCCTCGTCTCCATGACTGCCGTCGCCTATTACGTCGCCCCCTACGAGTTGGTCACCAAGCTGCTGATATATCCGGCGGCGGTATCCTCGGCGCTGTTCCCCGCCTTCGCCGCCGGCGCTCGCGGTACCGATCGGGGCCTCCTCTATCGGCGTGGCATCAAGCTGATCTTCATGGTCCTCTTGCCCGCCACCCTGCTCATCGCCCTGCTCGCCCGGCAGATTCTCGACTTCTGGCTGGGGACAGCCTTCGCCGCCGAGGGAGAGCGCATCCTGCAATTGCTGGCGGCAGGTGTGTTCATCAATGCCCTGGCCTTCGTTCCCTTCGCCCTGATCCAGAGTGCGGGGCGGCCGGACTTGACGGCCAAGCTGCATCTGCTCGAGTTGCCCTTCTATGCGCTCGCCATCCTGGCCCTGGTAGCCTGGGCGGGCGTGGTCGGCGTCGCGCTCGCCTGGACCCTGCGGGTGTTGGTCGATGCACTGGCGATGTTTCTGCTTGCCGCCAAGCTGGTGCCGGAGATTCGGCAAGTGAGGAAGGCCTGAGCCAGCGATGAACGCCGTCGCTCCTTCAATCGCCTGCCGCCCGCAGGACAACTGCATCATCTGCGGTTCCGCCGGAAGTATTCTCTATCGCGATCTTGAGGACCGGCTCTTCGGCGCATCGGGCCGCTGGAATTTCAGCGCCTGCCGCAACGCGGACTGCCGCCTGCTCTGGCTGAATCCTCAGCCGCTCTCCGCCGAAATCGGCGCGGCCTATCGCAACTACTACACCCACCAGACCATGATCGCCAAGGCGGGCTGGAGGCGCCGACTGGCGGCGAAGGCGCTGCGCCTGCTGGCCGAGGCCGGCATGTTCCTCGGCGGGCTGCGGCGAGAACGCCTCGAGGTGAAGAGCATGCACCTGCAGGGCAGACCGCCCGGCAGCCTGCTGGAAATCGGCTGCGGCAGCGGTGCCTTCCTGGCGCGCATGGCTGCCTCGGGATGGCGGGTGCAAGGCATAGAATCCGATCCCGCCGCTGCCGCCGCCGCTGAAAGGAATTTCGCCATTCCGGTGCGTGTCGGCGAGCTTGCCGAAATGCGGCTGGCGCCGGCCAGCTTCGACGCCATCGTGATGAACCACGTGCTCGAGCACGTCTTCGATCCGCTCGCCCTGCTCGGCGAATGCCGCCGGCTGCTCAAACCCGGCGGTCTGCTGGTCTGCGTCACACCCAACGCCGACGCCTGGGGCAGAAAGCACTACGGCGCCAACTGGCGGGGCCTCGAGCCGCCGCGGCACCTGCACATCTTCTCCCTGTCCGCACTGGCCCGCGCCGCCGATATCGCCGGTTTTGTCCAGCAGCGCGTATACAGCACCACGGTCAACACCTGGATCATCGACAGCGCCAGCCGCTCCCTGGCGGCAGCAGCGCCAGGGGCCGACATAGCAGCCGAGGCCCGCCGCCCGCGTCGATTGCTGTCGTCCCTGGCGACTCAGGTCTGGCTCGCCCAGCGCAACCGCAGCCGCGGCGGCCTCGGCGAAGAGTGCGTGCTGGTGGCGTCCAAATGAGCACACGGTCGCCGGCGCGGGTCTGCGCCATCATCGTCAGCTACCATCCGCGCAGCGGCCATCTGGAACGTCAGCTCGCAGCGCTTAGACCCCAGGTCGCGCTCGCCGTCTGCGTGGACAATTCCGGCGACGCGGCTGTGCAGAGCATGCTCGCCGAATTGGGACAGCGTTACGACCTGCATGTGCTGCCGCTTGCCGGCAATCTCGGCATCGCCGCCGCGCACAACGCCGGCATAGCGCACGCACGCCAGGCACAGGCGACACACGTCTTGCTGCTCGACCAGGACAGCGTTCCCGCTGCGGACATGGTGGCGAGACTGCTCGCCGCCAGCGTGGCGCTGGCGCAGAGCGGCAAGAGCGTCGCTGCCGTCGGTCCCGCCATCGCCGATGACCGGCGCGCCGCCGGTGCGCAGTTGCTCGCTGTCGATGTGTTGATCTCTTCGGGCATGCTCATCGAGCTCTCGGCAATCGACCGGGTGGGGCCGATGGACGAGACGCTGTTCATAGACCAGGTCGACAACGAATGGTGTCTGCGCGCGGGCGCCGCAGGGGCGCGCTGCTACATCGTCGGCGGGGCGCACATGGCGCACAGTCTGGGCGCCAGAACGCAGCGGCTGTGGCTGTTGCGCTGGTATGGGGCGCCCGTACACCCGCCGCAGCGCCACTATTTCAATTTCCGCAACTCCATCCGCCTCTATCGCCGTCCTTACGTCCCGGCATCATGGGTGGTGCGCGACTTCATGCGCCTGATCAAACTGCTGCTCTTCTTCTCCATCGGCGGCACAGCCAGACTCGCCCACTTGAGCATGATGCTGCGCGGCGTCCGCGACGGCTGGCGCGATCTGGGCGGTAATCCTTTTTCCGGGCAGCGCCTCTCCGGAGATGGCGAGGGAGGCGCATGATCTCGGTCTGCATGGCGGTATGCAATGGTCAGCGCTATCTTCAGGAGCAGTTGGCAAGCGTTCTGTCCCAACTGCCCGAAGACGCCGAGGTGGTCGTGGTCGATGATTGTTCGACCGACGCCAGCCTGGCCTTGATCGCGGCTTTCGACGACGGGCGCATCCGCATCCTGCGCAACGGCGAACGCCTCGGCGCGATCAAGACCTTCGAACGCGCGATCGCCGAGGCGCGCGGCGAACTGATCTTTCTATGCGACCAGGACGACATTTGGGCGCCGTCCAAGGTCGAACGATTTGTTGCGGCCTTTGCCGCCGACGCCGGCGTTCTCCTGGCAATCAGCGATGCGCGCTTGATCGACGGCGAAGGCCGGCTTCTCGCCGAATCCTTCTTCGCCCAGCGCGGCGGTTTCGTGCCCGGCTGCCTGGCCAATCTCGCGAGAAATCGTTACCTGGGTTGCGCCCTGGCCTTTCGCGCCGCGCTGAAGCCGGTCATCCTGCCGTTCCCGGGCGACATCCCCATGCACGACATGTGGATCGGCATCCTCGCCTCGCTCAAGGGTCGCGTCACCTGCCTCGACGAGGCGCTGATCGCCTATCGTCGTCACCAGAGCAATGCCAGCCCAAGCCGTCACGTCGGTCCGTTGCAGATGTTGATCTGGCGCTGGCGCCTGGCGAAGAATCTGCTGCGCCGCGTCCTGGCTCAGAGCCTTTGCAGAAAATCGGCGTAGGCCAGGGCGCAGCCGTCGCGCAGGGAGATGCGCGGCTGCCAGCCGAGCGCCTTGAGCCGGCTCACGTCGAGCAGCTTGCGCAGCGTGCCGTCGGGCTTGCTGGCGTCGAGCCCAATCTTCCCGCGGAAGCCGACGGTCTCGCGCACCAGTTCCGCCAGCTCCAATATGCTCAGGTCCTCGCCGCAGCCGACGTTCACCAGCGGCGGCGCATCGCTGCGCCATAGCGGTTCCAGCTTGGCATCGGGCAGGTTCATGAGGTGCAGGCAGGCGGCGGCCATGTCGTCGCTGTAGAGGAATTCCCGCCGCGGACGGCCCGAGCCCCAGACCACCACCTCGGCCTCGCCGCGCTCCTTCGCCTCATGCATCTTGCGCAACAGCGCGGGCAGCACGTGCGAATTGGCGAGGTCGTAATTGTCGCCCGGACCATAGAGATTGGTCGGCATGGCCGCCAGGTAGCGGGTGCCGTACTGGCGGTTGTAGCTCCAGCACATCTCGATGCCGGCGATCTTGGCCACGGCGTAGGGGCGGTTGGTCGCCTCGAGCGGACCGGTCAGCAGGTGCTCCTCCTGCATCGGCTGCGGACAGGCGCGCGGATAGATGCAGGACGAGCCGAGAAAGAGCAGGCGTTCGGCGCGATTGCGCCAGGCGGCGTGAACGACGTTGGTTTGGATCGCCAGGTTCTGCCAGATGAACTCCGCCGGATAGGTGGCGTTGGCGAGTATGCCGCCCACCTTCGCCGCGGCGAGGAAGACGAACTGCGGCCGCTCGTCGGCGAAGAAGCGCGCCACGGCAGCCTGGTCGGTGAGGTCGAGCTCGGCGTGGGTGCGCACGATCAGATTGTTGTAGCCGCCAGCCGCGAGCGCTCGCAGCAGGGCGGAGCCGGCCAGGCCGCGATGCCCTGCGACGTAGATGCGGCTATCTTTGCGCATGGTCTCACTCACGATAATCGTAGGTCAGGTAGCCGTGCCGCTTCACCAGTTCGTCCCGCTCTGCCGCCTTGAGATCCTCGCGCACCATCTCGGCCACCAGTTCCTCGAAGCTTATCTTCGGCGTCCAGCCGAGTTTTTCCCTGGCTTTGCTTGCATCACCGAGCAGGGTCTCGACCTCGGTCGGTCGGAAGTAGCGCGGATCGACGGCGACGATGCAACGGTCACCTTCTGCGTAGCCCTTCTCGTCCACCCCGCTGCCCTCCCAGCGCACGCCGATGCCCAGTTCCCGCGCAGCGGCAGCGACGAAATCCCGGACGCTGTACTGCACGCCGGTGGCGATCACGTAGTCCTCGGGCTGTGCCTGCTGCAGCATCAGCCACTGCATCTCGACGTAGTCCTTGGCGTGCCCCCAATCGCGCTTGGCGTTGAGGTTTCCGAGGTAGAGGCAGTCCTGCAGTCCCAGCTTGATCCGCGCCAGGGCGCGGGTGATCTTGCGGGTGACGAAGGTTTCGCCGCGCACCGGCGACTCGTGATTGAAGAGGATGCCGTTGCAGGCGTAGATGCCATAGGCCTCGCGATAGTTGATGGTGATCCAGTAGGCATAGAGCTTGGCCACCGCGTAGGGCGAGCGCGGATAGAAGGGGGTCTTCTCCGTCTGCGGCGTTTCCTGCACCAGTCCGTAGAGTTCCGAGGTGGAGGCCTGATAGTAGCGTGCCTTCTTCTCCATGCCGAGGATGCGTATCGCCTCGAGCAGGCGCAGGGCGCCGAGGGCATCCGAGTCGGCGGTGTACTCGGGTTCCTCGAAAGACACGGCGACGTGGCTCTGCGCCGCCAGATTGTAGATCTCGTCCGGTTGCACCTGCTGCATGATGCGTACGAGGCTGCTCGAATCGGTCATGTCGCCGTGGTGCAGGAAGAAGCACCGGTTGGCGAGATGCGGGTCCTCGTAGAGGTGGTCGATGCGGTCGGTATTGAAGAGCGAGGTCCGCCGCTTGATGCCATGCACCTCGTAGCCCTTGGCAAGAAGCAGCTCGGCGAGATAGGCGCCATCCTGTCCGGTGATGCCGGTAATAAGTGCGATCTTCCTCATCGGGACCTGCCTCCGGAATCTTCCACCCTGCCATAGTGATCGTCGAAACGCACGATATCGTCCTCGCCCAGGTATTCGCCGCTCTGCACCTCGATGATGATCAGTTCGGTCGTCCCCGGGTTGGCGAGCCGATGCTTGTGTCCGGCTGGAATGTAGGTGGATTCGTTGGTACGTATGAGCAGATCGGTATCGCCGTTTCTGACGCTGGCGGTACCGGCGACCACGACCCAATGCTCGTTGCGGTGTTGATGCAGCTGCAGCGACAGGGCGGCGCCGGGCTTAACCCAAAGCCGCTTGATCTTGTAGTTGCGGCTCTCCTCCAGCACCGTGTAGGTACCCCAGGGTCGATGCACCGTCTGGTGCGTATGGGCGCTGGCGTGCGCATCCAGCCTGAGCTGTTCGACCACTTTCTTGACGTCCTGGGCACTGGCGCAGTTTGCCACCAGCAGCGCGTCGGGCGTGTCCACCAGCACCAGGTCCTTGAGGCCGATACCGGCGATCAGGCGCCCGGCGCCGCGCACATAGACGTTATGCGAATCGATCAGGCGCGCATCGCCTTCGACGCGGTTGCCGTTCTGGTCGGCCGGCGTCAGCGCCGACAGAGCGTTCCAGGAGCCGATATCGCTCCAATCGAAGTCGGCCCGCACGACTGCGACGTTGGCGGCCTTTTCCATCACCGCGTAATCGATCGAGATGTTGGGCAGGGCGGCGAAGCTGGCAGCATCGAGTTCGATGGCATTGCCGTCATCGTCTCGCCGCGGGCCGGATGCCTCGAAGCATGCCAGCGCGCCACGCTCAAGTTCCGGCGCGCAGGTGCGCAACGCATCCAGCATGACATCGGCGCGAACGCAGAACATGCCGGCGTTCCAAAGGAAGTTTCCGGCGGCGATATAGCTTTGCGCGAGTTCGCGCCCGGGCTTCTCGACGAAGCGGACCACGGGGTGCACGCCGACGCCCTCCGGCAAGCCGGGCAGGGTGGCGCCGGTCGCGAGTTCGATGTAGCCGAAACCGGTTTCCGGCGCCGTCGGCGCCATGCCGAAAGTGACGATGGCACCGGCCGCCGCGGCGGCCTGCGCCTTGGCGACGGCGGCGGCGAAGGCCTGCTGGTCGGCTATCAGGTGGTCGGCGGGCAGCACCAGCATGATCGCCTCGGGCCCGAATTGTGCAGCGATCTGCAGGGCGGCCAGCGCGATCGCCGGCGCCGTATTGCGGCCGCAGGGCTCGAGCAGGGTCGTGACGCGCGGTGGCTTCGGCACGGCGCAGGCTGCGATGTCGTCCCTGCTCTGAAAGTAGTATTCGCGATTGGTGATCAGTTGCAGGTCTTCCACCGCCGGCAGGGCAGCCGCACGCTGATAGGCCTTTTGCAGCAGGCTCAGGCCGTCGGGCATGCGGATGAAGGGCTTGGGATAGGTCTCCCGCGACACGGGCCACAAGCGCGTGCCGGCACCGCCGGAGAGAATGACGGGAATCAGCATGGCAGGTTCAGGTGCGCCACTCGCTGGCAGTTACAGTGCAGGCTTTATACGTACTCCAACCCCGTCGTCGCGAGCCCGACAAGATTCACGTTTTGAACATTCTCGGTGCAGTTGGTTGCCTTCACCAGCAACTCTGCCTGGGTCAGCACGTGTTGATCGAGGAGGCTGACAAAGTAAGCGATGTCGTCTGTCTCCGACGCGTTGCCGGTGCCGAGCACGTTGTGATAGACCAGGGTCACAAAAGCCAGATTGCTGTTGGAACCGGCCAGCGTCTGAAACAGCGTGGTATTGATCGCCGGCTGGGCAATCTGCTCCAGGGTATAACCCAGATCGAAGATGCCGATGCCTTCTCCAGACAGCGCTGGCTGCAGGTTGCTCAGGCCAAAAGCCGCACCGATGAGCTTGGCCGTGATGCCGGCGCTGCCGTTCATGTCGAAGGCGACCTTGCCGTTGTCGAACTGAAGTCGCTCGACATTGCTCAGCGTATCCACCCCCTCGGCGCCCGTGGTATCCGTCACGGTGAGCGAGCCGTCGGCGTGCTGGGCAATCGTGAAATTGCTTCTGCTCCCGTAGAAGACTGCCGTATCGATGCCGCCGCCGCCGTCCATCGTGTCGTTGCCCGGCCCGGTGTAGGCGGTATCGTTGCCCTGCCCGCCGGTCAAGGTCAGGGGCAGCGCGATGTTCTTGTCGGTGAATTGCAGCGTCGAAATGTTGGTCAGCGTGTCCGTGCCATCGAGTCCGACGTTGTCACTGACCACGTAGCTGAGGCCGCTTGCGGTAATCGTGTAGTTGGCGCTGGGGCCGGAATAGACCACCGTGTTGTGGCCGCCGACCCCGGAGATGGTGTCGTTGCCGTGTCCGGTCGGTTGCGTGTCGTTGGGCGTCGTCTCGGTGATGGTTTGTCCGACGAAGGAAACGGTCTGATCGGCGAACTGAATGTTCTCGACATTCCTCAGGGTGTCGATGCCCTCGGCGCCGGTATTGTCGGTAACTTTCAGCGACCCGTCGGCCTGCTGTGCAACCGTGAAGCTA
>Ga0172380_10002661_pt1 | contig 26775 bp, 24 predicted proteins | sample Leawe162metaG_FD_119747 | JGI IMG/M metagenome (GOLD analysis project Ga0172380, IMG submission 119747) | Leachate microbial communities from a municipal landfill in Southern Ontario, Canada - Leachate well 162 metaG | ecosystem: Engineered > Solid waste > Landfill > Unclassified | place...
TGTGTTTTATTTTCAGGATTTTGTCTGATAAAATTATTTAGTTTTTATGTTAAAATTTTTTTTAAAAATATTTAAAACACCAAAAAATGTAATATCTTTTCCAAAAAATGATCCAAGAAAAATGGATTTTTTTGAAATTGGTGAAAAAATACAAGACAAAGTAAAAAAAATGTTCAATGGATCTTTGGCTATAAGACAAATTGATGCTGGGTCTGATAATTCTTGTGAACAAGAATTAGTCGCTCTTTCTAATAGTTTTTACGATATTGAACGTTTTGGTATCCATTTTGTAGCTTCTCCAAGACATGCTGACATGTTATTAGTAACTGGCCCTGTAACACGAAATATGGCTAAGGCTCTCAAGGATGCTTATGATGGTACTCCTAATCCCAAGATTGTTGTTGCGGTAGGTGATGATGCTATTGATGGTGGAATATTTCGAGATTCTTATGCGGTTTTAAATGGTGTTGATTCAGTAATCCCAGTAGATTATCAGATTCCTGGTGATCCTCCAACCCCAATGACGATTATCTATTCTTTACTTAATATTCTTGAAACATTAGAAAATAAATCTTTGTCAAAAAAATAATATGTTAGAAATTATTACATCTCCAATTAGTTTTTTTATTTTACTTTCATCATTTGTTGTTGGTGCTGTGGGTTCTTTGTTTTTTCAGAATAAAGATAAACAAGCTAATATTTGGAGTAGTTTTTTTTCTATTGTAGGATCTCTTTGGGGATTAGTTTTTTCAATTTCAACAATTTTAACAAAAAGTAATTTGTTATTTAGCCTAAATAAATCTTTTTTTTCACTTCTTACCTTATCTTTTCATGTTGATTTGTTATCTAGTTTCTTTATTTTTGTCATCTCTCTTTTGGCTCTATTTTGTTCTATCTATGGTTTAGGGTATGTTAAACATTTTTATAAAAAATATAATATTGGTGTTCTTGGTTTTTTTTATAATCTTTTTATTGGTAGTTTGTTTTTGGTAGTATCAGCTTCAAATGGTATATTTTTCCTTATTTTTTGGGAAATTATGTCAATCGCTTCTTATTTCCTAGTTGTCTATGATCATAATGATGCCAATAATGTGAAAGCAGGTTTGCTGTATTTAGTTATGACTTACGTTGGTACATCTTTTATTATTATATCTTTTTTACTTTTGTATAAATATATTGGATCTTTTGATTTTAGTGTGATAAAAGATAATATTTCTCTTGTTCCTGTATTTATAAAAAATATTATTTTTATTTCAGCCTTTATTGGTTTTGGATTGAAGGCTGGTATTATTCCTTTACATATTTGGTTACCAGCTGCTCACCCTGCTGCTCCTTCTCATGTTTCTGCTATGATGTCTGGCGTGATGATAAAAACTGGTATTTATATGATGGTGAGATTATTTTTGGATATTCTTCAACCAGTACCACTTTGGTGGGGTCTTGTAGTGTTGATAGTGGGATCAATCTCAGCTCTTTTGGGTGTTTTGTATGCACTTACTGAACATGATATAAAAAGATTATTGGCTTATCACAGTATTGAAAATATTGGTATTATTTTGCTTGGTTTGGGAAGTGCTTTGACTTTTTATTCACTCAATCTACCGGCATTAGCTTTACTTGGTTTGGTTGCTGCTTTGTTCCATACATTGAATCATGCTATTTTCAAGGCTTTGCTTTTTTTGAGTGCTGGTTCAGTAATAAATGAAGTGCATACACGAAATATGGAAGAATATGGTGGACTAATAAAGTATATGCCACAAACAGCTTTATTTTTTCTAGTTGGTTCTATTGCCATTTCTGCTCTACCTCCTTTCAATGGTTTTTTTAGTGAATGGTTGACTTATCAAGCTTTGTTTCAAGGAATAGCTCAAATGCATTTTTTGACACAATGGATTTTTGTTTTAGCAGCTGGTTCATTAGTATTTACTGGTGGTTTGGCATTAGCTTGTTTTGTAAAAGCTTTTGGTGTGACATTTTTAGCTCGTCCTAGAAGTCATGAAGTGATTCATGCTAAAGAATCAGTTTTTTCTATGCGTTTTGGTATGGCTGCTCTTGCTTTGTTAGCACTTTTGTTTGGTGTCTTTTCTGGATTGGTAACTAATTTGTTAAAAATAATTAGTCAAAGTTTGACTATCTTCAAAAATTCAGCTTCAGCTGTTTCAGTTTTACCTTCTCAAGGTATGAGTGTGGAGAATGGATTTTCTTCAGTTTCTGGTCCTTTCATTTTTGGTTTGTTAGTTATAATTATTTTTTTGGTGTTTTTCATTTTTAAAAAAGTAATAAATAATAAACAAAAAATAAGTCTTACTAATACTTGGGATTGTGGTACGGACCTAACTCCACGTGCTGAAATAACTGCAACAGGATTTTCACGATCAATAATTCTAGTTTTCAAAGGTTTGCTTAGACCTACTATCCAACAAAATATAGAGTATTATGATGATCAAAATAGATATTTACCAAAATCAAGGACAGTGATTTTGAATATTAGTAACACATATAATACTTATTTTTATCAGCCTTTACTCAAAGTAATTAATAAATTATCAATCAGAGCTAAAAAAATCCAAAATGGAAATATAAATCTTTACATTTCGTATATTTTTATAACACTTTTGTTGGTTCTATTAGTAATATTATAATTTTATGACAATCTTTGTTTGGATAATCCAATTGTTTTTTGTACCAGCACTTTCACCACTCTGTATTGGTATAATTAGAAAAATAAAAGCTAAATTACAAAATCGTCAAGGTGCAAATGTTTTTCAACCTTATAAAGATATTTGGAAGCTTTTACATAAAGATGAAGTGGTGAGTAAAGATGCTTCATGGATTTTTAGATTTACTCCTTACATTGTTTTTGCTGTAACAATAGTAGTTGGGTTGAGTATCCCTATTTTTTTGTCACGCATTTCTGAGTTTGGTGCTAGTGATATTTTGATTATTGTCTACACTTTGGCTATTGGTACTTTTTTTATGGCTTTGTCTGGTATGGATACAGGTAGTGCTTTTGGTGGTTTTGGTTCAAGTCGTGAGATGACTGTGTCTGCGTTGGCTGAAGGTGGGTTTATTTTTTCACTTCTCACAATGGCTTTATTGGCTGGTTCTACCAATTTGTTTGTTATGTCTGATGTTACAAGAACAATAACTAGTCAATCATTTTTGCCAACCATATTGGCTTTTGGAGGATTTTTTATTGTCTTATTGGCTGAGACTTCTAGATTTCCTTTTGATAATCCTGCTACCCATCTAGAATTGACCATGATTCATGAGGCTATGATTTTGGAATATTCTGGTAAACGTTTAGCACTTATGGAATGGGCCGCATCAAACAAGTTGCTTATATTTATTATTCTTGGTGTAAACATATTTTTTCCGTTTGGTTTGGTTATAAATGGGGGTTGGGGTATGATAATTTTAAGTATTTTTTATTTTTTAGTAAAAATATTTTTGTTTTGTTTAGCTATTGCTGTTTTGGAATCAAGCATGGCTAAATTTAGATTTTTTCGACTACCTGACCTTTTGTTAATCTCCTTTATTTTTAATGTAGTGGCAATAGGTCTTATTCAATGGTCCAGGTAAGGTGTTTAAATTTGATTTATCTTATCAGAAATTTATGAATTTATTATTTTTACAATTTTTATCAGGCACAATCTTATTGTTGATTATTTTACTTCTTATTATGAAGAAAAATTTTTCAGTTGTGTTTGCTTATGGATTACAATCATTGATTGTGGTTATTATTTTGCTTAATTCTTTTTTCGAAAAAGGTGGATTACTGATGCTCTTGGCAATTTTAGTAATTTTGGTAATCAAAGTAATTTTAGCACCTGTATTTTTTATTCGTTTGATAAAAAAATATGCTTTGTCTTTTTCTGCAAGTACTTATCTTAGTACACCTATGACATTGATTGTTATTACAATTTTAGTTTCTATAGTACATTCCCACAAATTTTTACCATTGACTAGTATAGTTCCAGATCATCAAGTTTTACTATCACTTTCTTTGTCTGCAATATTCCTTTCTTTATTTTTGATAGTCAATCGTAAAGGCGCTTTGTCACAAATTATTGGTATTCTTTCTTTTGAAAATAGTATTGTAGTATTTGCTGTTTTTGCTAATCTTGAACAATCAGCAACATTGCAATTGGGAATTATTTTTGATATTTTTGTTTGGTTAATGATCGCAACAGTTTTTATTTCAATGCTTTATAAACATTTTGGAACACTAGATGTCTCCTCTATGAAACATTTAACAGATTAAAACTATGGAAATTTTATTTATAATTATAACTTTAGTTGTTGCTGCTGTGATAAATTTAATGACTAAAAGAAAGGTAATTATTGAAGTAATTTCACTAATTTCTTCTTTTGTTGCATTGATAGGATCAATTATTTTGGCTTTGAAAGTATCCTCCTCAGGACTTTTTGCACCATGGTCTGGACGTTTTTTCTCAATTGATAGCTTAGGTGCAATAATAATTTTAATTTTAGGCTTAGTTGGTTTTGCTACCACTATCTATTCTATACAATATCTTCGTCAAGAAATAAACAAAGACATTATTGGTTTTAAGCGTTTTAAGGAATATTTTATTTTGTTAAATATATTTTTTGCAGCCATGTTTTTGGCAACAACTGCTAGTAATCCTATTTTTACTTGGATTTCTATCGAAGGAACTACATTATCTACTGCTTTTTTGATTAGTTTTTACAATAAACCATCTGCAATTGAGGGTGCTTGGAAATATCTAATTATTAATTCTATTGGTTTGCTTTTAGGATTCTTTGGTACTTTGCTGTTTTTTACTTCTATTGATTTATCTAGTGTTGGTTTAGTTGACTGGCATTCGTTGTCATTAAACGCTATTCATCTTGATCCACTACTTGCCAAAATTGCTTTTGTTTTTGTACTTATAGGCTATGGAACAAAGGTTGGTTTGGTTCCTATGCATACCTGGAAGCCTGATGCTTATAGTAAAGCACCAGCACCTATTGGAGCTTTATTATCTAGTGCTTTATTACCAATTTCTTTTGTTATTATTTTGAGATACAAAGCTATAACTGACATAGCGGTTGGTCCTTTATTTAGTCAAAAATTATTGATTACTTTTGGATTTTTGTCTATTGCGGTAGCCGCTTTGATAATGTTTAATGCCAAAAATTACAAAAGACTCTTAGCTTATTCTAGTATTGAAAATGCTGGAGTGATGGCTCTTGGTTTTGGTTTTGGTGGTATAGGTATTTTTGCTGCTGTACTACATTTGATTTATCATTCTTGTGTAAAAGTTGTTCTTTTTTTATCATCTGGTAATCTATTACTTAAGTATGGTTCAGCCAAAATTTTTAATATCAAAGGAGCTTTGAAAGTTATTCCCGCTACTAGTATTATATTTATAATAGGTTTTTTGATTGTAACAGGAATACCACCATTTGGTATGTTTATGACTAAGCTTTATATTTTATCGGCTGGTATGAAAGATTACCCACTTGTCAGTGTGTTTGCTTTGTTTTTTCTAGTATTAGTTTTTGTAAGTTTCTTAAAACATGTTAGTGCTATGTTTTTTGGAGAGAAGCCTGAAAATATCGAAAAAGGTGAAAAAAATATTTGGTTACTTATCCCGCAAATTTCACTTATAGTTATTATTATAATTTTAAGTTTTTATTTACCACCTTTTTTACACACTTTAATTAACAATGTCGTTTTGCAATACTAATATGCTAAAAGAAAAAATACAATTATATATTCCTAAAAACGCCAAAGTTGATTATCATGATAATCTAGCTATTTTTGAAGTTTCTATTTCACAAATAAATGAAGTAATAAATGATTTGTATAACGAAAAAAAACTTTTACTTAAACTTGTTACAGCCACAGATGAACGTAAAGAGTCTGGTGTTTTCAAAATTTGGTATTTATTTGGAGTACCTGGTGATAATTTTTTTGTTTGTCCTTTTGTTGAACTGAAAAACAAAATTGAATTTCCTTCGCTTGCTCATATCGTGCCTGAAATATTGAATTACGAAAGAAGAATACAAACTTTTTTTGGTCTTAAGGCAATAGGTATTCCAGATAATAGGCCAATAATTTTGCATGAAAATTATCCAAATGATGTTTTTCCTCTTCGCAAAGATTTTGAGTGGAAAACTAAATTGAAAAAATCTACTGGCAAATATGAATTTCAAGAAGTGAAAGGTGAGGGGATTTATGAAATTCCTGTTGGACCAATTCATGCTGGTATTATTGAACCTGGACATTTTCGTTTTAGTATGGCTGGAGAAAGTATTGTACAACTAGAACCACGTTTAGGCTATGTACACAAAGGTAGTGAAAAATTATTTGAAGTTTTACCTCTTGATAAAAAAGTACGTTTAGCAGAAAAAATTTCTGGTGACAGTTCTTTTAGTCACTCCTTAGCTTTTTGCCAAGCAGTAGAAAAATTGGCAAATTTAGATGTCCCAAAACGTGCTTTGTATTTGAGAACTATTTTTGCTGAATTAGAAAGATTAGCAAATCATTTTGGAGATATTGGAGCTATTATGATGGATACTGGTTTTAGTTTTGGTGGATCAAATGGATCACGTTTGAGAGAGATGATTATACAGATAAATGAAAAATTGACAGGAAGCAGATTTTTGCGTCAGGTCAATAATGTCGGAGGTGTGATGAAAGATATAAATAATAATGATAAAGAATACTTGAGTAAGACACTTGCAAATATTAGTAAAGATTTTGAAGAGGTAATAGATATTTCAGAAAATAGCGCTTCTGTATTTAATCGTCTCAAAGGTGCAGGTATACTCACTTTGGAAAGTGCTACTAACCATGGTGTTGTAGGTGTCGCTGGTAGGGCTGCTGGCTTAGCACATGATACACGTTTTGATTATCCTTATGCTGCTTATAAAGAAATTTCTATAGGTAATATGCCAGTAGAGAAAGATGGCGACGTCAAAGCAAGATTTCAAATTCGTATTGCAGAAATCCGTAATGCAATAAACACAATACAAAATGCTCTAAAAAAATTACCAGAAGGTAATATCAATATTGCCAATATTTCTTTGCAGTTAAAAAAGAATGCTCTTTCTGTAAGTATGGTAGAAGGTTGGCGTGGAGAAATAGTCTATTTTGTAACTACAGATTTACAGGGTAATATAAGTAGAGTAGCACCTCGTGATCCATCATTTGTCAATTGGTCAGCATTGGGAGAAGCTGGTTTTGATAACGTTATTCCTGATTTTCCTCTAATTAACAAGAGTTTCAATTTATCATATACAGGAAATGATCTATAAAATATACTAATAAATTGAGAATTATTTTTAGTTTCATATAAACACTCAAAACAATCCAAATAGGGTTGTTTTTTTGTTTGTAACAAGTTTTAAAAAATAAACTACCATTTTGTCTATTAAACCCCTATTTTAAATAAAGTATTATATCCATATTGTCTAGTCCTAGACTCTTGACAAGTGAATTGACAAGTATTATCATATTGTTTGTGTCAAAAAAGGGAGTCAGAGATCGTGGAGTGTTTCCACGTTCTATTTCTCCTAAAAAAGAGGGTTTATAATGAAAGAACTTTTGGAAAAGTGGTTTGATGCTTTGCACAGCGGTGATTCAATGAGGATTTCCTCATTGTATGCAGACAGAGCTTCGTTTCTTCCTACTATGTCGGGAGACCACAAGGTCGGCGTCAATGGCGCTGAGGAGTATTTTCAGGGTTTCTTGAGGAGAAGACCACAAGGTCGTATTCTCCACTTGGAGATTCCCTTCCAGAGTGAAGATGCAGTTCTTCATTCTGGACTTTATGAGTTTCAGATCATTGGTTCACACCAACCGGTTCGAGCTCGATTCAGCTTTTTTTGGTCGAAGATGAGAGACGGTGAGTGGAGAATCACACACCATCACTCGTCAGTAAGCCCGTGAGGACTTATTTGTCTAGTAAAGGGGGGTTTGGGAATAGTATTAACAAAGGAGGTAACTCATTCCCATTCAACCAAAGTTTTTATTTTTTAATGAAAGTTTTGGTTAAAAATTTAAATAATATTTTTATAAATAAAAATATGTCAAAAAAAATAGAAACAACTATAGAGGAATTGGAAAACAAAGATACTTGCTGTAATGAAGATGGTTGCGCTTGTGAAGAAAAAAAAGAATCTGAAGGTGATTGTTGTGGTGGTTGTAATTGTGGTGTTTAAAATGAAGATTGCTTTGATTTTAGTATAAATTAAATCTCTCTATTTAGAGAGATTTTGTTTTTATGGGATTATGTAGTAGAATATTACTAGCTTAACTTATTTTAATTCGAGTGAAGATTTTTCTAATTATTAACATTCTTTTTAGGAAAGATACTTCGCTCCGCTCAGTATGTTGAACAAAACCCAAAAAGAAGCTGTAGAGTACAACGATGGTAATCTGTTGATTATTGCTGGTGCTGGTACTGGCAAGACGACTGTCATTACTGAGAAAATTGCTTATATTGTAAAAAACAAATTAGCTCTTCCAGAAGAAGTCTTAGCTCTTACCTTTACTGACAAAGCAGCAGAAGAAATGCAAGATAGAGTAGATGGCCTTATTGAAGAAGCTTATAGCGAAATGCATATTTCTACTTTTCATAGTTTTTGTCAAAAACTTCTGGAAGAATATGGTTTAGAGATTGGTTTGCCAACTAATTTTCGTTTACTCACTGAGACTGATGCTTGGCTTTTGATGCGAGAAAATATTTATAATTTTTCTTTTGATTATTATCGACCACTTGGTAGTCCAAACAAATATATTCATGAACTTCTTACACATTTTTCCAAAGCCAAAGATGAATTGATTTCAACACAGACTTATTTAGATTATGTGGAGGGATTAATTTTGGACAAAGATGAAGCTGAAATTCAAGAAAAAAATAGACTAGTAGAGCTGGCTGATGCCTATCACAAATACAATCAGCTGTTACTTGATAACGAAGTTTTGGATTTTGGTGATCTTATTTTTTATGCTGTAAAACTTTTACAAGATCGACCAAATATTTTGGCAAAACTACAAGAAAAATTTAAGTATGTAATGGTAGATGAGTTTCAAGATGTCAATTGGGCACAATATCAGCTGATAAAATTACTTTCTGGAAGTAAAAGCAAATTGACTGTAGTAGGAGATGATGATCAAGCTATCTATTCTTTTCGTGGTTCAAATGTTGCTATCACCATGAATTTCAAAACAGACTATCCTGATGCTAAAAATATTATTCTCACAGACAACTATCGTTCTGGACAAGAAATTCTTGATTTGGCGTATGAATCAATAAAAAATAATAACCCTCATCGACTAGAACAAAAATTGCAAATTAGCAAAAAATTGACTAGTGGACTAAAAGATTTACACGCTGAAATAATGAATTTACAATATGAAACTATAGATGATGAAGTGGTAGGAGTAATAAACAAAATTTTGGAAATAAAAGAAAAAGAGCCAGATAGTGTCTGGGATGATTTTGCAATTTTAGTGCGTGCCAATAGTCATGTCGAACCTTTTCTCAATGCTCTAGAAACTTTTGCTATTCCTTATGAATATTTGGCTTCTTCAGGATTGTATAGACAATCTGTGGTTATTGATGCTTTCAATTTTCTTGATTTATTAGTAGACGTCTACAATGACAAGGCAATTTTTAGATTATTGAAAATGCCATTTTTGGATTTGAAAGAAAATGATTTGCAAAAAATCACGAGTATGGCCAAAAAAAAATCTATTTCTTATTATGAAGCTTTGAAAAGATCTAGAGAATTTTTTCTTTCACCTTATGGTGTAGAAGTGTCTGAAAAATTATTGTCAGCTATTCACGATGGTGTAAAGTTGACAAGATTTGAAAAACCAACCACCATACTTTATCAATTTATGGAAAAAATTGGTTATTTTGGTTTTTTGACAAGAGAAGAAACACAAGGTAACAAGCAAATTATTAGACAAATTTATCATTTGAAACAATTTTTAGATCTGATCAGGAAATATGAAGAAAATACATCAGATGGACATGTGGCTGGTTTTGTTGAAAATTATAATCACATCATTGAGTCAGGAGACAATGGTAAAATTTCTCAACTCAAAGACACACCTGATTCAGTCAATATCATGACTGTTCATAGTTCAAAAGGTTTGGAATACAAAAATGTTTTTATTGTAAATTTGGTAGAGGAAAGATTCCCAACTCGTCGCAAAAGTGAGGGAATAGCCTTGCCAAAAAATTTGATTCAAGAAAAATACTTAGAAAGTAATGAATTGCATTATCAAGAAGAACGTAGACTTTTTTATGTAGCTATTACTCGTGCCAAACAAAGATTATTTTTGACTAGTGCAAAAGATTATGGTGGTGTCAAAGCTAAAAAAATTAGTAGATTTTTGTACGAACTTAATTTGAATAATATTCAAGAAAAAAATACCAAAGAAAAAAGTTTGCTACAAGAAATAAAAAATATGGAAAAAACTCAATCAGAAGATTTGGGTGAAATTGAATATATTCCACCAAAAGTTTTTTCTTTTTCACAAATCAATACTTATCAAAGATGCCCATATCAATACAAGCTTGGATACGTTCTTAATATTCCAAAAAAAGGTGGACCAGCTTTAAGCTTTGGTAATACTATACATCTTACTTTGCAAGATTTTTACAAAAAAATTCAAGAATTAAATAGCTCTAAACAAATTTCACTTTTTGAAGTCAAAAAAGTAGAAGAAAAAAATTCTAGTGAAATCAAAGTACCAAGTCTTGTGGAATTGCAAAATATTTATAAAAATAGATGGATTCCTGATTGGTATAAAGATCAAAAACAAAGAGAAAGTTATTTTGAAAAAGGTTTGAACTTATTAAAAGAATTTTATAAATCACAAGAAAATAATTGGACAATTCCTGTTTCTCTTGAAGGTGGTTTCAAAATAAATGTAGGTGAATATGTTGTTAGAGGTAGAATAGATAGAATAGATCAATTACCAAACTCAAATTTGGAAATTATTGATTATAAGACTGGAAATGCCAAAGATAAACTTAGTATTGATGACAAACAACAGTTACTTATCTATCAGATAGCAGTCGAAACTTTGCCACAATACAAAAACATTGGCAAAATAGAAAAACTAACTTTTTTTTATGTCAATGAAAATAAGCAAATATCTTTTGTAGGTACAGACAAAGATAAACTTAAATTGGAAGAAAAATTATCTAGTACTATAGAAAAAATTAGAACAGGGGATTTCACTGCCAAACCAAGCAAGCATGTTTGCACCTCTTGTGACTTCAAAGAAATTTGTGAGTTTAGACAGCTTTAATTTTAGATAATTTTGAATTTAGCAGTAAACATGGTAATATAAAGTAGAGAAAATAAGATTGAGATAAATAGAGATAAGGAGATATTCATAAATAAAATTTATAGCCAGTTTTAGTAGTTATCTCAATATTATCTCTATTGTATCTCTACTTATTTTAAATTGTGAAATTATGTCTTTTTCATCACTTGGAGATACTCTAAATAAAAAATTCACTCAAAGTGGACCTTTGAAAAAACAGTTGGAAGATTCTCAAGTGGTTGAAGAAGCCAAAGTTGTGTTGTCTAGTATGTTTGGGGAAGTATTATCAGGTACAGCTAATCCACTTTTTATAAAAAATCGCACCTTGACTATCAGTTGTGCTAGCTCAGCTATGGCTCAAGAAATAAGATTGAACCAAGTAAAAATTGTAGAAGAACTAAACAAAAAATTGGGTAGAAATGAAGTTGATAGAATCAGGTATTTGGTCTAATTTAGTCAAAAAATATGACTTGCTAATGTTTATTAAATAGTGTAGAATAATCGTAGCTTTAAGACATATTTTATGAATCTTCGTCAATATATTGCTACTATGCTTTTCGCCACGATACTCTGTTGGTTATCTTGGTTTTTTGTTATTTCTAATGTTGACCCTGTGACTACACCTGTCTCTGGTTTTGCTTTTTTTTATGGGAGTTTATTTTTATCTATCATGGGTACATTTTCACTTATTTTTTTCTTTTATTACAAATTATTTGGAGATAAGAATTTGCCAATGTTTCGTTATGTAGAAGTAAGTTTTCGTCAATCAATATTTTTATCATTTTTTGCAATTTTGATTTTGTTTTTACAAGGTCAAAATTATCTAAATATTGTGACTGGCAGTTTATTACTTATTATCTTTGTTCTTATTATTTCCTTCAATGTATCTGTCAAACATAAACCCGTTGGGTAAGTAATATTGACCATACATCAATTAACAATTAAATCATATTCAAAAAAATAATTAAAATATGAAACAAAGTCAATTATTTACCAAAACAAAAAAAGAAGCTCCAGCTGACGAAGTATCCAAAAATGCCCAGTTACTTATTCGTGCAGGATTTGTCAACAAAGAAATGGCTGGTGTCTATAGCTATTTACCATTAGGTTTGCGCGTGTTAAAAAAAGTTGAAAATATAATTAGAGAAGAGATGGACAATGCTGGTGGACAAGAAATTCTTATGTCTTCATTTCAACCAAAAGAAAATTGGGAAAAGACCGGTAGATGGGATACGATGGATGACCTGTACAAAGTTGGTGACTCCTCAAAAAGAGAAGTTGCACTTGGCCCAACTCACGAAGAAATAGTTGTTCCTATTTTGAAAAATTATGCATCTTCTTACAAAGATTTTCCTGTAGTTGTTTATCAAATTCAAAATAAATTTAGAATGGAACTTCGTGCTAAATCTGGTATTTTGCGTGGAAGAGAATTTATTATGAAAGACATGTATTCTTTTCATACATCACAAGAAGATTTTGAAAAATTTTATGAAAAAATGAAAGATGTCTATAAAAGTATTTTTGAAAGAGTGGGTATTGGTAGTATGACTTATATGACTTTTGCTTCTGGTGGAACTTTTTCAAAATATTCACATGAATTTCAAACTGTGACACTAGCTGGTGAAGATACTATCTATGTTGATGAGGAAAAAAAGATTGCAGTCAACAAAGAAGTTTTTAATGATGAAGTCTTGGAGAGTCTTGGGCTGAAAAAAGAAAAATTAGTTGAAAAACGTGCTATTGAAGTTGGTAATATTTTTGATTTAAAAACAAAATATTCCAAACCTTTTGATCTTTCTTTCACAGATGAGAAAGGTCAGAAACATACTGTGTTGATGGGTTGTTATGGTATAGGTCTTAGTCGTTTGATAGGTACTGTAGTTGAAGCTTTGTCTGATGACAAAGGTATAATCTGGCCAGAAAGTATTGCTCCTTTTCAAATTCATCTTGTTTCTCTTTGTAGTGAGGAAGTTGATATAAAGAAAGCTGATAAACTTTATGAAAGTTTGAAAACTAAAAGTCTAGAAGTATTGTACGATGATAGAATTGGTGTTAGAGCAGGGGAGAAATTTGCAGATAGTGATCTAATTGGTATTCCTCTTCGTGTAATCATCAGTCCAAAAACTTTGGCAAATGATAGTGTAGAAATAAAAAAACGTAATGAAGTTGATTCTAAATTTGTCAGTATTACTGAGTTCATGAAATGAATTTAAATTATTCCATTTTGCGTAACACGTAACATATATCATATTCCGATTGTTACGTGTTATGTGTTATATGTTACGTGAAAAAAATATGTTCAAAAATTTCTTTAGAAAAATTGGCAAAGATATCGCAATTGATTTGGGTACTGCCAATACTCTTGTTTATACACCAGAAAAAGGAATTGTAATAGATGAACCTTCGTTTGTGGCTATCAATATCAAAACAGAGCAAATTTTGGCTGTAGGACAAGAAGCAAAACAAATGCTTGGAAAAACTCCAGCTCATATTCAAGTCACCAAACCTTTGACAGCAGGAGTAATTTCTGATTACGAAGTTACAGAAAAAATGTTAAAATATTTTATTGATAAAGTTCAAAAAGATGGATTTGCTATTTCTAGTCGACCTCGTGTTATTATTGTAGTTCCTTTGGATGTAACAGAAGTGGAGATAAAAGCAGTAGAAGACGCTTCTATGTCTGCTGGCGCTAAAGAAGTTATTATTGTCCAAGGTCCGATGGCGGCAGCTATTGGTGCTCGTATGCCAATACAAGAGGCTGTGGGTAATATGGTAGTAGATATTGGTGCTGGTAATACCGAAATAGCTGTGTTATCTTTAAATGGTGTAGTTACTTGGAAATCCACTCAGATAGCCGGAGATGAAATGAATAGAAATATCATCCAATATGCTAGAGAAGTTTTCAACTTACTAGTTGGTGAAAGTCACGCAGAACAAATAAAATTAAAAGTAGGTTCAGCTTTGGCAGGTACTGAAGTAATAGAGTTCAATATGAAAGGACGTGATGTGGTGACAGGTCTACCAAAAGAAATTTTGGTGAATGATGGACAAATACGTGAAGCTTTGTCAAGAAGTGTCAAAACTATAGTTGACCATATCAAGATGACATTGGAAACTACTCCGCCTGAATTAATATCTGATATTCATGAAAGAGGTTTGTTGTTGGTTGGTGGTGGGTCACTATTACGTGGTATGGATAAAATAATTCAGCAAGCCACTGAAATTTCTGTTAGAATTGCTGATGATCCGCTCACTACGACTGTACGCGGTGCAGGTATTTTATTAGAAGAAGAAGACCTTTTGAAAAGTATTGCTCTACCTTCTGCTAAACAAAAAAGATAATTTTGTCTATGATTACCAAAAATAAGACAGCTACATTTTTTGCTATTTTTTTTGTGATCTTTTTTGTAGTTGTATTCAATCGACTCCATTGGTTAAATTTTATTGAAAAACCAGTCATTTCTGTTATAGATTGGAGCTTGAAACCAATCCATAAAATAAAATTATATTTCAAAAAAACAGACCAACCGTTGACTACTGAAGATAGAAATACTCTGGAACAAATAAAAGAAAAAAATGAAATAAGTGAAACAAATGTTCAGATTTTGACAGAAGAAAATATAGAATTAAAAAAACAATTAAATTTTTTTGTTGAAAATAATTTTGAACATGTTGGGGCAATAGTGTTGAGTAGAACAGTGAACCCATTGGCCACCACTATAATGATTGACAAAGGAACTAAAGACGGCATAGAAATAGATAATCCTGTAATAGTTAGTAATGGTATTTTGATAGGTAAAATAATTAAGGTAGAGGATAGTAGATCAGTAGTAAGACTTGTCAATGATAACAATAGCGCAATAGGAGCAACAATAATGAACAACGAAAGAAGTATTGGATTGGTGGAAGGTGGTTATGGTTTAGGAGTTCGTATGAATTATATTCCTCAAAATGAGATAGTTGCCCCAGGAGATGTCATAATTTCTTCTGGTCTTTCAGACAATATACCACGTGGTCTAGTGATTGGAAATATAGAGATTGTAGACAAACAACCACATGAACCATTCCAGCAAGCAGTGATTACTCCGGCTGCTGATCTTGGCTATATAAATTTAGTATCTGTAATAATTCAAAAAAAATAGAGTAAGTTATGCTCAAATCTATCTTACAAACAATATTCTTTTTTTTATTTATTATTATTATTTTTATATTAAATTTATATTCTTCTTATCTATTACCGTACCCATTTGAAAATATAAACTTAGTTATTCTTTTTTTGATTATAATGTTAGGATTGTATGGCTCAGGAAATATTGTTTGGGGAGCTTTTCTTTTTGGTATTTTGATGGATTTGTATAGCGAATCGTATTTTGGTATTTTTACTTTTTCTCTGACAATTAGTTTTTTGTTAGTTTATTGGCTTTACTACGAATTCTTTACAAACAAATCTATTTGGGCTTTGACAACTTTGGTAGTTTTGGAAGTTGTATTTTTTAGAATTTTTTATACTTTCTTTATTATTTTTAATAATAGTAAAATAAAATTAACTTTATTTATTTATTATGGTTGGGAATTGTTATTTACTACTGTTTTGACTTTCATTCTCTATTTCTTATTAGAAAAATTTTTTACAAAATATAAAATATTAAAATCATAATATGGAAATAGATCCATATCTTATAAATCCAAAACAGGATATAAACCTAAATGGTAAATATAAACTATCTTGGACAGAAGATAGTATTTCTGTTAGTAATTCTAATAATGAAATAAATAGTTCTGGTAATTCTCATTTGGGATCAAGTTTTTCTGGAAGTAAAAAAACATTCTTTTTTTTAATTTTTATAGTTTTTTGTTTTGCTATTATATTGGGCAGAGGATTTTTTTTGCAAATTTTATTAGGTAGTAGTTATCACGCTCAAGCTGAAGGTAATAGACAAAGAAATATCCCAGTACCATCTGAAAGAGGTCTCATCTTTGATAGAAACAAAGTCCAACTTACCCAGAATATTCCCAATTTTTCTTTGACTGTCATACCAAAAGATTTACCAAGAAATTCAGAAGATTTGAACAAAGTTATTGAAAAATTGATAAGTATTACTGGTCAAGATAGGCAAGACATTAGCGAAACAATAGAAAAATATAAAGATTATCAGCAAGACTCAATTATTATTGCTGAAGATATTCCTTATGAAACTGCCTTAAAAACACAAATAGCTAACACAGATTTACCTGGTATTAGTATTCAACTTGGCAGTAAAAGACTATATATTTTAGATCCAGCTACAAATAATTCAATATCTAGTAGTTTTACAACTAGTACTGTAGATTTTTTACACCCTGAAGACAAACAACTATATTTAAATAATACTTTTTCACACGTACTTGGTTATGTTGGGAAATTATCGCCCCAAGAACTTGATACTTATTACAAAAAAGGTTACCTACCTTCTGACTCTATTGGTAAGACAGGAGTGGAAAAAATTTATGAAAATTATTTACGTGGTACTTATGGAGAGAGAAAAATTGAAGTAAATTCTCAAGGTAGAGAACAACAAATTTTAGCAGAAAAAGAACCAGTAGCAGGATCAAATTTGATTTTGGCAATAGATAGTAATATGCAAAATAAATTGGAAGATATAGTTGCAAAAAGATTAAAAGAATTAAATAAAAACAGAGCGTCAGCTATTGTACTTGACCCACGCAATGGAGAAATTTTAGCTTTGGTTAGTTATCCTGGATTCAATGACAATGATTTTTCTGGTGGAATTAGCAAAGATAATTATAGTGGATATTTAAATAATGAAAATAAACCTTTATTCAATAGATCTATTAGTGGTAGCTTTCCCTCAGGTTCAGTCATCAAGCCTATGATGGCTTCGGCTGCTTTGCAAGAAAAAATAATCAATGCAAATACAAGTTTTCTAAGTAATGGTGGTCTGCAAGTTGCTCAATGGTTTTTTCCTGATTGGCAAGTTGGCGGGCATGGTATGACTAATGTTCGAAAATCTTTGGCTTTATCTGTAAATACTTTTTATTACTATATTGGTGGTGGTTATGGAAATTTTGTTGGTCTTGGTGTGGATAAAATAAATGAATATCTGAAAAATTTTGGTTTTGGAAAAATTTTGGGTATTGATTTGCCTGCTGAATCTAGTGGATTTTTACCAACACCACAATGGAAACAACGTGTCAAAAAAGAGCCTTGGTATATTGGAGATACATATAATTATTCTATTGGACAAGGTGATTTTTTGACAACGCCTTTGCAAATTGCATCTATGACAGCTACTATTGCCAATGGTGGAACTTTGTATACACCACATACAGTAAAACAAATTGTTAATCAAGAAACTGGGGAGATTACAGATGTAAAACCAGAAATTTTGGATCAAAATTTTGTTGATGAAACAAATATAAATACAGTAAAACTAGGTATGAAAGATTGTGTAGCTTATGGTTCTTGTGCAACATTAAAAAATTTACCTTTTAGTTCAGCTGGTAAAACAGGTACTGCTCAATGGAGTCAAACCAAAGATACTCATGCTTGGTTTACTTCTTTTGCTCCGTTTGAAAACCCAGAAATTGTAGTCACAGTTTTAGTAGAGGAAGGTGGAGAAGGTGGAATAGCAGCTGAACCAATTGCTGATCAATTTTATCAATGGTGGGCAACATACAAAACAAAAACTTGACCTTAATTCAAAAACTGTTATACTGTATTTTGTTACAGGTCCGCATGTTGCGGTTCTATTTTTTTCACCAAAGTTTTAATCATTTTAAACAAAATATATGACAGATGATATACAATACATGAGTCAATCAAAGCTAAACGCTTTGAAACAAGAATTAGAAGAGCTCAAAGAAGTGAAGACAGTAGCTATAGCCAAAAGAATAGACGAAGCTAAACAAATGGGTGATTTGTCAGAAAATGCTGAATATCATGCTGCTCGTGATGAGATGTCTTGGGCAAAAAGTAGAGTATTAGAATTAGATAATTTGATAAATAATGCTCAAATTATTTCAGAAGAAAAAGGTAGCAAGGTCCAAATTGGTTCTACTGTCAAAGTAAAAGTTAATGGCAAAGAAAAAGAATATACTATTGTAGGTGCCCAAGAAGCTGATCCTTTATCTGGTAAAATTTCCAACGAATCACCACTTGGTGCAGCTTTTTTGGGTAGAAGCAAAAATAATGAAGTACAAGTAGTTTTACCGTCTGGAATACAAGTTTATAAGATCATGGATATCAAATAAAAGATGCTTTAAAATATCTTATTTTAGTCAAAATACTCTCTACTCGAGAGTATTTGTATTTTTATAGACAATCTGTTACAATAAAGCAGTAATTTAGCTTAAATTTAAGATAATAGCTATGTCTCAAACTATAGAATTAAATATCAATGATGAGCGTGAAATCCGTCTCAAAAAATTAAAAGAATTGGAAGAATTAAACATCAATGTTTATCCTGCCAAAACTGAACGTAAACAAACTATCAAACAAGCTTTAGACGCAGAAGTAGATGATACTCTTAGTGTTGCTGGACGTATTATGACCAAACGTGATATGGGTAAATTGATGTTTTGTCATCTACAAGATGAATCTGGTCGTATGCAAATTGCTTTCAAACAAGATGAAGTTGGAATAGATAGTTATAAACTTTTTGTCAAAAAAATAGATGCTGGAGATATTATAGAAGTAGAAGGAAAAAAATTCATTACTCACAAAGGTGAACCTTCTATTTTGGTAAGTAAGTGGAATATTTTGTCAAAAGCACTTTTACCATTACCAGACAAATTTCATGGTTTAAATGATGAAGAAGTACGATACCGTAAAAGATATCTTGATTTTTTGGTCAATCCAGAAGAAAAAGAAAAAATTATTGTTAGAGGAAAAATTTTACGTTATCTTCGTGAATTTTTACAATCAGAAAATTTTATTGAAGTAGAAACTCCAGCTTTAGAAACAATTTCTTCTGGAGCTATGGCCAAAACTTTTGACACACATCTCAATGCTTATGATCTAGATGTCCATCTACGTATTTGTATGGGTGAACTATGGCAAAAACGTTTACTAGTTGGTGGCTTTGAAAAAACATTTGAAATGGGTAAAGCTTTTCGAAATGAAGGAGTAGATCATCAGCACAATCCAGAATTTACTATGCTTGAATATTATTGGACTTTTGCAGATTATAAAGACAATATGAAACTTCACGAAAAATTGATTCCTTTTGTTATTGAAAAATCCATTGGTAAATTAGAAGTAGAAATTGATGGACAAAAAATAAATTTTGCTGGACCATATCCTAGTATCACATTTCATGATGCTGTTTTGCAATATTCAGGCATTGATATTGATGAATTTAAAGATATTGAAGAATTGAAAAAAGCCATGTCCAAAAAAGGTTATGATCACGAAAATTTGACTGAAAGAGGAAAACTACTAGACAATTTATACAAACAGTCTGCTCGTCTAAAACTTATTCAACCAACTTTTGTATTGAATTATCCAGTTGAACTAAAACCTTTGGCCAAAAAATCAGCTGATCCTCGCTATACAGAAATGTTCCAGCTTATTGTCAATGGTTTTGAATTAAGTAATACTTACACAGAGTTAAATGATCCTATTGACCAAAGAACTAGATTTGAAGAACAGGCCAAAAACAAAGCAGCTGGAGATGAAGAAGCAATGGCTAATGATTGGGATTTTGTAGAAGCATTGGAGTATGGTATGCCACCAGCTACAGGTACTGGAATTGGTATTGATAGATTTGCTGCTCTTATCACTGGTTCACATACTTTACGTGAAGTGACTGCTTTTCCATTGATGAAACCTTTGGTTGTGGAAGAGGTAAAAGATAAAAAAGAAAAGAAAAAATAAATTTTTATGAAAAAAGTAATGGTTTTTGGTACTTTTGATATTGTACACTTGGGACATCTAAATCTTTTTAGACAGGCCAAAAAACTTGGAAATCATTTAATAGTTGTGATAGCGAGAGATAATACTGTTAAGAAAGTTAAAAAAATAAAATTAGTACATAATGAAAAAGAAAGACTGGATTTTTTGAGAAATATCAGTCTAGTAGATAAAGCTGTATTGGGAGACAAATTGGATTATTACAAAATCATTAAGACTGAGAAACCAGATGTAATAGCTCTAGGTTATGATCAAAAAAATTTTATTGACAAACTGGAAGACAAAATAAAAGAATTCAGATTGACTACCAAAGTTGTTCGATTGAAATCTCATAAACCAGAGCAATATAAATCTGGAAATATCAGAAAAAAAATAAGTAAGATGTTATAAAAATATAAGGAATGACAAATTGAGAGAAGCGAAATTTGTTAAACCGTGGTAACGAAATTCTCCGTCAAGCCGACTAATCATTTCGCCAATCCGTTTATAAAAGTTTAAGTATGATAGAAGAAAAAAGAAAAATTCTTTTGGCCACTACCAATGAAGGTAAATTTGTAGAAATGAAAAAATTTTTACATGATTTGAATTTTGATTTTTTATCTTTGAAAGATTTGGACAATATTCCAGAAGAACCAGTAGAAATTGAAACCACCATAGAAGGTAATGCAATTCTAAAAGCTAGATATTATGCCAAAAAAACTGGTTTGATGACTTTGGCTGATGATGGTGGAATTTTTGTAGATTGTCTAGATGGTTGGCCAGGTGTGATTAGTGCTAGAATTGGTACAGACTCAGAAGATAGAAGAAAAGTTTTACTAGAAAAAATAAAAAATATTAATGATGAAAATCTTGGAGCTAGTTTCAAAACAGTATTAGCTTTGTACAATCCAAACAAAGAAGAATTGTTTCTAGCTTATGGTGAAAGAAGAGGGTTAATTTTGAAAAAAGAAAGAATTGCTAATGGTTTTGGTTATGATCCTATTTTTTATTTACCAGATTTGAAAAAAACATATAGTGAACTTACTGTTGTAGAAAAAAATTCTACTTCTCATCGTGGTATAGCTCTAAACAAAATAAAATATTTTTTAGCTGACCATTTTGATTCCAAACACATTGTCGTACCAGTTGGTATAATAATCAAAGAAGGTAAAATGCTTATTTCAAAAAGAAATGATCCTCACAATATTAGATTTCATGGCAAATGGGAATTGCCTGGTGGTAGTGTAGAGTATGGTGAAACTTTGGAAGAAAATGTAAAACGTGAAGTATTGGAAGAAACAGCTTGTGATGTAGAAGTGGTATGTCAACTAGACAAAACTCAGGTTGTAGCTAGTGTTGGAAAAAACTTTTCTTACCAAGTATATCTTATTCCTTTTGTATGTAAATTTATTTCAAGTGTTGGAAAAATAAATGATACTGAAGTTATAGAAATCAAGTTTATAGACTTGGCAGAAATAAAAGATTATGATTTTATAGAAAAAAATAAAGAATTTTTAATGCAGATTACACCAGACATTAAAAAAATTATTAAGGAAATGTAGACTCTACTAATTTTTATTTACTCAAAAACGTCTTTTAAAATCATTTAAAGATTCACTAATTAAAAATATTTATATTTAAGAAAGATCCTACGCTGTGCTTCGCCAGCTCAGGATTACAAAACTATATGCTCGACATAAAATTTATTCGCGACAATAGCGAATTGGTCAAAAAAAACTGTCAAAATAGAAAAGTAAAAGTAGATATTGATAAACTACTTGATCTTGATATACAAAAAAGAGAAAAGATGCAAGAAGTAGAAGAACTTCGTTTCAAGAGAAATAATGGTTCCAAAGGCAAACCAAGTGAAGATGAAATCAAACAAATGCGTGAAGTGGGAGAGAAAATAAAATTTTTAGAAGAAGAATTGAAAACTATTGAAGAAAATTATTTAAACTTAATGCTTCAGGTACCAAATATGACTCACGAAAAAAGTCCTGTTGGTGGTGAAGAAGATTTTACTGTAATTGAAGAAAGGGGAGTTATCCCAAGTTTTGATTTTGAAGCCAAAGATCATGAAGAGTTGATGATAAACCTTGATTTGGTAGACTTCGAACGTGGTGCCAAAGTCACTGGTAGTAAATTTTATTTTTTCAAAAATGACATAGTGAAATTAAACCAAGCTATGCTAAATTATGGCATGGAAATTTTGGAAAAGCATGGTTATAGTTTGATAGAAACTCCGGATTTAGCTAAACATGAAATATTACTTGGTGCAGGTTTCAATCCTCGTGGCAATGAAAAACAAATCTATAATCTTGCTGATGAAGATTTGAGTCTGGTAGGTACTGCTGAAATTACAATGTTGGGTTATCATGCCAACGAAGTATTAGATTTGAATGGTGGACCAAAGAAATATGCTGCCATGTCACATTGTTTCCGTACTGAAGCCGGAGCTTATGGTCGCACTAGCAAAGGACTTTATCGTGTTCACCAATTTACCAAACTTGAAATGTTTATTTTTTGTAAGCCAGAAGATAGTGAAAAATTACATCAAGAATTATTAAGTATTGAAAAAGAAATTTGTGATGGTCTAGAAATTCCTTATCGTGTAATTGACATTCCAACAGGGGATTTAGGTGGCCCTGCTTTTCGCAAATATGATCTTGAAGCTTGGATGACTATGAAAGCTGAAAACGGAACCAAAGGTGGTTATGGTGAAATTACTAGTACTAGTAACTGTACAGATTATCAGGCCAGAAGATTAAACATCAAATACAAAAATGACGAAGGAAAAAATGAATTTGTTCACACACTAAATGGTACAGCTGTAGTACTTAGTCGTTTTCCAATTGCTATTTTAGAAAATAACCAACAATCTGATGGTAGTATCAAAATTCCAAAAGTTTTGCAAAAGTTTGTAGGGAAAGAAATTATTACAAAATAATTATGAGAACAGTACAAGGTACAGACAAAGATGGAAATAAAATTGAAATGAATATTGATGAATTATTTTTTAGACCAGCCGTTTATGGAATAGTTTTCAGGGATAAAGAAGTTCTAATGTTTAATCAAAATTTTGGCTATACATTACCTGGCGGTGGAGTAGATATTGGCGAAACACTTGAAGAAGCTCTGGTAAGGGAAATGAAAGAAGAAACTGGTTACAGTGTAAAAATAATAAATATTGTAGAAGTAAAAACTAATTTTTTCAAACTCCCAGGATCAAATAAAAATTGCCAAACAATTAGAATGTTTTTTCTTTGTAAAATAATTTCTAATGAAATATTAGAGATAAAATTGGAAAAAACAGAAATTGCATTTAATTCGAAACCAGAGTGGGTAAATCTAGACAATTTGGACAAAATAAAGATAGGAGACACTGATGAAATAATTTCAATTATCAAAAAATCACTGAACTAATTTATGGACAATATAGCTACAAAAACAAAACTTATTATCATCCCTGGTTGGGGTGGATCAAAAGAAACTTGGTCTGATTTTATTTCCTTAGCTCTAAGTGATTTTGAAGTAGAAGTGATAGAATTACCTTGTTTTGGTATAGAACCTTGTCCTACGTCAATCTGGGGTGTAGAAGAGTACTCACAGTTTGTAACTAACAAACTAAATGCTTTGAAAAAACCTAGTCAACAAACTATTTTACTTGGTCATAGTTTTGGTGGACAAATAGCAACTTATTTATTAGGAAACAATCCAAATATTGTAGACAAACTTATTTTGAGTGGGGCTGCTGTCTATCGAAAACCTAAAAGTGCTAAAAACTATACCTTCAAATTTATGGCTAAAAGTGGTAAAATAGTATTCAGTTTACCAATCTTAAATAAATTGGCAAAAATAATGCGTAAAGTGTTGTATAAAATTATTGGAACAGGTGATTACAATAAAACAACTGGTATAAAAAGAGATATTTTTTTAAAAATTACCAAACAAGATGTTAGTCAGTATTTATCTAAAATAAAAATTCCTACTTTAGTAGTGTGGGGAGATAAAGATGTTTTTGTATCCATAAAAAATGCCAAAGAAATAGCCAAAAATCTTCCAAATTCCCAATTAAAAATAATAAAAAATGGAACACACGGTTTGCATCTTTGGAAAAAAGAAGAATTACTAAAAATAATAATGGAATTTTTAAAATAATATATTATGCAAATTATAGACCTAGCAATAGTTTTTTTCTGGTTTATTAGCATGAGCAATGAATATCTCCAGTTTGCTTATTTTTGGCAATTAAAGGAATATCGTTGGGATAGATTTTTTGATTTGTTAAGCACTACAGAAGGAAAGAGAATATTGTTTCGTTATGATTTTCTTTACAAAATACCGCTTATTTTAGTGATATTTTTTTGGGATCAAAAATTAGCAATAATAAAATGGGTAGTTTTACTAATTTTTATTTTGGATTTTTCTTACTTAATTTTGAAAGTTATTTTGAAAAAACCAATCAAAAAACCAGTATTTAGTTTGAAAGTTATTTTGATTTTATTTGTAGCAATTTTTGTAGAATCTATTTTTTTCTTAAAAACTCAAGATCCTAGGACTATAGCTGTTTTTAGTTTCTTAAGATTTATATTAATTACAATTATAATCACTTTTGTAAATATTGCCACACAACTTATAAAAAAATACGTAGCTAATTTAGCCAAAAGAAAATTAGCTAAATACAAAAAATTAACTGTCATAGGTATAACAGGTAGTTATGGTAAAACAAGTACAAAAGAAATACTTACAAACTTAATTTCTTATAAATTCAAAGTTGTCAAAACTCCAAAAAATATTAATACTGATTTTGGTATTAGTAAATTTATTTTACAGACCAATTTCAAAGATGTTGATTTTTTCGTAGTAGAGATGGGAGCTTATAGAGTGGGTGATTTGAATGAACATTGTAATATTGTAAACCCTAAAATAGGTATTTTGACAGCTATTAGCCCTCAACATTTGAGTCTATTTGGTTCTATTGAGAATATTCAAAAAGCTAAGTATGAATTACTAAAATACCTACCAAAAAATGGCTTAGCTGTAACTAACTCTGATAATAAATATTGCCGAGAATTTTTGGAAGAAATAAAAGCCAAAACAATGACCTTTGGTTTTGAAGAAGAATTCAAACCTACCTGTCTAATTGAAGACATAAAAAATACAACAGAAGGAATTATTTGTAAATTCAAAAAAACAACCAATCAAGAAATTCATACAGAACTACACACCAAACTTTCTGGAGAATACAATATTTTGAATCTTGCCCCTTCTTTTTTAGTAGCCGATTATCTAGGTTTTTCTGCAGAAGATCTACAAGAAGCTGTCAAAAAAATAGAAAATCCCAAATACGCTTTGAATGTGTATAATTATGGCAAAGCTATCATAATAGATGATACTTATAATTCTAACCCAGATGGATTTAAAGTAGCTATAAATATGTTGGCTAGTTACTCTCATGAATACAAAAAAATTATAGTAACAAGAGGAATCATTGAACTTGGTGAACTTAGTAATGAGATTCACGAACAAATTGGTGGTGAGATAGCTTTCGTAGCTGACGATTTGGTAATTACAACCCCTGATTTCGTAGAACCTCTCAAAAAAGGCGTGGGTACCAAATATCAGACAAAAGTAATGGTCAAAACTAGTAGTCTAGATTTATTAGCCTATCTGAAAGAACATAAAAAAACAAAATCAGTTATTTTGTTAGAAAATAGAATACCTGAGATAATAAGACATGAGTTAAAAAAATAAATTATGATTTTCACTGGTTTCCACCCCAATATTTATAAAAAAGATATTGCAACAGCTCTTTCATTTTTGCTTTTACCATGGAAATGGTCACAATTAAGAAAGGGCAAATATATAACTGAAGTAGAGAATTGGTTACAAAATTATTTTGCTGTAAAATATGCAGTTACTTTTGATAGTGGACGTACTGCTTTACAAAAAGCTATAGAAGCTGTTGGTGTAACAATGAAAGACGAAGTGCTCGTACAAGCTTATACTTGTTTGGTAGTAAGCAATGCTATCAATTGGGCTGGAGGAAAACCTATTTATGTAGATGTGGATGAAAATTTCAATATGGATATAGAAGATTTGAAAAATAAAATAACAGAAAAATCAAAAATACTAATTATTCAACACACTTTTGGTAAGGCAGCTAATTTGGAAAAATTGATACAAATTGCTAGAGAAAATAACTTGATGATTATAGAAGATTGCGCTCATTCCTTAGGAACAAAATACAATGATAAGTTGACTGGCACTTTTGGAGATATAGGAATGCTAAGTTTTGGTAGTGATAAAATAATTTCATCTTCTCGTGGTGGAGCACTCATTACCAACAATGAAAAATTAGCTGAAAAAATAATGCTGTTGAACAAAAAATTAGCATTACCAACTATTAGAACTACTGTTCAAAATTTATTTAATTTTCCGATTTTTTATATTGGAAAAAAAATGTATGATATTCTACTTGGTAAAATTTTTTTAGCTATTGCTCAAAAAATAGGACTAACTGGAAAAATAATCTACAAAGAAGAAAAAGCTTGTAACCGATTAA